>Ga0268276_1002118_pt1 | contig 17599 bp, 13 predicted proteins | sample saktaG_4_FD_190145 | JGI IMG/M metagenome (GOLD analysis project Ga0268276, IMG submission 190145) | Saline water microbial communities from Sakinaw Lake, British Columbia, Canada - sak_2010_1_5_45m | ecosystem: Environmental > Aquatic > Non-marine Saline and Alkaline > Saline ...
AGGGAGCATTTACCTGAAGCGCGACCCCGAGTTTACCCGGTATAGCGACTTCGACGGCTATACCAAAGACCTAAACATCAGTGGGAGCCGAATGAAAGACCTTGACGAAAACGATACACCTTTCTGATTGCAAGCGAACTGTTAACATCTCATTATGATCCAGCGTGAACCATTCGACATGCTACAGGGTTGTGCTACCTGCGACCCGGCCGGCAATCCCCGGTTGGATTCTGTGCGTTGTCAATTTTCTTCGAAAACCGCCAACGCAACTATTACGGAGATAATGAATCAACAGTTCCTTGCATGAAGAGGGGTAAACCACCGGGCTACCGCGAAAACGCAGCACAGCTCCTTGCGATCAGCAATCACCAGGAATTGGCCAGCTTGCTGTACGTATCCCTGTCGGACCTCGAGAGCCTGATCAACAAACCCTCCTACACAGAATTCAGGATCAAGAAAAAGCGGCACGGAGAGCGCCTCATCCACGACCCATCGCCCATGCTAAAGACCGTGCTGAAGCGGCTCAGTTTTTACCTCAACGCCGTTTACACCACCATGCAGAACGACCACGCCTACGGCTTCATTCCCAACATCGACAAAGAAGATACACAGAAAAACATCCTGGAGAACGCCAAAAGGCACATCGGCAAGAACCACCTCTACAGCCTCGACCTCAAAAACTTCTTCCCCACCATCAGCGCCCGGCGCGTTTACCAGATCTTCAGCGAAGAACCCTTCCGCTTCAAGAAAGAGATCGCCGCCGCCCTGGCCCTGCTAACCACCTACCGAAAGTCCCTCCCCATGGGAGCCAACACCTCACCCATTCTATCCAACTTCGCCTGTTTGGAGATGGATGCTGGGCTAGCCAAACTATCTAAGAACAGTGACCTCGAATACACCCGATACGCCGACGACCTCACCTTCTCCTCCAACCTGCCCTTTACCAACCAGCTGAAAACTGACATCAGGGAGATCATAGAGCGGCAAGGATTCAGGATCAACGAACGGAAAGTGAGGGAGCGGTCGAGGCACCGCCGGCAGGTTGTGACCGGGATCAAAGTCAACGAGAAACCCAATGTTGACAGGACCTACATCCGGAACCTTCGTGCTTTACTTCACGACTGGCGCCTCAACGGACTCAAGGAAGCCGTAAGACATCATTTCGATCTTCCCGGCTTGCCGACCTATGGTCAGGTAGGATTATTCCTGGCATCAACTGAGGGAAAGATCAGTTTTGTGGGGTTTGTGAGGGGGAGGGAGGATGGGGTGTACCTGAAGCTTAGTGGGGAGTTTAGGGAGTTGAGAATTAGGAAGGAGGGATGAGGAATTAGTGTGGTTTTGTTTCGGGAGTTTTACTCGAGAAATCTTTCCAACTCTTTGATCTTAAGAAAGGGAATTTTGAATGAGTATTCCATTTTGTTTTTACTTACACGTGTAATTCACATAAAACAGTGATGTATTCACATAATAATTCCCTCCATAATATGTAAATTTGAAAAGTTAGAAAACCAAGCAAAACAAAACAAGGACAAAGTGAAACAATTGGTAAGTGACATCATAAAATACTATTTGGCGAATTGGCAAGAAAAAACCTGGTTAACTGCGCCGCTATTTGGGCAAAAACTTGATGTACAAACACGAGAAAAGAAAAACAACACATGGCCAAACCGAGAAAAGATAACCGATTGCCAAAAAGAAATCTGGTCGCAAGACAAAAGACTAATTATCGCACAACTTAGCAATGAAGACATTGAGGTAGTCGCTAAGAATGAAAAGAAGCAACTAATACAATGTATGAAATTATTAGAGGCGGATGGGTTAGATGGCCAACCTGTTGGAGTATCTCCTCTGAATACAATCAGGAATATAACTTTAACAAATGCAAAAGAAAAAAGATGGTTGACTGATCAGGAAGTAATACGTTTTGGAATCTTTTGTCACTTAGATTTTTTTACCACGATTTATCTGGTTATTAAGAACCAATTTGAGCAATATTTAAAAGTTTGTTATTTATTAGTTCCCGATCTTTTTGAAGCCCAGTTGCATCAAGATGCCTTCTCAGATATTATTAGGTTACCATCTAATATCACCAGATTTAAGGAAAGTTTTCAGATTGGTTTTGATAAGATTAAGTTATCTGACTCGATAAATCTAAATCGTCAAGAGGGCGGGATTTTAAAAGCGGGAACAAAAAAAATCACCGCTGATATCCCGGAAATATATAATATGTTTCGTATGACAGGCTATTATGCTGAACTTGGAGTAATTGATGATGTTCATAAGTTTATAAGCATTATTGAGGATTATATGAGTAAAGCTATATACTGTGAAGATCTCGCTAGTGATACTTTGTTAGATTTTATAGAAAGTCAAACTGAGAAAATAGTGCATTTGCTTGCTGTTGGAGCGAACAAACAAGACGAATACTTTGCTATAAAATTTGATGTCAGCAAGAAGACATTAGAATTTCAAGAAGCCTTGCTTGCATTGGAGAAAGAAAGGCTAAGAATTAAACAGGTTGAAATGGAATGGTATAGGGTCTTTGGACGATCACATCTAGATCTGGTTTTCTGTAAGTCGCAATACGACAAACTTGCTTACAAACTGAAAACGAGAAAAGAGAACCCTGCGCTATCATTAGAAGAGATAAAGAGGCGTATTATTGAAGATAATGCAGATAGGGAAATGGAAGTGCTCAGGGTTAGAAGTCTCGTGAAGTGGATTAACTCTTACGAAAAACGTTTAGTCCTTAAGTCTTCAGTGGATCTTACACAAATTATTAGTAAAGAGAATCATGTTAAGAAGCTTTTACATAGAAACTGGAAATTGACACATCGAGATATGTTGCATGGGCTAACTGAAGAACAGATGAAAAAGTTCGATGTGTTGTACTTTGAACTTAATACTATCAATGAATTTAGGAAAGCAGATATAGTTGCAAATGAAATACAAGTAAAGAGCGTTCTTGAAATAGAAGAAAAAATAAAAACCTTATACCACGAAATGGGTTTAGAATGGCCCAAAGAAGATAGAATTGCAACAAAAAATATTCATGAAGATATTGAGTACTTAGAACGAGAACTTGAATATTTGAAAAGATCGAAAGATAAGGTTATGTTAAAGAAATTACTATTACCTCTTGATCCGAATTTCATGGTGAAAGAACAGTCATTGACTGTTGATGCCGTTAAAGAAGATTTGTTTAATCAACAAAAAATTCAAACAGAAGAATGTAAGAGGAACTTCATAGCACTACTCAACGAATGCAAGAAATATAACATCCTTGAAGATGGGGATGTTTGTGATTGAATAGATCAACCTGGAATGAACCAATCTACGAGAAAAGGATAGATAGGAAACCAACCGACTATAAAATCTGTACAAGTTGTATTGTCATGGCTAAAGAAAAGGAAAATGATGCGCTTGAATTTGTTAATAATTATCCCACTAGGATTGTGCACAACGAAACTGAATTAGAGAGATTGGGTATTAATTTGGCAATTCCAAAACTTAGCCATCAATTTCGTAAGGATGGGAAAGTGAAAATTCTTGGAATCAGTATTGATTCTAAAAAGCTGGTCACTTTTGAATTTGGAAAAATTTATCTATGGGACGTGAAAGCTGACTGGGTACCAGTAACGCTTTCTGAATGGAATGTGGATTCCTACGCTCCTTATATAAAACGGGGTCGTGGTGGTCCAAGTGAGATAATTGGAGTAGGTCCACTCCCGAGAAAAGCAATATTCTCTCCAAAAGGGGACAAGATTGCAATATCTTTCGTGGACTCTACGTGGAAATGGGCGCCCTATGAAGATCTTTCTGGCATTTTCTATGACGATACAATGAAAGATTTTATTATGGTTCATGATCTAAACATGAATACACCTCCCGTTACATTGCATCCTAAAACCCATGTAATTTCATTTGACTTCCACCCAACCAAAAATATTATAGCTGCCACTTGCAAATATGGTAAGGTTGAGATTTGGAACCTCGAAAAAAGCACACTTTTAAAAACCCTACCTGCTCCTCTTGAATCTAATAGAATTGCCTTTCATCCCAGAAGAGATATAGTATTTATAGCTGGCAAGGGGGGTGGGCATAATTGGACCTACATAATGTACATTATAGACCAAGAAAATAGCAGACCACCAATTAAATTGAAAAGCCCTGAGGAAATAACTGCACTAGCCTTCCACCCCTCAAAAGACTTATTAATAGTAGAAAGAGGTGATGCCATTTTGGTTTTCGACATAGAAAAGGATGGACTTCCAGCAACTTGGAAGAAAGCTAGCATAATTCCAACAGAAAACTTCCACTTTTCAAAACATTTGATTGACGGCGCAGAACCATACGGTAGTTACAAATTATTTGATTTGGGGCCAGATGAATCAAGAACCATGTGTGGATGTAATGGATGTAATGGAAGGACTGGGATATATTTCAATTGTAATATACTTATAAATGAAGATTCTAACTGGTGGATTTCATATTGGTCGCTAAAGGATAGTAAATTGCTTTGTAAGCTTTATCAATCAGTGGGGATTTTCATATGGCACGTACCCTCTGAACCAGAGCAACAAAATGCAAAATCTGGTTGGTTCTATACCAATTGTCCTGATTTGATACAAGTAATGAAAATCAATAAAGATGGTAAAGAGGTGGAATTACCAGTTGGGGATGAATCCAGGGAAAGGTATATTAATACATATAATAATTGGGAAGTAATTAGTGCTCGAATTAACACCCCAGGAGACCTTTCGACTTTTGAGAAATTTCTTGCGAAGATTAGAAAAGAAGTAAAACAGGAATTAGAATTAATGAGACATGAGATCAAGTTTCTTACATCTGGAATCGATTAAAAGAAGATTAAGTGAAAGCCATAAAACAGTAATGGGAAAGGTGCTTAAATTTAAGCTGACTTAGCTCTTCGTTGGTTTGGCTAGGAGATTTAAGAGCAATGACACCAAAAAAATTATAACTAGCTTATGGTAAAGAAGAAGAATCAAAGTATCATCAATACTGAATCTGATATTATTTTTTCGGGAGAAACTGCACTAGGAAAAGTTGGTATTAATCTGCCTATCAGTGAAGAATCTCATGATTACGAGATTGGGATGGAAATAGTTATTGCAAGATATATGTCTTCAATTGCTTTCAATCAATCTGGGGATAAACTTGCTGCATGTATGCTGGGTCAAGAATATACTGTTATTTGGGACCTTAATACTGGCGCATCGACGGCTTTAAATTGTAAATTCCCGCCGAGTAAAAAACGTAATAACGAAAAACTGATTGGTCTCAATGCGTTCTCCTCCACACATGTTTCGTGTGATGGTAATTCTATTATACTCTCATATATTGATAATGATAGAGATCCAATCGTATTAGGAAAGATTGCAAAGGGGCTAAAAGTAAAAACAATAGCATTCAGTCCAAATAAAAAACTTGCAGTCGCTTTTAACACTGGAGCCATTGAAGTCTGGGATCTAAAAAGGAATGGGTCATCCAGAACACTCAGCAAAAAATCTTTGGCTCCAATACATTCTATGAAATTTAATTCCTCTGGATCAATTCTTATTGTTCATAAGGCGAAGAAGTTGGAGTTCTATGATATTGCGCAAGAACTTAGAGATGACTCATTTAGGCAACTTATTGAGGCAGAGATAAATTCATTTGCGCTAAGCCCCTCAGGTATACTTGCTACTGCAGGCATGGCTGATACAATTATACTTAGGAGCCTAGAAAGTGTTGTGCCTCCAATTATTCTGAAATCAGGAAATTATGGAAGTGTATCTTCTTTAGCTTTCAGCCCGTCTGGGTCGATTATTACTTCTATCAGAGGTGATGAAATTGAATTTTGGTCTGTTCCAGTGGCAAAAATGATTTGCACTGTTTCTTTTATGAATGACGACATATATTGGTATACGCCATCGGATCAGATAGCCAAATCAGGTTGGTTCTATACTACTTCTCCAGATAAGATAAAAGTGATACGAAAATATAATGATAAAGCGGAGATCTTACCTATTGGGGATAAATCCAGGGAAAGATATATAAACACATATAATAATTGGGAGATTATTCGTGCACGTCTAAATGCTCCGGAAAAACTTTCAGATTTTGAGAAATGTATTCCAAAAATTCGAAAAGAAGTAAAACAGGAACTAGAATTAATGAGGCATGAAGTAATATTGCTCGCAGATGGTCCTGATTCAAAGTTGTTAAAGTAAAACTACATAGTTGATTAGCATTCTGAAACTTGATAACGAGTAAGATATATAATAATTCTTTATAACTGCAACTATCATCTAATCTAATTCTATGGAAGTCCTCAAATTTAATCATGGTTTCCTCAGCGTTTTTCATCTGGCTAATAATGAGAGATACAATGGCTCTGCGGATTTTGTGCTACTAGTGTGGAATGATGACCAAATAATCCCTGCGGAACAATATCGCAAAGCGAATTTTCCATATATTTCTGTTGATATTGCAGTATGTCAAAACCCAACTACACATAAAAAACAGTTAGGTAATAAAGCTAGTATTTATCACTTTTCGTCTTTTCTGACAGTTAAAGAGATTACGAATATATTTCCTCGCAGAAAACCTCCAAATACCATCACAGCTCCCGTATCTATTCGAGATAAGCATAAAGGATAATAGCAATGAACATTACCACACTCAATTTATTGGTTAAAAAGAAGAAATCTGATACAACTTTAAATATTGTTGACCTACTTCGGGTTTGGATTGAAAATGAAACCACTGCAGAAATGTCTGCTATATTAATTAATACTGGACTCACGCGCCGTACGCTTGAAGGGATTATTCCAGGACTGGAAACACTGACAGAAAGTTACAGCAGATATCTAATGGACTATATTAAAACAATGTCTCCAACCAGAAATCTTACGACTAGTCATATGCTTTATTCTATATTGCGACACCCAGGAAACTCTATCAAAACTGCACTTATAAGATCTGGTTGTGATACAGGGCAACTATTAATTAATCTGGGGAATCAGATTATCTTGATTGAACACTCTTTTAGAAAAAATCCCAATGCATGTGCGAACTTGGGCCGACCTAAGCGCCAAAAAAGCCTGAGCTTTACCATCTTCTTGTCTTAACCCATCTAATGTGAATATTTGCGCCTCTGTTTGTTTCTGGCCCTAGCACACTGATGGTCATGTTTCTCGACAACGCTTTGTTGTTATCTCAACAAGGTCTTTCTATTTCTATGTGACTTTTCACTAAAGGATTCACATTTTTTTGTGTGTATAGGAGTGGTTTTTCATAGAGATAATAAACCAATCTGGATGTTACTTTGTCAGACAAAATACAGGAAAGATTAAAAAGAAGTGGGCGCAGCGAGAGACGGCTGCAAATGAATTTATCGGTGTTGTCACGAAGTCATGCAAAATTAAAGCTCGAAAAAACAAAAAAGAAACCAAAAAAAGCAAGATCATGAAAACGCAAAAAACACAAAAAACGGAAGAAAAACAGAGCAACGCTGAGGCGCCACAAACAGCAAGCGAGAAAAACAAACAGGAAAAAGAAAGGACAGAAAGAAAGCTGCAACAAATAGTTGTCGTGCTACTGCTACTCATAGCCATTGCATGTAAAAAGGAAGAACCTGCTACCATAACGTTACCCTACACCAGAGAATGCGAAACAGCAGATGCAAAAAACACAGGACAAGTCATCTATAGGTCTGCGGCCTCTGGTAGCAAAGTCATGGGCCAGTTCTCTTGTCAAAACGCGGAACCGTGGAGTGCCATTCCAAATGGATATGTGCGTTTTACAGAACTAAATTTCCCGAAAACCGATGAAGAGCTTATGATAGAGCTGAGGTATTCAAAATATTCTGCTGCAAAATCCTGGATCTATTTAAAAATAGATGGTGTAGTAAGAGATTCAATAATGCCTTTGAATCTTGGCTCATGGAATATATTCAGCCAAGACACATTCAATATTGGACATCTAGTAGGACATCATTCGCTAGAATTTTTTGTATCTGAGTCGCAAACTTACGGCACTGCAGACTTGGATATGTTTACAATAAAACGGATACAGGAAGATTGAAGCTTGAAAGAAATCACAAACTAAAGAAGAAAGGAGCTACAACATGAAAGTAAAAGCAAACAAAATCAGCACACTAATACTGGTACTGGCTTTAGTATCTGGTATTACGGAAGCGCAGAATGTGGTCATGGAACTCTATACCCAGGGGCAGCAGTATGCTGTAATAAACGGAGATCATTTTTGGGTGGCATCTGCACCCAATGATACGGCCATCTTCGGGGAAAGCCCAATGGAGAACTGGGATAGCATCTCCAGCGGCCTTGCAATAATGCGGTCGAACGCATTAGATGGGTACGTTCTAGGTGAATGGGGCTGCTATAGCAATTGGCCGTACAATCCTCGTCCCGCGTCAGCATGGTACACAGTTCCTACAAACGGAAATGACACCGTTTATATAAAGTTCCGATATTCAAAATATTGCCCGCCTTTAGCCTCGATTGAGATTTACATCAATGCGCAGTATGCAGGCCTCTGGTTCCCAAATATTAACACTTACTCATGGAATACATTTACATATTCTGAATATATACCTGTTATAATACCGCCTTTGCCCACTGTTTTCTCAGGCCCTGATGATACGATCTGTGAAGACCAAATTTATTATCTGAGTGCTGCTTCAGCCAGTAATTATACAACATTATCCTGGACAACAAGTGGAGATGGCACCTTTAGCGATGCAACTATTTTGAACCCAAACTATACTCCTGGGGCACTGGATATCCAAAACACAGGAGTTGAACTAAGCCTGGAAGCATCCAATGGATTTACTAGTGCTAGCGATAGTATGCATTTGATGATAGAGCAAAATGCGACAGCCTACGCAGGTATTGATGACACAGTCTCCGCTCAAGTGCCATATCTCCTGTCTTATGCCCAGGCAACAAATTATGAGACTCTAGGCTGGTCGACAAGCGGTGATGGCACATTCGATAACTCCACTATCCTCAATCCTACATATACACCAGGTGTAAATGATCCAGGAACCCTTGTTCAACTAACTCTTGTGGCTTCCCCCTCGACTCCTTGCTCTGAATCTGCTTCGGACTATATGAATTTGTATTGTGAACCGTCGTCAAGTTCAGCTTATTACCATAGCCTTCAGCAGTTCGACGACGATGTTGACAGAATCAAAAGATACAGCAATTCTTTCGGTGGAGATGCAGGAATAATGAACGGAGATCCTGCAAATCCTCAAATAGGAATAGATTGGGATACATCTAATACAAGAACAGGTTATGGCAGGTCACTAGAATTAAATTATGGCCCATTAAATTCTTGGTCCATGTATATAGAGTCATTTAAACAACGCTGGTACGACTCAACAACTTCTTTCGATCTCGCCTCTTTATTTAATGATTATATTGATCCTGCGTTTATGAATAGACACATTGACTCTGTCGTCTTTTATTATCTGTTGCAATCCGCTGATAATCTTTCTTTAAAGCTGGAGTTACACGATGCTGAAGACGGAGTCTCTCAAACTACAGTTACTCTGTATCCTGAAGAATTCACCTGGCAACGGATTGCAGTTGCTTTGTCCCAGTTCCAGGGGAACTTTAACATGCATAAAGCAAAATTCATGGGATTTACCTTTGCTGACTATCCCTCAAATATTGGGGAATCCGGCACTTTAAGGCTTGATGATTTATACCTTGTGGAGAATAGTTTTACGAAGCCAGTATTTGCAAATGATATTGCTATGTTAAAATATTTAAACAAGGTTAATTTCCGGAATTTTTGGATGGCTGTTGATCCGGCTTCAGGTTTTGCTTTGGACAGACACATATGGCAAGATTTAATAAGTGTTGATGCCATTGGTTTTCAGCTCAGTGCTTATGTCATTGCTCATAAAAACAACTGGATCAATCCACAGCTTATTGAGGCCAGGGTGGAGAAAATACTTGATTTTCTGTTACACGTCTGCCAGCATGGAGATTCTACCTCTATCCAAGCTAATCCATTAGCATATGCAACTGTAGATGGAAACTGGGCACATTTTCTTGATTCAGAAACACTCGCACGAAAGGATACAAATACTGAATTCAGCCTATTTACTAATGCACTTCTGGTTTCGGGAATAATTACTGTAAAAGAATATTTTTCCAATAATAGCAATATTCAAACCTGGAGCGATAGTTTGTACAGGATGACCGATTGGAACTTTCTGCTTAGGTCTGATAGTTTGATGTACTATGCCTGGTGCCCGGAAAAAGGATATTCGGAGTATTTTACCGACTTTTGGACTGAGGAACTCGATTTAGCGATGCTACTTGCAATATCTAGTCCTGATCCAGCACATAGGCTTCCATTTAACCCTTATAATGCTTCAGGTTATCGCAAATTTTGCTGTGAATTATATGATGATCCATACGTTTACTCGGCCTCCGGCTCAAATTTTACGTATTATTTTCTGCAGATGTATGCTAAATATTCTGATAAAAATCAGAGCGAACGTTTTGAAAATGCAAAGTCAGCCTTGTTGGCGGATATTTCGTACTGTCATGATTCTCTTACTTACTTAAATTATGATAGCCGGATATTTGGGATTACAGCTTGCGAAGGCCCAGATTCGGCTGGGGTTGATCCTGCAGGAAATAATATATCGAACTACCATGCATATGGATTCACTTGCAAGTTAGATACCGTCAATAAACCTAATGGAACTATCGCTGTTTATGGATCAGCAAGTAGTATATTGTGGATCCCGGACGAAGGGATATCTTGTCTTAGATACTATTATAATGAATTGGATTCACTCTTCATAAATGATTATGGCTATGCATTCTGGAGCCCCATTTTCGGCTTCCCAGATGCCTTTCATCTAAAGCCTGATGAGTCTAAGGATTCGTTAATACATTTAAATTTTAATGGCCCATTTATTTCGGTTCCGAGGTTTGGAATTTCTATCGGACCTATGCTGATTTGCACAGATGCTTTCATTTCAGAGCTCGAAAACACAGTTTCTGTGAGGGATTTGTTTTCAAACTCACCTGAAATAAAGGATAACCTTATTGAATTTGAAAATCTGCTATGCCATAGCCCTGTTTTTATCAATGATGAAGAAAACACCAAAGAAACCAACCTTTATTTGTATCCAAATCCAACAACAGGTACTGTGTATTTGTATGCGTCGGCATTTTATTCCTATTCAGTATACAATACACTAGGGAGTTTGATCAGTCAGGGTTCAATTGATGATAATAAGTTTGATTTGAGTGGATTAGAACGAGGAATGTACTTCATTGTGCTTAACTCAGATCAGTCTCAAGCAACTCAGCGTATAGTCAAATTATAGGGAATCAATAGAAAGCCCACGCAGAAGCAAAATCGAGTTTCTGCGTGGGCTTTTTAAAATTGAAACACACACTACTAATATTATTCCCGGATGAACAAGATCAAGCCATTACCACTAACTCTAGGAATTATACTACTCCTTATCTGTTATACTTATTATTCTTTAAAGGAGGCAGTAAATAAATCACTTCCAAGTGATTTTAATATACAGTTGTATTCAATAAAAGATTCCTTGCCCGACAGTCTTTTCAGACAGTTAGTAAGTATTGTCCATAAGAGATACACATCTGATATTATAACTATTGACAACGTTTATCCTTTGAGCTTAAACTCTTTACAATGGCTTTGTACTGTTAGAACATCTTCAGAATTAGCTACTGATTATGTTGTTATTTCAACAGCAGACACCGTATTACTGAACATTACAAGCCTTTCTGATCCATTCTTTGGGATTTACCTGTTTGCTGACGAAAACGGGAAAAAATTTCTGGCAATTGGCTCCCTCGATCGGCCCACAGGTAAATACGCCTACATCGAAATTTTCGAAATTACTGTTGATGAATCTCTAGTTCGGTGTAACAATCAAGAGATAGCTCTTAAAATCAGAGTGGAATTTCAGATTTATGGAAGTTCAGAAATACCATAAAGACTGAAAGTCAGATGAATTAAAATTGATAAAGCCATGACTACTTTCAAGTTAATACGCTGGTATTGTTTGCGCCTCACGAGTCTTTTTGATTCGTCCCCGCGTTGTTTGATTAATTCTAATGTGAATTTGGTTCCGGAAATGCACATCTTTTTACTTGTAAGTCACATAGATGAAAAAGGAAACATGTAGTTTCTTTGTCAGAGAAACCAACTGGGAACCGAAGGAAAAAAAACAGCGAAAAAGTATCAAAATAGAGATATCACTAAAGCCTCCAGGCATATAGCAAGACGTTATAGGTGAGCCTAGAGAAAAACCTTAAAAATATGACCACAGACAAACAATTCCTTAGAAGCTTGATGCAGAATCTACGAGCCCAGGGATTTGATCCACAACTTACAAAGGATAGTATCATATTAGATGAGGCTTTAAATGTACACTTATCTGCCACTGAACAACTCACACAGATTGGAATGGCTCTTTGTTACATAGCTTTTCCGAACACTGTAACCCCAGAAACCTTTGCCGATATGAATTGCATAGAGGATGCACAAGGGTATCAACTGATCAAACTGGGCGGACAAGGAGAACAGATCAAATTTGCTATTGCGACTACAGTTTTTATTTCTAATAGTGCTATTAAGCATCATGTTAAACTGTTACATGATAAATATACGTGGTATGCTAGGCATATGAGGCTTGAAAAATCAGTGACTATTAAAAGTGGTTTACTTATTAAGCCAATAGATAATTTCGTCTATACAGATAATAAAAACTACGACTTGCTTTATGAGAACATTCGAAATGGATTAGATAGTATGTATCACCTTGGCATGAAAAAGTTGTTTATATGCTATGGTGAGAAAATAGGGCTCGGGATGAAAACTTCCATTGTACAATGCATGACAAACCTTAGTTATAATGTATATACACTACATACCGGAGAGAACTTTGACTATAATCCACTTGCAAAAGAGTTATCTGAGAATGTGAGTAAAGCCTGTATATTGGTTGAAAAAACTACCTCTAATGTACTATTGAAGAACGATCAATTTGTTTTTGAAAATGCCTTACAAAGGCTCCTTGCAATCGCAGATAAGATACCTGTTGTTTTCTGTACCTCTATTTTAAATCCAAGGCCTATTACGCCCTTTATTACCTATTTCTCCGAAATCAAGGATTCTTTGTTCATTGCGGAAGTAATCAAAGCTAGGCTACCCTATACACAAAAATACCATTATGATTTTTGTGATCAGACCAATTATGCTAATCCTTTAAATAGCCTATTATTAACCATTAAACTAAATAATGATGGCATACAATGATATTAGGACACTTAGTTCGTTTCAAAAAGTGTTTACACATGCAAACGATGTATTTGACGGTGAATTGATAGAGAAACTTTCTTGCTATTTGCAGTCGAATATTCCAGTTGCTTTAACAGGGCCTTATGGTGTTGGAAAGAGTTATCTACTTGCCAATTTGGCTGTGCCCTTGCTTGAGACTATGTTTAAGACAAAAGCTTTTGTACTCATAACGTTCTACTTATTTATGCTCAAGTCATCAAAGGACTCCTTTTGTCGCGTTGTGATTTTGAATGATAATAGTGTCTTTGATTTGACACCCAATCTTAAGCATGTTAATACCATTATAAGTGAAGGAAAGATCCCTGTAATCCTTTTTGAGGAGTACAATAGATTGGATATTGAGGGCCAAAATTTATTACTTCCAATCCTTGAAATAAAAAAAGGAGGATATCACGAAATTTTTCTGGAACAAACTGGCGATACTATTATACTGCCCCCCGAAACGAAAATTCTTTTAACTGGCAACCTATTTGGCTCTCCTGGAACATTCAAGAATGATGCAGTTGAATCAAGGATTAACAGGATCAGCCTATCTAAATTGGACGCCAGGAAATTAAGAAATACCATACTCTCTCAGAACAAACATGAACAAAAATCAGTCAAATTAAGTGACCTGCAATTCTACAGCCGCAAATTGACTTTAGAGCAGGAAATTCAAATAGAAGAGGAGCTTTGGTGGTTTGATGAAAACGTAGAACGGAATATGGATATGGATTTGCGAGAAATAGAAAAGCTTAAGAATAATCTGCTACATGCTAAAGACATCAAAACGGGAGTCAACTACATTATTGATTCCCTAGAACAAACAATCGATGACACCAGTAGCGATAGCATTCATTATCTACGTCATTTTAAAACTAAGTTGCTTCAAATTTTTCGGATAAATGATTTTGACTTTTAATTTATGAGTGATAAGAAATATATTGACTTAACCGACCAGGACAAAATAATTGAATTAGTTGGACGATATCAGAGTAGTACAACTGAATCCAAGCAACACGCATATGCGAAATTGAGTGCGTTGTTCCAAGCTTCAATCCTTGAGATGATGGATTCTGATAATATTTTCGACTATTTCGGGATGAACCGAGAGATCGATTATTTTCTTCCCTCAGATTTTTTTAAACGAGTAGCATTAAACAGGATTACTGAGGCTATGGAAGCAACAGCCTACAATATTATTTTACAATTGGGTATGAAGCAACTAGATGCAAATATCGGTGACTGCTCAATTAACATTGAGTCGATTAATCACAAAGATGAGAATGGGAAAAAAATAAATTTGAATTCAATTTATGTAAATATTTTTTCAGGTATAAAGAAATACTTAGTGCAACTTATATTATCTAAGACTTCTATCATTTCAAAAAATCAACAGAAATATCAATCATGCCTATTCCTAAATGACTACCACTTTTTCGATTATGTAACTAAATCCAAAGAACTGGATATTGTCATACCCGCGGAAATATTCTTTTATTACTATGTCAATTATAACGACCGTTTCCCAGGGTTGTTCTATAGAGAAATTTGCAGGTCCCTTTTTTATCAGGAAGCTATTGCTGAATTCGATAAAGCGTTAACTCCTGTCAGGGAATTAATATATAATGAAGAGCAATATGATATCTATTCTCTTATTGATCAGAAGTGGAAAATGATTGAGGCAGCTAAACAAATAACTCATTTTATTGATCGGACGAATATTAGAACTGGTGAACATACATATGATTTTAAGGATGGCAGACCCAGATCAAACAATAGTCAGGTGCCACATGGGAGGAAAAGCAGGACTAATAACCGTTCTCAACTCATGCTCTTTGAAGGTGAAGGGATACGATCTCAAAAGAATGTTGGTGGTACCCAGGTAAAATATGAAGTATTGCAGGCATTAAGATTCCCATATGATTACAAACAATATGTTAATCTAGTTCATAATTATAAATCAGAAATCAATACTGCCCTTTCAAGAATATTTATTAAATATATAAGCAAACGAGAAAAGAGTTATGAAGAAACAGGAGAAGTCGATATTGAGAATTGGTATAGGCGCAAACTTGATCAATATATTTTCCGTGACATGGTTACAGAAACAAATCCTGCAAATCGTTTTAATATGTTTTTCCTTATTGACAATTCCTGCTCAATTAATAAAGATAAGCAACTGGTTATGAAGCAGCTTATTGTGCTTTTCTCTGAAGTGATAAAGAGTCATCCGGAAAAATTTAATAGCCTTGTTGCGTATTCTCAGAATTCAAGTGGAAATAAAATGGTGTCTATGCGGCAGCTGGTTTGTAAGAAAAAAGTTTCAGAATTAACTGATAGTGATTTATATAAACTATTACATCTTAAACAATCTGGAGTTAATTATGATATCCTTGCCATGTTGAACATGCTTGATAAGCATCTAACTGGTAAAAGTCAAAGTGATGGAATTAATCTGGTTATTGCCGTTGGGGATGCCTGGCCAGTATCCTATGGGTTGGCTGGAAAAGCAGATGTTAAAGAGGAACAGGAAACAGTCTTTAATATGATTAGAAAAAAGCATGATGTCATCATAACATATTACGCAGTGAACCAACTATATGACCCACGAAGCTTACATTACGATTATTTTATTAGCCTTAAATCTGATAGTAATAATCCAATGGAAAAATTCGTCAAGCAATTTCCAGGTATGATTGATGAAATATTAAAACAGAGAAGCACATGAGAATAGCAGATATCAGCGATAAAATTATAAAAAAAATAGACGATTATTATTATTCTGTAGCCTGCATTAGCAATAATCCCACATTTTCGTGGTCATTTGAACCTAACATAAAAATTAGCGAAACAACCTTTGACATTTTTAATGACATTGATAAACTTAATGAGTTTTTGTTTACATCAGGCTATGAGTTTGAATTGGAGATTGTATATGTAAATAGATTTTGTCTGAATGAACAGAACGTACGTTTTATTTATGGTGAGAATGTCAAAGAGATTGCTTTTAAGCAAGAAAATGCCTGTTTAATGAACTTCTCAAAAGGGCACAAACCAATTGACTTTTCTGATCATATCGTTTTTAGCATAGACTCCAATTCGTTTTATAATGAGAAACAATTTAAGCGATTAATCATTGATTATGGTCTACTTCTAAAGAAATATAAAATTGATACTGAAACATTCTCAGACTTATTATTATTTCTTTCCGAATTTAAAGAAACAGCATTTCAGCAATCTGAGATATTAGCGTTTTGCTATTTATTGGATGAGTGCCTCGATTTATCAAGTAAATTAACAAATATCCTTTCAATTGCTTATTGTAAAAGGCCCTCTATTGAAGTCGGTGAATTATTAATAACCTATAAAACGAAAATCGGATTACCATATATTTTTAAAGATCTAAAAGAAGAAGAGTTATTGTTTAACCCCAAATACAATGAAATAATTATAGAATTAATTGGACAATTTAGAGAAACATGTCAAAACTGGTTTATTTCTGAAAATCTTCTCGGCAAGATGAAAAGCGTTTATTTTAATGACATACTTTTAAATGCCGAAAAAACATGGTCATTGCTTAGCCAGCAAGAATATCCTACTGATATTGTGTATATTGACAGCACTTCACTGAAAAGATTTTCAAACAAATACAACAAGGAACTTGATTATTTCCAGTCTCAGCTAAAAAAGATAATCTAAGGGAGTTCCACCCTAAAGCAATATGGAAAGAATGTAACTGTCTTAGTTGGTGCCTATTCAGGCACCAACATATTTATTCCAAGGACAACTCAAATTAGGAGGTGCTCGGGGATTTGCGAAAGATAAGATGTTTACACATTAAACACATCCATCGCCTTATCCAACTCCTCATCAACAATCTTCGCATAGATCTGCGTCTCTTTAAGATCAGCGTGACCAAGGAGTTTAGATACATATTCGATTCGTATTCCTTTTCGGAGAGCCAGGGTGGCGAAGGTATGACGGGATATATGCGTAGTGAGTTTTTTTTCAATCCCTGCAAGTATGGCAATTTTCTGAAGCTTATTATTTATAAATGAAGTTCTCCTGACCGTTTGCTCATGCAGTTTCAGCGGTGTATCAACCTCTTCATCTGAAGAAAAATAGCCGAAAATAAAGTCGTTTGGTTTGGAATCTGGAGTTTTGTATTGCTCAAGGATGTGAAGGGCTTTATCTGGGAGTTTGATGACATGCATTTTCTTTG
>Ga0268276_1002119_pt1 | contig 17598 bp, 24 predicted proteins | sample saktaG_4_FD_190145 | JGI IMG/M metagenome (GOLD analysis project Ga0268276, IMG submission 190145) | Saline water microbial communities from Sakinaw Lake, British Columbia, Canada - sak_2010_1_5_45m | ecosystem: Environmental > Aquatic > Non-marine Saline and Alkaline > Saline ...
CGGCCGCACCTATCAAGCCAATCGCTGTTGCCGCACATTTCGCTATATTGCCAATTCCGGCAAGCGATCTCTTGACGCGTCCGGCAAGCGTCTTTGTTGCTCCGACCACGCTCTTGAATCCAGCCGCAACCATGTTGCGAGCCGTAATCACGATTGATATTTTTTGGTTTTTAGCCATTTTCTCCGCGCCCTTCTATTCGACACACGCAAGCGTCCAGCGCGTCCTCGGCCTTCAGCGTCTGACTGTCCATCGTACTACCACCTTCAGCCGCCGCCTGCTCGGATAGCGTTTCAAGAATCGTGCGCAGATAGTCAACCGACACGCGCCGCTCCCACTGCTCCGGCGTGCCGCCGCAACGCGCAACCATGACCGCAGACAAACGTCCCGCCGACATGCCGCCCCCAGTTTTCTTCTCGTCGTTCGGGCGCGTCAAGTCCGGCGAATCGTCCTGCTCCATGATCTCGTGCATCGCAACCACAAGCTGCGACATGGTGCAACGCAGACCGCGCAGCCACTTCTTCACCTCGCGCTTGGAAACAGTCGGCAGGGCTTCGTCCTCGCCGTGAGACATGGCATACCCGAGAGCCGCCCTGCCGTCGGACATAAAGCATCCCGTGTTGTCGAACCAGTCGGAAGCCTGCAACGTCAGCGGCCACAGCCAAGCCCCGCCGCAATGGACGGGACGGCCACGGCTTAGCTTCTCCGTGAACCGTCCCTTGTCCGCAACCTCGCTGGCGAGCGCGTTGATCTCGATCACATCGGCATCGGTCAGCTTGCATCCCCTGCCGCGCAAGTGCTCAAGCGTCGCCGCTCCGTAGTCGCATAGCGTGTCCCGCATCATTGAAAAGCCTCGCTTTCATGCAGGATTATGTCGCGTCGTTACGAGCGATTATGAACTCTGCCGCCGCCGTGTGCGTATGATACGCGGCCGTCGGTTCGGTGATCGCCGGAGCCTGCGTCACGCCGTCGTCCTCGGTGATCGTGTACGTTATCACGGGTTCCTCGCTGCCCCAGTCGCTGGAAATTGATCCGGTCGCACCAGATACGCCGTGAGCGGCTGGTTCGCCCAGCCCGTCCGTGGTCTCCGCGATCTCGCAAGAGGCTTCCAACGTGCATCCCGTCAGCCGCCCGGCTGAATACGTGAACCCCATTCCCTGCGCGTATTTATTCGAGGTTATCGTTATGTCGGGAAGCGTCCAGGTATTCAGCTGTCCAGTCGGCGCAACCATCGTTTCAAGTCCGGTTTTGCCCGTAACGGTAATTTTCGGCCAATCGCTGTTTGACGTAGACACGCTGATCGAAGTGACGCAAATGCCTGCCTCCAGCTCGCCGAGATCAAGCGTGTTGAGATTCAGCGTCCCGCTTTTCAGCAGATACTCGCATGTCGCGTCGTTTACGTCGCCACCGCCGAACCATGTCGCCACCGCATTGTCACCGTTTTCGTCAAGTTCGTCGGCGCGTGATTTAGCTACCGGTGTCAGCGACGAGTTGGTTAGTATCAGCGTTGCGGTAGCCATGCTGAAATGATCGGTTAAACCTCCGAAATCGGTTGCCATGATATACCTCTCTTCTTTTGTTCGTTTTTAATAGTCGCCTCGGCTGTAATGCAGCACCAGCGAAAAGCCCAGCGCATTGAAATCGGCTTCATTCATCGGCGTGATTCCCGCGCCGTAGGTGAATCCGCCAAAATTAAAATCATCTCCGCACAGATCGGTCATCGTGGCGTGGAACAATGTTGACTCGTCGTTGTCGTCGCGTGACAGCGCCCCGTAAAACAGCTTGTCTAAAACCACCTGGACGCTCTCTTCAATGACGCCAATCTGCGCGTGACTCTGATCATCGGCGTTGTTGGTGTATATCTGCACCTGCCCCTCAATCATGAGCGTGTGCTGATTGTCGTCCGTCTCCGGCATCCCTGCGCGAATGTCAACGCATGGCATGTGCCTGTCCTCGTCGGCCTTCCACCGGTGATCGAATCGCAGATTGCGCCACACTCGAATATGAGTGTCTGCGCCAATGACTGCGTACTGCCGTATGACGGTTGCCAGCGCAGTCTCGTATGCAAGTGCCACGTTCATTAGTATTTCCCCTCAAGCCGTTTGGTGATTTTCCTCGCCATGTTGCGCGAAGCGTTGCCGACCACCCCGCCCAGTGCCGCCTCGCCGCCCTTCAACGCGGTCATTGCGTATCTCAATTTGTTGTTGATTATCAGCGTCGGATTTACGCCGCCGATTCCGCGCCATACCACCGCGCCGATTATTCCGGTTCCAGTTTTATAATCCTGAATTGACCCGCCTACGCGCATACGCGCCTTTAGGAACATCCACGACCGCTTCGCCAGTCTGCGACGGCGGATTATTAAATAGGGATGTTTCGACATTTCGATTTGATCTTTGTCAGCTTTCCCTTTGTTTGCAAATTCAATGGGCTTATGCTCGCCTGTGGCCTTGTCCCAAACCATGACGCGCTTTGATTTGAGCGTTTTGTAGGTTACTTTTCCATGCGCGCCTCTGCTGTGAATCGGCACCCAGTATTTTTTTCCGCCGCTATATTTGTATGTGCCCCATCGCGCCACCCGATGATCGGTTAACCACTGTTTATCGGGCCGCTCGAAAATCTTTCTCTTCTTTTCGCTAATTTTTGTGATCGCCCCAAGCGAAATTACCATGTTTCGACCAGCCATTTGAACCGCCGCCTTTGTGCTCTTCCCCAAAACCTTTTCAGCGCGCTTTATCTGGTCGACAAGCGCAGCCATGTCAGCTTTCGGTATGCTCGCTGTAATTATTTCAGCCATTGACAGCCTCGCACATCATCGTCATTATGCCGCCCGTGTTCGTGATCTCCCGCAACCGCAGCCGCTCTTCGTTGCCCCAGCAGTCCACCAGCGTAACCACGTCGCGCAGCTTGATTTCCGCCGCATCGAAGTCATCATACAGCATACGGATAACCGCCGCCGGATGATCGCTCTCGCCCTGTTCGCTCGAAGCCCGTGACAAGCCAACGCTCGGCGCGATGACTTCATGCTCCGTGCCATCGGCCAGCCTGATCTTTGCAGTCAGGTCGCCAAGCTCGGCCTTCACGTCAGCGAACATTTCTTTAAGCGTGTCTTGCATTTCCCGTGCCTCTTAAATCCCGTCCGGCCTTATGTTCGACCGGACGGGTATTCGATTGCCCGTCCCTTACGCGATTACGTCGGTGAGCACGTATGCCGCTTCGGGGTTGTATTCCTCGATGGAATACCACAGTTCTGCGTCGTAGCAGTTCTCCTTCAGATTGTCGGAGTAGTAGCTCTCGACAATGAAGGGTTGTGTACCGTCGGGCAGATACTGCACCAAGCGGCCAAGAACCGGATCAAGCTTGTGGCTGAACTCGTCCTCGCCCGGCAACGCCAGAAACGCGACGTTGCACCCAATGCCCGACGCGCCGACACTAACGCCCCAGTGGTCATCGTCGCCGACCAGCACCTCGTCCACACCGACGATTCCGGCCAACAGCATTTTGAGCGCGTCCGGTCGACCTGCCAGCACCGCCTCGGCACTCGTCCCGCCAAGCGCGAGAGCCGCCAGCGAAAACTGGTTTTGGACTTCGGTGAACCCCATGATTCCGTGAAACGCGGATTTGCCGAGCATGACGGCGCGTCTGCCCGGATAACGCCTGATCGCGTTTAGCGCGGTCTGCGCCTCGGTCAGAAAACTTCCCGCGACATGCGCCCCGGTCTGGTGCGATCCAACCGCTTGCAGCTGCGCGGCCAGTGCAGTCTCAAGCACCCGCTGAACACTGCGCTTGGCTGCCATCCCGCCCAGTCGGTCGGCCTTCTCGATCCCGCCCATCTGCTTCACTTCGTCGCGGGGAATCGCATACCGCTTCTCTGCAGATGCGCAGGAATAAGTATTTGCCGTTTCGGTCAGTCGAACGGGAGTCAACGCGGTTCCTCGCGCGAGTGCCTCTTGAGCCGCAGCATCGGCGGTGAGAGTCGTGTGATAAACAGTTCCGGTTTTCTGCGTGGTCGTCAGAACCGGATAGGCCCTCGTTCCAATGTAGCCCAACACAGGGTTACACTCCAGCGCCTCCAGGTCTTGCCTGCGGCTGTTTTCAGTTTTGTACGCTTCCATGATTCGATTGCTCCTTTTTCTACTTCGTTTTGATTCGGCATCGGAACACTGTTCCGGTTGCCGTAGCCCCGCCGACGGTGAACACAAGACGCTCGCCCTGTGCCCTGAACCTGTCGGCAGTCGGTGAGTTGGTGACGGTCAATTCCGTCGCCCCGCCCATCGCGGCCTCTATGACTCGCGGGGTAAAGACAGTGTGAGCCGCCGCCGCCGCGTTCGTGCATAACACAAGCGCGTTGCCGGAATACGGATCAAGTGCCGCAATGGACACCGCACCCGTATTGCCCGGCGCGTAGACTGTCACCTCGTCGATATCACCCGTAAATGGATTGGCGTATGCCGTGCCGTAGTCGTTCGTCCCTATCGCTACAGTCCATGTCACGGCATCGCCTGAATGCGCGCAAGCCGCAACCAGCAAACTTGCAAATATGATTGTCAACTTGTGCATGGTTTTTTCTCCTTACGGTCCGACAGTTGTAGCGTTCGTCAGGATACCCTGCGAACTGAACCAAAGAACGTTGGTCGTATCCACACCGTTGAATGTGATCGAAACCGCGCCGAGGCTGTTCGTTGCAATCTTGGTTTGTGCGATTGCCGCCGCCGCGTTTACGTCAGCGTTGATGATAGTGCCGTCCTTGATGTCGGCAGTTACGACAGTCGAATCAGTAAGCGCACCTTCGGCGATTGTCACCGCTCCGGTCGTGGAAACCGAACCACCTGTTACCGCGCCAGCCGCTGTTAGACTGCCGACGGTTATGGCGGCGTCAACCGCATTCGTTCCAAGCTGATTCGCAAGAGTTGCAAAACCCGTGTTGATCTGTGAAACGAGAAACGGAGACGCCCAGCTTGAAACTGTCGGCGCGGCGGCGTGTGCCTCCAGCGCGACGGTGGCGGCGAACACAACAGCCGCAAAAGTGGACAGTAACTTCTTCATAATTTGACCCTTTCTTTATTTGCCGGCTGTTTGTTTATCAATTGCCCGCTGTGCCCGGTACACATCGGAAAACTGTTTACGCGCCTTTTCGTAGTTGCCATCGCAAGCGGCCATCGCCTGCGCCCACGTCTCTACGGACGGCGAAAACGTCAGACCGCCGGAAAGCAGACGCGTGATCTTCTCTGTCAATTCGTCTATCGCAACGGCGTTTTTTTCCACCGTCGCCCGTGCCTGGTCGCGCTCGCCCTGAAATTTGCGCGCCTCGGCAACGCTGGCATCAAGCTTGCCTGATAATTCCACCGCGTCGGCCTTCAGCTTCAGCAGCAGACATTCGGCTGCTTCGGCGCGTGCGACAAAAATCGCATTGACTTTTTTCTGTCCGTCTGCGAATCCTGCAAGTCTCGCTTCTTCGATCGAAGCTTCTTGCACATTGGACCCGTCGCCGCCGCCAGTGTCGCCGCCTTCATCTCCCTCGGCCCCTTCGGTGTCGCCATCATCATGGTCTGCCTCCTCTTCAGTTTCAGGAATCTCGGCCAACGCAACCGGCCATTTGCCAGCGGCGCGGATTTCATCTCGCACAGCCTTGTAGTCGTCCGGCCTGAACGGGTCGTTGATCTCTGTCACGAATCCCCATTCAACCGCCTCTTTCGGAGTCAGCCAAGTCTCCTTGTTCATAAGCTCGCGGATAGCATCCGGCTCCTTCCCCGTGCGGAGGGCATAGAATGCGACGGCCTCGTCCTCGCAATCGCGCAGCTCCTTAGCCCTCGTTTCCAGCACAGACGCGTCGCCCGTTGCGCTAGTCCATGCGTTGTGAATCAGAAACCGCCCGTTGGCCGCAATGCCTCTCTCGTCGCAGGCCTCCGCAAGCAGCGTGGCCATCGAAGCCGCGAGTTGAATGCGCGCCACCGTGTGCTGTTTCATGCCGCCGATCTCCTGAATAATTCCGTTGCCTTCCCACACGTCGCCGCCGGGGCTATAGATGTCGAACACAACCCGCTCGATTGTATCCGGCATCGACCGGATAATACCTTTCAGGTTTTCATATTCGACTTCCCAACCGATAACGCCGATAACATCAATCACGGCCTCGGTCGCATCAGACTCGATAGCCTGCAAAAAAACGCCTTGAGTTTTCTTCATTGATTTTCCTCTGCTTTCTTTTTGATTTGTTCGGGAGTTTTCGGCTCTTCAACTACAGCCGCGCCACCCGATTTCATTCCGAACACGGAGAGCGGGAGATTGTTTTCCCGCGCAACGTCCAGTTGCTCCGACAACGCCGCAAACTTCGTGCGCCATGCCGGACCCAGCAATTCTCCGTAGTCAGTCGTCCCGTTGCGCAGAGCGTTCTCCGTCGCCGCCTCCTCCCGCGCTTCGTCGACATGCGGCATTGTCGGCCACTGCCAAGACAGGCGGGTTTCCCATCCGTAAGGCAGTTTCGGGATTACGCCCTTGCCCTGCGCCCATCGCAAAACCTTTACGGCCACCTTGTCAGCGTAGCTGCGTTCAAGCCATTTTTGCAGCGGATAGAACGCGCCTGCCCACGTCAGAATCATGTCGCCTCTGAAAGCCGTGTATGATGAGTCGGCGCGTAGAAGTGTGTAGGCTCTCGCCAGTCCCAGCGACGATCCGGCGTAGCCCAGCACCGCCTCGATGAATGTGTTGAGCTGGACGTTCGGCCGGTCGATCTTCGGGAGTACAATGTCATCTCCCTTGTCCAGATACTCGAAGATGCCGCCAGTCAAAGCCTCGAACCGCTCGTAGTTCTTCTTGCCGGAATCGTCAGCCCCCGCTCCCTCGTCCGTCAGTTCATCGCTGGTCTTGTCGCTGTTTTCCGGCAGGTGGATCGCGTCGCTTCCCGGCACGTCCCAGTCTGTCACCGCGTCGCCGCGCTTGACGAACCCCGCAATCTGCGAAGCCCGTTTAGCTGACAACATCTCCTTGGAAAGTATCTCGTACAGGTCGAGAATATTTGTAGCCGCAGTTATCAATGCCGGAACGCCGCGTCCCTGATTCAACCGCCACGGGTTTTTCACCAGCCAAGCATCCTCCGGCTTGAACACGGTAGCGTCGGCGGCTTCGGATATTACCGTCATTCCGCGCTTGCCTGATACGACATAGCCAAGGACTTTGCCCCACTTGCCGCGAATGATACCGTTCTCCTGCGTTATGTCCGGCCCTGCCAAGCCCTTGACCTTCAGCGCGTCCTCGCTGAGTGGCGCAATCTGATCTCCCTCCCAGTGCAACAGCTTGCCCGTATTCTCAATCAGCCCGTCGTCAACCATCGTCAGCAGGTCGCCCTCGCGTACCGCCGACGCTACAACGTTCTGCAGAGCGCTTGAAAAATGAATGCCGGGATCGCGGTAGTCGCAGTCTTTCGCCCACACGCCATTAAACCACCCTGCCCCTTGCTCGCTTCCGTCGTCCTTGGTTGATCCGGCAACTTTGTTGATCTGCAATTTACCCAGCGAGCCGACAACGTTCATCCTAATTTGGTGAAGCATTCCACGCGCCGGAGAATAGTTGCGCTCAAGATCGCGCCCGACATTCGTCCCAAGCGCACGCTTGCGCATCGGGTATATGTCATCCTCGGATTTCATCTCGCGGGTTGGCTGCCTGCGGTTTAACGACGGCTCGGTGGCATCGTACTTGGAAACTATCGCCGCCTTGCGTTTTGCCGCCGCAGTGTAGAGTTCAAGCCTAGCTATCTGTGCGCTGTCCTTTGCACTCTGGAGTCTTGTTTTAGTCATCAGCTAAACTCCGGATAGGTGCGCTTGCGCAGATTTCGGCTGGATAGACGACGGGCCAACTCGATCTCCCGCGCCTGCAAAAGAGTGAGTTGAGAAGCCTGATAAGAGACGGTCATCCCGTCAACGCTGATAGACACGCGGCTCTTGCCAGTCGTGGTCAGCGTCTGGATAGCTTCACGGACGGCTTGATATTCCTGCGCATGAGTTAATGCTGCCATGCCGCGAATATAATGCGGCATGAGCCTAAATGTAAATAGGAGCGATTATGCGGGCGTAATCATTTTTTAGCCTTGCGCCTCAGCCGTCTTTTGATATTGCGCTTCTGATTCACCAGCGGAGCCTTTATCTCCGGCGGCTGCTTTTTTGCAACTCGCGATTTATATTGGGTCTTTCGCCACGTCAACACCACCTGCTCCGCAGTCCGGTTGACGAAACCGCAACTGCAATAATAGCGTCGCTCGGTGACGCTCTCATTGCGCCCAATCGTATTGCCTGGTCGCACCACTCGCCCGCATTTTAGACATATCATGGTCATTGCTCCTTTTTTCAAGCGTCTGTCAACGGTACTTTGCACACCCTTCGTTTCGGTTTCGGTTTCGGCGCAACGTGTCCGGCTGTGCCAATACCCGCGAATGCCGCCGCCGCGTATGCCATGGTCAGCGCGTCCGCGTAGTCGTGCCATCCCGGTTTGGTCGTGTATCGCCAAAACGGCTGGCCGTCCTTGCCCGTGAACTTGTCCGTTAGAATCTTCGAGCACACCTGCTCTGCAAAGTCGTCGTGCTGTCCGTGATACAGCGTCACGCCGCCGGGTATTCCAATCGCGCCCTGCCATGCCTTCTGCGTAACCTCGCACCAGTAGTCAGCGTTGAAAGCAAGCCCCTTCCCGAGCGGCCACTTGTGAAAATGCACCTGCTCGCGCGGCCTGCCTATCACGTAGCTGCCCGAACTTCGATAGCGGTCGCCACTGTATCCGCGCATTACGTAGATCGCTATGCCGTGCCGCTGGTTGTGCTGTGTGACAAAGCCCTGCACAACGTCGTGCTGGTAGCCGCCGTCTATCCCCCACACGTCGGGCTTCACCGGCATCTTGAGGATGTCGGCGAGGTGTCCGGACAACATCTCAAATACCATCCGCTTAATTTCAGATTCGTTGCTGTGCTCCTTGACGACGATCTTATCATACCGCCCCCTGAAATAGATAGCCGCAGTGTGGTCGTTGCCGAATCCCGTCGCCACGGTGTGCAATCCATAGTGGTTGATATCAGTGCCCATCGTCTTTATCTGCGCCCACGGCGGTATCTCATACACGCCGCGCTTCTCGTCTATGTGCAGCAGTATCAGTTTCGGCTCCAACTTGTGGACGGATTCATTTTCTGCCAGCGGCTGGTTCTGCATCTCTGCGGCAAACCGCGCTGGCCCCAACTCGAACAAAAGATTTTCCGCCGTCTCGATAGCCGACAGTTCGCCGGAACGGATCCGGCTCGCCCATGACACAACCGCACCCTTGTCCATCTCCGCTCGGTTCGCCGCATAGAACTCCGTTGCAGCCGCCTTGCCCTCGTGGTCTGTCTCGCCTCCGCGTCTGACAGCATGGTATCGCACCCACAAAGTCTCTTGCGCATCCGGCCATTTCTGCACCATCGCCACGCGCTGGCCTTGAAATTCAGGATGCAGTTCGCGGTCTAGGAAGCGGTCCGACACGTCGCCGCGCCTCATGCAGGTGCACGGCATGAAGCAGGCAATCCTTTTTTTGTGTCCGGCCAGCATCATGATCGTGCCGACCACCTTGCGCTCAATCTTGTTTATCGCCTCTGGAGATTCGGCGACTTCCTCGGTCTGGATGTCGTCCGGAATAACTAGGTCGGGTCGTATCTGCGTTCCGCGCACGTTCTTCGCCATGCCGCGCATCGCCGCAGTGATTCCTCGACACTCGATTCTAGCTCCTGAATATGGGTAGCCTTCGTCGCTATCCGGCTTGCGGACCGTCGGGAATGTCACCCCCTTGGTTCGCCATCCTATCCCGCTGGGCTTTCCATCCTCGCACAACTGGTGCCGCGCCCGCAACGCCGACCCTCCAAGGTTATCGAAGAACCCCAGCGCGTCGGGGTAGTCCTCCTGCAATCGCGGGTAGTCGCCCGTCAAAGCGCCCTTGGTAAAGTCCATGTACTCGCTTGCCAGTGAATCGGTCGCGCCGATCGGAACAATGTATTTGCATTTTCCCGACAACGCGGCATAGACCACCGCGCCTTTTCCTATCGTGGATTTTCCGCTCGCCCTCGGCATCGCCAACGCCATGCTGCCGCCTTGCTCGATGATGCGCTGAAGGTTTGTCAGACATTTATTGTGCTCCGTCCCCCAGTCGTCGGGAAAGCTGTCGTGCATATAGTATTTCAACCAATCGCCCAAGTCGGTTTCAAGCATCGTACGTCTATGCAACTGCTCGGCTGTCGGGTGCTGTGTCCGGTGCATACGCGCCAGCTTGCGGGAAGCGTCGATAAGCTTCGCCCGTCTCACCGCCGACGCTACCGCCGTTTTATCTCGGTCGGATATGGTTTGCTTCATACACTTCCAGCCTGTACTTTTTGGTTACAAAAGCATATCAGTGCGCACTTGTCTTTTGGGTAGCTCAAGTCCGTCCATGCTTTTTTCGGCATCGCTTAAAAAGCCTCTGCTGAAAACCGGTTGCAAATCCTTTTTAACATACAGGCTTTTACCGTGGTCGCGGATCAGCTTGACAGCAGAATACCCAAACGATTCCCAGTCTATTGCGTTTGATCTCGTGTCATGGTTCCACCTGCCGACCTTATATGCATCAACATGCGGTAGACTTGATTCGATGATTGCCAGAGATTGCGCTGGAATGATTACGGGCTCAATGCTTGCCCATGTTTTGATCCCGTTCTTGTGTAGCGTTTTTAGCATATCAAGCCGTTCGTCAGGCAATGCTGCCCCCGGCTCCCATTCTATACTAGGTGCGTTCTCTGCAAATGTTAGTGTCGCGCCGACTTTAATCCTTCCTTCCGGCCAACTTCTGAACAAATCCAAATCTTCGAGACAACGGTGGCCACCCTTTGTCAGTATGGCAACCGAGCAACTGGAGTCGTGCAGAACGTTAAGAGCGTATCTGGTTCTGCGATATTCTGTTTCAGCGGAGCAATACGGATCAGACATGAAGCAAAGTAGAATTTGGCGGGTTGCGTTTTCTGCCTCTTTCGCAAGCGCGGAAAGATCGCGCGGTCTGGGAGTTTCGCTCCACGCCCCACGCATTATGTTTCCGCAGTAACAATATTTACAGTGGTGATCGCAACCACCGCTATAAACATTCAAAGCCAACGGGCTGTATTCTCTTGCTTTCCCCTTCGGTACATAGATTAAACTCATTGTTTTTCCTTTTTTGTTTGGCGTTTGTGTCGATTTTCATAATTAAAAATTATCATATAGGCGGCTGACAGTCAACTTTTTTTATTCTGATTCCAACATATCTTGCGTTGCCGTCAGACGTTGCCTCGACAGCCTCGACAATACTCCATCCAAAATCAATAGCAGAAAAAATACAGTAATCAAAACTGACGTTGTGCAGTGCTCCACAAATAGACATGGGTATTTGTTTTATGCTGTATATTCCCAGTGCCTTTTTAGCTTCAGTCTGCATTGCGCCCCCGCCGCCAATCCTTAAAAGCCCAATCGTTAAGAAAACTGTGGCGTTGTTGCGGCAGTTTTTCAAAACCTCAAACCAATGTTTCCACGGGCTTCCGTAGGTATCAATGTCAATAACGTCGTGCGACCACCCTCCGGCGGCAAGATATCTTGCGCTGTCGATTTTCAGCCTTCCCTTCTTTCTCTTAATGTCCAATCCTAAATAGCATCCAAGATCGTACTCAAGTCTCAATCGTTTCCACAATATTCCAGCCCCCATGCAACAATCTAGTACGTTGGGCTTTTTGTCTGCGTGATATTTTTCAAGAAAATATCTGCGCAACATCAACTTGGCTTCAAGGTTATGGTTGTCAGTTTTCTTTTGTGTCGTCATTTATTGTGGTCTCCACTATCGAACAATCTATTTGCGCCGCCTCTTCAGCCATGTGCGCAACACTTTCCCACACACAAATCGGTACACCTACCAGCATCCATGCCATTTTTGGCGGCGGTTTTTCGGTGTTGATTTTTGTTAGTTTAGTCTCTGCAAGTTCTTTAATGTCAAATCCGAACGCGGTAAGGTCAAGATCGGCAAAGCATTCTTTTAGCATCTCCTCGTCATACGCGCCAGCCATTCCCTCCGGCGCGTTGTCCACAAGAATGAACCGCCGCCTCTGCTCGGCTGTCAGACCAGCCGCCTTGACGCACCAACCAGTCGGTAGCTCCGACATGTTCAACGCGCGACACGCCTTCAACCGCTGGTTGCCGCCGATCACAACGTTGTCGCCGTCGATCACGATTGGCCGCAGAAGCATGAACTGCGGGTCGCGCTCGATGGATTCGGTCAGCCTCTTCAGTGCCGCGTCGGTGATCTTGCGCGGGTTGTCGTCCAGCAGCCTGATCTCTCCGTATTCAGTTTTCATGTCGTCGCCTTTCGTTTCATCATTGTGTCACAAAAAATCCGCAGCGCAAGCACCGCTTTATCAGTATCAACTTATTTGGTTTTGGTATCGTTGCTTTTCATAATTCGGCATGGGACATGCTAGCAGTACCTTGATGGGGGATTAAACTGTCACATCTGACTCTTTTTAAGCCAAATCTTTCAAAAAGCTTGACATGTTTCCTCTTTTAGGTCACTATGCGCGGCGTAGCAATGCGTTCTTGCCCATCCACGTGCGTTGTGTTGCGTTTCTCGTCGCCTGCCACAGTCATGACGCCACCTAGCACATGAAATGCCGTGGCGGTGCCTGTACGCTTCGTTTTCGTAATCATTGCGGCCTCCACGCTCCACTCGCCGTCAGCGTCATGGCAGCCGCCTGCCTATCCGGTGCGTCTTGGGTGGCGGCGGCGGCAACTTATTGCACTCTGGAACATAACTTCCGTAAATTGTGCTTCCCCGCATTATCTCTCTCTTTGTTTCAGCGGATTGTTTCCGCCGAAAGCTCGCGCCATCCAGCTTGAATGGCACACACATCCCCAGTATTCTGTCAAGAATCCGCTCGCCATACCTGCCTACGATTTGCTCGCTGGTAAGATTCGTGGTGACGTGCGTCCGCTCCGCGTGATTCGCATACCGGCGCTCAACTACCATCTTAAGAACGTCCTCGCGCTGGCCGTAGTGCGTCGCCGTCATCTCGCACCCGAGATCGTCTATTACGACATCGCTACTAGCCGTCTGATCGTACCAGTCCCATATCCCATCAAGCCCCCATGAATTTATCTCGCGTTCACAGTGCTGTATCGCGCCGCGAGCGCATAGCAGCGTCATGAGAAACGTCTTGCCCACCCCGCACGGGCCAGACAGAAACAGCCCGTTGCCTTGCAGATACGCCCGAACGATGTTCGGAGTCTGCGCGTCTGGAATATAGCCGCGTTCTGCCAGCCACAGAATCTTTGCGGCCACGTCTTGGTCTGACACCAGCGCCGTCTTGGTTTTTTCGCAGCCAACGGCAATCCCCTGCGCCCGCTGAATGATCGCGGCGAAGTCGATTGCTCCTGTTTGTGTGTTTATCATTGTCGTATCTCCTGTTTGTTGTTTTAAAAATCCAGTGGCGGGTTTAGCGGGTTTGCGTCGGACAGCGTATTGTTGAGCGGCTTTGCGCCGTTCTTGGCTTTTGCCACCTGTTCTGCCTTTTTCCAGTCCATATCCCAAAGTCTGTTTTCAGGGTTGATCCATCCCTCAAACTGCTTGCGCGTTCTCCCTGCCATGATTGCCGCCATGTGATCCGGGATTGCAATCTCGATAGCATCCCTGTCGGCTTGTGGTATTTTGTTCCAGTATTCAATTGCCTTTTTTCGCACGCCGTATTTCTCGAACATCGTCCAGCATTTTTCAAATTGTTCATCATATATATTCTTACTCTGTCTCTTACTCTGTCTCTTACTCTGTCTCTGTAGAACGATTTGCGTTGCAACATTGCTAGCACACTTGCTAGCGTTATTGCTAGCACAACTGCTAGCGCGTTCGCAAACCGATATGTATCCGGCCTCGATCAACGGTGCTAGCATGATGTTTTCAGCCGTCAGCCCAGTGTTTATCTCTATCCAGTTCAGATCGTCTGTCGGTATGCTTCCGTCATATCGCGAAGCTAGAATAATCAGCATGATGAACGTCAGCTTGGCATCGTTTGAAAGTGCGCGAAACTTCTTGGGTGTTCCAGTCTCGTCATACTCGTCTATGATGTCGGTTTGGAGCTTGATCCACGGTGGTCTGCGGTGCCGATAGTGCTGGTGTTGATTCCAGTTTGTTATCTTTATAATCATGGTGTTAACACTTCTCTTGTTTCATCGAAAGGAAAACCGAAGTAAGGAAAACCCACTAGGCAGGTTAGACGCCCTGTTGAAAAACAGGCTGCAAAGTGGGTAAGTTGTTTGTTGTTTTTTTTCACGGGTCTAACTTCATGCACCTCGTATAATAGCCCGGCCTATGAATAATGTAAAGCGGCATAATCACTGCTTCAGCAGCTTGGTTTTGCGCATGACTGCTATCACCGGAGCCAGCTTGCGGACGATGGCGTATTTACGCGCGAATGTTTCCGCGTCGCGCCGCGCGTCCTGCATCAGCACGGTCATCAACGAGCGGCTGCCGAGAGCCTTGTCGATAGCGATGTATGGCGCGTCGGTGCCATGCGCCGTAGACAGCGAGACGAACGCCCGCGTCGTTATCTCCGAACCGTTGCCGCCGGAAACGACCGCAACGACCGCCCGTATGATGTGGCGAGCCTGTTCCAGCCGGTATTCATGTCCGGCCTTGGAATCATCCCACTCGAAGCGGTCGTGGAGCGGCGAATCGTCAGGTGTGGCATCGGCAACCACAGCGGCAGGCGAGAGCAACCCGCCATTGTGCCGCTGGATTTTATCCAGCCGTCTCTTCATTTCCTTGTTGGTCATTTTGCATCCTCATTTTGTTGTTGGGAAAAAGAGCAGTTTCGCTTCATGCTCGGGAAATTGATTCGCAGTGCACAGCAGAGCACAGCATTGCAGCGCAGCGCAGCGCATTGCCAGCAGCGCAGAGCAGCGCACAGCACCGCAGCGCATAGCACCGCAGCGCACAGCAGCGCACAGCACCGCACAGCAGCGCCAGCTATGGACGTTGCAGCAACCATTACACGTTCACAATCTTGAACTTGCCCCAGCCGCAACCGTTGCTTGTCCGCGAATCAGGCCGACCGCACCCGATCCCAACCTGCAACCCGGCTCGCATCAGAAGATTGGCTAAATCCTGAACCGCGAACTGGTCGGCGTCGAAGCGCACCCGCAGCTTGGCCTGCCAGCCCGGTTTCCACATGGCGCGCACCGCCAGGTCGCAAACGCCCGTCGCCAGCCTCACATGATGGACGACCTTTTCTGGTTCCCCGCGTGTGAAGAAAACCAGCGGCGTTCCGTCAGCCGCGTCGTACCCGTCAGCGTCTACCTCGACTGACAATTTCGCCAGCGTCATCTTGAACCCGACCAGCCGACACGCGCTAATCATCGCGTTGCGGAAAGCTGGCGCGGGTATTCCCGTCGCACCGTCATCGGTCCTGTGCTTCGCCTGTTCATAGCGCAGATCAAAGTCCTTGGCTTCCTTTGCGTTTTTCTTTTTCGCTTGACTTCCTGCCATCTGCTTAGCCATTATCATCTGCATTGCCTCCGCGCTGAACGTCTGCTGCACGTATGGCGAAACACCTTCGATGATGAACTCCGCGACCTGCAGGTTGGGAGCGCGGACTACGCACGCGCTGTCTGTTTTCTCGTTTTTCTTTTTCATCTGTTTTTCTCTCGTTGTCCTGTTTGTTATCTCCGGCCAAGTCGGACGAACTAGGCCGCAGTGTGTTGATGCTAGTCGTTGTCGCCGTCAGTTTCTCTTTCGCGCCCGTCGTACTCGATCCCCAGCACGTTCTTGGCTATGTCGTTCGTCAACCAAGTCATCGCCCGTTTGATCGCCGACTCAACATATGGCGGTTGCGATCCAAGATACTCAAGCGTCTTTGCCACATGGCGGTTGCGCAGTCGAGACAGTTCAGCCATTTCTTCTTCATCGGTCATTGGTTCGCCGTTCATGTTCCATTCTCCATTTCCGCCCATTGGGCTTGACGCATATCGCGCTGTTCGGGCTACTGAAACGCTATCGTTCCCAGCAGGTACACCATTTGCCGTTCATCCGCGATTACCTCCGCGTTTGCCCCGTTCGGGCTATCCGCAATCTTTTCGTCGAGGAACTTCACCGGCTTGCTGCCCTCTCCGAATATTGCCGCCGCCATCTTCCGGTAGTTCCCCAGCGTTGCGTCATCTCCTGTGCTCATCTTCGTCATGGTCTGTTTCCTTTCGTTGTCGAAGCCCCAACAATCGCGTCGAGGCTATTCGCTATCGCTCAAGCCTCACGCGGGGCGTTCGGCATCTCGATGAGCGCGTACCCAAGATCGACCATTGCCAGCGCGACGGCCTCAACTTTCCACGCCCGCTTTCGGACAAAAGCGCGATACCATCAAAACCGCCAGTTCTGGCCCAGCCATCAAATCGGATGGCAATCCCGCAATCTCGTGGAACACTGTTTTTTCGGCAATCTTCGCCTTTTCAATCTCCGCTTTCAGCAACGCTTGTCGCCTCACGGCTTCGCGCTTGACGAATCCTCCGAGGTCGTTGCACAGCGCGGCGGCCTCTTCCATGGTCAACTGGATGTGCCCCTCTTCCTGCAACTGTTCGGTAATGGTTTCACATACCCGCAACGGTGTCGACGCTGTCACTTGCACGCACACTCCGCGCTCATCGCCTCCCCAAAATTCCTTAGCCGTGTGCTCTGTCATCTTTGTGTTGATCGTCCATCCATTGTTCGGATCTGTGCCTCGCTTCAACTCGTTCATGTTCCATTCTCCATTTCCGCCCATTGGGCTTGACGCATAACGCGCTGTTGGCAGTACCGAAATCCAGCACGCCCTGCCACATGCGTCTGGCCGCTATCTCGCAGTAGCGTTCCTCTCGCTCGATCAGCACGGCCTTGCGCCCCAAGTCCTTTGCGGCGCGGCCCGTCGTGCCGCTCCCTGCGAACGGGTCGAGGATCGTCTGCACGTCCCCGGCAAGGCCGATGCACCACGTCAATAGCCCGAGCGGTTTCTGTGTCGGATGGCACCTTTCTTCTTTTCCGGCCCTCAGCATCCCCTTCCATAGGTGTTCTCGCTTGCGCACCGCAATGTCCAGGCTGGTCCATGCCAGTTCGCAGTCCGCAAAGGCGTTGTCGCCGTTCATCTTGTCCCACACAAGCCAACCACGGGATGGAGGCAATTCGAAGTAGTTGCCACCCCACACGATGTGTTTCTCGGCATGGTCGCGCAGCATGTCGAGCAACCAGCGCGGCGGCGTGGCGTCGTCCCACCCGCTCGCCTCATAGTGCCGCTTTGCGGCAGCGGCCTTGCCGTACTGCGTCCCGCCCTGCTTTGCCATTGCGCGGTCAACGCCGATGCCATACGGCGGGTCAGTCAACAGCAGGTCGAACCGGCCAAGCGTCGGCACAATCTCCCGGCAGTCGCCGTGGTAGATCGTCACGTACTCATCCTGATAATATGGCTTCATTCCCCGTCCTCCAGACTGCCAACAATCGGGTCGAGAGTACGCGCAATAGCGCGACTCTCACCCGTGGCGTTCGCATCCATGAATCTTTTCCACCACAGTTGCCGCAATCTCTTTGGCGGTCGG
>Ga0268276_1002120_pt1 | contig 17597 bp, 15 predicted proteins | sample saktaG_4_FD_190145 | JGI IMG/M metagenome (GOLD analysis project Ga0268276, IMG submission 190145) | Saline water microbial communities from Sakinaw Lake, British Columbia, Canada - sak_2010_1_5_45m | ecosystem: Environmental > Aquatic > Non-marine Saline and Alkaline > Saline ...
AGCATGGCCGAAATTAATGCATCGTCTTTTTGTCCGGTTTCCGCTCCCATGCCGTACTTATTGCTTTCACTGGTGTGTACGAATGTCATCATCTGACTTACAGTTGATTGGCTCGACAAACCGATGTCATCGTCACGCAATCCGGCTATAAAGTCATCGACCATCAAAGGTTTAGTGGTTTGACTGGTTTTCCAGCCAAGTTCTTTTCTCTTAGTGTTGGTGACTTTATCAAAGACCGTTCGTTGGTAGATGTTTGAGTATTCAGTCTTGAGAGCATTGATTACCGCCAGTCCGTGATTATTTATTTCTATTACTGCCAGAGCGTTGTTGAAGAGTTCGGCTGATTGTCTAATTTTCTTAGCGAATAAGTCCGGTTGTATTTGTCCAATGTAACTTCCGACTTCTCGTCCAGTCATCTTGTCGATTACCGTGATTGCCGAGTCGTCTTGTCCTATGCCCTCGGATGGATCGGCTCCCAAGCTGTAGAAATGCTTCAGGTTTGGTTCCTCGTATATCAGGATGTCATCCAGCTTTCTTATTGGCTGTCTGACAAATTTGCTTTGGGCTTCAATGTACTGTTTCGGAATTACTGCTTTGCTTGAGGCAACGAATGATTCCTCGATAGTGGCTGGATATTCTTGTTTAAATTTGTCGGTATCGCCACCACAGAGGTTTTGGGTTGCCCATCTACGCCATTTCAATTGCTCGTAGGTCAGGTTTTCTTTTACTCGCAATTCTTTCTCGTATTCGTCCAATGATTCGGCAAACTTCTTTTTATCGGCATCGTTTGCGAATGGTTGGCTGTATTCCGGCATTAAGTGCCACGGAAGGAATATAAGCTCAAATTCGTTTTTGCCGGCTAGAGAGTCTTGCACCATTTGGTAGAAGTATTCGCCATCACCACCGAAACCGTTGGCGGTTGATTCAAGGAAGACAGCAGTGTTTGGCAAGCTCGGAATTGATTGCAGTACTGAGAGCATCAAGGCCTTGGCATTTTTCCAAAAGGCTACCTCTGACCCGTGGAAGTTGTGGATGGTTAGACCTCTACCGATTTTTGTCTTGTCGGCGGTTGATATAACCATTCGGCTTCGCAGTCCGGGGTTGTTGGTTCGGCCTTTCTCGTCCGGATTCTCAAAGACCATCTGCTTTTTGTTGTCGTACCGTCGCATTGGCTTAACATCGAACGGCAGGAGGTCGTAGAACAGTTTACTCATTGAGAATATGGCATCGGTTGATTCAGGCTCGTGAGCGACAATCAACGAATTGCTGTTTTCAAACCTTGCCGTTCGCTCGAATATCAAACCCTCGCAAAGCGTGGACACACCCTCTTGTCTGGCTTTAAGAATAATCATTCTGATTGGTTTGTTTTGGGCTTTCAGCTGTTTGATTCTCTTATAAATCAGGTACTGAGCGGTATTAAACTTTAAAGGAACAGTTTGCTGGTCTTTCGTCTTTATGAACAGGCACTCCTCGATGAATTCTCTCGGATCAGCGTCGAAAAGATTCACAAAATCCACCAGCGTTTTAACCGTCGGGTGGCCTTTCTCTGGCTTTTTTGAGTATTTGTTCATAACTTAGACCTGTTCCATATAATCCCTTATGCTCGATCGTTTCTTTCGGGCTTCCGAGTTCACGGTCGAGTATCTCTTTGCACGCACGAAATTTTACATTGTCATCTGCACTGCCCATAAGGGCGACAAGCATTGAGGCGGCGGTCTCAACGCTCTTGTGCATGATCCATTCGGCTTGTGTTTTTTTGACTTCATTCTGTTCATCTCTATAAGTTTCGTATTCGTCTTTAATCAAACCGCCAAAAGCAAACCATTTTTCGACCGTTGAGACTGGGGTTTTAAGTTTTCGGGCAATAACAGGATAAGACTCGCCGTTGTACTTAAGGCGAATCGCTTCTTGATACTTTGCATTCTTGATGTCGGCTTTTTTGCTCATTTTGTTGTATCTTGTTTCTGAATGTTGCCGTTTTGTGTATTTATAAACCGGCTACACACTTCGGCGATCGCCTCACTCTCGGTCATTTTTGATTCTTTTGACAATGCATTTAACGCTTCATCGATCACGCCCTTTTGTGGGTTGGTCACATTAAAACTTACAAGGGCAATGGTTTCTCTTTGTTTATTTATATCTTTGACTGCTTTCTCGACCTTTACGCCTTTTGCTTTCGCAAATGCAGTCACGGCTTTTATAAATTCATCGGCTGATGCTTCCGGGTCTTTATCCACAATGAAATTCAGAACAATGGTATTTTCTCTCTCGGCTTTTTTAAGCTCAATCATTTTCTTTTCAATCTCGTCTTTCACTAAGTCGAGAGCATCTTTGACATTGATATCCTCCTCGCCAAGGTTGCTTGCAATTTCTTTGATTGAGTATCCGTTTTGGGTTAACTCGTAGGCGAGCTTACCGAGTTTTATTTGCTGGTTTGAGCCGTGAATGTTATCGGTCAATCCATAAAGCTTGGCTTCGTCCTCATTTTTGAAATTGTGGATATTGGCTTCAATCTCGGCTTCGCCAAGTTCACTGAGCACTTTCCAAGTGTGGAAACCTCCCACGATCACATAGCCGTCTTTGACTTTCATGTTTGGCCAGACGCCGATTTGTATCGGTTTGGTTTGTCCGTATTTGGTCAAAGCTTTTTTAAGTGATGCAAATTGGCGAGCATTCATTTCGTTCGGATTCCACGAGTTTGGAACGCACTCTTTTATTTTTACTATTTTGATTTCGGTTTTTTCTTTTTTCATAAAGTTACGATCATGTATTCGATGTTGTTGCTTTGGTTTCGACCTCCGGCATTGGCCACACTCCATTTGTGTTCCATCATCTGCACTTCGGCTTTGCGGTGTTTCTGCACCATCGCCAAAAGCTTTTCTGGCTTCATTCCCACATCCTCTTTGTTTTGGCCAAGCGATATAACCCATTGCGGAATATGTTTTGCCGACTCAAGCATTTTTTCCAAAAATTCATCGGCATCGTTGTTGGAGAAACCACTTGCTTTGTTATCCAGCTTTTTGTTGGCAAGAATGTTATCTAAAATTCCATACTCCACTTCGTAGGCAGAAGAGCCAGGATAAGGAGGATCAAAATAAACAACATCACCCTGAACTTCTTTGAGGAAATCAAACACATCCTGTTGGTGTATTTCATTGTCTTGATGGTTATCAAAAATACCATGATTAATTTCGTCTTTTAATTTTTCCAAAGTCATCATCGGATTTTGTATCATCCGCAAATTTTTCGGTGCGTGAGACTTGGACCGAAGAGGCCACTCCCATTTTCGGGCTTCCAAGTCCAGCGTGTCCCGGGTGTGCGTAAATTTGCCAAATTGTCGGCAGGATAGAATAAACTTGATCAATAAATGCAACAAAAGGTATCGTTTAGTATCATTTTCCACCTTGTTGGCGGAAGCGAAAGCGTTGTCTAAAAAGTCGGATATTTTGCTCGTGAATACTTTCGGGCAATAATTCTTTTTTATAAAGCTGTCGTGTTTTGTTTCAAAAAATAGCCTGGCCAAATCCTCCGATTCAAGTTTGACAGAATTGTTGGCGATAACCGCTCGGCCAATGATTACCGATCGGAAAGCGATATCGTTGCTTATAACTTTGTATCCTTTTGCTTTAGCATAGAGACTTACTGATCCGCCTCCCAAGAACGCATCAATAAAAATTCCCTCCGTTTTTTTAATCGGTTTGAAAATGTGCTTGACCAGTTTTCTTTTTCCGCCGAAGTAACTCGGCAATGCTTGAAATTTGCTAAACATATATTTTTTTAAATCTCAAATCTCTACCACGCCCACATCCCTTGTATATTTTTTATTACCCGAACCCTTGAGCTCGGGCAGTGTGAGGTCGATTAACAAGATTGGATGTCGACCGTTACGGGCGTGACAGAGAGCTGGTAACAAACAAAAAGAGCTCGCGATCGACTACCACAAAATGTGATAATTAATCGCAAGCTCTTAAACTTGGAATTCCTTTCAGGATGCCTCGTAAGGCATAACTCTATTTAGTTGTTAATTACATATTACTACTTTTCAAAAATGCATGCAATAGTTTTAACTGTGCATAATTATTCCGGTATGTATTCTTGGTGCCCACAATGGCAGGCAGTACCGTCATTTGTTGACATGCTGAAGTATGATCGCTTGGCCACGATAATGAAATCGGCAAAAAATGGATTAAACGATAAAACTTGAGCATCAGCTTGCAATGCTCTCATTAACTTTTTGTCGGCCTCGTCTGGTGTTGGATCGGTTGAACCGGGGTGATTGATTATGAGAATAAACTTCTTGGCAAGAAAAAGGGCGTAGTAGTGATATAGTAATTGCGTATCAAAAACTTTCGGGGATGAACCTAAAAATACCTGATGGCCAAGGAATAAATTCTTGTCATCAAGGTAAACTCCAATAATTTTGGAAACACTTTCGTTTTCTAAATCTTTTAGAAATTTATATAAATCCTCGGGGTCTCGGACTTGCCCTTGAATAGGCAATTCAACATCAGTTTCGATAATCTCAAATTTCTTGAGATACCTCTTCTCTGATTTTTCCGGTTCCGGAGTATGTTTTTTTTGTTCTTTTTTTACCATATATTTTTTATTTTATCACCGACATGTAATTTTTCAGCATGAAAATAGAGTCGGCTTTCAAATGATTCCTAATCCACGCTTTTTCTTTTTCACTATCAACAAGCTCTCCCAATCCCTGCAACATCTGATTGCCTTTCACTTTTTCTATGAAAGCGACACAATCAGCCAAGTATTCCTTAGTGGTTTTACCGGTTCTCTCCTTGATCACTTCAGTATTAATATCCCAATTGCTTTTGGCAAAATAATGAATATCAAAGATATCTCTCATAGCGGTTTCATTTCTCAGAGTTAAGGCCGAGAGCTTACTGGCAAACAAATAATCTTTTTTAGCTACAAACATGGAGATGCCAAGATATTCTTTCATTTCATAGTGGTCTTGGATATTTTCTACCAATTTTCTGACATTAATTTCAACCTTGATATTGTGGTCATCATCACCATAGGAGAGTAGGGCAAAGACAGTAAATCTCTTGATGTATTGATCTTTAACCTCTCCGTATTTTCCTAAAATAGCTACAATTTTTTCAAATACCATTTTTTGGTTTTCTTCATTCACCATCAGCAAATCAAAATCTAAATCCACCGAGAATCTCGGCAGGTTATAAAAGAAATAAGCACAAGTACCGCCCTTGAATCCCAATAGTGGACTGATCGTGACATCGGTATAAATGTCTTTCAAAACCTGACCCATTATTAATTGATGTTTTTCTCTATTGAGCATAATTTTTGCGATATTTATTCAAGCGTTTTATTAATTCTTTGTTGTTGTAAATTTTTACTAACTCATCGCACTTATCCCAGTTGATTGATTTTAAATTATCAAAGTAGTAATTCGGAAATAAATAAATCATATCTAAAAATGCTCTTTCAGTAGTGGCCACACTGTAGTTGTCTTTGCTGACAACACCAGTGGAATTAAAAAGGACGGCATCTTTTAATTTTCTGAAGGTAAAAGTATTTTTATCTATGGTCATTGTTTTCGGCCATTTAGAAACTACAAAGATCGTATCGTAATGTTGAAAAATTACACCGGCTTCTCGGAGGACTGTTTCAAAGCTGATATAAGACGGAGTGTAAATACTGGTTGCCAATTCTTTCGGATTATAGTCTTTATTCTTAGCAAAAACTCCCCGAGTCAGTCTGATCAAGGCTTTTTGCTTTACATAGTAGGCAGTTTTGGCATATAAACTTTCTTCGTTATTTTCTTGCCAAATCAAAGCCAAATCCTTGTTAGACAGGATCGTTTTGGGGGATTGATATAATTTTGCTATTAAACTGTCCATATTGATAATGTTTGACCGAACTGCTAATTACTCACAGTTCCATTGTATATTATTATAAAAAGGTAGTCAACTGGCCAAAAGTGGACAAATGAAAAGGCACGTTTTTGGGGAAAACGTGCCAGAAACCCATTATCGCGCGTTTCAATTGCGCTGTTGATTCATCGCCAGAAGCCGTTGAGCTTCCTCGATTTCGCTCGGTGCGTCATCGAAGCAGTGTTCGTCTTCGAGCATGCGAGCGTGGTCGATGGTGATCGGACCGTAGCAAGCTTCATCGACTGCCGTGACGGCATCTTCGAAACTAAACGATCCATCAGCACCCTTGGACTCAGCGACCCGGCCTGCCCAATGCTCACGCATGGACGGACCGCCATAGCCACCACTCCAACCAGTGACGAGAGTCGCCACCGAATTGGCAAATGAGGCATGGTGATGTTGAGGTGCTTCCGGGTGTTTCTCCTTTCCGAGCTTCATTGCCCGTTCGAGAACTTCATCGTGTTCCATCTTGATCTCCTTTCGTTTTCTGTGTTTCTGATATGACCGTTTCGGCGACCACATCCATTCTGTGAAAGTACCGAAATACCTTTGTTGATCAGTCCTCGAATTCGAGAGCGACACGCTTGATACGGCGAAACCGAACGAATCGGAATCCCTGTCCACGCGCGCCACGGAACTCGACTTTGGACGGATCGTTTTCCTCGACGGCTTCCGACCACAGCATTCTGATGCCCTCATTGCAGAGCACCTGAATCACCGAGAGCGGAGCGACGATGACCATGTCATCGTAGTGTCCCTCACGGTATCGCTTGGCGATCTGTCGGGCATCATCGAAGGGTCGTGACTCCTGCTCCACGATAGTGTCTCCACCGTAAGTGTTACGCAGGGTCTCAATCTGCCTCCGGTGCGGTTCGTGCCGAGACATCCAGAGAATCTTCTTTCCCATTAGCTTTCCTCCTTTCAAAAGAACTGTTTTCGTCTGATTGACACTATGCCAACCATGACATAGGAGTATAGCATTTAATGAGCCAAATGTCAATGTTTTCCGGGGCAAAACAAAAACACGGCTTGAGACCGTGCTTTTAGCTTAAACTCTGTTTACATTCTGTTTTCTATTTTGTATTTGGTAACTGTAGAGACATTTCCATTGCCTTTTACAGCATCCATTACTTCTTGCTCTCCGCTTAATTCAGAAATACGATCAAGAATATCAGGGGATGAGTTAGGATTGTTAGCTATAACCATTTTTACATAATCATTTGCACCCTCGGCCAAACGTCGAAGGGAGTTTGCTGGTGTTTTAGGATTGCATGCTGACAATGTACGAACATTAAAATTTTCATCCATTGATAACAAATTTAAAACAAATGGGTCTTCGGAATCCACTGCTTCTTTTCTTTTGCGTTCATCCGGCCATTCTACCACTTCGGTTTTACGTGTTTCCAAACCGGAATCAATCTCCCCACAGAGATCATCTATATCCGCAAACAAACGCTTACCGTTTGTTGATTGCTCAACCTCGTTTAATAAATCGTCTATTTGTCCAAATTGTGATTCAAAATTTTTGCTCATAGTTTTTAAATTAATCAAATGTTGAATCTATCTGATCTTCAACCTTTCTAATAAAAGCATCGGATAGTCTTTTTACATCGGGGACTTCGACCGCATTTTTGCCCCATGTCTGGGCTATGGTTTGAGCCGCTCCAGCCATTCCAATACCAGTAATTACCATATCTTTTTTGTGTCTTTTTATTACTTCTTGAATTGATCCTTCGCCAGACTGTCCATCGGTCATGAAATATACAAAATTATATGAGCGTTTAAACTTATCAGTGAATTTACCCATGCTAGTGCAAGCGGCTTCGAGAGTTATAACATCTGGAGTTCCTTGATCCGCATTAAGTAATACCATTTTTTGCAAATCATCTCCAGAAATATCCTGCTCGAAACCTTTAAGGAAAGTAAACTGATCGGGACCGCCAAAGGTTACGATTTCCAACGGGATATCAAGTTCTTTAGCGACCTCAACTAAGGCCACTGCCAATTTCTTTTCTTGCTCAATAATTTCTCCACCGCAAGAACCTGAATTGTCTATAACAAGAGTCCATGCAAGTTGTGGTTTTTCTGGCGGACGCTTTCGTTCAAATGAGCGGGGGCTTATAACAGTACGACCTTCTTTTTGTCCAAGTATATTTTGAGTGAATCCTCTTTGAAGTCTGGCTCCTCGGCGTTGGTTTCGTTCACGCAAATATTCCTTATCAAGTTTAAATTTATCAATAAAGAAATCTGACAAGTCATTTATAAAATCCTTAGTCGATTCCATGTAATCTACGTAGACACGCAAGGCCTCTCCATCCAATCCAGACATTTCTCGGTACATTGCTTCCATTTTAGATTGTTGTTGTCGCTTGAGCTCTTCCAATGTTTCCATCTGTTTTGCCTGGGCTTGAGTAAGTTGAGAAGTCTCGGCTTTTAAGTTTTCGCCCATTGACTGGCTCATATCTTTTGCAATAAGATTGCCACTTTCATCTTGAGTGGTGAACTTGCTCCCAACCATTTCCTCGGCCTGTCGAAGTTGCTTCAATAATTCTTCGTTTGGTTTACTGAATAGACCCTCAACGGCTTTTTCATTTGTTTGTCCGCCTTTTTGGAATTGATCATGAGATTGCTCGCCTGATTCACCAGTCGATTCGCCAGATCCATCGCCTGAGGATTCTCCGCTCTCTCCAGACCCTTCGCCCTGTCCTTCTCCTTGGCCCGGCTCACCACCCTCCATTCCTCCCATCATTTCTGACATCTGTTGCATCGCATCCTGCATTTGTCCAGCCATATCTTGGGGACTTCCTCCAGCCTCAAGGCTCTGTTGCATCTGATCAAGTTTTTCAAGCAATTGATCTACGGCCTCCTGACCAGCTCCCGGCGCACCACCTTGCTCTTTAACTTGGTTGAGTATGTCTTGCATCTGAGACAGCATTTCTTGCATTTCACCGGCAGAAGGCATACCACCACCTGATTCAGATCCTCCGGGTTCGCCACCCTCGCCTCCGCCCATTTCTCCGCCGGGTTGACCACCACCTTGCGATCCTCCTTCGCCAGCACCCTCACCTTGTCCTTCTCCTTGTCCAGATTCTGAACCTTGTTCCTGTCCCTCTCCAGATTCGCCATTTTCTGATTCAGATCCCTGATCTTCGCCTTCGTCTTTTTCTGAATCTTCCGACTCGTCTGATTCATCAGATTCATTAGCTTCGTTTTCTAAGGCAGTATTTATCGCTTCCCATAAATAATAATATTTTTTAGGATCATGTTGACCGAATTGATTCAAACGATTCAAATAAAGCCCTTGCATGCCAGCTCTATCTACTCCGTTATAAATCATTGGCATTGCCATTCGATAAAAATGACCCCATTCAATTTCGCCATCTTTAACCGGTTGAGACTTGCTTCCATTACCGCCTTTATACCAAAATTTTGCCAAAGGTTTTGGTAATTGAAAATTAATTAAAAAATTATCGCTAAAACTATCGATGCCAAGCTCTTCGCGTTGTGATAAAAATTCTTGAGCTGATTGTGATCCGTGTATTGAAAAATCTGGCACATCATATCCACGCTCCATCATTTTCTGTATCATCTTATCCGTGAAGTTCGGATTTTTTTGTTGATAGCCAGTCATCAAAAGACGCATAACAGTGCGATATGCTTTTGATGTGCCTTGAGCAAATGAACGAACCTTTTGTAAATTTTCTAACTGCTCAGGAGTTAGTTCTGCTTCATTGATTCCGTATTCTTTAATGTTATAAACTATCGGCTCTTCTTCCGGCTTTGCCAATTCTTCTTCCAAAGCTCCGCTTTCTGCAATTTGTTTGGCAACCTCTTCTAATTGCTCCAACTGTTCTTTTAATTTTTGCAACTGTTCTTCCGTGATTTCGTCCGCACCAGCCTCTTTGGCCTCCTGCATTGCTTTTTCTGCTTCAGCTTTCATCTGCTCGGCCTGTTTGCCGATCTCTTGCATAGAAGCTTTTTCTTGTGGCTTGGGAGTTTCCGGCTGTTGGCCAGGCTTCTGTAATTTTTCTAATTGCTCTTTAGCTTGTTGAAGTTGCTCTTGGAGATTTTCTGCCAAGAGATTTTCTTCATCTTTTCTTTCCTGTTTTTCCGCAGGACTGAGTTCTTGTTTTTTCGGTTGCTTCGATTCTTTTTTCTGTTTACTTGATTCTTGAGACGGCTTTTTACCAGCCTTGCTCTGAGGTTTTTGTTTCATTTTTTCCATCAGCTTCTGCATTTTCTCCTGTATCTCTTTGGCTTGCTGTGCTCGGGCAGAAGCCTCTGGACTCATCTCAGCTTTCTTATCACCAGCCTTAGTGGCTTCCGATTCTGTTTGGGTTGGACCGGACAAGGCGACTAATTTTGAAAACTTTGGCCAAATAAAATCACGAACCAGCTGGACTTGTTTTTTTGGCACAGCCATTTTGACACTTTGATCCAAGACAGACCGTGTTTGCTTATCAAAAATTTCTTGTACTGCTGGATGAGCACTTTTCAAGGCTTGTTCAAATTGCTCAGACTGAACGAGTCCCACCTGAGAAAGCGAGTAGAGGAGCGTAAGGTCAACCGCTTGCTTATAAGGTGCAGATTGAGGAATACCATTCGCGATTTCTTGCGTGTTAATTTCTTGTTCATATAAGGCACGAAAGTTTTCCTCTGGCTGATCACTGTGTGAATTCTGCATCTCTAAATAGTTGACCGATGCTTCGTGAGTCGCTTCTACCAACGATGTTAAAAGCTCCGGAGCAACTTTATTTTCATAACACCAACCACGCAAAGCATTTAATTCACCATCAATTGGGTAGTTTAAGTTTCCAATTTCATGTCGAAGCTGTGCATTAACAACTCGTCTATCGCCAGCAAGCGATTCGCGAGGATAAATAATGACGTTTGGGATATCTGTTGAATTATCCGGACTTTTTGCGACGCCCCAAGAATCACCAGCCATAGCTTGTACTCGGACTTTTCCGGAGAATCCCTTCTGCTCAATTCTGCGAACTAAGCCGTGCGCTAAAATCGGGATAATCTCATTGAGATCCCGTTCAGCTTGGGACACTTCCGGTTTAGGCGGATGTTCCGGTGTAAATTGTGGGCCGTGTGATTCTATTGACATAATATTTACTGTTCATTTCTATCGGATGCCTTCGGCAAGAATTAACATTATTGCATCCTTATCGGTCTTGCCACGGCGGTAGGTGTCAGTATGTGGAAGATAAGTCATGGCAATGGCGTATTGAGCAGGATTCCAACCAGCTTTCCAATTTGGCATTTTGGAAAGGTCGGCCTCCCAGAGATGGTTTTCGGAATAAAAACGAGCCGCCTCAATCGATCCACGAAGAGAGATGTCTCGTTCCATTCTCGTTTCGCCAGTTCTTGTTTTATAGGCTTCAACGACTTGGCGAGTACGATCAGAAATCGCCACAATATTCTTTAGGTCTTTCATAATCTTCACAGTTGTCGCATCAAGTGAGATTTGTGCTCCCACGCCATTGATTACATAGTCCCATGCTTTGCGGAATTGTTCGTCATCAAGATTTTTGAGAGGACTGACATTTTCTTTAAGAATAAGGGCTTCATCGTGAGTGAACTTTTCTCTATTGGTAGTTGAATCAGTTTCTCGGAATGGAGGATAACCCATGGTCATGATATTTGAACGGTCATCAATAGTTTCCGGCAAATCTTCAACACCGTCATATTCAGCTGGGTTCATCAGACCGACAAAGGTTACCCCCGGAGCCGCCTTGATAACCTGATCATTTAAGAAGACAGTGCGATCGCCATCAAATAAGGAGTTGAAAAATTTCGCAACATTTGGTCTAAGCAGGTTTAATTCATCCAATTCGAGAACAGCATTTGGCGTGGTTACTGCTGTTAGAATACGAGTAGGAATTCTTACTACTTCGCCGTCAGAAAGTTCTACGTCATAGGTAAGGTCACGCTCTTCTTTGTCCGGAGAACACGCATATCGGAAAAGAGGGCGGTTAGTTTCGCCACAGTAGAAGTCAGCCAATTTATTTTTACCAGTACCACGAGGACCGACAATTACAGTCATGCCTTTGGCGGTTAATTTCTCCCACTCTGGTGCTTTTTTATTTTCTACCAAATCCTCAAGATAAGCATTATTACCAAGACCAAGCTGGCGGTTTACCAGCGTGGCAAACCATGCGAATTTTTGTTCGAAATAAGGAGTAAGTTTAAAGTGTGTATCATGGGGTGGAATAAATTCGTTCAAACTTTCATCAATAGATCGCAAGAATTGCTGAGTGCGGATTATATCCGATGAACGTTCAGCAAAATCATCCACGTCTTCAATTCCAGATCCGTTGAGTTTAAGAATTTCTTTTAATTTATCAGGATCAGTAAACGCATCAATTTGAGCTCCCAATTGTTTCGCTTTTTCATCATAGTCCGCATCATCCGGATTCAATTCGCCGTACTGTCTTGCCAACTCACCAAGGTTGGTTAACACTTCGTTGAAAGCTTTTAGCTCTCCTCGTCCTTCAAGAACAGCATCGACAGATTCTAATCGTTCGCCTCGATGTTTTTCTGAGAAATTCATCAACTCTCCCGGCTTAGCAATATGAGTTAATCCGTGTGCATCTTTAACAAATTTTACTTCAGAAAATTTCTTACCTCCTGATACAAAAACTTTACCGGGGACAGCATTCCATTCCGAGCTTTCTTCCGGTGTTTGGCAAACAGGGATGTGGACTTTGCCGATAGTTATATATTGACCAGCTTGAGCAAACTGTCGCTCTGGTTCATCAGTCTTTGTCGCAACAGTGGCTTCTCTCCTTCGTACAACATGCAATCCTTGTTTTTCAGTTTGAGCAACAGGCTTTTCTTCTACGACTGGCTCAGGCTCATTTTGGATACTTGTCTCTAAGGCATCGAGCTCCTCCAATGATCCTTCCAATGCGGTGATCATTTCATCTCGGCTTTTACCAGCCGTACTTTTCCATTCTGAAGGCAAAAGACGAGCCTTTTCTAAAGATTGCAAAACCTTTCCTCTTTTTTGAGAAATTTGTTCAGGTGTGAGTTTTTCCGCCACTGGTTGAGGTGGAGGAGTTTGTTCTTGTTGTGCCGAATTAAATTTAAATGATTCCTTCATATATTTATTGGTTGGTTTCTATCGTCTCTTTTAATGAGGAGACGAGTTCGTGAACGACCTTTGGAGATTCCTTTGGATAATACAGTAAGACCTTATCATCAGCCGGCACGACTCTGATATGGCCTTCGTAACCCGGAACCCCAAATAACCAACGGCCGACTGTGTCAACAGCAATTTTTTTGCCGTCATCACTTTCGCCGTGGGCATCACACTTAACTGATTGATCGTAGAGGGGCAGTGTGCGAGCCTTCTCTTGTATAAAAACTTTCGCTGTCAATCCGAGTGACTTTGGCGTTTGAATGTCAACCAACATATCAAGCGTCATTGTGTCATCCGGAAATGTTATTGCTGTTTTTTTCATATGTTTAAATTAATTTATTATATTACTATTTCTTCGTGACCAGCGGAGAAATAAGGAATGGGAATCTTGTAATTTCTTCTATCGTGAATCCTGCTTCAAGCACATGTGGCAAGGCCTCATATTTACCGGCTTTTATTACTTGACGCAAAGGTTCTTCAAGACCAGTAAATTTATCCAATACACCACCATAATTCAAGTACCAACAGTTACCAGCCTTAATCATTTCCATTACAATATCTCGATGGTCTTTCTCGCTAATAATATCCGAGAACTGTTCAAGATTGTTAGCAACTTGATTTCCGCCACCCCCCTTAATTGCACCAAACAGGATATCTCTTTTATCTTCTTGTTTTATGCCACTGAATTTGTCGAGATTAGAAATCACCTCATCGCCAGCACCCGATGCGTTCATAGCTTGTACTATCTGAAGATGATCCTCAGATTTAATACCCGTAAATTTACTTAAACTTTCAACAACATTTCGACCAGCACCACTGTTAATAATTGCTAGAAGGATATTTAAATGTTGATCTTCAGTAATCCCAGAGAACTTTTCAAAATTTTGTATCACTTTGTCTGGTCTGCCAGATTTAAGAATGTTTAGAATAAATTTCTCTGCATTTTGGTCATTCGCCGACTCACCATTTACTTCAGCTAACGCACGCATCATTATAGTTTGTTCGTCCACACCTGCACTTAGTGCTCGGTGTGCTCTTTTTATAACCCCAAATGGAGCAGAGTTAACCCAATCGATTTGATCAAAGGGTTTACTGCCATAATCACGACCTTCATGGTTAAAACGGAAATGCAAATCTAAAGCTTTTTGAGCTAAACTTTTTCGTTTCTCAAATCGCTTATTTACAATAGCTTGTCTTTCTTTGAATGCTCCTAGAAGTTCCTCTGGCGTGCGATTTTCCAGTCGAGTTATCTCTGCCTGGTATTCTTGCTGAAGATCAGCAACTTTTTTATTGTATCGATCTTGAACTGATTCATATATTGAATTCCTTTCTTGTTCACTTATCTCGTAACTTGCAATCTTTGCTTTTGATTTTTCAAACCAATGATTTATTTTTTCGCTCTCCCTGCTAAACCATAACTCAGCTCGTTGGACTGCTTCGCTATTTTTCTGCCTAGTCATTATCTCAGCCGCTTCTTTGCCTTTTATTTGTCTATCTGTACCATCTTCACTTTTTGCTGGCAAAAAAGAAGCATCGTAGCTCTGATTATCCTGAGTAAAATCTTCCAATGACTTAACCTCTTTATCGAGTCTCTTTTTTTCGTATCCGTATCGATTGTCTCCGGATTTTCCAATAAATCTTTCCACATTCCGGAAATTGGTTTCTTGAATCTTACTACGCATGCCTTTCATTTGGCGCATTACATTATGGCCTAACTGTCCGACGGTTATTGATTCTTTAAATCCCGCATTATAAGGAGATGATCCTGTATTTAATGTTCCGTTATAATTATAAGCACCCTCAAGACGTCGGGCGGTTAATAACACCGCCTTGTGTTCCAGCTCTTTTCCGTCCAAATCTTTATTGCTAAATCGTTTCTTAATTTCTTGCTCACACTGTTTATAAAGTTGACTGACCTCTGGATATTGCCCCAAAGAGCCCTCGAAAATACCAGAATAATATCCGTGAAATTCAACCACACTTTTAACGGGATTTTGTACAGATCTCGAAGTAGTTCTTGGAGATTGTTTTTGTCTTTCTATTCCTCTATTAATCCTATTTGTAGCAACTTTCACAGCACCCATTTCTGGAGTGCCTTGCATCGCCGCAAAATAGATGTCTCTAATAACACCGAGTTTAATCGTTTCCGGACTCGCTTGTGAAGCATCGATTACTTCTTCCTTGACTACGTCAACATACTCTCGTTTTTTCTCATCCCATTCCTGGGTATTAACTTTTCTTGTTGCTTCTCCGGCAATATACTTTTGGTAAAATTCTAACCGGCGAGCAAGATAATTAAATGCTCCGGGAGTTAATCCAAAATCGCGAACGGCTTCAGTTGCTTCCGCAACACTCATTGACTGTAAAGACTTTAATCGTTCAAGACCATCTGTTAACGTGCCGAATCTTTCAATTTTACTTTGGTCATGAATCCTCGCACCGCCTTCAAGATAAGTAAAAATTTTTGCAAAATCCTTAATATCTAAATGTTCTCTTGGTAACTTATCCTCGCCCTCCAACGGAGTTTCTAAATCAAGAGCCTTCCGCCATTCGCTTGGATGAGAAATACCAGCATCTTCCAATTCAGATTGGATATGCTCTTTCGGATTCATAGATTGTTCAAAATGTCTTTCGCTCATATTTTTTGTGTCTTATAAAAAAGAAATGGCACCCCCATAAAAGAGTACCCAAAGGATTCGTGTAAACGAATAGAGGAGATGACTTTGTTTGATGTCATAAAAAACGCGGAGCGTTTTTTACTCTCTCTCTCTCTCTCTCGTGCTGAGGCATAATTTGGGCAACCCATTTTTTTGTCATATTTCTATGCTAATCCTGTAATCATAGGTTAAATTATGACTACTATGACATAATTGTATCAAAAAAATAAAATAAACGCAATGGGATTTTGCCCACAGTTATAGGTGCCTTTATATATCGCCACTAAGTCACATAAAGTTGTCGAGGACATCAAAACTGTCCGACAACATATCAATAACAGGTGGAAGGAACAGGACAAAGATAATCATCAAATGCTTTAGTCCGGGTTTGCCGTTCCCTTTACGATCATCAACTGGAAGCAAGATAATCTCGACTTTTTTCCTTACGCACACTTTTACGGGTTTTTGGCAGTGGGGACACTTAGTCAAAAACACCGCTTCGGAATTGAAAACCGCATCACGAAAAATGATTTTTGTGCAATGAGGACAATTGCCGACATTGGATTCATCTTTGTCCATACTGTTTTTTAATTTGAGGATTTCTGTTTTAGAAAACCTCGATCATAAATGGTTAATAAACATTCAGTTAATAGTTCGAGATCGACCTACCCGAACCGTTAAAAGCAATCTAAGTATCCTCGACTGCTACCCATTTCTGTCCTGTCCACATCTGTTTCTGGCCATCTATGATTTTGGTCTTTACTCCTCCTATGGACATCTTTTCTGCCAGCATCGACCTGATCTCATTTAAGTTATCCACAGTTTTTTTATTCTCACCGTAATTCTTGTTATTTAATTCTTTTTCTTTATTCTTGTTAGTTGGTCTATTGGACTGATCCCAACGGTCAGTATGACCGAACTGCCGGTCAGGCTGACCTATCTTGTTTGAGTTCGGTCTATCTGACCTATCTACTTTTAATAGAAAATACACATTATGAAATTTCTTGCGTTTCTTGTTTATCAGTCCAAGTTTGATCATCTGGCGGATACCTCTTTGCACACTGGAAACGCTCGAGCCGATTCTGTCGGCAATAAGCTTGTGAGATGGAAAACAAAAACCCTCCTGATTGGCGTGTTCAGCGAGGCAATTATAAATAGCAATGCCGATTGGTTTGATTTTGTTTCCATACTCATCGAGCAGTACTTTACTAATCCAGAACCAATCGCCATTTCTTAAATCTCTTACTTTTATTTTATCGTCCAACATGGCCGTGAATAAAAAGGTGTGATCGACCCACAAGATCGCACCTTATTCCTCCCTTCACGCCTGGCGTCATTGAGGGGAGAGTAAGGCGCTATCTACCACTCTCTGGATTTCGGCAGAGCACGGTCGATGTTGTCCATAGCCCTGCAAAAACCATGTCGGATATTTGGATTTTCTAATTCACGGATGGTGAAGTTACAGAGCAGGCTCTCCCTCCTCGCCAAGAGTTCTTTCCGGGTCGGTGACTTCCTCGTGATCCGTTTCCAGATCCCTTGAATGATTCTTTTGATCAGAATTTTCGTTGTCATACTTTTTGATGTGATCTAAATGCTCCAATAGCATGAATGCCATACGCTTGAAGCCAGCATGGACACGCCAAACTTCTTGCTTACTTGGCTCTCGGCCAAGCACCTCGGACAAGGCTTTCTGAGTAAGCTCAATAAGGGCTTCCTCATCCTTTGTTGGTTTGGACATGTGATTTGGTTCATAAGAGTGACCTCACACTTTTATTGACCCTCACACACCTTTTGGTTAAGCTTTTTTACTTAACTTTTAAGGCAAAAAAATATCCTCGACTTTCACCCCCAACGCTAGGGCAATTCTTTGGGCGGTTT
>Ga0268276_1002121_pt1 | contig 17594 bp, 14 predicted proteins | sample saktaG_4_FD_190145 | JGI IMG/M metagenome (GOLD analysis project Ga0268276, IMG submission 190145) | Saline water microbial communities from Sakinaw Lake, British Columbia, Canada - sak_2010_1_5_45m | ecosystem: Environmental > Aquatic > Non-marine Saline and Alkaline > Saline ...
CGCCATCACCCGGTATTCGGCCTGGACGGCCATGAGGTTCTTATCCCGGAAACGCCCCTTGTAATAGCCGCGCATGAGGGACTCTCCGCCGAGCAAGGCGAGTTTGTGGAAGGGGACGTCACCGCCGGTCGACTTGATATACACTTGGAGGGTCAGGACTTGGTTGGGCGCAACGAGGAAATATTCGCGGCAATCGATCTTGAAGCTGGTGTACGCGAAATCGCTCCCGGACATGGCGCCATAGGTGTCGGCCGCGACCAGGAAAAAAACACCCTTGCGGGGGTAGAGAACGCCGTCGCGGGTGTCCCAGTCGAGGCTAATGCTGAACCCGGAGCAGAGGCCGCCGCGGCTTCCCGTGAGGCTTCCCGAACTGAGGATGCCGCCGGGCTTGACCTTTTCCATCGTCATCTGCTCGAAATCATACCGAATGCCGGCGAATAAGTGGCCCAGGAATTTCTTCTTCACGCCCACTTGGACGGTCATGATCTCCGGCGTATAGGATTCCTCGGCGGTCGAGGGCGCCTCGCTGCCGATGCCGAAAAATTTTTGGGGCGTCCTCTCGTAGCGGAGATTGCCGCTCAGGAAGAAGCTGTTGCGTTCGAAATAGATCTCGGGCCTAACCACGACCTGGAACTGCCTGGCCAGCGTGTAGGACCCGAAAGCCCAGACGGTGGAAGCCCGGGTTTGTTCCTTATTGCGTCCCGCCCGGAAATTGAGGATGCCGCCGGCGCCGAACGCGAGTTTTGTTTCGGGAGAGTAATTGATAAAAGGGAAGGCGATGAGGTGGGCCTTGTAGGCCTCCTTGGGTTTTACGGGCTTATTTTCCGAACTCGCGGCCGGAACGTCCTGGGCGGACACGCGGCCCGGAGCGAGAAGGCCGGCTCCTATCATCAGGACGGCCAGGAGAGACGAGCGTCTGATCATCATACGTCTTTAGTCGTTTGGGGTATGATAGCGTCCGGGTCGCGAAATGTAAACCCTTCTGAAATCCCGCGAAGGGGATTGAACGCGCGCCTCTCCTGATATATAGTATTCCACTGACCAACTTCTCGCGGAGATTTTATGAAGAAGATCATTGTCCTGGGTTCGGGAATGGTCGGCCGGGTCATGGCGACGGACCTGGCCGCGAATTTCGATATCACCGCGGTCGACGTCAGTCCGGCCAACCTGGAGGGGCTCAAAAAGGCTCCGGTCAAGCGGCGGCGGGCGGACTTGTCGGACGCCGCCGTCGTCCGGAACGTCGTCCGCGACTGCGATCTCGTCGTCGGGGCCGTGCCCGGGTCTATGGGCTTCGCCACCCTGCGGGAGGTCATCGCCGCCGGGAAGGACGTCGTGGACATCTCCTTCTTCCCCGAGGACTCCCTCCTCCTGGACGAGGCCGCACGGAAGGCCGGGGTGACGGCCGTCGTCGACTGCGGGGTCGCGCCGGGGATGAGCAACATGATCCTCGGCTATCACGCCGCCCGGATGTCGGTCGGACGCTTCCAGTGCTATGTCGGGGGGCTGCCGTTCCGGCGGGAATTCCCGTTCGAATACAAGGCCCCTTTTTCGCCGGCCGACGTCATCGAGGAATACACCCGGCCGGCCCGCTACGTCGAGAACGGCCATGTCGTCGTCAAGCCCGCCCTCTCGGACGTCGAGAACATGGATTTCCCCGAGATTGGCACGCTCGAGGCCTTCAATTCCGACGGCCTCCGCTCGCTCATCGCGACCATGAAGGTCCCGAACATGATCGAGAAGACCCTCCGTTACCCCGGTCACGTCGGGCACATCAAGGCCCTGCGCGACAGCGGCTTCTTCGGCCGGGAGGAGATCGAGGTCCGCGGATCGACCGTCCGGCCCCTCGATGTCACTTCGGCCGTCCTCTTCAAGCACTGGCGCCTCCACGAGGAGGACGACGAGTTCACGATCATGCGCATCATCGTCGAGGGCCAGGAAGGCGGGCGTCCGAAGCGTTACACCTACAGCCTTTTCGACCGCCGGGACAGAACGAGCGGATTCTCCTCGATGGCCCGGACGACGGGCTTTCCGGCGACGGCCGTCGCCCGCCTCGTCCTGGCTCGCAAATTCGGCCGCAAGGGCGTCTGCCCGCCCGAATTCATCGGAGCGGACGAAGCGTCGTTCCGTGCCGTCCTGGCCGAGCTCGCCGCCAAGAACGTCATATATAAAATCATGAATAATTAAAGGAGGTCCTTCGATGACACGCAAGCTCACGATCGCAGGCCTGGTCATGGCTTTTCTCGCGCTCGCCCCGGTGGGCGTCCTGTCCCAGGGCCGGGCCCAGGTCAAGGCCAAGACACCGGTCACGGTTCCCCTAAACGCCGCGGAGATCCTGAAAGCCCTGGACTATCGCTCCGTCGGGCCGACGCAGCAGAGCGGCCGGTTCGTCGATTTCGCCGTCCCGCTCCAGAGGCCGAACACGTTCTACGCGGCCTCGGCTTCGGGCGGGCTGTGGAAGACGGAGAACAACGGTCAGTCGTTCGAGCCGCTTTTCACGAACGAGAAGGTCTTCTCGATCGGCGACGTCGCCGTAGCCCCGTCCAATCCGGACATCGTCTGGCTGGGCTCGGGCGAGGCCAACAACTCGCGCTCGACCTACTGGGGGGACGGCATCTATAAATCCGTCGACGCCGGCAAGACCTGGCGCAACATGGGGCTCAAAGAATCCCACCACATCGGGCGGATCCTCATCAACCCGGCCAACCCCGACACGGTCTACGTGGCCGCCTTGGGCCACCTCTACTCGGAAAATTCCGAGCGTGGCGTCTACAAGACGACCGACGGGGGCATCCTATGGACCAAGGTCCTCGACGTCGTCGCCGACGCCCGGAAGATCGGGGTCGTCGACCTGGTCATGGACCCGGCCGACCCGGAAACGCTCTATGCCGCCTCCTATGACCGGCTCCGCAAGCCCTGGACGTTCCAGCTGGGCGGACCCGGCTCCGGCGTCCACAAGTCGACCGACGGAGGCAGGACCTGGACGAAACTCACGAACGGCCTGCCCGGGGGCATCCTCGGCCGCATCGGCCTGACGATCTCTCCGAAGAACCCGAAGGTCCTCTACGCCATGGTCGAGAACGGCAACAAGCCGGACATGTCTGCCGAGGACCGCTGGAAGGAGATCGTCGAGGGCAAGTCCAGCCAGGGCATGATCGACGGCGAGATCTACCGGACGGACGACGCCGGCGCGACCTGGCGCAAGGTCAGCCCCGAAAAGCGGAGCATCGGCGGCGCGCCGGGATATTATTACGGGCAGATCATCATCGACCCGAACAACGACGAGAACGTCTTCATCCTGAGCGTCGGCGTGCTGGGCAGTCGCGACGGGGGCAAGACGTGGGAATCCCCGTTCCGCTTCGGCGGCGACAATCACGCCCTCTGGATCGACCCCAGGGACAGCAATCACATGCTGCTCGGCTTCGACCACGGAATGGGCGTGACTTGGGACGCCGGCAAGAACTGGTACCATCCGGACTTCCTTTCCCTGGCCCAGCTCTACGCCATCGACTTCGACATGTCCTATCCCTACCGGGTGGCCGGCGGCCTCCAGGACAACGGCTCTCTGATGGGGCCGAGCACCAACGTCGGGTCCGGCGGCGGGGGGTTCGGGATGGGGCGGGGGTCCGGCGGCGGCGTGCCGAGCGGGCCGCCCATCCGCCTCGAGGACTGGTTCACCGTCGGCGGCGGGGACGGGATGTACAACGTCTTCGACCGGGCGACCAACCGCTATCTCTACAACGAATCCCAGTTCGGGCCCCTCTCCCGGGTCGACCTCGTGACCGGAGAAACCAAGGGCATCGCCTACAGCCGGGTGAAGCCCGAGACGCGCTGGAACTGGTGCGCCCCCATCTACGTTTCCGTCCACAACAGCGACACCGTCTACCATTGCGGCAACATCGTCGTCATGTCGACCAATCGCGGCGAGTCCTGGACGGAGATCAGCCCCGACCTGTCGACCAACGACAAGACCAAGATGCAGGCCGACGGGAAGGGTGGCGACGGCAACATCCAGTACGGCACGATCACGACCTTCGACGAATCGCCTCTTGTCCCCGGACTTCTCTGGGCCGGCACGGACGACGGGAACGTTTGGGTCAGCCGGGACAACGGCAAGGCCTGGACCAAGCTCAACGATAAGATCGTGGGTAATCCAGGCTACTGGGTCAGCCGCGTCGCGGCCTCGAACTTTGACCCGGGGACGGCCTACGTCAGCTATACGGGTCTCCGGAACGACGATTTCCGCCCGTTCGTCTACAAGACGACGGACTACGGCGCCACCTGGATATCGCTCGCCGCCGGCCTGCCCGAGGGGCCGGTCAACGTCGTCCGCGAGGACGTCAAGAACCCGAACCTGCTCTTCGCCGGGACCGACTTCGGCGTGTACGTCTCGACCGCCGGCGGGAAGGCGTGGCTGAAGATGACAAACGACATGCCTACCCAGCCCATCCACGACCTCAAGATCCATTCGAGGGAGGCCGATCTCATCGTCGCGACGCACGGCCGGGGCGCCTATATCGCCGACATCAAGCCCCTCCAGGAGCTCACCTCCGAGGTCCTGGCCGAGGACGTCCATCTTTTCGCAATCGAATCCAAGGTCCGTTGGGTCGGTAGGAATCAACGGGAATCAAGTTCCTCGAACTTCTCCGGACAGAGCGAGCCCGCGGGGATGGTCGTTTACTACAGCTTCAAGGCCAAGCCCAAGGGCGAGGTGAAGCTCCAGGTCTACGCCGGCAACATGCTGCTCAACGAGATCAAGGGCACGGCCGACATCGGGTTGAATAAGGCCTTCTGGAACATGACCGGCAGGCGCGAACGGACGGCCGAAGAAAAGAAAGCCGCCCAGGAAGGTGCCCGCCGGATGCGTGAAATGGGCTACGGCGGGATGGGCGGGGACCCGAATTTCGCTTCGTTCCCCATTCAGCCCGGCGAATACAAGTTCGTCCTCTCGGTCGACGGCAAGACACAGACCGCTTTCGCCTCTGTCCTCAAGGACCCGCGGTACTAGGCACGGAACAAACCGCTTTCACAGGGCTGGCCCTCCATTCGCGGGGGGCCGGCCCTTTTTTTCTTATCCCATCCGTGCTAACCTGCGATAGAGAGAATACAAAATGGTTAACAAACTCCACGATGTCCTCGACAGGGTCGGCCGCCCGGACCTTCGGCGACAGGGACACCGCCCCTACCTCGTGCCTGTGGGAGGGTCCCTTGTCCGGGGCGACATGGACAAGCCCCTGGGAGCCGTGAGCTATGTCGCCGCTTTCGCCGAACTCTTGGACCAGATGAGGGCCGGCGGGGCCGAGCCCGATTACGTCGTTCATTCCACCGGATCGGGCGGGACGCAAGCGGGGCTTATCGTCGGTGCCCGGGCCCTCACCGACGGATGCCGGGTCGTTGGCATCAGCGTTTCCGACCCGAGGGGACCTTTCGCCGCCGATGTGCTCGAAATCGCCCGGGCCACGGATGAGGCGCTCGGGTTCGGCCTGGACGTCAGGCCCGAGGATGTCGTCGTCTTCGACGAATACCTGGGGGATGGCTATGGCCTCGTCGACAAGGGCGTCGCCGAAACGATCCGGCTGGTCTTCCAGACGGAAGGCATCGTCCTCGATCCGGTCTATACGGCCAAGGCCATGGTGGGTCTCATCGACCTCGTCAATACGGGCTTTTTCAAGAAGACGGACAGGATTGTCTTTCTCCATTCAGGCGGAACGCCGGCCATCTTCCCCAACCGGGAGAAGATCGCGAGCTGCCTGACGGAAAAATCCTGAACGCCGGACGTTCCCGGCCCTATCGGCCCGCGCTTTTCAGATACTTGAAGAACTCGCTGTCCGTCGACAGGATGAGCCAGGTGTCCTTCTCGAGCGCCGCCCGGTAGGTCTCGAGGGTCTTGAGAAACTGGTAGAACTCCGGGTCGGCGTTGTAGGCCTGGGCGTAGATCTTGGTCGCCTCGGCGTCGGCCTTGCCCTTGATCTCCTGGGCTTTCCGGTAGGCCTCGGAGACGATCCGCTTCAATTCCCTTTCCTTCTGGCCGCTGATCTCGGCGCTCTTGCCGTCGCCCTCCGACCTGTACTTGGAGGCGATCCTCTTCCGCTCGGCGATCATCCGGTCGAAGACCTTGCGCTGGACCTCGTCGACGTAGTTCACGCGCTTGACCTGGACGTCCTTGAGCTCGACGCCGAACTCTTGGGTGATCTTGGACGCGTTCTCGAGGATGATCCTGGATAGTTTTTCGCGGCCTGTGTTGATCTTGCCGACGACCTCGGAGAAATCGAGGAGCGCGGCGTCCTCGGTCAGCTCGAAGTCGCGGTTCGAGCTCCGGATGATCTCGATGAGGTCGAAGTTGGCGATGGTGTTGCGGGTCTCGCCGTCGACGATGTCGTCGAGGCGGCTGTGGGCGCCCCGCTCATCCCGGACGCGCTGGAAGAAAACCAGGGGGTCGCTGATCCTCCAGCGGCAATAGGTGTCGATCCAGATGTACTTCTTGTCCTTGGTCGGGATCTGGTTGGGGTCGCCGTCCCACTGGAGCCAGCGCTTGTCGAAAAAGTGGGTCTTCTGAATGAACGGTGTTTTGAAATGAAGGCCGGCGGTCGTGACCGCCCCGCCCATCGGCTCGCCGAACTGGGTGATGATGACCTGGTCCGTTTCGGAAACGACATAGACGGAGTCCAGGAGGACGAGGAGCCCGAGGAGAAGCGCCCCGACGATGACAACGAGGAGGGTCGTGTTCTTGGTGTTCACTTCTTCACCTCCTCGCCGAGGTTCAGAAGGGGCAGGACATTTTTCTGGTCCTGGTCGACGACGATCTTCTTTGTGATCTTGGGCAGGATGTCGTTGAGGGCCTCGAGGTAAAGCCGCTTCCGGGTGACCGCGGGGGCCTTGGCGTATTCTCTGTAGACCGCGGAGAACCGGCTGGCGTCGCCGGCGGCGTTGTTGACCCTTTCCGTGGCGTATCCCTCGGCGCCGCGAATCGCCTGCTCGGCCTCGCCCGACGCCCTGGGGATCACCTGGTTGTACTCGGCCCAGGATTCGTTGATCTTCTTCTCTTTCTCCTGGAGGGCCTCGTTGACGTCGTTGAAGGATGGCTTGACGGTTTCGGGCGGGTTGACGTCCTGGAAGATGAGCTGGTTGACTTCGATGCCGATCTCGTAGGAGTCACAGAGCTGCTGGAGGAGGGACTTGGCTTCATCGGCGATGCGGGTCCGGCCGACGGTGATGACTTCATCGACGGCGCTGTCGCCGACGACGCGCCGGACGACGGCCTCGGTCATGTCGCGGAAGGTCGCCTCCGCCTCCCGCATCCTGAACAGGAAGAGATACGGGTCCTTGATCTTGTACTGAACGATCCACTCGGCGTCGACGACGTTGAGGTCGCCGGTGAGCATCACCGATTCACCCTTGGTTTCGGCGGTGGTGGCGTACTCGGTATTGATCCCGGCGCGCACGGTCCGAAAGCCGAATTCCTGCTTGAGCTGCCGCTGGACCGGGACGCGGGTCAGCCGCTCGATGCCCAAGGGGATTTTCATGTGAAGGCCCGGCTCGGAAGACCGGACGAACTTGCCCAAACGGAGGATGACGCCCATCTCCTCGGGGGCAACCTGGTAGAAGGACCCCCAGAGGAGAACGACAGCGGCGAGTCCCAGGAGGACCCCTTTCACGACCTTGGGCGGGATCTTCGGCCATTCCCCCCGCGAGATGGATTGAAAGTCATAAGGCATGTCGACCTCGCTTAAAAAGATTTAATTCCCGGCGCAACCGGGGTGCCTGACTTGATTATAACATATTAGCGGCTAAATCAACCCATTTAAAAGCGGCCGGTGTTAACGTATCAGGCGCGAGAGGCACGACTCGAGCCCGGACAGCGGTATTTTGTGGACTTCAAAGGGGAGGGATTCGAGGAGGCGGGGCGTCTTGAAGCCGCTCCCGGTGAGGACGAGCACGGCCTCTCCGCTATTTTCCGTGATCCGTCCGGCAGCGGCGAGGTGCTTCAGGGCGGCGAGCGTCGTCGCGGACTCGGGCTGGCAGAAAAGGCCCTCCGCGCCGGCCAGCTGCCGCTGGGCCTCGAGCATTTCCTCGTCCGTCACGGCGAGAAGCAGGCCTTTACGGTCGCGGATCAGGCGAAGAACGGCGTTCCCGGCCGGAGGAGTGGGGTTGGATATGGCGTGGGCGATCGTGCGGACTTCGGTCGGTCGCTCGTATCGCTCGAGCCCGGCGGCGAACGCGGCGGCGAGAGGGGAGCAGCCCCGGGCTTGGACCCCGACGAAGGTGGGGGTGGTCGTGATCAGCTTTTCCCGCTCAAGGTCTTCGAAGGCCCGCATGAGGCCGAGAAGGTGGCCGCCCGAGCTCACGGGCACGAAAAGGAACCGGGGAGAGCGCCGCCCCATCTGGAGGTAGATCTCGAACGCCGTGAGCTTGTAGCCTTCCATGCGGTAGGGGTCGATGGAGTTCATGAACCAAATGCCGAGTCTCTTGCCGACATCGAGGCTGGCCCGGAAGAGGCTCCCGTAGTCCCCTTCGACGGCGATGAGTCGGGAACCGTAAATGCCGGCGGCCTTGAGGCTGGTTACGGCGGTCCCTTCCTTGAGGAGGACGAACGTTTCCAGTCCGGCCCGGGCGCCATAGGCGGCCGTCGAAGCGGCCATGTTCCCCGTCGAAACCGTTCCGATGCGCTTGAAGCCCAGGGAAACGGCCTTCTGGACGGCTACAGCTGTGCCACGGTCCTTGAAACTCCCCGTTGGGTTTTGGGCCTCGTTTTTCGCGTAGACGGCCGAAAGCCCCATGGACGCGCCGGTGCGCTCGAGGCGGACAAGCGGCGTCGCACCTTCGCCCAGGCTCAGGCCGGGGTCGATGGCGTCGAGCGGCAGGAAATCGGCGAACCTCTCGAGCGCCAGCGGCAGGTCCTCATGGATCGTCTTCCCGCAGGAGCGGGCGGCAGGGACAAGGAACAAGGGTTCGGCGCAAGCTGGGCAGAAAGAAGGGGAGTCGGGCTCGCGCGAAGCGATCGGGCCGCAGGCGAGGCATTCGAACTGATCCATGTCATTTCTCCGGCCGGGGATTCCTGCCGATTATAGCCCGAATCGGGACGCCGTGCCTAGGCGGATCGAGAACGCGCCGCTGCGGGCCGGGGCCCTGTGTTTGCGATAGGGAGACGTTCCGAGGTAAAATCCCCTGGCCATGAGCGATGTTGCCTTCATGAGAGCGGCCCTCAAGGAAGCCGCCAAGGGCGCCGTCAGGGGGGAAGTCCCCGTCGGCGCCGTCATCGTCCGAGCCGGCCGCATCGTCTCCCGCGGTTCGAACAATCCCGTCAAGACCTCCGACCCCACGGCCCATGCCGAGATCGTCGCCCTTCGCAAGGCGGCCAGGAAAGCCGGGAACTACCGCCTGCCGGACTGCGACATCTATGTGACCGTCGAGCCCTGCGCGATGTGCCTGGGCGCCCTCGTCCAGGCCCGCATCCAGCGCCTGGTTTTCGGCGCGCTCGACCTCAAGACCGGCGCGGTCTCCTCGATCATGAAGTTCCCCTTCGACCGGACCAATCACCGGCCGGAAATCGTCGGCGGAATTCTGGCCGACGATTGCGCGAAGCTCCTTCGGGATTTCTTCAGAGCATGCAGGAAGAAGTCGTCAAATAGGGTGGCGGCATGGCGACCCTGTGTGCGCGGCAAGGCACGGACTTTTCAAGGCCGTTGATTTCGGCTATAATCCGTGTTCTTCTCGTGTCCCGTTGTTGCGGAGAGGTGGCCGAGTGGTTGAAGGCGACGGTCTCGAAAACCGTTATCTCGAGCGATTGGGATCGCGGGTTCGAATCCCGCCCTCTCCGCCATGGATATCCCGGCCTTGAGGGGTCGTCCTCATGGAAAATAAAAGCATGTCCGTGAAAACCGTCCCCCTGGTCGTCACGGGTTTCGGCAACGTCGGCCGGGCCTTCTTTTCTCTCTTACGGGAAAAAAGGGAGGACCTCATAAGCCGGTACGGGCTCGCGCTCGACGTCCTGGCCGTGGCCCAGGCGGAGGGCTGCGCCTATTATGGCGGCCCCCTCGAAGTCCGGCATATTTCCCGGGATGGGAAACCCTGGACCGCCGGCAATCCATCATGGCGCGCGGGGATGAAGGTCGCGGGCATCATCGAAGAAGCCGGGCTGGGCGGATGCCTCGTCGAGTGCACGCTCTCCAACCTGGAGACGGGAGAGCCCGGCTTGTCCTATCTCACCGGCGCCTTCCAGGGCGGCTGGCATGCCGTCGCCGCGAGCAAGGGGGCTTTGGTCGTCGGCTTTCCGCGTCTCAAGGCCATGGCCGAGGAGAACGGAGTATGTCTCAAGTTCAGCGGAGCCACCGGGGCCGCCCTGCCGACCCTCGACGTCGGCCTCTTCTCTCTCGCCGGCGCCCGGATCGAGGGCATCCAGGGAATCCTCAACGGAACGACCAACTATATCCTGACCCGCATGGGAGAGGGCTTGGACTACGCCGAAGCGTTTCAGGAGGCCCAGTCCAAGGGGATCGCCGAACCCGACCCGGCCCAGGATGTCGAAGGCTTGGACACGGCCAGCAAGATCTTGCTCATCACCAACTCCTGCCTCGATGCGGCCTACGCCTTGAAAGACGTCCAGGTCCGCGGCATCGCCGGGATATCCGTCGCTTTTGTCCAGGCCGCCAGGAAGGACGGTCGGTCCGTCAAGCTTTTGGCCACGGCCGCTCCCGGCCGAAAGGACGGACGCTGGAGCCTTGATGTCCGGCCGTCCCTCATCGACGCCACCCATCCGCTCGCCCACGTCAACGGAACGGAAAAAGGCATCACCTTCCTCACCGACTCCATGGGGACGGTGACGGTGACGGGCGGGAGGTCCAACCCGCGCGGCGCCGCGGCCGCCCTCCTCAAGGACATCATCAACATCTACCGTCCGTCGTTCTGAAACCAAATCTTTTTTTCACCCCAGTAAGCATTCTCCCTTTCGTACGATTCCCTCTTGACGCCGGGCGGGCTGTGACGGGAGGCGTCCTTCGGCTGACCATACGGCGCGTTGACCAATCTCATTTTTTTTGATAACGTTATCATCATCCCGGCCCGCCGATTTTCGGTTCGGAGGAATGGAGAGGTGTCCGAGTGGTTTAAGGAGCACGCTTGGAAAGCGTGTGTGCGCCGTAAGGTGTACCGCGGGTTCGAATCCCGCCCTCTCCGCCAGTCACGGGACAAAAAAAAATCAAGGGCAAAATAGACCCGAAGGAGACATGACATGGACAGCAAAGACCTCATCGTGGTGGAAGACCTCTACGGAGCTCACAATTACCATCCCCTCGACGTCGTCATCGCCAAGGCCCAGGGGATTTGGATGCATGACGTCGAAGGCCGCAAGTACCTCGATTGTCTGAGTGCCTACTCCGCCGTCAACCAGGGCCACAGGCATCCCCGGATCGTCCGGGCTCTCGTCGAACAGACCCGCAAGCTGACCCTGACCTCTCGGGCCTTTCGCAACGATCAGTGGCCGATGCTGGCCAAGGAACTTTGCGAAATGACCGGCTACTCCATGGTCCTGCCCATGAATTCGGGTGCCGAGGCCGTCGAGACCGCCGTCAAGACGGCGCGCAAATGGGCCTATATGAACAAGGGCGTTCCCCAGGACAGGGCCGAGATCATCGTTTGCGCCAACAACTTCCACGGTCGGACCGTCACCGTCATCAGCTTCTCGACTGAGCCCCTCTACCGCAAGGATTTCGGCCCCTTCACGCCCGGTTTCACCATCATCCCTTTCGGCGACGCCGATGCCCTGGAGAAGGCCATCACTCCCAACACCGCGGCCTTCATGGTCGAACCCATCCAAGCCGAAGCGGGGATCCTCATCCCTCCCGCCGGATTCCTCAAGAAGGCCGCCGAGATCTGCAAGAGAAACAACGTCCTCTTAATCGCCGACGAGATCCAGACCGGCCTCGGCCGGGTGGGCAAGCTCTTCGCCTGTGAATTCGACGGGGTCAGGCCCGACATGATCGCCATCGGCAAGTCCTTGGGCGGAGGCTGCTACCCCATCTCCGCGGTCCTGGCCGACCGGGAGATCCTCGGCGTCTTCAAGCCCGGCGAGCACGGCTCAACGTTCGGCGGCAACCCCCTTGCCTGCGCCGTGGCCCGGGAAAGCCTACGCGTCCTCTCGGAGGAGAAGCTCGTCGAGAACGCCGCCGAACGGGGTCAGTCCTTCATGGAAAAACTGCGCAAGGTCCGCAGCCGGCACATCAAGGAGGTCCGCGGCCGCGGGCTTCTCATCGGCATCGAGCTTCATCCGGCGGCCGGAGGTGCCCGTCGGTTCTGCGAAGAATTGATGAAGGAAGGCCTGCTCTGCAAGGAAACTCATGACAATGTCATCCGCTTGGCCCCTCCGCTCATCATCCGGGAGAAGGACCTCAACTGGGCCCTTAAACGCATCAAGACCGTCTTTAAAAGGCTGGCCTGAGCCGGAATAATGCGTTTGCGTGTCCATTTTTTAGGACAAACGGCAAGGCCGGATCATATGGGCCGCCTGGCGCGACGTCTGGCATATTCCTTGCTTAAGCCGAGTTTAGGAGGACAGATATGAAAAAGATCCTAGGTTTCCTGTTCATGGTCATGCTCTTCGCTGCGGGCTGTTTGGTATACGTCCCCAACAACGAAGCCAACAGGCCCCCTCAAGAGAACTCTTATCAGGGAGACGAGGGGGCTTACGGGCGCCTGGACACCACCTATTTTTATGAACAAATGCAGCCCTACGGCCGTTGGGTTTCCTATCCTGCCTACGGATACGTTTGGATCCCGGGTGACGTGGGCTACACGTGGCGCCCCTACTCCCGGGGCAACTGGGCCTGGACCGATTACGGGTGGACCTGGGTTTCCCTCGAACGCTGGGGCTGGATCGCCTATCATTACGGCCGGTGGGGCTGGGACAGGCGATTGGGCTGGTTCTGGGTTCCCGACAGCGTTTGGGGCCCGGCTTGGGTGGCGTGGCGATGGGACAACGTGCACATCGGCTGGGCACCTCTTCCTCCCGGCGTCAACTTTGTCCCGGGCCGCGGTTTTGGGCGTCACCAATGGGACATCCCGGGGAATTACTGGAACTTCGTCCGCGGGCGTGATTTCATGGATCGATCGCTCGACCGCTGGATCCTGCCGGTCGAAAGAAATAGCACCATCATCAACCGGACCATCATCAACGTCAACATCAACGTCAGGGATAACCGCGTGTTCGACGACGGAGTGGACGTCGAGCACGTCCATAGGCTGACCAACAAGGTCGTCGAGAAATACTCGCTGAAGGCGGCCCCGCGCGCGGGCGAGGAACGCATCGAAGGCCGCGACCTCGTTCTTTCCAAGCCCGAGATCGTTCGGAACGATATGGCCAAACCCAAGCAGTTCGTCGCGCAGGACAAGGCCGCGGAAGAGATCGATAACGTCCGCGCCGGCCGCATCTCGCGTCAGGTTCCCCGGGACGATGGTGCCGCTCTTCGCCAGGCCCACCAGCAGGAAATAAAGCTCATGCAGGAGAGCCAGGATACCGAGGTCAACGAGATCCGGCGCAAGGCCGATCAAGAGAAGGCGAAGATCCAAAACCCGGCCGAGAAACAGAGGGTGGACACTCAGGTCAGGTCCAAGATCGCCGAACTCAAGAAGAGGCACGAGGAAGAGAAGGCCGCGATGAAGGAGCGCCAGAAGGTGGAGGAAGCGAAGACGAAAAAAGCGCCGGTCCGAAAGAAGATCGACAAGACCTAAGACGCCCGCCGCGCCCGGGCCGTGGCGACGAGCGCGGCGGCCAGAACGACCGCCCCTCCCGAGACCGTTCTCAGGGAGGGGCTTTCTTTAAGGAAAAGCAGGGCCAGGAGGATGCCGTAAACCGGCTCGAGCGAGCTCAGGATGCTGGCCGTCCTGGCCCGGACCTCCCTCATTCCATCGATGAACAGGGTGTGGGCCCCCGCCGTGAAGACAATTCCGAGCATGGCGATGAGCCCCAAATCCCGCGGCGATAGCGCGAAATCGGCCAGGACAACGGCCGGGACCAGGAAGAGGGCGGCGAAGAGGTCCTGGTAGAAGGCCACGGCCAGGCTCGACTGCCGAGAGGCCAGGACCCGGTTGAGGACCGACAGGATGGAAAAGGTCAGTCCCGCCCCAAGGCCCCAGAGGACGCCGCGGACAACAGCGTCGGAAGGATCGAAGCCCGGTATGATCAGGTACAAACCCAAGACGCAGAGGAAGGCGTAGCCGAGGCTGGCCGGATCCCAACGTTCTCTCGTCAGAAGCGGTTCCAGGAAGACCGTGAAGACCGGGAAGCTCGCGTAAGCCAGGAGACCGACGGCCACCGAGGAGACCTGGACGGCCTTGAAGAACATCGTCCAGTGAACGGCCAAAGCGAGGCCGCATAGGGCGAGGAGGACCAAGTCCCGCCGGGGAACGATCCGCAACGAACGCCGGCCGAAGCCCAGGACCGCGAAAAGCGCCACGGAAGCGAAAAGGACCCGGCCGAAAACGATGACGGGAGGGGAGAGGGCGAGCCACTTTCCGAACAACCCCGGGAAGCCGAATAGGAAGACGGCCAGGTGGATCTCGAGAAGGCTGCGGGAACGCTCTCGCACGGGTTTATTATATTCCTTTTCCTTGAATTTTGGCCTGTTTGTGCTAAGATAAGCTTTACTTTTTAGGGGAAGCATCCGGTTTTCCCTTCCGTCTTAGAACGGCCGAAATCCATGTCCTACAAGATATTCGCCCGGAAATACAGGCCGCAGGCCTTCGAAGAGGTCATAGGCCAGAAGTCCGTCGTCCGGACGATCCAGAACGCCATCCAGATGGGCCGGATCTCCCAGGCCTATCTCTTCTCGGGGATGAGGGGGACGGGTAAGACCTCTGTTGCCCGTATCCTGGCCAGGGCCCTGAACTGCGCCAACGGTCCGACGGCGACCCCCTGCAGGATCGAGGACAAGGACGGCGCGGACGACAAGACCAAGCCCTGCGACTATTGCGCGGCCATCAGCGAGGACAGGGCCATCGACGTTTTGGAGATCGACGGCGCTTCCAACCGGGGCATCGACGAGATCCGGGCCCTTCGCGAGTCGCTGAAGTACAAGGCGCTCTACACCCGCTACAAGGTCGTCATCATCGACGAGGTCCACCAGATTACCAAGGAAGGCTTCAACGCCCTTCTCAAGACCCTCGAAGAACCGCCGCCGAACACGGTCTTCATATTCGCGACGACGGAGTTCAACAAGGTCCCGGCGACGATCGTTTCGCGGTGCCAGCATTTCGAGTTCCGCAAGATCTCCCACAAGGACATCATCAACCACCTCGTGGAGATCGCCAGGAGAGAGGCGATCACCATCACCCCCATCGGGCTGGCCATGATCGCCGAAGCCGCCGACGGCAGCATGCGGGACGCCCAGAGCCTGCTTGACCAGGCCGTGGCTTTCAGCGGCGAGAACATCAGCGACGAGGACCTCAAGACGATCCTCGGGGCGATCGGTCCGGACGTTGTGTTCCGGTTCTCGACGGCCGTCCTCGAGGAAAAGCCCGAAGACGTATTCCCCCTGGTCGAAAGCGTTACTGCCGCCGGCTACGACCTTCGTTTTGTCTACGGCAAGTTCATCGAGCATTTTCGGGCCCTCCTCCTCGTCCGTTCCGTCGAAAAGCCGGAGGACCTGCTCCTCGCGAGCGCGGAAGAACTCCAGGCCCTCCGGGCTCAGGCCTCGAAGGCCACGGCCGAGGACCTTCTCCGTTACCTCCTCGCCCTTCAGCAGGCCGAGGCCGGCTTGAAATACTCGGCCATGCCCCGGATCTACCTCGAAGCCTTCCTCATAAAACTGTGCCACTTTCGCAAGATCGTGCCTCTCCAGCAGCTCATCCGCGACGTGGAATCGCTCAAGAAGGAGTCTCCGCGGACCCTGCCCAAGCCCCCAGGGTATTCGACGGCGGGCACGACCTCCGCCGGCGGGACGTCCCGTCCCGCCCCGGCCGGAGCGCCCCCGCGCACTCCCTCTTCGACCGCTCCGGCCCCTCCTCCGGCCCAGAAAGACGTCTTCAAGCGTGTCCTCGAAAAACTGGCTACGGACAGGGCCCCGCTGGCCGCCCTCCTGGCCCAGTATTCGTCGATCATGTTCAAGGACAATATCCTCGAAGTCTTTTTCGCCAGCGGCCGGGGCTTTTTCGTCACGAGCATCCAGGAGAAGGACATCCGGGCGGTCGAGCGGGCGGCCTCCGAAGTGCTGGGCCGTGAAACAAAGGTCCGATTCGCCGAGGAGAACGCCACCGACGGCGGCCCCATCCGTCCGGGCCGGGAACTCGAGGCGGCCCTCAAGGACCCGGCCGTGCAGTACTTCATGAACACGTTCAAGGCTTCGGTCCTCTCGGCGGACCCCATTCCGGCGGCGCGGGACAAGCCGGCCAAGGGGCCCGGTCCAACGGAGAACGAGACATGAAAAACGTCATGGACCTCCAGAAAATGATGAAAGCGGCCAAGGAGATGCAGGACCGGCTCCAGCAGGAGCTCGCGGCCCTGCGCGTCGACGGGTCGAGCGGCGGCGGCATGGTCAGCCTGGTCCTCGACGGCCACAAGGCCCTACTGTCCATCCGCATCGAACCGGAGGTCGCCGACAAGAACGAGGTCGAGATGCTCCAGGACCTGATCGTGGCCGCCTTCAACGACGCGGCGGCCAAGGTCGACGAGGCGATGGCCCAGAAGCTGGGCGGCCTCGGCGGCGGCCTCAAGATCCCGGGGTTGTTCTGATGTTCGAATACGCCCAGCCCCTGCACGAGCTCATCGAGGAGCTGCGGCGGATCCCGGGCATCGGGGCCAAGACGGCCCAGCGCATCGCCTTTTATTTCCTCGGGCTCCCGACCGAAGACGCCGACCGGCTGGCCGAGGCCATCCGGGAGGCCAAGAGGAAGATCTTCTACTGCGGTCGATGCAACAACATCACCCATGTCGACCCCTGCCTGATATGTTCAGACCCCCAGCGGTCCGACGAGTCCCTATGTATCGTCGAGGAACCGTTCAACATCTCCTCGATCGAGAAGACGGGCATCTACAGCGGACGATACCATGTCCTCCTTGGCGCCCTCTCGCCTCTCAAGGGCCGCGGGCCCGACGAGCTCCGGCTGGGAAAACTCGTCAAGAGGATCGAAACGGGGACCTTCAAGGAGATCATCGTCGCCACCAACCCGACGGTGGAAGGGGAGGCCACGGCGCTCTATCTTCATCGGGTGCTCAAAGCGTTCGGCATCCGGATCACCCGGTTGGCCATGGGCCTTCCGGTCGGCTCGGACCTCGATTTCGCCGACCAGGTGACCATCAAGAGAGCCCTGGAAGGACGAACGGAGCTCAAGGATTGACACGGCACGCCGCGAACGGCGTTCGATCATAACGAAGGAGTTCGAAATGAAAAAAGATATGCAGACGATCGATGGAAATACGGCGGCGACCCACGTCAGCTACGCGTATTCCGAGGTCGCGGCCATCTACCCGATCACACCGTCTTCGACGATGGGTGAGCTGGCCGACGAATGGTCCTCCCAGGGCCGGAAGAATATCTTCGGTCAGCGGGTAGACGTCACCGAGATGCAGTCCGAGGGCGGCGCCTCCGGCGCGGTCCACGGGGCGCTCT
>Ga0268276_1002122_pt1 | contig 17591 bp, 5 predicted proteins | sample saktaG_4_FD_190145 | JGI IMG/M metagenome (GOLD analysis project Ga0268276, IMG submission 190145) | Saline water microbial communities from Sakinaw Lake, British Columbia, Canada - sak_2010_1_5_45m | ecosystem: Environmental > Aquatic > Non-marine Saline and Alkaline > Saline ...
TTGCCCGGTGCCGGTCATGCTGCGCCTATTGACTAAAAACGGCGGGAAGATCTCCGTATAGCCATGTTTTTTAGTATGAAGGTCGAGCATGAAGTTAATGAGAGCGCGCTCTAACCTCGCACCCTGACCCATATATAGTATGAAACCTGAGCCTGAAATCTTAGAGCCGACGCCGAAGTTTATTATATTGAGCTTTTCGGCCAATTCGATGTGATTTTTTGGCTTAAAGCTGAAAGATGGGCTCTTACCCCAGGATTTGATGATTTTATTGTTCTCAGGCCCGCCTACAGGCAGAGATTTATCGGGTATATTTGGGATTAGATATATAGTTTTATCAAATTTTTGCTGTAATTCCTCCACTTTCTTATCTAATTCAGCTATATTTTGGGATACTACCTTCATTTTATCAATAATGTCTTTTGGATTCTTCTTTTCCTTTACTATAGCCGATATTTCGTCATTTGCCTTGTTACGCTGATTCTTCAGCGCCTCAACTTCGGTCATTAATTTGCGACGTTCCTCATCAATATTTAGGAACTCATCGATGTCAATCTTCTGGCCTCGGTTCTTTACGGCTTCCTTGACCAGATCCTTGTTATCCCGTATAAATTTTATATCCAGCATAATATCTCCTGTCCTTTTATCATGTCATTTTTATTTCTATATTATGTGCGACGCCATAGATTAAATCAAGGCCTAAATCATACCATCTTTTATGGGGCGCCTTAGGTATAATATTACCATATGTTTGTGATGCAGGCAACGGCGGGGAAAGGATTATGCTGCTGAGGCGATAAAACTCAAGACCAGGCCATAACGCTCGGGACCAATGGCCGTGTTAAGCCTTTCGGCACGGGGCAGAAGAGTAAAGACGAGGGAAGCGCGGGGGTCGTCATCGCTAAAATCCTTTATGTTGAATTCTTCCCGGGTCATACCGAATTTCGTGAAGACAGCGCCGACATCCTCTTTACTGTACCGCTGATGATATTTCAGAAGGGTTATGGCCACTATCTCAAATAGCGGATAGTAGTAAAGCGCCGGTTCAAAATCCTTTCCATCGTCTATCAAAACGGTCTTAACAAGCGGGCTGACACGCTGCATTTCTGCGATCGCATCCCCGCCGGCAAACATAAATATAACATTGCGCTCATCCGAGGCGTCAATATCACGTCTGGCAAGCTCGCCCGGCAGGTCTTCACATGACTGTATGATCTCAAGCCCCTGCAGAAGCTTCCCAAACTGCGGATCCTCCTTAAGCTTCGCGAGCTTTCTCAGGAGAACCTGCACCCTTCCCGATTTAAAAAGGTCCTTGTGAAACGCCAGCACCAGTTTCTTATGCGAGAGCAGGATCGACATCGCTGCTTCTATCATATTGTTCGCCATCTGCTTCGGATCTTTTATGTTCCGGAAGTGCGTCCTGTCGGCAACCATTACTCCGTCGGTGTTCTTATCATTTAAGACACCCGACGGCATCGCTTCGGCCGGTAATAATTTAGGGGACTCGACATCATCCGCAGAAACTGTTTCGGTTTCATTTAAAATATCGGGACGGCCGGAAATAGCCTTTGCCAATCCTTCCTCACCGGAGGCATTATATTCTTGATCTGCATCATAGGCCTGCGCGCGGGCTTCATCATCTACTATCGGCACCAAAATATTCTCGGCGAGTCCCGGCTCATTCTGCCGTATATCCGCATATAATATAGAATCTTCCGACAGCTCAACATTGGAATTAACGCTACCCTCTACCGCAAAGAAAAATGAGGACTGCGGCCTCAAAAGCCCTTTATCGCCTCCGAAATTAACAAATACCACGGGCTTTCTGTATTTTCTGCTCAGGTCACGCGGCCAGACAATCGCTTCCTGTTTATCTGTGCCGGCGACTACGATTATCGCGTCCGCGTCCTTGAAAGAAAGTTCAGGCATTCTATAAGCAGGCTCACTTATGGCCCCCTCCGACTCTATGCATATCAATAAAGCCATTTTCTTCCCGTTGACGTAGAAGATCCTGTTCTCCTCGTCCTCTTTGAACTTTCTGAAAATAAGAGGAGAAACTCCGGGCCTGAGCACCGTGTAAGTCATATTGATATCCAGCGATTTATTTTCCGGACGATCATTCTCTATAAAGTACCCTGCCGCAATACCGGTAACGTCGACTACGCTCTGGATAGCGTTAAGCCTGTCGGCAGGATCAAAGCGCAACGAATCTATATGATCCATAGATTCGGGGAAGAGAACTATGTCGGGTTTATACACGCCCCAACCGGACATCCCAACGATAACATCTTTCATAATACCGGTATTTTCTAAAAAATCATTTTCCGGAAGCTGGACGCCTGCAACCTTAAGAGAGTTCAGCGCAGGATCTTCACGGCTTCGAACCGGCAGGTCCAGCTTCCCGATCTTTAGGCGCTCGGGGAGGCCCATCATCCGCCAGCTTTTTTCTTGATTTGCTCCGAGGCGGAGCGCTTTAAAGCCTGATATGGAAACTATTAGATCATCAATCTCTCCATTTTCGCGCCAGATATTAATGTCGGGGTCGAATACCGGCTTCGCCCCTACTGAAGCGAATTCCAATTCCAATGACTTCAGAAACCTTATTAACTGCGATTCATCCCCCCTGAAACCGTCAATATATATTTCGACAGGACCGGTAAAATGCTTTTTCAATATAGCCGCTATGGCGCGCCCTTCTTCCGATATTACCACAGGAAGCATGTGCGCCAGGGCATAAATATCTTTTCCGAGCGAGTTCTTTCCGTGAACGATTACAGCCGAGCAGCCAACCAGCCCCGGAGTAAATATGCTTTCATTATCCTTTAACTCTACGACCGCAAGGCAGCCTTCGCGTATGACTACCATGCTTCCTTCCCTTATATTCCCGTTGACATAATTATAACTAGCGACATCTTCGGGCCTTCTTACCCCGAGCCCTTCATGTGTCATGAAATCATATATCGTCGTCCGCGAAGCAAGGTCTGCCGTTTCCGTCTGCTTGTCCGGTCCGGAGAGCCGTTTTATAAGTTCCTCCATTGCGGAAGGATAGCTTTCCGCCGACTCCGGCCCGTCGCCGCCGTTTCGAAAGATACTATCCTGCTGGCGCCGGAACGCTTCTTCAGCGCCTGCGGACAATATACGCTCATGCTCATCCCTGACCGCAGTCCAAATAGCAATGACTTCCTCCTTAGCGGCAGTAGGATTGACAGGATACATCCGTTCAAATCTGCGGCGCAATGCGAAGATATTTTCGACATTAAGGGTTGTATCATGAGATAATTCTTTTAGGAAAACGGCGGCGTCATATATACGGGTTGTCGCTATCCTGAACCGTTCATACTCCGTCTCTTTAGTCGCTAAATGGTATAGGAATATCCTGCGGTATGAGTTAAACAGAAGGTCATAGGCTCTGGCTGATAAACCTGACCTGTACAGATTATCGTTTGACGCAAAATCATGTCCGTCCAAAACAAAGTTTCTGCGATATAGTACGGAGGCTGTATTTTCGCATACACTCTTCTGGCGCTTTCTCCATTTTTCAGCCTCTTCTTCCGTAGATCCATTGCGGCCATCGATCTTGCCTTCCTGCAGATTTTCTGCACCCATAATATAGATGGACACCTGCGAAAAGCTACGGCTTAAGCCGGCAAAAGCCGGATCATTGCGTATATCCAGCATCTCGCCGCTGGAAAAATAATTACCCCTGACCATCACCATAATATCAGCGTCACTCGGTGAAGAAATTTCATCTCCGAAAGGATATGAACCATAAATGGATATATTTATAACTTCGAGTTCGGGGTGGCGCGTTCTCATATATTCGCTAAGAAAAGGCACTGCGGGGGCAAATTCTTTCAAACGTTTTACAATCTGAGCCTTTCTTTCCGGAGGAGCGTTTGCGTAATAAATATTCCGCTCAAGCCTATTTTTTATTGTCTCGGGATCTGTCATGTCCGCATTGCCTACTATTACATCTTCCCGGTAAAGCTTTATCGGATAGTTTACGTTATGATAAACCGGTCTCGGAAGCGCAGGTTTTTCGGCCGACCGGTCGCCGCTGTTACGTAATATGCGCTCATGCTGACGGTCAAATTCCTGTTCGACAGCGCCCGGAGTTTTCGGTTTCTTGTCCAGACCGATACGACGATTTATTTCTGCAGTTTTCTGTAACAGTTCGTGCAGCTTCCTCGCGTCATCGTTATAATATTCCGTCGTATTTATCGGCGAAACGAAAATATCCGATGGCGTAAAGATCCAGACGAGAGCTTTCCATATATACTTCCGCGATGATATGATAACGCCTAAAAACACAAGACCAAGACCTGCCAGATTGAGCCATTCTGAGCCGACCGCATTTATATTGGCAAGGCCGGATCCCACCACGATCATCCCGGCGCCTGACTTAAGGACATTACTCTTCGGCAGCTCCGGAATCTCCGGGAACTTAAGCGGCCACTTCGGTTTTCTGTCGAGGAGATATATCCCCCAAAACGTCATTCTAGTTCTGGCGTCGTACGTATCCTCTAGACACTGCCAAAGCCATCCCGGAACATTTTTCGGGACATCGGAACTCCTTCCAGCGGCTAGATCGAGCGCTCTTTCGAGGGAATTCTTTTGTATGGGCCGATCTCCATACTGTGAGATCGATATTCGTAAATCCTCCAGGAAAGCTTCCAGTGCCCTCTCCCGCTGGCGCTCATCCTCTATACTATCTATAGTAATGTCCATATAAGCCAATATGCAAATTTTAGTCTCTTCCTCCATACTTCTCACCAGGCCATCTTTGGGATAACTCCTGATCATATCTTTTATTCGGCCTTTAAGGTACTCGGGAGAATACTTATAAGTGCTTATTATCTTATCGTAATAGGCGCGTCCTCGCGCGACGTTTCCTTCATAATCATCGTATCCTTCCCCGAATCGTGACATAAAACTCATCTGTTCGGAGCTGTACAGGGAGGACTTTATCTTAATCCCAGGATCAGGCATGAACTTATTGCGAACGTAGCGTATGGAGGAGGTGAAGCTGAATACGGCAACCAGAATCACAAAGGCGAGCGCTCCCCACTCAAATCTTAAAAAAACAGGTTTATTATTAATGGATGATACAATGTATCGATGGCGCACAGCCTTGAGAACGCCATTAACTCTGCCGAGAACGCCGCCAGAGTCCTCAGCCCCCCCGCGCCCCGCATGTTCGGTCTTGTCCCACCAGAATGGACGGCCTCTTAAGAACTGGCCATAGCCCAGCCAAAATGACAATATAGAAAAAGGCCTGTACGTAAAAGTCATGAAGAGTGCGGCCCGATATAAAAGATGTCTATAAAATTTCGGATCTTTCTCCAAATTATCTGCAAGCGCTTCGAGGACGACTGCCTCCCCCTTATCATTCTCTTTAATGGCACGCGCCCTCAGCCGCATCTCGTTTATGGTGGTAGTAATTACAAAATTCCTGTGTGGGGTGCCGACCCATGCTGCGGCCAGATTATAAAAAATATGAGTCATCATCGGCGCGAACATTATCACCATACCGACCAGGAATGCCGGCGCATGTACTATACCGGCAAGCCATGGGATGATAGGAAGCGCGGCGGGCACCATCATAAGGTAGTAGTGCGCAAAAGAGGTTATAACACTCCAAAATAATAGGTTTGCCGCTACGACGCCTGCCGATAGTACGGATGTCTTTATCAGGCTAAATCCTCTCATAACGGATACCAGCAATACAACAAACGACATTACGGCAATAGCCCATACAGGGCCCATAACTATCAGATTAGATATGCCCCATAAAAATGTAGTAGAAACAAATAAAGATGTAAAGATGTAGGAATAGGTGCCGACTCCGAATAAAAACATATTACTGATTATGCCGCGCGCACCGAAGGCCCTGTACATCTGGATAGGATGCCTGAATAAATTGCGGAGTAATATTAAAAACGTCTGCACAAATCCCTTGCCCCATCGCGAATGCTGGCCGATCCATACCCATTTCTTAGGGGTGACCTGCCTGGTCGGAGCCTCCTCCGCTGTGACAGAAGAAAGCATCAGGGATCTGTAACCCAGCCTCTGGATAGCTATAGCTATAGCGGCATCCTCGGTGACATTATGAGGATCCCACCCGCCGACTTCTCTTAATACTTTTACAAGAAAATGATTCGATGTGCCGCCGTGTGAAACAGGCAGCTCCCTGGCCTCGAGCCCGGGAAGAAATATGCCAAACCATGTTCCGTAATCCAGAATGAACTGCGTGGATGTGAGTGTAACGGGGTTATACCATGTGAGCGGCGCCTGTAATACTCCGAGTTTGCTGTACTCAATATAAGCTTTGGAAACGTCAAGGACAAGCTGTCTTTCCAATATTTGCGGGTTCAACTTCCTATAATCTTTCACATAATCGGCTATGACAGGAGCGTCAAACCTGTATTCAATGATCTTCCTGTAAAGGTCGGGATCCTGAGCCCTGATCTTCCGGATATCAAATTTCCCGCTGCCGGTCTCCTTAAATATATATTTTATGAGCCTCTCCAGATAATACGGCCGGTTCTCAAAACCCACGAGAGCCTCTACCATTTGAAGCGGGTACGGCCTGTCCTCGGCGTCATAAATTACGAGATATTTACCCTGTGTTATACCTAATAGATAATTAGTAGAATATGGTTTTGCCTGATTATGCTCGTCGAGCACCCTTATAGGGCTCGTCAATACGGTTATATTGGAGTATTTTTCCGGATCGGAGATAAGTTTCTCATGAAGGCGTTCAAGCGTCGAGATCTTCTCGCCCTTCCGCGGAAAAGAATCCGATGCTTCCGGCAAAAGTATTATATCGAGCTTGTCCTTCGGATAGATGAGATTTGAAATCGAATCTATAAGTTCTTTTATAACGTCCGGCTCGCCGAACGCAGGTAATGCTATCGTGTAAATAGGGAAATTAATATCCACTTCGCTCGCGTTGAATAATTCATCCACCAGTATGCGCGGCGGAGCATTCGACCCTTTACCCAGCCTATATATATTGTTTTCCGATAATATCATGTCGACCAGCTTTGCCTCATCTACGCTACCTATGTCGTTCCCGGTCAGCTCGCACAGCCTCTCGATCTCGACCCTCTTCGTTTGCAAAAATCCGGAGACCGCCCTGACCCCTTCGCTTTTCAATATAAAATCCCTCATCTCGGCCGTAGGCGTATTGACGACCCCCCGGCGCGCGGTTACCGTTCCGTCCTTTAGTTTCACCTTCTCACTATTAAAGAAAATCCCGGCGGGTGATATGTAAAAATCTTTAAATATCCAGTTTATGATTGATATAATTAATGATGCCGTGAGAAATATCGCCGAAGCGTACGGATGAGAGGCATACCAGTTTATAAACACGCCGGAAATCATTCCTATAAAACCTCCGGCAGCGCCGTGTATGCCGACATAGGTAATCGCGTAAGGAGCGAAAATATAGAATATAAAGACCGGAGCGAAGAATACCGCTATATTGAATGCCCACAATGAAAATAGCGGATATTTATAAGAACTGGACCCTCTTTTTATAAGAAGCTCGTTCAGTTTTATCATCTCTTCCATGGAAAAACGGTGTTTGGCTTTTGTCTCCTCTATTATCTCTTTGATGCGCTCGTCTCCAATATCTTCATACCTGGAGGCCAGTATATCCGATTCGCGAGCGATCGTTTCGGCCACCTCGAGCGCCCTGAATAGTTTATAAACCTCCGATTCGCGTCCGTTATAAGGCGTCCTAAATATAACGCGGCGTATTATGTTATCAAACACAGATGGCGCACCGGCGCGGCCTCTGCGCAATAGCTCATACACCTGTCTTTCGTTTAACCCTAAACTGTCGCCGGACTCGAATGCCTTAAGCTCAGCCCTGGCTTTCTCTATAAGATTTTTCAATGACACGAGTTCCGAGGTCCCCATAAGAGGCTCTTTATTGCCGGCACCTTCATCTTCATACTTCGTTATTATCGCCAGCGGAATATTTTCGCTTAACTCCGGAGGTATATTGCCTTTGCCCAGTTCAACCTCGGCCTCGTCAACCCCCGCTAGAAGCCTGGCTATAGCTGCGCCTATTTTTGCTTTGCGATGAGCCCTGTCTATAACGCGCATTATCAGCGTAATCGTGACGGCCGCAACGATTCCCAGCGGGCCCAAAACCATAAGCGATACGCTCAAAAATTTTATTGCGGTGAGCGGACTTAGGAGTAAAAATACGACGCCTGCCGCAAGAGGCCAGACCACCTCCGGCTCAAAGATCTTCCGCTTGGCGAGAGCTTTATTCACTTCGGCGATCGCGCCTTTCCCCATGCCGGGATACCCCAACTTTGCGGCCGCGGCATTTATACGCTCCCTGGAATCGTTAAGTGAAAAACGGAGAGAGCCGGTATCAGTTTTTTTTGCACTCTCCGGCTTCTGAACTTCCGGCGTCTGCAGTTCTATTGACTTGTCATCCCTGACAAACACTTCATACTGCCAACTGCGGCCGCGGGCTGGGTCCAGCACAACGCATGGTATAACCCATCCGTCTTCACGCCTTACCTTCCCTGTCTTCTTATTTGCCTTTTCATCCGGAGGGCTGAAATCCAGGTCGAGCTGCAGGCCTTCAAGGTTTCCTGTAAGCCGGGGCGTAAGACGATAACGAAATGTATTTATATCAGTGCTTTGCAAAATCGTTTTTATAGGAAATTCGAGAAGCGTCTTGTTAAAAGACTCCTGGTCTATGAACGGCTGTAATCTGCTCGGTACCTGGAGAGTATTTGCGGAAGGATTCCCTATGTCCGGATTCGCCCATACTATATCCTGAAAAATAAAACTCAAGATAATAATCCAGGCTATCGGCTTTAATATATACGATTTGATCTTCATTAGGCTTTTGTTATAAACTCCCTTATGTGTTCATATGTGACTTTGAGTTCATCAGGACCAAACTGCCTCGTGCGGGGAATAAGCTTCAATATAACGGTCTTCCTGAATATAGAGCCGTCGCTATCATACACTATGCTCTCAAAGTATTTTCGCTCGAGGTTCTCTATATTAGGTATATTTTTATACCACCCCCAGAGATTGTCTTTATAATTTCCGGGGCTCTCCCTGCCGGAGATCACCATCCTAGCTATAGAGAAGAAGATGAGCTCTATCATCGGATAATAATTCAGCTCCTTGCCATCAGCGGTCTTAAGCTCGGCGTCGTTAACAGCCGTTATAAAAGATCTGCCTTCAAAATCCTTAAAATATTCGAGATTAGAATTTGATGTCAATATCAATATATTCTCTTTTTCTATCACCTCTTTCCCTTTTCCTGCGCTCTTCTCTATTATAGAATTTAGTCTGACAGGCAGCGAGGAGGCTTCACCGTCTATTATGGAGAGGTTATCAAATATGCGCTTCAGATCCTGACTGCCTGAGCCTGCCGACGCCAATGCTTCTGTGACATACATATGTATAAGGCGGCGGATCTCCTCGGTCGGGCCGAGGCTCTTATCTACGGCGAGCACTATAGTCGAACCCCTTTGCCTGGGGCTCTGAGATATGAGGGTATTAACAAGTAGCGAAACCACATGATTGGCATTATGCTCAATATCAGACAAAGCGCTAAAATCTCTATAAACATCCTCCGGGATAGCTGCAGGATGTTTTTTAATAGATACTGGTGTGGACTGGACTGGCTGGGCGGGTTCCTGATGGCCCATTAAATTCTCCTTTAGTGCTTTTAGATTCCCGGAGATGCGGATGAGCCTTTCGTGATAGCGAATATACAAATTAGGATTTCTACTCTTACTGCACTTATCATAAAGCGCAATTATTTCAGGTCCTACTGCTTTCATGTTTTTTTCTAACTCTGAAATATCCTTAACGCCTATTGTAATAAGCTTTTCAATCGCACCCTCAAGTGCTTTTACGCGCGCTGATACGCTCATACTATTTTTACTCTTAGGCCTTGATATATAAACCAACTCCGCTTCCGCATTACTCTCTGCGACGGTCTCGGCCGCCGCTATATCGGCATCCGTTAGTTCGATGCCATTATCCTGCAGTGCATCATTAAAACGTTCTTCAAGTTCATCAACCATCAAAGAATATCTCTCGAGCATATCCGTGTCATCAGAGAAAAAATCTTCAACATCATCGCGCAGTGCGCTGACACGAACACTGATGCGCGAAGCAGTCTTATTTAGCTCGGCATCATAATCTTCCGGCTCCTCCAGCGATCTGATCGCCTTATCGAGTTTTCTTCTTTCATCGTCGATACTATCCTGCGTAACATCTTCATTCAAATCGCCCGACGCTTTAGGAGAGACCACCCTGACTGTCGTGTCCTGCGCTTCATCCGCTAACTCAAGTAATATTTTATGCAAATCAGCCAGGAGGCTGCGGTAAAATTCCGCCATCTCTTTATCATCTTTAAAATCTATACCTATCTGTTTTTCAAGCATGGAAAGCTCTCTATTAACTCTTTGAAGCTCGGATTCGGTGATATCATTATCGCCATCTTTCATGAGCTCTATATCCGCCTGGAGCTTCGCCAGCTCCTCGACGAACTTAGTTTTGGCCGGGTCGGTAAAGGTATTTTTCGTCAGAGAAACGACAGTCCCGGCCATTAATACAAAGCCACCCAGCCCCTTAGAAAGCTTTATAAAATCTGCTTCCGACGCCCCAAAACCATTGTGTGACAGGACAAACGTAAATATCGCAATATTTACAGCAAGTAGCAGCAGGCCCAATATGGACAAAGTTTTAGCGCCATTTTTATCGCCGCTCAGCTCGCCGTTAAGACGCGCCGTATCCTTAAACCGGTCTTTCATAGCCGTAAGCTCTTCTTCCATGACCTTATACCTGGTTATGTCGGTGAGCGTCGACTGTATGGTTTCTATCTCATCTTCTATTCCGATCTGGTGGTCCTTTATAAGCACCCATATGATACGGCCATCTCTTGTCATATACCTGGCTTCTACCTCGGGTAAATCATTAAGGCTCTTAGTAAACTTGGAGAGTATCCTGGCCCTGGCTTTATCGACATCTGCGATATATATCAGGTCCCATACATGCATTCCGAGCAGATCTTCCGGGGAATCATAACCCAGCATCTTTGCTTCGGCTTTATTGGCGTGAATTATAATACCATCCCTGTTTATTTCGTGCTGTGGGGTGGGTGACTCTTCAAATAATTCGCGCGAACGCTCTTCAAGCTTGGAGACCGATCGGATCGCTTTTTTATAGCTGACAAAGAAATTAGGCGATATGATATTCATGGCGCCTATATCCAATACCACCTTTAGACGTTTTTTGTTCTGTAATCTTGAAGCCGGTATCTGCGGAGTAATGGGCCCAAATAGCGATTTCTTTATAATATCGGCCTTATTTTTGCCTTCGGCCAGAAGGATCACATTCCACTTTAATATATCCGAAAGTCTCATGGTATAGCCATCCTTCATAATATATGGCCCTATACTCGGCTGTGACACTACTTTTCTCAATGCTAAGCTTCCGGAATCCTTATCGAACTGATCGGAAGGCTCGTTAAAACCTATGCGGCCGTTCGAACCTATGCCCAATACCACTACATCGGCGCCGCCGGCTTTTTCAAGCTTCGCGACATAATCAGGGTCCGGGTTCATCCCATTTATAAAATGCCTGTTCGCCTCAGGCAATGATTGCGGCAAATGCTGATTTATAAAATATGCTATAGACCTATTGTCTTCCGGAGGCAGAGATCTATATTCACACAGCTGATATATATGTATATCTTTCCAGAGCTCTCTATCGATAATCTTCGTAAGATAATCTAAAAATTCCGGCATCGTCTTACCGCCGGTAAGCACTACATTAATCTCCTTTCGTTCATCTTGCGATTGCTTGCGTTGTGCGCGTGTCTTACTTATAACCTCGACGACCTGCACTGCGGCGATCTTAGGAAATTCTTCGGAAGTAGCTATAAAAAACCCTAGACGATCCAGCAGATCATGAACCATTTCCGTTTCTTTGTAAGACTTTTCCGATATCTTAAGAAGATAAAATATAACCTCGCGCCTGACTTGCGGAAGCCTGTCACAAAGCTCTTTAATTATATCCTTACCCTGGTCTATAAAATGATTTGCATCTATATCGCCGAACATCTTTATGCCTCCCTTTTCGGCTTTTATAAGAATGTCTACCAGAGCCATGGCAAAACGCGGCAGCTTCCCTGATTCTTCAAGAAGAGGGAGAAATTGTTTAGAATAATGTTTTGGGTATCTAGCTATGAGCTCTATGATTACCTCAAGGGCAGGCTGAAATATCGTAGAGTCGTTACTTGAAAATACTTCATTTATGATAAGATCCCTTGCCTCGTCGCTTCTTACATGCGACTGCTTACGTTTCTTTTCATCGGGGACCTTACTGTCCATCTCCATCTCCTCAGGCGGAATTATGTTCGCCAGAATAAGATTTGATATTAGCTCTTTGCGTTTTTTAACAAGACCGCGCGCGAGAAAAAGCTTATATACATTCAATACGTCTTTGAATAATTTATGAACTTTCTCCTTCTCGAGCGGCTCTCTGTCCCTTACACTGTTAAGTATCTTTCCTGTGTTACTGAGATAATAGTCCATATATTTTTCCTGCACCAGCCGACCGACAAGAAGATAGGTCAATACGATAGACAATGTGGTCAATGCAATAGACTGGCCGGATACTCCTACAACACCGGCAAATACCAGCGACCCTACTATTAACATGGTAAACATGCTAAGTATCATAGTGACCGTAGGGCCGCCAAGTCGACTAAGATCGACGGGACGCGCCATGACTGATTCAGCCAAAACGGGTTCTTCCCTGTATTCTGAAAGCTCAACAAGTGATCTGCATCTATCGGCAAGATATTTCAGACGGGCGCTTAATGCCGGCTCCGCTAATATCTTTGGACGAGCCGATATTGCGTAAAAAGCTTTCGACGAGCTATTAAACATTTTACCGCGCGAATCGGTGTCAAGATCTTTCCAGCTTCTTATATCACCATAAAGCTCCAGTAATCGTTTCTTAAGCATAGGGTGATGATCACCGATATTCCCGATTGTTTCACGCAGATATATGGCGACATCCCGTATATTAGATTCCAGGTATTTATCTCTATCCTGCGCGGAAGCCTCTGCCGGCAGAACATATGTCCGCCAGGTTTCGCGCGGCATCTTTTGGATCAATCCATCCTCTTCAGCCTTAATCTCCGATGCCTTCTTTATATGGCGATAAAACGACCGCATCTGCCCTTTCTGCGTAGGATTCGTCCACTTAAACTGCATAGATTTCTGAATAGTTTTTTTTGGTAATCCTTAGCGACTCCTCACCGATAAGTCCTGCCTTTAATTCAGCCGCAAGCATGGAGGCAGCCAATTCTATTGTACGGATCCGGCGAATATTTTTAAATGCACGACTCTTTGGATTGTAAACCACATTGAGCGCCTTACCAATTTCAACATTGAGCCTGTCATCCATCTTAAGAATGTCTTTAAGACTGTCTTCATATGACTTTGGCTGCTTTAACGCAGGCCCCCGATCCTTCTTCCTGCCTGGAAATATCAGAGCCTCGCGCAGATACTTACCAAAACCCCTGTCCGAGGCTATATGTTTATCCGGGGAGAATAACGCGAGTAATTCCGGACTATTACCGGAAGGCACTAATTCGGGATTATAAAATATAAGCTCCTTACCATCAGAAAAAGATATTTTGACTACTCCATCTACGGCGGTTCCGGTTATTGCAGGGGTCTCTTCAGCTGATAACCCTAATAATCGGGAGGCTCGAAATAAATACAGCGAAGCATCTTCAACAGCCATAATATCGGGATTTTTCGATGCGAGTCTGCCGAAATGGGCTTTAGCTATACGTTGTATAGCTTCCGGCTTGTTTTCACTTGTAGCTAAGCTTCTTGGAGCAACTGAGGAGCTTTTAAAAAGCAGATCAGGATCGGCGTAGACTATATCTTGCAGAATGAATGTGGTTACCAGAACAAAGGCTATCGCTCGGATATAGATATTAAATTTTCTTGTTACTCTCATATTCGCCCTTTATGGTAGTTTAGTATCAATATAAACTTATGGTTAAGTCTAACATAAGATAATAAAAAGTCAACTACAGTTAATTACATTTTTTATATCTTAACAAATACAAAAAAAATACCATCATTTCATTATTTCCACAAATTTTCTTACCACCTCGGTATTAAATTGTGTGCCGGCGCCTCTCTTTAGTTCATCCAGCGCTTCATCTTTTGCCATGGCATTCCTATAAGGTCTCAATGATGTCATGGCATCATATGCGTCTGCCACGGATATTATCTGTGCCAGGAGGTTTATCTTGTCCCCTCCCAATCTATCGGGGTATCCTGTTCCGTCATATCTTTCGTGATGACTCCTAACAACTGACATAACCTCCTCGTCAAGAAGAGCCGGCTTCAGTATCTCGCCGCCTATTGCCGGATGTTCTCTTATGATATGCCATTCTTCATCAGTAAGTCCCCCTTTTTTATTAAGGACGTTTTCGTTTATAGCAAGCTTGCCAATATCATGTATCTCGGCTGCTTTCTTTAACAAATTTATTCTTTCTTCGGAAAGCCCCATAGCCCTTCCGATATCGGAAGCATAGCCGGCTACCCGTTCGGAGTGACCGCTTGTATATTTATCTTTAGCTTCCAGCATACGCACCAACGACTGGACAACGCGATAAAAATAGTCATGCAGCTTTGCTCTATATTCAAACAGGCTGTGCGCCATGCCGTTAAATGCCTTGCCCATCTGGGCCATCTCGTCATTGCCGCTTACCTCTACTTTATAATCCAGGTCTTGCGCGGCGATATGACGTGTTCCCTCAACAAGATTCTTAACTGGCCTGGTTATTCTGCCGGATATAATAAGCCCCAGCAAGATCGATATCACGATACCTAATATCAGGATAAGGATAGTCCGCTTATATATTTCACTCTTTAAAGCTGACACATCCCCGGCAAGCATATCTACACCGAGGGCCGCGACTACATCGCCGCGACTGTTGCGTATAGGCGCATAAGCCGAAAGAAAATAGCCCCACTCATCGCTGGTGAAAATTTTATCGGCTGATGGCAAATTGAGAGCCTTCATTATCTCCGGACAACGCCTGGCGTCATAAGGATCCCCCGGATAAGCAGTGGCCCTATTAGTGCTCGAGCCCGATTCCGACGGGTCGGGATCTACGATGAAGCGCCATATCCATTTGTCATCGGTCTTCTTCATCGTATATATATATTTTATCGAGGAGTTGGCCGCTTTTATCTTGCGCAAATTTATTGATATTGTTTTGTATTGAATAGTATCGATGCCGCTGCGATCAAGAGGGATCTGACTTATCATATCCCCATCTATCATAAGAGCTGCCGTCTGAGCCACCACCATAAGGTTTTCCCTCAGTTGGCTTATCTGGGCGTCGACGCTTAACTTATAAATTATGAAATTATTAATGGAGATGACTATAATGACCAGGGCAACAAAAGCCACCGTGACTTTCGTCCTGAAACTTCCGAGTAAAGATAGAATTTTATTCATATATTATAATTCTACACTATCCGGATCCAAAAAGGCAAGGATATAGAATTGAATGATTAGATGCTAAAAATAGTATATCGTGGTAATATATAAAGGAGATTTTAGGAGTAATCTGCATAAACTGTTAAGGAGGAGTTATGGTAACTATAACCGAAAATTTTTATACTGAAATGGTGGAGCGAAATATCGGCGTATTATCCTCTCTGGAGCAGGAGCGACTTTCAAACGCTTGCGTAGCTGTCGCAGGTTGCGGCGGCATAGGCGGACTATCAGCTGAACAGCTGGTGAGGATAGGTGTCGGGCATGTCAAGATAGCGGATCATGACACGTTTGCCGTACATAATCTAAGCCGGCAAACCGGATCCACTTCAGCAAATATAGGCCATCATAAAGCCGATGTTTTAGGGCGGCATTTCAAAGATATAAATCCTAAACTGCGACTCGACATATTCAGGGAAGGCGTCCTGCCTGAGAATACTGATAAATTTTTAGAAGGCGCCGAAGCGGTTATAGACGGTACCGATTTCTCTAATTTGAACGCGACCGTCAATATGTACAAGGCCGCGCGCGCGAAAGGAATCTGCGTCTTTAATCCTAACGCCATCGGGTTCGGCGTAAATGTTTTTGTATTCGGACCGAATACCGTTTCTCTGGAAGATCATGTAGGGCTGTCCTCCGGTGCCGACCCCCGCATGGCATTATTAAAATTAGTCCCTTACCTGCCCGGCTACATAGCCCCGGAAATAATTCAAAAAGCCGCTATGGGGGAAATACCCATCCCAAACATCGCGATGCCTCAATACCTAGCGACATCGATTGCAATTTCGGAAGTTGTGATGATGCTTATAGGAAGGGTGAAGCCACCTGAAGGCCCAAAACCGAGAGTATTTATCTTAGATCTACTGGATAGAAAATTCAGCGTCACCGGTTAAAACATATCTTGTAAGCGGCTCTTTCAGGTCAAACTCTGTCCAATCCTGAAAATCCGGGACCTTCACATACATCCGAAGCCTGTCCGGCGCGAGAATCATCTGAAAGGTAGTTTGGTTTACGTGTGTGGCGCCGCCTTTATCCACTGTAGTATCCAGAACATCCTTCATCTTCTGTATATTAAACTTTCCTTTATGCTTTTCTCCGAGCGATAGCAGGTTCGCGCGCCTCTCGAGAGTCATTACATAGTCTCCTGGGAGAGGCTTTTGTCTCTCCCACGACGGATGCGCGAAATGGTTAGTAGTTACCGATATCCCGTCCTTATTTTCGGATCTCCGTTTTATATCTGCTGCCGTCCATTCGTACGTATAAGATGTTTTTTTGTCACCCGTACTGACTATGATAGGACAGTTCGCCTTCGCGCCTTTTATAAGCCTATCGAGCTCATCTAGCCCGGAAGATCTCATTAAAAATTCAAGCTCCAAGACGAGAACGCTGGGCGTATTTATGTCTATGGCGTCGCTTTTGAATGTTGGCGCCTCATTATTAACTAGAAATACACCCCGGCTGTTGATCACCGAACTTATGCCTATCTGGCCCGCGTAACCAATGCTTGCCGCAGGGATGCCGTCGTCAGGGCTAAAGACGGTCAATGTCAGAAAATCGTTAAATTTCTTAAAATACTGCGGTTGGTCGAAATTCCTTCCGAATATAAGAGCGCCGTCTTCGGCATAATCTCCCCATACGGCCATATTGGAGCATCGCCCTACATTTTGATTTCTCATAAATTCAAATGTATTTATCTGGTCGAGCATGATGACCCTGTTTATGTTAACGCCCGACGCTTCGGATACTCCGTAAAATATGTCCTTTATTTTTTGCGGGTAGCGGCGGAAAATCAGGCGGGAAATAGCCAGAAGCCTTAAATAAGGCATATTCGATTTTTTAATAAAATATTCTTCTATGGCGATATCGTAAAACCCCAAGATCCTGTCCTTAAAAAGTCTTCCATACTGACGCCCCATCTCGCGATAGTCGCCGCATAGCTCCAGAACGTTGATCCTTCCGAGATTATACCTTTTACCTTCTCCCACTATCGCCCCCCCCCT
>Ga0268276_1002124_pt1 | contig 17572 bp, 12 predicted proteins | sample saktaG_4_FD_190145 | JGI IMG/M metagenome (GOLD analysis project Ga0268276, IMG submission 190145) | Saline water microbial communities from Sakinaw Lake, British Columbia, Canada - sak_2010_1_5_45m | ecosystem: Environmental > Aquatic > Non-marine Saline and Alkaline > Saline ...
GTAACTGTGGATGGTGAACTGATCACTCCTATCGCTATGGAAAAACAGCTCCGCTTTGCTATCCGAGAAGGAGGACGCACTATCAGTGCCGGAGTGGTAAGTGAAATAGTAGAATAGTATCTCGTATCTCGTATCTCGTATATCGTAAAATTCAAAATTAAAAAACTAAAATCGTAATTTAAAATATTTAAAATAATTCAATTTTTAAATTTGAGTTTTAGTTTTGCACTTTTAGCTTTATACTGTCTTTTGAGATTGCTTCGTCGCTTTACTCAATGACAATTCATATCTCATATCTCTTTGCGATATACGATATACGATATACGATATACGAAACATCTTGACACTAAGTATAAAGTATGGTAGATTTAGGCTTGTATAATTTTATCTTTTATTAGGAGACATTTTTAATGAGACAAAGAATAGTTTTCGCTTGTAATGAGTGTAAAAATCGAAATTATGATAAATATAAAAATAAAACAAATACTCCGGAAAGAATAGAACTTAAGAAGTACTGTAAGTTTTGTAAAACTCATACTTTACACAAAGAAATAAAATAATGTTAGCTTAAGAGTCTTATTTAAAAATTATTAAGGTCCGTAGCTCCAACGGCAGAGCACTGGACTCCAAATCCGGGGGTTGCAGGTTCAAATCCTGCCGGGCCTGCCATTTTTTTTATTATAATAGAGAAAAAAGAAAATTAAATTAGGAACAAAATGAAACTAAAAAATATTTTCAATAAAATAAACAATTTTATAAAAGAAGCTACAGCTGAATTAAGAAAAGTTATCTGGCCCACCAAAAAAGATCTTAAAAATAGCACAATTGTAGTTATTTCTACTATAATTATTGCCTCCATTTTTATTGGGTTAATCGATATATTTTTTACTAAAGTACTAACTTTGTTTATGAAATAATATACAATAAATATTTGCTATTTTATGGTAAAAAGGAAGAGAGTTAATTAGTAACAATGATGGCTTCAAATAAAAAAAAGTGGTACGTAGTTCATACTTATTCAGGATATGAAAACAAAGTAAAAATAAATTTAGAACAAAGAATTAAATCCATGGGAATGGAGAACCAGATTTTCCAAGTATTAATACCTACTGAAAAAGTCTTAGAGGTAAAATCTGGTAAAAGAAAATATGTGCAAAAAAAAGTATTTCCAGGATATGTAGTGATAGAAATGATATTGGATAATAATTCCTGGCAAGTAGTAAGGAATACTCCCGGAGTAACTCGCTTTGTAGGTTCAGGGGGGAAACCAGTACCTTTAAAAGGAATAGAAATAGATAACATATTAAAACAGATGGGAAAGGGCGAGAAGGTTCCCAAATTAGATATTGAAGTAGGAGAAAATATTAGAATTGTCGTTGGTCCATTTACCGGGTATACAGGAAAAGTTAAAGAAGTAGATTACGAAAAAAACAAGATGAAAGTTTTTCTATCTATTTTTGGTCGCGAGACATCTGTTGAGTTAGGTTTTAATGACGTAGAGAAATATTAATAGCTAAAAACGAAAAGCGCAAAACTATATTAGTATCTCGTATCTCGTGAATCGTATCTCGTCTAAACTAGCGTTTAGTGTAGAGACACGGCGTGCCGTGTTTTCTTGTGCTTGGGGTACAATATATCGCATTTCTACTCCCGATTCTGATTTTCTTAACGCGATACGATATACTAACGACTAGTTATAGGAGGAATTTAATGGCGAAGAAAATAGTTTCCGTAATAAAATTACAAATACCAGCTGCTAATGCTAATCCCGCACCACCGGTAGGTCCAGCTTTAGGTCAGCATGGTTTAAACATTATGGAATTTTGTAAGGCTTTTAATGAAAAAACAAGACAAGATGTTGGAACTATAATACCCGTAATTATAAATGTATATGAGGATAGGTCTTTTACTTTTGTCTGTAAAAAGCCTCCAGTTGCCTTTTTATTGAAAGAAGCAGCAGGAATAGAAAAAGGATCAGGAATACCCAATAAAGAAAAAGTTGCAAAATTATCTCGGGCAAAAATTGAAGAGATTGCTAAACGTAAAATGCCTGATTTAAATGCTAATGATTTGGAAAGTGCTATAAAAATAGTTGAAGGTACTGCCAGAAGCATGGGAATAGAGACAGAGAATAATAATTAATTGTAAACTTATGTGGAAGGATAAAATCCAATAATACCACAAGGAGGAAAAAGATGAGTAAAAAAAGAGGCAAAAAATATTTAGAGGCTATTAGAGACTATAAGGAAGATAAGTTTTGCGAACCGGAAGAAGCTTTAGATTTAGTTAAAAAGCTTCATTGGGCAAATTTTGAAGAGTCTATTGATATTGCGATTAAATTAGGTATCGATACTCGTCGTTCTGAGGAACAGGTAAGGGGGGCGGTAGATTTACCTCATGGTACAGGCAAGAAAGTGAAAGTTGTTGTCTTTGCCGAAGGAGAGAAAGCAAAGGAGGCAGAAGAGGCCGGGGCTGATTTTGTAGGTGCAGAAGAGTTAGCTGAAAAGATACAAAAGGGATGGACCGATTTTGATGCCACTATAGCGACCCCAGATATGATGAAAATAGTAGGAAAATTAGGTAAAGTATTGGGACCCCGAGGTCTAATGCCTAACCCTAAAGTTGGTACCGTTACTTTTGATGTAAAAAATACCGTAAAAGCAGTGAAAGCGGGGAAAGTAGAGTATCGGGCGGATAAATTTGGCATAGTCCACGCACCCTTAGGAAAAATAAATTTTGACAAAGAGAAGTTATTAGAAAATTTTACTACCTTTGTCGGCGCTATTATTAAAGCTAGACCGTCAGCTGCCAAAGGAAGATACATACACAGCATCGCTATTTCATCTACTATGGGGCCAGGGGTTCACATAGATCCCCAAAAAATAGATGCTTGGATAGAAAAACAAAAAAAATAGAATTAGTAAAAATGTAAAAATAAAATATACTTATAAATTTAGATGTACCTTAGACAGCAGGAGTTGTAAAGAAACAACGTAATCGATATTAAAATATCTTCCTGCCGAGGTGAGAACAAAGTGAATAAACTTACTAGTTTCACCTTCCTTCTGGATTGGTCTAAGGGAAGGTTTTTTATTGTGCAAAATATCTAATAGAGTTAGAAAGGAGGATAAATTTTGGTTTTAAGTAAAGATTCTAAAAAAGAGATACTTAAGGATTTGATAGCAAAATTGAAAGAATCCAAAGGAGTAGTTTTAACCGATTTTCAAGGAATGAATGTATCCCAGATTAGTAGCCTTAGAAATGAATTAAAAGAGAAGAAGGTAGAGTTTAAAATAGTCAAAAATACTTTAATAGAAAAAGCCAGCGAAGAACTGAATGTAGATGATTTGACCAAAGATCTAATCGGTTGTACCGCAATGGCTTTCTGCAGCGATGATGGAATTGCCCCGGCTAGATTACTAAAAGAGTATTTTAAAAAAAATAAAATTGACTTAAAGATCAAATCTGGTCTGATAGACGGAAGGGTTTTTAGTTCGGAGAAAATTATTGAAATAGCTTCTCTGCCTTCAAAAGATGTCCTTATTGCCCAAATGATTAACGGAGTAAAATCTCCGCTTTATTCTTTAGTATTTATCTTACAAGGACCGTTAAGAGGGTTGATTTATACTTTGGAAGCAGTAAAAAAGCAAAAAGAAGCTATAGCATCATAGATTTTATGCTAAAAATTAGTATATTGCTTATTGTATATGCGATATAAAAAGATAGAAGTTTTTTTCGCAATACGCAATACGATAATATATTGGGAGGAGGTGAAATAAATGGTAGAAAAAAAAGAAGTCGCTACTAAAAAAGATAAAAAAGTTACTGAGGAAAAACAATCTAAACCTGAAATGAGTGTATCAGTGGAAATATTAGAAAAGATAGAGAAGATGAGCGTATTAGAATTAGCTGATTTAGTTAAAGCTTTAGAGGAAAAATTCGGAGTAACTGCTGCTATGCCGGTTGCCATGCCTGCTAATGCTGGTGGTGCAGCTGCATCAGACGAAGTCAAAGAAGAAGAAAAGACCGATTTTGAAGTAGTACTAAAAGAAGTTGGGCCAAATAAGATTAAAGTAATAAAAGAAATAAGAACAATTACTGCCTTAGGCTTAAAAGAATCTAAAGATTTAGTGGATGGTGCACCGAATAAAGTAAAAGAACATGTGGACAAGAAAGAGGCCGAAGGAATAAAAGGAAAATTAGAAGCGGTTGGAGCAGTTGTAGAAATAAAATAGAAGATAGTTTTTAGCAATATCGGAGATACTCTTTAAAATTTTTTAAAGAGTATCTCCTTGCATTTTTAATTACTAAATGATAAAATGATGTTTTACGGAAATAAATATTTCCCCTCAATCTAAATGCTATATTTTATCTGGGTAATTATTTTTTTTAAAAAAATCTAAAAAATAATAAGATGGTCGCTAAGAAGTTTATCTATACTTTATAAACAAATTTCAAATTTTGAGAATCTATTATCTGACTATTATTTATGTTACTATTATTTTAATATTTTAATCATTATATAAAGGTTGGTGTTTTGCGGTGCACAATAAATATAATCAAGTGAAAGATTATTCCAAAATACCTGAATTATGTCCAATCCCCAATTTATTGGATATACAAAAAAAATCTTTTGAAGATTTTTTACAAAGGTTTGTTTCGCCTGATAAAAGAAAAAAGCAAGGGTTGCAGGAAGTTTTTATAGACATTTTTCCCATTCAAGACTTTACCGGTAATCTGATTTTAGATTTTATTAGTTATTCACTGGGTGAATGTAAAGATTCTGCTTACGGATGTTGGGAGAAAGGTGGAACTTATTCTTCTCCTTTAGAAGTTAAGATAAATTTAATCAGCAAGAAGACAGGTGAAATTAAAGAGCAAGATGTCTTTATGGGCGAGTTACCGCTTATGACCGAAAACGGAGGCTTCGTTATTAACGGAGCAGAAAGAGTGATAGTAAATCAATTAATAAGATCTCCCGGTATTTATTTTGATGAAGAAAAAAGTGAAAATAGCAAATCATTGTATAAATTTAAAATTATTCCTAATCGTGGATCCTGGTTAGAATTTGGATTTGATTCTTCCGACATGATTTATGTCCGAATTGACAAAAAAAGGAAAATTCCAGCAACTACTCTATTAAGAGCATTAGGATATGAAAACAATGAAGAAATAATGGAACTTTTTGATTATGAAGAGATTATAAAAGTAACTTTAGAAAAAGATAATACATCCAATGAAAAAGAAGCCCTGATAGAAATGTTTAGAAGATTAAGACCCAGCGAACCTCCGACCGAAAGAAATACTCGTCAATTAGTTTATAGATTACTTTTTGATCCTAAAAGATATGATTTAGCAAAAGTCGGAAGATATAAAATAAATAGGAAATTAGACTTTGAAGATCGGATATTAGGTAAAATCGCAGCCGAGGACATTGTTGATCCTATCAACAATAAAATAATTGTAAAAGCAGAAGAAAAAATCAATCAGAAAACACTTTCTGCAATCATTAACTCAGGAATTGACAAGATAAAAGTGTTGAATTATGAAAACGAAACAATAGCTATTTTTAATGAGAAATGCGAAGCTTTAATGCCAATTGTTGATAAATTGAGTGAAGGAATTAATGAAGGGATTATAGATGCGATTGTTGCTGAAGAAATAATTAATCCAAAAACAGGTGAAGTAATTTGTAGTACAGGTGATAAATTAACCAATGCTTTATTATACAAAATAAAAAAATGTAAAGAAAAGATAAAAATAAAAAAAGGTCCTTCGTTAACAAGAGAGGATATTGTCGCTTCTTTAAGGTATTTAGTCAATTTATATAGGGGAATTGGGTATATAGATGACATTGATCATTTAGGGAATAGAAGGATAAAGACAGTTGGCGAGTTACTTCAGGATCAATTTTACATTGGATTAAGCAGGATGGAAAGAGTGATTCGGGAGAGGATGACTATCCAACCTGATGTTTCTGCTATTACTCCTCAAGCCTTGATAAATGCACGGCCATTATTAGCCACCATTAGACAGTTTTTTGGGAGTAGTCAGCTTTCTCAGTTTATGGATCAGACTAATCCTTTGTCTGAAATTACTCATAAAAGAAGGCTCTCTGCCTTAGGCCCAGGAGGCTTAACCAGAGAAAGAGCCGGCTTTGAAGTGAGAGATGTTCACCATACTCATTATGGCAGAATTTGTCCCATTGAGACTCCCGAAGGCCCTAATATTGGATTAATAGGATCTCTTTGTATCTATGCAAGGGTGAATGAATTAGGATTTATCGAAACGCCTTATTTTAGGGTAATTGAAGGGAAAATAACTGATGAGATCGTTTACCTCTCCGCCGATAAAGAAGATAAATATAAAATTGCTCAAATAAATATAAAAATAGATAAAGATAACAAAATTTCACAAAACGATGTACCTTGCCGGTTTAGAGGAGACATTATTGAGTGTCTGCCAGATGAAATAGATTTTATTGATGTATCTCCCAAACAGATTGCCAGCATTTCAGCTAGTTTAATACCCTTTTTAGATCACGATGATGCGAACAGAGCCTTAATGGGTACTAATATGCAGAGACAGTCTGTACCTTTAATAAAACCCGAAGTTCCTTTAGTGGGAACGGGAATGGAACATAAAGTTGCTGTCGACTCAGGTGCAGTTATTATTTCCCAAGATAATGGCTTGGTGAAAGAAGTAAGCGCGGACAAAATAATTATTAAAAATACTGAAAATATCCAAAAAGAATATATATTAAAAAAATTCGTTCGTTCTAATCAGGGAACTTGTATAAATCAAATGCCTTTAGTAGAAGAAGGAATGATTGTCAAGAAGGGAGATGTGCTTGCTGATGGTCCCTTAACTTCTGAAGGGCTTCTTTCATTGGGTAGGAATGTTTTAATAGCTTACATGCCTTGGGAAGGCTATAATTTTGAGGATGCTATTTTAATTAGTGAAAAATTAGTTAGAGAAGATACTTTCACCTCTATTCATATTTCTGAACAGGAGTGTGAAGCACGGGATACTAAATTAGGACAGGAAGAAATAACTTGTGATATCCCTAATATCGGGGAAGGCAGCCTATCTAACTTAGATGAAAAAGGAATAGTTCGAATTGGAGCAGAGGTGGAATCAGGCGATATTTTAGTAGGAAAAGTAACTCCTAAGGGAGAAACTGATTTAGGGCCAGAGGAAAGATTGTTGAGAGCAATTTTTGGTGAAAAAGCTAGAGAAATAAGAGATACTTCTCTCCGAATTCCCCATGGTGAAAAAGGAAAGGTTATAGGTGTAAAAGTATTTTCCAGGGAAAATAATGACGACCTTCCCCCGGGAGTAAATCAATTAGTAAAAGTATTTATTGCTCAAAAAAGAAAGATTTCAGAAGGGGATAAGATTTCGGGAAGACATGGAAATAAAGGAGTTATTGCCAAAATTTTGCCTGAGGCTGATATGCCCTTTATGTCAGATGGCACACCAATAGAAATAGTATTGAATCCTTTAGGAGTTCCCTCTCGGATGAACGTGGGGCAAGTTTTAGAAGTACATTTAGGCTGGGTTGCTAAAACTTTAGGTCTTAGAGTTATAACTCCTATTTTTAACGGCGCAAAAGAAGAGGAAATTCTCGAAGCTTTAATAGAAGCAGGTCTACCCAAAGACGGCAAAACAATTCTTTATGATGGTAGAACAGGTAGGCCATTTGACCAAAAAGTGACTGTAGGTTACAGCTATATTTTAAAATTAGCTCATTTGGTAGCTGATAAAATCCATGCTCGTTCTACCGGTCCGTACTCTTTGGTTACCCAACAACCTTTAGGAGGGAAAGCACAGTTTGGAGGCCAAAGATTTGGTGAAATGGAAGTTTGGGCTTTAGAAGGATACGGTGCTGCTTACAATCTCCAGGAACTTTTGACTATAAAATCAGATGATGTGTTGGGAAGAATTAAAACTTATGAAGCTATTGTTAAGGGTGAATGTATCCCTGCCCCCGGCATGCCAGAATCATTTAAAGTTTTAATTAAAGAATTACGCAGTTTAAGTTTAGATGTACGAGTTTTAGATTCTCAGGATAAAGAAGTAGATCTTAAAGAAGATATCGATTTAAAAGATGAAATTAATGAAAATTTAATGAAAGAAATAACCTAAAAACAGAGTATCTATCAACAAAATTTAAAAATACTGATAATTTAATTGTATAGAAATTTCCTTTTTCTATAAGTCTTGATTAGTATATAGTGAATAGTATTTAGTAATAAAATGAAAAATTAAAAACGCAAAATACAAAACTATAACTTAAAATTGAAAATTGAGAGAAAAAGTTTTGAATTATGGTTTTTCGCTTTTAGCTTTAAGTTTTTAATTTAATTAAGACAAGTATCTTATTAATCTAAAACTATACGCTAAACGCTACCCGCTATACGCTATGCTATATACTAATGACTATTCACTATTTACTAATGACTAAAATAGGGGGTAATTATATTGAAAATTTTGAGGAGTTTTAACTCGATCAAAATCGGACTAGCTTCGCCAGAGCAAGTAAAAAAATGGTCTAATGGTGAAGTTAAAAAACCCGAAACTATCAATTATAGAACTTTAAGACCAGAGAAAGATGGTTTATTTTGTGAAAGAATATTCGGACCAGTTAAAGATTGGGAATGTAGTTGTGGAAAATACAAAAGGATAAGATATAAAGGTGTCATTTGTGATAGATGTGGAGTCGAAGTTACTAAATCTATCACTAGAAGGGAGAGAATGGGGCATATTAAATTAGCTTCTCCTGTTTCCCATGTTTGGTATTTTAAGGCTATACCCAGCCCTTTAACTCTACTTTTAGACATATCTCCTCGTAACTTAGAAAAGATATTATACTATGCTCCAGACCGAAGAAGAGAGCAGTTATTTGAAGTTATTGAGAAAGGCGAGACAGATTTAGAAAAAGGAGATATAATTTTAGAAGCAGAATACCGTATTCATAAAAAGTATAATGAAAAATTTAATGCTGAGCCGGTTTATAATATTAATAAAGTAAAAATATTTTCTCATAAAATAGGTGATGTAATTTCAGAGGAAGAGGATCAGGATCTGCAGAAAATATTTGGAAAAATTTTCTATCAAAAGGAATTATTATTCCCTGTAAGTAAAGAGGAAGAATCTGAAGGTGAAAAAGAAAAAGAAGAGCTTGAAGAAGGGATTAAAGAAGTTAAAGAAGAAGAGGTAGAAAATAAAGAGACCCAATATCGAATTACTAAAATTGATGGCTTAATTTCTGAGACCAACTTAAAAAGGTTAGAGGAAGAAAAAAACTTATCCTTGCGGGCAAAATTAACCACTCAAAACATTGAAGAGTCTTGTTACATAGTGATACACCCCGGTAATACTTCTTACAAAAGAGGAGAAATAATTTTAGAAATAGAAAAACTCCTTCTAAGTAATTATGATCCCGAATTTAAAGCTGGGATAGGTGCAGAAGCAATTAAAGAGTTATTGAAAGAGTTGACCTTAAATAAGTTAACTCTGGAACTTCGCGAAGAATTAAAAAAAACTAGTGGCCAAAAAACGAAAAAGATTATTAAAAGATTGCAGATAGTTGAAGCATTTCGTAGATCTAATTGCAAACCTGAATGGATGATATTAGAAATAATTCCAGTTATTCCTCCAGACTTAAGGCCTATGGTGCAATTGGAGGGAGGGCGTTTTGCCACTTCAGATTTGAATGACCTGTATAGGAGAGTTATAAATCGGAATAATAGATTAAAAAGATTATTAGAATTAGGGGCACCGGAAATTATTATTAAAAATGAAAAGCGGATGTTACAGGAAGCGGTTGATGCTTTGATAGACAACGGCAGGAGAGGGCGAGCAGTGCTTGGCACTGGGAATAGACCCCTTAAATCGTTAAGTGATATGTTAAAAGGTAAGAAAGGTAGATTTAGACAGAACCTTTTAGGTAAAAGAGTGGATTATTCAGGAAGATCGGTAATTGTAGTAGGTCCTAATTTAAAATTTTACCAATGCGGATTACCCAAAAAGATGGCTCTAGAGCTATTCAAGCCATATGTAATGAGAGAATTGGTAGCTCAGGATTTAGCTCATAATATCAAAACTGCCAAAAAAATAGTAGAGAAAGGCAAGCCGGAAGTCTGGAGTATATTAAAGGATATTGTAGAAGATCGTCCTATCTTACTAAATCGGGCACCAACATTACATCGTTTAGGTATTCAGGCTTTTAAACCAGTTTTGGTGGAAGGAAATGCAATACAAATTCATCCTTTAGTTTGCGCAGCTTTTAATGCAGATTTTGACGGCGATCAGATGGCAGTTCATGTTCCTCTTTCGCCGGAAGCTCAAGCTGAAGCAGAAATTTTAATGCTATCTTCGAATAATATACTCTCTCCAGCTAATGGTTTACCTATAGCTTTACCTAGCCAGGATATAATTTTAGGTTGTTATTATCTAACTATGCGGGAAAGTGGACAAAAAGGTGAGGGAAAAATATTTGGTAATTTTAATGAGGTAATAAGGGTTTATGAGGATGGTTTTATTGGCTTACATGCTAAAATTAAGTGTAGAATAAATAACTCCTTAAAAAGCACCACAGCTGGCAGGATTATTTTTAACGAAATTTTCCCTGATGATATGGATTTTATCAATTTAACCATAACCAAAAAATCCTTAGAAAAAATTATATCTTTTGTTTACCGAAAATATGGAAAAGAAATAACTGTGGATATCTTAGATAAGATTAAAAAATTAGGCTTTAATTTTGCTACTTCTTCCGGGATTTCTATAGGGATAGTAGATTTAGAAATACCTTCCCAGAAAGATGAGATATTAGAAGTGGCCGAAAAAGAAGTAGATAAAATTCAAGAACAATATAATTACGGATTAATTATGGAGGATGAGAGAGAACAGAAAATTGTAAACGCCTGGACCAAAGCTGCTGATGACGTAGTTGATGCTATTTTAAAGAATTTAAGCAAATTTAATCCTTTATATATTATGGCCGATTCTGGAGCTCGAGGTAGTAAACGACAGATTGGCCAGTTAGCTGGGATGAGGGGTTTAATGGCTGATCCTTCGGGAAAGATTATTGAATTCCCTATTAGATCTAATTTTAGAGACGGCTTGTCAGTGTTAGAATATTTTATTTCTACCCATGGAGCTCGAAAAGGGTTAGCAGACACTGCTCTTAGAACTTCAAAATCAGGATATTTAACCAGAAGATTGGTTGATGTAGCTCAAGATGCAATTATCAGAGAAGAAGACTGTGGCACATCTGACGGAATAATTATCAGGGCTTTTCAAGATGATGGTAATATAATTGAGACTTTAGAAGAAAGGTTGGTAGGTCGGATAACTCAAGAAGAAGTAATAGATCCCAAGACCGGTGAAGTATTCGTTGGGTTAGGAGAAGAAATTGACGAAATAAGTGCTAAAAAGATTTCGGAAGCGGGGATAAAAGAGGTTAAAGTTAGATCGGTTTTAACCTGCAGAGCAGAACATGGGTTATGTGCTAAATGTTACGGTAAAGATATGGCTAGTGGAAAATTAGTAAATATCGGAGAAGCCGTAGGAGTTATTGCAGCTCAATCTATTGGAGAACCAGGGACACAATTAACTTTAAGGACTTTTCATACAGGAGGAGTCAAAATAACCGGTGAAGATATTACCTTGGGACTTCCACGAGTAGAACAACTTTTTGAGGTGAGAAAGCCAAAAAAACAGGCCGTGATCAGTGAAATAAATGGAACAGTAGAGGAAATTATTACTGAGAACAATTATAAGAAGCAGGTAGTAGTTAATCCTGAAACATCAAAAGAAAATAAAGATGCCACCGAAGAAAAGAAAAAGATCTATAATATTCCCACTGATTTAAGGCTAATAGTAGAAAAAGGACAAGAGATTAGAGCAGGAGAAAGATTGACTGTCGGGTTTATTGATCCCCATGATATTTTAAAGATTCAAGGAATTAAGGCAGTTCAAGAATATTTATTAAAAGAAATACAAGCAGTATATAGATCACAAGGCGTTAAAATCAGTGATAAACATATCGAGACAATCGTTCGTCAAATTGCTCGTTTAAATATGATTTATGTGAGATCAGCTCGTGATTCCGAGTTGTTATCTGGGGAATTAGTATATGTATCAGATTTTGAAAAGGCTAACAAAAAGGTAGTAGAAAAAAATGAAAAAATTAGCAAGAAGAACAGAGAATTATTAGAGAATAAAAAAACTATCTTTTCATTGGTAAATGTTAAAACAGGTGAGGTAATAGTTAAAGAAGGAGAAGTTATTACTAATAAAGTTATACCTAAAATTGAAGCCAGTGATTTTACTACCTTGATAGTTGAAGGGCAAGAAAATAAACAATTTACTATTGTTAAAGGAGAAAATTCCTTTATAGAAAGAATAACTGGTAATATTTTGGTTGGCGGGATTACAGATAATATTCAAGAAGACAACACTGAAACAGATAATCTACGTGGTTCTAAGATAAAATTTAATGAGATTATTAGCAAAGAAATGGGAGTAGAAATTGTTAATAGTGATATTAGAATAATAAGTTGTGCTACGCCAGATATTTACGAAAAGATAGAAGACAGGATTATTTCCGCAGATATTATTAATCCAGAAGATTCTCAAGTTTTAGTGAGTGCGAACAAGCAACTTACTTCTAGAGAAGTGGATAAGATCATAAAAACCAAGGTAGATAGAATAAAGGTATGGAAAGAAATTAAGGAGATATCCGTAAGAGACGGGCTGATCAAATCAATTAAAGATGAAATTATTGGCCGACCCATTGGCGAAGATATTAAAGATCCAGTTAGCGGAAATATTATCGCAGCCAAGGATCAAATAATAAGTAAGAATTTAATTAAAAAAATATTATTATATAAATTAAGTGAGTTACCATTGGAAGACGGAAGATATTTTTCTTTAGAAGGCAGAACTTTAGAATTCCTTTACGACAATGCAGTAGGTAAAATTGCTGCTTTAGATATTTTGGATCCGGAAACAGGCGAAGTTATAATTAGTGGAGGTAAAAAGATAACCAGGAACCATGCTACAGAAATTTGCATTAGACATTTGGATTTAATAAAAGTAAGAGCAAACAATAAGACCGCAGGTGTTAATATAATTGAAAATGTAGGATTTATTAGAAGGAAGAAGTTTGTAGCAGTAGGAATGCCCATAATCCAAGGTATTACTCAAGCCTCCCTTTCTACTGAAAGTTTTCTGTCTGCCGCATCATTTCAGAGAACCACACATGTTTTAACTAATGCTTCTATCAAGGGGAAGGTAGATAAACTTTATGGTTTAAAGGAAAATGTTATTATTGGTAACATAATACCCGCAGGGACAGGTTTAAATAAATACGCAAGAATAGAAGTTGATTACTCACATGAGGAAGAAGAAAAAGTGGAAGAAATATTTAAAGAGGCAGAAGGAGAGCAGAGAGAAAAGAAGATAGATATATTTAGAGAAGAAGATGAAGATAGTAAAGAGAAAATGTCAGACCATACAACAGATCAAGAACAGGAGCTTAATTAGTTGTTAGTGAATAGTAATTCGTATCGCGTATTGCGTATCGAGTATCGCGTGAAGAAAACCAGAATTCAGGAGTGGAGACGCGATAATTATATCCAAAGCACAAGAAGACACGTCACGCCGTGCCTTTGCACTGACCCAGTATTAATTCTTTAACTAGCTAACCAGTTAACTAACTAACCAGCAGGTAATGTAATGTGTAACATGCGGTAAGTAACGTGTAGTAAGTACCTGTTTTTATAATTTCAGAAATTTAAACTTATTACTCATTACATATTACTTATTACTGTATTTTATACGAGATACGAGATGCGAATATAGTTTTGTGCTTTATTACTAAATACTAAATACTATTCACTATATACTAATTTAGCTTGACATCAAATACCGATGCTGTTAGAATATAAAAGTATTTTTATTTATAGGATGCTGATAAATTTAGACAAAGGAAGGTGAGATATGCCTACCATAAACCAATTAGTAAGAAAAGGTAGAAAAAAGGTTTTTAAAAAATCTGATACGCCATCTTTGCAGGGCAGCCCTTTAAAAAGAGGGGTATGCACCAGAGTTTGGACTATAACTCCCAAGAAACCTAATTCCGCCTTAAGAAAAGTCACCCGAGTAAGATTAACTAATAATATGGAGGTTACTGCATATATTCCCGGAATAGGGCATAATCTTCAAGAACATTCTATTGTGCTCTTAAGAGGTGGAAGGGTAAAAGATTTACCAGGAGTTAGATATCATATTGTCAGAGGAGTTATGGATGCTACCGGAGTAGAAAATAGAATGCAAGGGCGTTCAAGATATGGATCTAAAAGACAAAAGAAGGCAGGCAAGTAATAAATAAGTCGCTAGTCGTTAGTGAATAATAATTCGTATCGTGTATTGTGTATAGAGTATCGCGTGAAGAGAACCAGAATTCAGGAGTCAGAACTCAGAAGTCAAAAGAATATAAAATAACTTAACAAATTGATATAACCTTACAATCTAAAATAATTCTGAATACTGAATTCTATATTCTGCCTTCTATCTCATTTACGAGATACGATTCACGAGATACGAGATGCTAATTTGGATACTGGGTTCTATTTCTTAACGATATACTAAATACTAAATACTAATTTAAAAAGATAGAGGTGATAAATAATGTCCAGGAGAAGAAGGGCAGTAAAGAGAATAAGTATACCAGATCCTGTATATCACGATAAAAATGTAGCAACTTTTATAAACAAGCTAATGTATGATGGTAAAAAAAGCATAGCGGAAGCAATTTTTTATCGGGCTTTAGATATAGCTGCTAAGAAAACAAAAAAGGAACCCTTGGAAGTATTTAATCAAGCTTTACAGAATGTTATACCAGTATTAGAGGTAAAATCAAGAAGGGTTGGAGGAGCCAGTTATCAGATCCCGGTTGAAGTAAGTCCGGATAGAAGAATAACTTTAGGGATGAGATGGATAATTAATTTTGCCAGGCAAAAAACAGGTAAGCCGATGCATGAAAAATTATCCTTAGAGTTAACAGATGCAGCGAATGGTGTCGGAGCAGCTGTTAAAAAGAAAGAAGATACTCATAAGATGGCAGAAGCAAACAAAGCATTTGCTCATTACAGATGGTAAATAGTATATAGTATATCGTATATCGTAAAGAAAATAGAAGCCAGAATTCAGAAGCCAAGATTCAGAATATTAAATAGCAAATAGAGTTTAAGTTTCTTACGAAATACGACATACGAGATACGATTCACGAAATACGATATACGATATACGAAATACGAATTAAGATTGGGTTTTTAAATTATGTCTACGAATTTATCTTTAGATAAAATAAGAAATATTGGTATAATGGCCCATATTGACGCAGGCAAGACTACCGTTACCGAGAGGATACTTTACTATACGGGAAAAGTTCATAAGATGGGCGAGGTCCATGAGGGGTCTGCAACTATGGATTGGATGCCTCAAGAAAAAGAGAGAGGTATTACTATAACTTCTGCAGCAACCACTCTTTATTGGAAAGATAATCGTGTTAATCTTATTGATACACCAGGACACGTAGATTTTACTATGGAGGTTGAACGTTGTTTAAGGGTACTCGATGGTGCTGTTGCAGTCTTCTGTGCAGTAGGAGGGGTTGAACCCCAAACAGAAACCGTTTGGCATCAGGCAGAAAAATATGGTGTTCCTCGTATTGCCTTTATTAATAAAATGGATAGGGTAGGAGCAGATTTCTATCATGTTATAAAAGAGATTCAAGATAAACTGGCGACTAATCCAATCATTGTTCAATTGCCCTGGGGGAGTGAAGAAGATTTTATAGGCATTATCGACTTAATAAAAATGAAGGCGTATTCTTATACTATAGATAATTTAGGAGTAAATTATAAAGAAGTATCTATATCAAAAGATATGCTAGAATTAGCCAATGAGTATCATCATAAAATGATAGAAAGCTTAGCTGAAGTTGATGAAAGAATTATGGAAAAATATCTTGAAGGTGAAGAAATTGCCTCCAATGAAATAAAGTCTGCAATTCGCAGATTAACTATTAAAAATGAGGTAGTTCCGGTTTTTTGTGGTTCAGCTTTAAAAAATAAAGGTATTCAGTTACTTTTAGATGCGATAGTTAATTATCTGCCTTCTCCTTTAGATGTTCCGCCGATCAAAGGCATAGATCCTCAGAACGAGAAGGGGATATATAGGTTAGCCGAGGATAAAGAACCATTAGCTTCTTTGGTTTTTAAAATTATGACTGATCCTTATATAGGAAAATTAAGTTTTGTCAGAGTTTATTCAGGTATATTAAAATCAGGTTCTTATGTTTATAATTCAACTACAGGGATTAGGGAAAGAATAAATAGATTAGTACTGATTCATGCTGATCACAAGAAGGATGTTACAGAGATACCTGCAGGAAATATAGGGGCAATAATAGGTTTAAAAAAATCTACTACTGGTGATACTTTATGTGATGTAAAACATCCTATAATTTTAGAATCAATAAAATTTCCTGAACCGGTGATATCTATCGCTATAGAGCCAAAAAGTAAAGCAGAGCAAGATAAAATGGCTTTGGCTTTGGATAAATTGTCAGAAGAAGACCCGACTTTTAGAAGAACGCATAATGTTGAAACCGGTCAAACTATCATCTCGGGTATGGGGGAACTGCATTTAGAAATAATTGTAGATCGTTTACTTCGGGAATTTAGAGTAGAAGGAAATATAGGAAAGCCACAAGTGGCCTATAAAGAAACAATCGAGAGAAGTGCTAAGGCTAGAGGGAGATTTATCAGACAATCGGGAGGTAGGGGACAATATGGAGATGTAACTCTGGAGGTAGAACCTTACAAAGAAGATAATTTTAAATTTATTAACCGGATAGTTGGCGGAGCAATACCCAAAGAATATATCCCCGCAGTAGAAGGGGGTATAAAAGAAGCTATGTTAAGTGGAGTATTGGCTAATTACCCGGTCACCAATATAAAAGTAACTTTATTAGACGGTTCTTATCATCCAGTAGATTCATCGGAGATTGCTTTTAAGATTGCAGCCTCTATGGCCTTTCAAGAATGTATGAAAAACGCCAAACCAATTCTTTTAGAACCGATGATGGAAGTAGAAATCGTAACTCCAGAAGAATATTTAGGCAATCTGATAAGTGATATAAGTTCACGGAGGGCGAAAGTAGAGGGTATAGAAACAAAGGCTAAAGTAAAAATTATTATTGCTTATGTACCTTTAGTAGAAATGTTTGGTTATGCTACTAGTTTAAGGTCAATTTCACAAGGTAGAGCAACTTCTACTATGCAGTTTTTATATTACGAAAAAATTCCAGATAATATTGCAAAGGAAATATTAATCTAAGTTTAAAATAATAAAAATAGTACAGAATATTTAAGGAGGAAAAATCAAATGGCAAAAGAAAAATTTGTAAGAACTAAACCCCATGTTAATGTGGGTACTATCGGTCATGTAGACCATGGCAAAACAACCTTAACCTCAGCAATCACTAAATATC
>Ga0268276_1002126_pt1 | contig 17558 bp, 17 predicted proteins | sample saktaG_4_FD_190145 | JGI IMG/M metagenome (GOLD analysis project Ga0268276, IMG submission 190145) | Saline water microbial communities from Sakinaw Lake, British Columbia, Canada - sak_2010_1_5_45m | ecosystem: Environmental > Aquatic > Non-marine Saline and Alkaline > Saline ...
TAAGACCGGATATTATTAGCGACGAGATCCGTTATTATCTCCTCGTGCGTAGGCCCAAGCACGCACTCTTTTCCGGAACGATCCTTAAATTTTATCAGCACGGCCCCGAGCAGGTCGTATCGGCCTGTCTTCTTCCATATCTCGGGCGGATGCACCGCCGGAAGCAGGACTTCCTGACATCGGCGCGAATCGAGCTCTTCCCGTATAATAGCCTCTACCTTGGATAGCACCCTAAACCCAAGCGGTAAATATGAATATGATCCGGATGCGAGCTTGCGGATAAAACCACCGCGAACCATAAGTTTATGGCTTATCACCTCGGCATCCTGCGGATCTTCCTTAAGTGTCGGTATAAGCGCTTCAGACCATCTCATATTATCTTCAAGAGCTCCTTTATCGCGTGCTTAACTTCTACTTTTTTTATCTTCTTTCCTTTTTTGAATATCATCCCGGAATTCTTGCCGAACGCTACACCAAGATCGGCTTCCTTCGCTTCGCCAGGACCATTCACTTCGCAGCCCATGACTGCGATAGTAAGCGGCGCTTTCGTGGATCGTGTATGGTGAACCGTAGATCGCAAAGTATCTTCAAGTTTCCTAACTATCGAACCCAAATCCACCTGACAGCGGCCGCAGGTCGGGCATGATATAACTTCTGGCCCGAAATGTCTCGCTCCGACGGCGCTTAATATGCGCCTTGCAGCTGTCACTTCTTCGACCGGATCGGCTGTAAGAGACACCCTTATCGTGTCGCCTATACCGTCAGCCAGAAGCGACCCTATGCCTATAGCCGACTTTATCACGCCTGAATCGTAAGAGCCTGACGCCGTAACTCCGAGATGCAGAGGATAATCGCAAGCCTCAGACATCCGTCGGTACGCCTCGATAGTTGTAACGACATTAGATGCTTTAAGTGAAATTATTATATCATGGAAATCAAGTTCGCGAAAGAGTTTGATGTAGCGCGTAGCGGCCTCAACAAGTTTTTTCCCGGACACCATCCGGTCATCACCAATAAGAACCGATCCTGAATTCACGCCGATCCTGATCGGGATATGCGCTCTCTTTGCCGCTTTGACAACTTGTCCGACCTCATCGAGCTTACCGATATTCCCCGGATTTAATCGTATCTTGTCCGCGCCGCTTGCTATTGATTCAAGAGCCAGACGATAGTTAAAATGAATGTCCGCGACGAGCGGAATATTAATTTTACTTTTTATGTCGCGTATCGCCCGGGCATCGCTTAGACTCTTAATGGCTACACGTATAATTTCGCAGCCTGCTTTCTCGAGCGACTTTACCTGGGTCACGACCGCCTTCACGTCGGAGGTATTGACCTTCGTCATCGACTGTATCGAAATGGACGCGCCGCCGCCTATTTTCACGCCGCCAACTCTTACCTGTCTCGTCTTGCGCATCTTGATCATTTTTTAAATATGCCCATTATCTTTCCGGCTATACCGAATTTAACGATATCATTATAAAATATAAAGACCGTAAGTAAAATAAGTAGCGCCACGCCTATATTGGCGATAACTTCCTGCGTCTTAAACGACATCGCCTTGCCCCTCACTTTTTCGATCGCCAGGAATAATATGTGCCCTCCATCCAATATCGGAAGCGGCAGGAGATTAAAAATAGCAAGCGATGCGCTCAATATACCCATCAAATGGAATATATATATGAGACCCATCTTAGCGGCCTGACCGGTTACTACAAATATGCCGATAGGGCCGGTCATCGACTCCTTAACAGAGAGACTCCCTGTCATAACAGCCCATAGCGCTTTATAAGTTACCATGGTAAGAGTCACGAGCTTATTCGCCCCCATGCGAAGCGATGCAAGAAATCCGTATTTGACGCTCTCTATCTTCTGAGATGGGCTTACCCCTATCAGCGTCAGCGTAGTCTCTTTGCCAAATATATCTTTAGTCTTACGCACGATAGGCGTAATATTCTTTTCTACTATAGCCCCTTTTCTATCTAGCAGTATCTTTATGCTTCCACCGGAGTGTTTATGTATGAGCGTGGTCATATCTTCCCAATATTTAACGCTCTTGCCGTCCACAGTAAGTATCTTATCGCCTGCCAATATACCCGCCTTCTCAGCAGGATAATCCTTCAAAAATCCGCCAACTTCCGTGGTTAATGTCGGTGAGCCGAACATAAATATGACCGAAAAAATAACAAACGCCAGAATGTAATTAAGCGCCGGCCCTGCGAATATTATTTTAAACCTGTCCCCAATGGACCTCGACAGAAATTCGTAAGGCTTCCCTTCTAATCGCTCGGTGGGCTCGTCGCCGGCCATCTTGACGTATCCGCCAAGCGGTATCGCCGAAAGACGGTATTCAGTTTCGTCTTTCTTAACGCTCCACAATTTCGGTCCGAATCCCAGAGAAAATATTTGTACATGAACTTTTAAGCGCTTAGCCGTTATGAAATGGCCAAACTCATGCGCAAGGACGAGAATACTCAATACAACGATGAAGTATACTAGCGACAACATATTGACCTCGTTTCTTCTTTGGCCCACGACACAGCGCCTAGTATGCCGCCTACCGTGAGATTTGGTTTGGATTTTACCTTTATTTTAACCAGCACTTTTTCGATAACCTTAGGGATATCGGAGAACTTTATTTTTCCTTCGAGATACCACTTTATAGCTTCCTCATCGGCTGCGCAGAGAACCGCAGGCGCCGTACCGCCGGCCTTGGCAGCCGAACGCGCCATGCCCAGACATGGGAACTTTTTATAGTCAGGCTTTCTGAAAGAAAGGCGAGCCGTCTTTACGAAATCTACAGGTTTCACTGCGCTTCTCGACCTGCGTGGATATGTAAGCGCGTATTGTATAGGTAACCTCATATCCGGGGTCGCCATCTGCGCCAAAACAGATCCATCGACAAACTCGACCATGGAATGGACTATAGCTTCCGGATGTATCAAAACCTCTATAGCGCTGTCATCAATGCCGAAAAGATATTTGGCCTCTATTATCTCCAAACCCTTATTCATCATAGTCGCTGAGTCTATTGATATCTTCTTTCCCATTTTCCATTTAGGGTGATCGAGGATGCGCGAGCTTGATATTTTATCGAAATCTTTTTTAGGCACGTTTAGGAGCGGGCCGCCTGAGCCGGTAAGATATATCTTCGATACACCGGCTCCGCCTGAAGCATCAATACACTGAAATATTGCGCTGTGCTCGCTGTCTACAGGTATTATCATTGTCTTTTTAAGCGACGCCAGATTCATTATGATCGGTCCTGCGCTGACAAGTGCCTCTTTATTAGCCAGAGCTATCCTCTTACCGCTACCGATAGCTTTTACCAGCGGCTCTATGCAGGCTGTTCCGGTAATCGCCATTACCACTATATCGACATCAGCCTGTGAAACTATTTCATTTAACCCTTCGCGTCCATGCACCACCCTGACGCCGCGAGGCAGTAGTTTCTTTATACCGGGGACCAGGCTCTCATTTCCTACGGCAACTACTTTAGGCCGGAAAGTCCGGGCTTGCGCCGCAAGACAGCTTATATCGGAATTCGCCGAGAGGGAAACGACCTCGAAATCTTTCTTAAGGCGCGAAATAACGTCCAGCGCGCTCTTGCCGATGGATCCGGTCGAACCGAGGATGGCGACGCGTACCCTCATTTCATCACCACCACTATATAAAAATAAAATATCGGAGCTGTAAATATGAGGCTATCGATGAGATCCAACATCCCGCCGAAACCCGATAGGTTAGAACCTGAGTCTTTCACATCGCAAGCCCTCTTAAGAAGAGACTCTGCAAGGTCCCCAACCTGAGCCAAAATTCCCAAAAGCAGGCCCAACGTAAAAAGGTGGATATAACTAACATCGGGAAGGTACGCTTTGCTTGCCAGAGCACTTCCTACGCTGAATATAAGACCGCCGATAGTGCCTTCCACCGTTTTGTGAGGACTGATTCTCGGTATCAGATTATGTTTACCTATCGATCCGCCTATAAAATACGCGCCAACATCGCCCATCTTCGTCACGAGGACCAGGAAAGCCACTAAAAGCGAACCATGCGGCAGAAATTTAAGCTTTATAAAGAATGAGAAGAACCAAGCTATGTATAATAATCCAAATACGGTGACCGCAATAGATATGAGCGCTTCCGAAGAATCCCGACGAGTGAATTGCAGAACAAACAGGAAGAGGCAGCTTATTACGATAAAAAATGGTTCGATCGTAAAATATCCTTCGGTACCCATCTGGAAATACACAATTAACGGGATTAGCATACCGAGAATTATCGTGAAATATTTATACACAAATATTCCGCGTCTCTCGGCCATATTTAGAAATTCAAACAGCGCAATGCCTATCATCGCCGATGCAAGAATAGAAAATACCCAGTTTGGGAACAAAAAAGTAATGAGGACCACGAGGGTGAGTATGATAAAGCTCGAGGCTATCCTTTTTTTAAGCGATACGCTATCCACCGAATCTCCTCTGGCGATTTTCGAACCAGGTTATTGCTTCCAGGAAATCTTTCCTCCTGAAGTCAGGCCACAAAACATCGGTTATTAGAACTTCGGCGTAAGATATCTGCCAAAGCAGAAAATTAGATATTCTGTATTCTCCGGAAGTCCTTATAAGAAGGTCCGGATCCGGAATATTTTTAGTATATAGATATTGGGAAAACACTATCTCGTTTATTTCGTCTACTTTAATTTTCGACGCTTTTACATCCATTGCAATAAGTCTGGCGGCGCGCGCTATCTCCGCCCTGGAGCCATAATTTAGCGCCAGGTTCACCGTAAAGGTGTAATTTTCGGCAGTATCGGCAATGGTCTTCTTAAGTTTGGATTTAAGAGGCTCCGGGATCCCATCGATATCGCCTGTTACCATTAATCTTATACGATCCTTCGCGAATTTTTCGAACTCCTTATCTATATAATCTTCAAGAAGCCCAAAGAGACCCATCACTTCATCCTTGGGACGTTTCCAGTTTTCGGTAGAGAAAGTATACAGCGTGATGACTTTTACACCGAGTTCTCTCGCGGAATTGACCGCCTCTCTGGCGCTTTCCACGCCGGCGCGATGTCCGGCTATCCTGGGAAGCCCACGGGCCTTGGCCCAGCGGCCGTTGCCGTCCATTATTATCGCTACATGTTGCGGGACTTTATTATTTTCCATATCCTTTAACTTAAATGGGGGACCATTACGGTCCCCCATCTCTATTTTATCATTCTTAAGCGAGCATTCCTATTTGACTACCGAAGAGCTCTCCGTCTGCTTAGACTCTTCTGCCAGCCTTGCCTCATCGGACAACCTTCCCTGCACTTCATCATACGACTTTTTGGTCATCTCTTTGGGCATTATTATTATCTCAACTCTGCGATTTACCGAGCGGCCGGATTTAGTATCGTTAGAATCGATGGGGCGATACTCACCATAGCCTATAGCCGACATCTTTTGAGGTTCCATCCCGCACTCGTCTATCAAATAATGCAGAACATTCGTAGCGCGCGACGCCGAAAGTTCCCAGTTGGACTTCCACCCGGAATGCTTTATCGGAACGCTGTCCGTATGCCCTTCTACGCCCACATTTCTCTCGGGAGCCGCTTCCTTTATTACGGAGGCTATCTTCCTTAAGACATCATGAGCATTACTTTTTAATTTCGCTTTTCCGGAATCAAATAATATATCGTTTGCCATGGTTATGACAAGGCCCCTTGAAGTCTGTTCAAGAAGAATCTGCTTGTCTGATATCTCTCTGGCAAGCCTGTCTTCGAGCATGCGCTTGGCCTGTTCGAGTTCTTCAACCTGGGTAGTAAGCCGTTTTATCTTAATTTCCTGTTCCGGTTTTCCTTTATAAAAATTCACAGCGCATCCGGAAGCGGTGATTGCGAATATACCTATAATAATTGCTAAAGCAAGTCTCTTCATACCAAACCCCTCCTTTTTCTATTTAAATGATATTAACATCCGCGCACCTTGAATGTCAAGGACTACTGGCGGGTAAATGTTTGCTTCCTGTCGCAACCGACAGATATAAGCACTATTTTTTTACCTAATATCTTCTGTATCCTGTTAAGATAGCGTTTCGCGTTAGCGGGAAGCTTAATATAAGAAGTCACCTGTGTCGTATCGGACTTCCAACCCGGAAGCTCCTCATATATAGGTTCCGCGCCTTGCATAGCCCTTAAGTTAGCCGGAAATCTATCGTAAGTCTTACCTTCAAATTTATACGCCGTACATATCTTTAGGCTGTCGAGGTCATCTAAGACATCCAGCTTGGTCACCACAACCTCATCCATGCCATTAACCGCTACAGAATGTTTGACGACCAGTGAATCAAACCATCCGCATCGCCTGGGACGGCCTGTCGTCGCACCAAACTCTTTGCCCTTTTTACGTATCCTTTCCATAAGATCGGGTCCGAACTCCGTAGGAAACGGCCCCTCGCCGACACGGGTCGTATAGGCTTTTACGACGCCTATGACTTTATCTATTTTATTTGGACCAACCCCGGTTCCTGTGCAAGCCCCGCCCGCAGTTGCATTAGAAGACGTCACGAAGGGGTACGTGCCGTGGTCCACATCAAGAAGAGTACCTTGAGCGCCTTCAAACATAACATTCTTTTTCTTCTTTATAGCCTCATTCAGTATATGTCCGGTATCGGTCACATACTTTCTTATCTTTGACGCATACGCCGTATATTCCGCATATATGGATTCGAAGTCGAACGCCGGCGCATCGTATATTTTAGAAAATATATCATTTTTTTCATCCAGATTATCTTTAAGCTTAGATCTGAAGACCTTGTCATCCAGAAGGTCGGCCATCCTTATACCGCTTCTGGCTACCTTATCGGAGTAACAGGGGCCTATACCTCTTTTTGTAGTGCCTATCTTCCCGTGTTTTCCTTCCTTAAGCTCGTCCAATTTACGGTGGTAAGGAAATATTACGTGAGCCTGGTCGCTTATTAACAGCCTACCATCGACCGATATATTCTGCTTTGCTATAGTCTCTATCTCCTCTAAAAGAGCCTTGGGATCAACAACGACTCCGTTGCCGATAATACATATCTTGCCTTTATGGAGTATGCCGGAAGGTATAAGGTGCAGTATAAACTCTTCACCTCCTATTACAACGGTATGGCCGGCATTATTTCCGCCCTGATACCTTACTATATAGTCGGCTTTGGCTGAATATATATCTATAACTTTACCCTTACCTTCATCGCCCCACTGGGCGCCCAAAATAACCGTATTAGGCATAGTATTCGATTATCTCCTTGGCGGAGCCGGAGGCGCCGGTGGCTTTGATGGAGGCTGAACCGAACGCGGAACCTGCGGCGGAACATTTATTGTAGGCGGAACCGGCACTCTGGGCACCCGTGACGCTGTCGCTGCCATGGCATTAGCCCTGCGCACCGTCTCAAGCTGCCTATTAAGCTTATCCGTCCTTATACGCAATGCTTCATTACGCACTCTGCCAAGTATCTTATCAAGCGTATCCTTGTCGAGATCATCAAGTTTTTTCCCCTGATACGCATAATACTCTTTGCCGTTCGGATCGACTTTCTTTTCAAGGCCCGGGATGAGGTTCAATATAGACTCTTCCCTGTCCAGATTTTTAGATATCTCAGCGGCAAGCTCGGATTTAGTCATATCCTTGCGCTCTTTTTTAGGAGCTTCCATTTTCTTCGATTCTTTGACCGGCACATTCTTATTAATCTCTTTGACCGGAGCGGTTTTATTGTCTATGGCTATTTCTTTTTTTTGAAATTTACCCTTCATCTTCTGCATCCAGCTTTCATTCTCCGCCGCAAAAGAAACCGACACCATCGCGATAACAATAGTTAATGCCAACACAGATATCTTCTTCATAGTCCCTCCTATGGGCTCATCGTGAATCCTACTTCGCATTCGATCGTCAAGCAACCCATTGCTTCGTAGGATTAGTTAGCTACGGTGACATCGTGAATATTTTGCGCGCAATCTCCGGATATTTTGCTATGAACCTCAGCTCATCCTCAGTAAGAGGCTTCTGTGTATGGACGTTAGCGTACCTTACGAGATCCAGTATCTTCGTGGCGTCCTTATCATCTTTAAATTTTATCTCAAGCTTATCATAGACATTCCTAAAACCTTTTATACCTGAGTACTCACCAGCGGTTATCTGCCGGCCGGTATCTATTATCTCCGGCTCGCCGCGCCCAAGTTCTTCAAAATCGTAAAGCTCGTAGTTGCGCCTGTCCTTTAACGCTCCGTCGGCATGTATACCGGATTCGTGCGCAAAAGCGTTGGCGCCCACTGCGGGCTGGTTTATCGGTATCGGCACGCCGAAAGCATACGAAGCGTACTTCGCTATCTTCCATGCATGCGACAGCTTAACGCGTTCATCCAATATATACCTTCCCCCTTTAAAACCACTGGAATACTTTATCGCGAGGATCACGCTTACCAGGTCGGCGTTACCGGCTCTCTCACCCATGCCGTTGACCGTAGTATTTATATAAGCATCCACGCCGGCATCTATCGCGGCCTTTGCTCCGGCCACCGACACACCTACGACCATACCCAAATCATTGTGACAGTGGAGCTCTATCGGCAGCTTAACCTCGCTAGCAAGAGCCTTTATCCTGTCATAGATAGTAAAAGGATCATCATATCCAAGGGTGTCGCAATATCTTATCCGGTCCGCTCCGGCCTTCTTCGCGGCGCGGGCAAATTTTATAAGATAATCTAGCTTTGTCCTGGATGCATCCTCGGCGTTTACGCCGAGGATCTTTATGCCGTGCTTTCTTGCTGCATAAACAGCTTCGGTCATCTCTCTTATAACGTCCTCTTTGGTATATTTACCCTGAAATTTCCCGCCTATCATCTGGTCCGAGGTCGATATCGATATATTAAGGTTTTCAACCTTCGTCAGCTTACAGGCTTTCTCAACATCTTCTTTTATGGCCCTTATCCATCCGCTTAAGACTATGGGCTTTAAAACTCCCATCTTAGCGAGCTCTAGGTTGGCATTAAGGTAATTCGTCTCATGCTTAGTCACAGGAAACCCGAACTCTGACTGGAATACACCCATATCGTTTAAGTACATGTTTATCATCGTCTTCTGCAGCTTCGCCAGCCCAAGTCTTGAAGTCTGCACGCCGTCCCTGTTAGTGACGTCGATTATATAGATCCTGTTTTCCTTTTTCGCCATTTTTTTTCTTTCCTTTTTTGGTTATTATACTTTTACAAGTTTTACTTCGTTTACGTTCTTCGCTTTTCTCATCTCTTCCAATACCGGTTTAGGCACATCACTGTCTATATTAAGGATACTGACTGCCTTCCCGCCCTTTTCGTCTCTTCCAAAAGACATCCCGGCTATATTAACGCCGTTATTACCCAATATAGTTCCAATAGTACCTATTATTCCGGGGACGTCATTATTCTGTACGAATAACATGTATCCTTCCGGTACCGAGTCCACATAGAATTCATTCAATTTGACTATTCTGGGAGCGACCTTTGTGAATAACGTCCCGACGAGAGAGCTCGTCATCTTGTCGGTCTCGATCTCGACGGATATAAGGTTCGCGAAGTCCTGTACTTCAGCTGTCTTAGTCTCGACCACATTTATCCCGCGCTCTTTCGATATCACCAGGGCGTTTACGAAATTAATAGTGTCCTGCAATATCGGCGTCAATATACCCTTCATGATAGAAACGGTAAAGGGCGTTAGGTCGTATTTTAATAGGTCTCCCACATACTTGATCTTGACCTTCTTTATGTGGCCTTCCACAAGCTGCGCCTGTATTGAACCCATCTTCTCGGCGAGCTTCAAGTACGGCTCTATAACCTTATACATCTCCACGTCGACACAAGGCACATTGACCGCGTTTTTAACGCCGCGGTTTAGCAGTGCGTCGCGGACGGTATTTGCGACCTCAACAGCGACATTAGTCTGCGCCTCTTCTGTAGAAGCTCCAAGATGAGGGGTAAGAACGACTTTATCAAGCCCTATAAGTTTTGATCCTTTTGGCGGCTCATTCTCATAAACATCGAAAGCCGCACCGGCTACCTTACCTTCCTCAATGGCCTTTACGAGCGCCTCTTCATCTATTATGCCGCCGCGTGCGCAATTTATCATACGTACGCCCTTTTTCATTACGGCAAATTCTTTTGCCGATATCATATGTTTAGTCTCGTCGGTGAGCGGCGTATGGACGGTGATATAATCGGACTTTTGAAATAGCGTCTTTAAGTCCACGTTCTCTATACCAAGATCCTTCGCCTTCTCGGCGGAAAGATACGGATCATATGCTATCACGGTCATGCCAAACGCTATAGCTCGTTTGGCGACCTCTGTGCCTATCCTGCCTAAGCCCACTATACCTAAGGTCTTGCCGTACAACTCGACGCCCATAAATTTTTTACGTTCCCACTCGCCCTTCTTCATCGATAGATCCGCCTGGGGTATGGTTCTTGAGAGGGCCATCATCATTGAAAACGTGTGTTCCGCCGTGGATATTGTATTTCCACCCGGAGTATTGACTACTATTATTCCTTTTTTAGACGCGGCTTCGACGTCGACATTGTCCAGTCCCACGCCGGCGCGGCCTATGATCTTAAGCTTATCAGCGGCATTTATGATATCCGCAGTAACCTTAGTGGCGCTTCTTACAAGGAGCGCGTCATAATCTTTTATGACTTTTTTTAGTTCTTCGGGGGTGAGTTTGGTATTTACATCTACCTTAAATTCCTTTTCCTTCTGTAATATATCAACAGCCTCTTTTGAAAGTGAATCGCTTATCAGCACCTTGAATGACATGAAGATTCTCCCTTGTATTATCCTATTATTTTTTTCGCCGCATCAAACCCAGCGCACGCCTTACACTTCCACCCCATCTTTAAAAGCGCCTCTTCAAGCGCTTTGATAGATTCTAGCGTATGCTCCCTGTCTATGCCGCCCATATGGGCGCATCTGAATATCTTTCCTTTGAGACTTTCCTGGCCGCCGGCGAACGTCACGCCGTATTCGGTCTTTAATAGTTTTATCAGGAGGTCTGCATCCATCCCCTCCGGAGTATTGACACCGGTAACCGCCGACGACGGCGACTTCGAAAAGACGCTCAACCCTATCGCTTTGGCAGCCTCGCGGAACGCCTTAGCCTGCGACTGATGTTCGGCTATGACATTGTCCACGCCTTTGCCGTTGATCGTTTCAACGGCCTTCTTCAATCCTATGACAAGAGTTATCGCCGACGTAAATGGCGTATCGGTATCAATATAAGCCTTTTTATATTTTTTAAAATTAAAGTAGAACTTCGGCAGCTTCGAGGTTTCCACAGCCTTCCACGCCTTTTCGCTTACCGTACAGAACGCGAGCCCCGGAGGTATCATGAGGCCTTTTTGAGATCCGCATATCGCTATATCGACTCCCCATTCATCGTTAAGAAAATCGTCGGCACCCAGGCCCGATATCGTATCTACCACAAACAGCGCGTTAGTGCTCCGTACTACCTCTCCTATCGCCTTTATATCAAATACCGTCGCTGTGGATGTTTCACAAAGGGTGGTATATACCCCTTTGGCATCGGGGTTAGCCTTAAGCACCTCTTTAACCTGCACGGGGCTCGGAGCGGAACCCCACTCCACGTCTATGTTTACAACATTCACGCCGTAAGCCTTGGCTATATCGCCGAACCTTTCGCCGAATTTACCTCCGCGCACCACTATTATCTTGTCCCCGGGCGAAAGGACGTTGACTATAGACGCTTCCATGGCGCCCGTACCACTTGAAGTGAACGTGAAGAGGTCGCCTTTTGTTTTAAATATCTTCCTTAACCCTTCGGTCGCATCCTTGAATATAGCCTGGTATTCCTTCGTCCTGTGATGTATCATCGGCTTAGCCATCTCGCTGCGTATATCTTCCGGTACCGGGGTCGGCCCCGGGGTCATCAAATAGCTCTTTTTCATCTTAAATCTCCTTATTTCTTCTTCGCGATACTCGCGACTACTTCGTCAACTATCCCATAGCTTTTGGCTTCGTCAGCTGACATAAAATAATCTCTATCAGTATCTTTCTTTATCTTATCGAGAGGTTGCTTGGTATGCTTGGCCAGTATTTCTTCTAGCCTTGCGCGTAACCTCAGTATCTCCTGAGCCTGTATACTTATATCGGTTGCCTGCCCCTGCACGCCACCCCAAGGTTGATGTATCATGATGCGCGCATGCGGAAGAGCATAGCGCTTTCCCTGAGTGCCCGCCGCCAGTAACACAGCACCCATACTCGTCGCCTGCCCCATGCAATATGTGTTAATATCCGGCTTCACGAACTGCATAGTATCATATATCGCCAGCCCGCTCGTTACCGAACCGCCCGGGGTATTTATATACATACTTATATCCTTATCCTGATCTTCCATTTGAAGGAACAAAAGCTGGGCTATAATTATATTCGCGACGTTATCGTCTACAGCTGTGCCAATAAATATTATCCTATCCTTAAGAAGTCTGGAATATATATCATAGGCCCTCTCGCCTCTGCCGGTCGTCTCTATTACCATAGGAATAAGTATGCTCATGCTTTACCCTCCTCGGTTACTTTTGCATTCTTTACCAAAAATTCTATCGCCTTGCCCTCTCTCAATTGCTCTTTAAGATCGTCGATCATGTCTTCGTGTGTATAATGCTCCTTGACCTCAGCTTCCGATTTTCCGGTTTCGGCAGCTATGGCCTTATAGGCCTCTTCGACGTCGCTATCTCCGACTTCTATCTTCTCAGCCCTTGCTATCGCATCCAGTATAAATAATAGCCTGACGCGGCGCACGGCGTCTATGCCGAACTTACCCCTTAGCTCTTCGTCTTTCTTATCGAGATCCTCTTTTTTAAACCCTTTCTCCGTAAGATGACGCTTAGCGTTCTCTACCATATACCCCAGCTGCCGCTTAACAAAACCGCCAGGTACGGCAAAGTCATTATCGTCTATGAGCTTTCCTAAAACCTTATTCTCAACTTCTGCCTCGGCACTGCGCTTGGCTTGTTCCAGAAGGCCGGTATCGATATCTTTTTTAAGACTATCCAGGCTATCCTTGCCCAACTCTTTGGCAAGCGCATCATTTATTTCGGGAAGTTTACGCACTTTAATATCTTTCACCTTCACATGATATATGGCCTTCTTACCGGCGAGGTCCTTATTAGGATAATCTTTGGAGAGAGTAACTTCAATATCTTTCTCATCCCCTTTCTTCATCCCGACCATGCCATCCGAAAGTCCTAATGCTATCGTGTCTTTATCGAGAAAGAGCCAAAGATCCTCTCTCTTCCTGTGAATCGGCTTACCGTTCGCCAGACAGTCTAAATCGCTGACAGCATAATCGCCCATCTGTAATGGCCTATCATCAGGAGACTCATATTTAGCATGCATCTGCTGCACGTTCTCGAGAGTCTTATCTATATCCGCCTTATCTATCGTTATTTTCTTTTGTGTGACAGCTATGCCTTTATAATTCTTCAGATTAAACTTAGGCCGCGTATCCACCTTAGCCTTAAATGACATCGCCTTACCTTCTTCGAATACCACATCGGTTATCTCGGGCGAGCCTATCGGTATAATGCCATGTTCCTTCAGTGCGGCTGCATAAGCATCGGAGAGCACGTGTTTAAGCGCTTCCTCCGAAGCATTCTTTGCATAATTCTTCTTAACGAGTTCTTTAGGAGCCTTGCCCGGCCTGAAACCCGGAATGCTGGCGACCTTAGTTATCTCATCATAAACTTCATCGAAGGCCTTATCAACGGACTCTTTAGTAACATCTATCTCTAGTAATGTTGAACATGCTTCTGTAGACTTAGCTTTTGATATCGCCATGACACCCTTTCTTTTTTTAAGGCAGTATTATATCACAAACCGCCCTACATTGTAAATTTTTCACCCAAGTATAATTCCCTGGCCTGTGGGCTTGATATGAGATCTTCCTTAGTCCCGGATATGAGTATCTTTCCGTCGGACATGAGGTAGGCTCTGTCGGTTATGGTAAGCGTCTCCCTCACATTATGGTCTGTCAGAAGTATCCCAAGCCCCTTATCGCGAAGTTCTTTTATGATCTCCTGACACTCGGCAACCGCTATCGGATCTATTCCGCTGAAAGGTTCATCCAGCAATATAAATAGCGGGTTTGTGACGAGCGCCCGCGTTATCTCAACGCGCCTCTTCTCGCCGCCTGACAAAGTATAGGCCTTGTTTTTGCGAAGATGGGTAATCTTCAGCTCGTTTAGAAGCTCATCACATCGTCTTTTTCGCTCCCGTGGGGAAAATCCCAGCGTCTCTAATACCGCCATTATATTCTCTTCCACGGTAAGCTTTCTGAATATCGAAGGATCCTGTGAAAGATACCCTATGCCAAATCGGGCGCGCATATGAAGAGGCATCTTCGTTATATCTTGTTTGTTAAAAATTATTCTGCCGAAGTCGGGTTCGACTATACCTGCTATCATATAAAACGTGGTCGTCTTTCCGGCGCCGTTGTGCCCCAAAAGGCCTACAATCTCCCCGCGTTTTACATTTATATCCACGGAGTTAACAACGCGCCGCGACCCGTACTCTTTTACCAGACCTGTAGTCTCTAAGAGATGCACTATTTCCTCTCCCCAAAAAGGTTCCCCGAAAGGCCGCCTTCCTGGTATATGACAAGCTTTGGCCTTCCGGTCAAAAGTATCTTTCTTTCGGATTCCACATATACCGCTTTATCGCTATAAGTTATATTCTCCCCCTGTCTTATCTTCACATTTCCCTCTGCAACTATCTCCTTTACCCGCCTGGTTGCAGGATCAAGGTTCACCGTTATCTTATCGGCGTCAATATTACCGTCATCGCCTGTTACCTTTACATTCTTTGAAAAATAAGCCTGATTATTCTCATAGTTAAATTCCACTTCACCATCGCAGGTTATCGTCGTCTTAGTCTTCTTGCCTTCCTTGGATGAGTCGTTCTTTGAATCAGTTGACCCACCCGCCATACCCCCGGCAAAGCCTTTTGTGCTGACTATCGTCGCCCTGACATCATTTTCTAGAGTAACGTTGTTTTTGGTCTTGTCATACATCCCGTCCTTGGCGGTTATCGTTGCCTCGGAATCATTACCGTAGGTTTTAGCAACAATATCATTTAATTTCATCTGAGTTTTAGAGACTGACTCTGCGGACTTACCGCTAACATCCCATTTCTTTTGTCCGCTATCTGACAGACCTTCTAAATTGAATGCCATCACCTTCTGCTGCATACCTTCTTTTTCGTCTTGCGTAGCGGCCGCGCCGGCCTTGCCGCAGCCGAAGACCGCTAACATTGCCGTCAGCATAATAATCAGGACTCTTTTATTAAGGCCTGATGAACATAATATTTTTAATCTTTGATTTTTAATATTTAGTTTTCCTTAGTCTTCCAACGCCTATGCATCCACACCCACTGGTCCGGATACTTTCTTATATAGCCTTCCAGGACATCCGACCAGCGCTGGGTATTAACCACCGCATCAGCTTCTTTATTGCCGGTATCCACAAGCTCTATCGGATTATTTACTATAAGCCTGCATCGTTTTCCATCTCTTATTACAACCGCCGGCACAAGAGACGCCCCCGTAGCCCTAGCTAAGACTGCGGGGCCAGCCGGAGTGTAGGCTTTCCTGCCCAGAAAATTAACAAATACGCCTTCTACTGAATCGACATCCTGATCGGCCACGATACCGACTATCCCATTAGACTTTAAAACTTTTAGTATCTTCCTTGGCGAATCGTCCCTGTACACGATATTGACGTCATGATAACGCCGCAGACTGTTTAAATATTCATCATACTTATGAAAATATATACGCTTACCGACCACTACACCGGGATACCCCTTTATCCTAAGCGTGGCCGCCAGCATCTCCCAATTGCCAATGTGACCGGTGATAATTATTATACCATTACCCTTTGAAAATTCGCGATCGAGTATCTCACTTCCTTCTACCTTTATAAAATCATCTATATTCTCTTTCGAGATTTTCGGAAATCTGACAAGCTCTACGGCATTTCTTGCTATATTCTTAAATACCTGGCAAGCTATCCGATGTATTTCTTTATCGGTCTTTTCGCCTCCGAAGACCGACCGGAGGTTTTCGAGCGTTATATCGGCGTATTTACGCGCCGTCAAAAAAGCCAAAAGCCCTATAAAATCAGCAAGCGCCAGGGCTACCGAAAGAGGAATTATATATACCAGGAAGGCTAGGCATCTCGCCAGATAATATAGAACATAACGCCTTAGCTTAAACTTCATACCTCACTTAAAATGGTCACTTTGTGAATCTTCCGGCGACCTCTTCCCATTTCCCCTGAGACTTTAGTATCATATCGCACACCTCGCGCACAGCCCCTCGACCACCCATCTTAGAAGTGACATAGTGCACGCTACTCTTCGTTTCATCAACCGCATTTGGAACGGCTACGGCGAATCCGACCCGTTTCAATACCGGTATATCTATGAGATCGTCTCCCACAAAGCATATCTCTTCAGGGGCGACTTTAAAACGCTTCAAAATATTCTCGAATGGTATGAGCTTATTCAGATACCCTTGATAAGCTTTGGCTACACGCATATCGCGAGCCCTAAGCGTCACTATACGCGACTTTTTTGCCGTGATGATGACGCTTGGAATACCGGCAGCTCTTAACAGGCTTATACCAAGACCGTCGGTCACATCGAAAAATTTAAGCTCGTCCCCGTAGATGGAGTATATTATACGGCCGTCTGTCATGACGCCGTCTATATCGATAATTAGGAGTTTCACCCGCTTTGCACGGTCTAATACAGCCTGGCTGATCGCTTGTGTCATGTTTTATGTATTATGTGCCATCGGTTATGAAATTAAACGAGTCCTGCCTTGAGCAGGTCCTGAACATCCAGAAGACCTATCGGACGATACTTATCGTCCACTACCGGCAACTCGTCTATCTTTTTCGAACGCAATATATCAAAAGCTTCTGCCGCGAGCCGACCGGCTTTTATAGTCGTAGGCCCCTTGGTCATTACACAGGAAACTTTCTTGTTAATAAGATCCGGCTCCGTCTCCAGATGCCGCCTGAGATCGCCATCCGTAAATATTCCAACGAGCCTGCCATTTTTATCGACGACGCTTGCCGAACCCGCCCGCGACTTAGTTATTATAACCAGGACTTTCTTTACCAGAGTTGAGTCCTTTACTATCGGATTCTCCCTGCCTTTTCGCATTATATCAGAGACCTTCAATATAAGACGTTTACCTAATATTCCTCCGGGATGATAGAACGCGAAATCCTTCTCCTTAAAACCCTTCTTTTCCAATAGAGCCACCGCCAACGCATCGCCCATCGCAAGCATCGCGGTAGTTGATGTGGTTGGAGCCAGCCCCAGAGGGCATGCTTCGCGTTTGACAGAAACATCTATAGTGTAGTCCGCGATGCCGGCAAGCGTTGATTTCGTATTGCCGGTCATGGCTATAAGTTTCGCGCCTATCTTCTTCACAATGGGGAGTATCCTTATTATCTCTTCGGTCTCTCCACTATTGGAAAGAGCAAG
>Ga0268276_1002131_pt1 | contig 17541 bp, 11 predicted proteins | sample saktaG_4_FD_190145 | JGI IMG/M metagenome (GOLD analysis project Ga0268276, IMG submission 190145) | Saline water microbial communities from Sakinaw Lake, British Columbia, Canada - sak_2010_1_5_45m | ecosystem: Environmental > Aquatic > Non-marine Saline and Alkaline > Saline ...
GCCCGGAAGATCTTGTGGAGGAAGGTGCGGAGGGTGATGACGCCCACGAGGCGCCGGTTGTTCAGCACATAGCATTGGGAGGCGTTTTGCCGGGCAAATTCGGCGGCGACCTGGATGGCGGGCGAGCCGACCTGGACAAAGGCGAACCGTTCGGACATGATTTCGCTCAGCCAGGTGTTGTGTTCCTTGCGCAGGACCTCGGCGAAGGGCTCGAAATCCTGGATCGGCGATAAGTCGTCCATCCACAGCAGGTAGTCGGGCAGGCACACGTTTAGCAGCGCGCTGGCGCTGACCACGCCGACGAGGTCGCGATCCGTGTCCACCACGGGGATCTCATCGACATCATGCTCCGAAAACAGGTCAATGGCCTCCTTCAAGCTTGCATTTTCGCGCAGGCAAAAGCCCGGGGGCGTCATCATGTCGGCAGCGCAAATATAGGTCGGCAGTTTCAGCCCGCCGGTTTTGAAAAAGCGCATGACCGCCTCAGAGGTCTTCAGGGCGGCGATGTGCCGGGTAGCGTCGTCTTCGCGTAAAACTCCGGCGATCGAACGGAGGGTTTTCAAGTAGAGGGCCGGCCTATCCATCGGCACCAGGATGAGAAGCACCAGAAACACGTCCTGGCCGTCGAAGGCGAACCCGTCCCGGGAAGTGGCAACCGCCACATACGGGCGGTCGATTCCGGGAAGGCGGGCGTGCGGGACGGCGATACCGTGTGGCATGACCGTGGAGGTCGACTGTTCGCGCGCAACGACCGCTTCGGTGATGGCCTGCGGATCGGCGATGCCGTGGTTTCCCGCCAACCGGTAGACGAGGGTGCGAATGATGTCGTCACGCTGACGCTGCGGCGCGTGACACAGGATGTCCGGAACGCCAAAATAGGCGATCAGGTCCGTTGTGGCGGTCGGCACGGAATCGGCCATGGGAATCCCCTCCCGGATCAGACGCTGAACAGGAAGTGCATCACGTCACCATCGCGTACGTTATACTCTTTGCCCTCGGTGCGCAGCAGGCCGGCGGCGCGGCAGGGGGCTTCGCCGCCTAGCCGCGCATAATCGTCGAACGTGATCACTTCGGCGCGGATAAAGCCGCGCTCGAAGTCGGAATGAATGACGCCAGCCGCCTGCGGCGCGCTCCAGCCGCGGTGGAAGGTCCACGCGCGAACTTCGTCCGGGCCTGCGGTGAAGAAACTGGCGAGTCCGAGGGTGTGGTAGGCCATGCGGATGGTCTGATCCAGGCCGCTTTCGGATAGTCCGAAGGAAACGAGGAAATCGGCCCGTTCGCCGTCCGACATGCCGACCAGTTCCGACTCCATGCGGGCCGAGATCACGACGATGTCGGCTCCGACCGACGCGGCATGGCTGCGAACGACGCCCACGGCGCCGGTGGCCGCGGCAATCGCGTCTTCACCGACATTCGCGCAGTAGATGACCGGCTTGTCGGTGAGCAACTGCAACTCGGCGAGGGTCGGGAGGATCGGATCGGAATCGGCGCGCGGAAAGGAGCGGGCTGGGGCGCCTCCGTTCAGATGGGCCATCAGCGCCGTCATCGCCTCGGCTTCCTTGCGCAGATCCTTGTCGGCGCGGGCCTGGCGGTCGATCCGGTCGATCCGCTTCTCGAGGGACTGCATGTCGGCCAGAACCAGTTCGGTCTCAATGATGCCGATGTCGCGGAGCGGGTCGACGCCATCCTCGACATGGACCACATTATCGTCCTCAAAACAGCGGACCACGTGCAGGATCGCGTCGGCTTCACGGATCGTGGCGAGGAACTTGTTGCCAAGGCCTTCGCCCGTCGAGGCGCCGCGGACGAGGCCGGCGATGTCGATGAAATCGACCGTGGCGTGGATGACCTTCCCAGGTTTGGCGATCGCGGCGAGTGTGTCGAGCCGGCTGTCGGGGACAGGCACCGTTGCCTTGTTCGGCTCGATGGTGCAGAATGGATAGTTCGCCGCTTCCGCATTCTGGGCGCGCGTCAGCGCATTGAAAAGGGTCGATTTGCCGACATTCGGAAGACCAACGATACCGACTCCAAGCGACATAACGGTACTCTCTCGTGTGGGCCAGCCACGCCCAAGGTGCAAAAGGCTCGCAATAATAGCTCAACGCCGTATCATTGGCAATGGAATAATCTTATCACTTTTATCTGGATTTCTTCACCCCCGTTTGGCTATTCTAATGCACGAACTGCGAATCTATTATTTTCGACTTCATGAAGGGGCGGCTGACATGGTGGCAGATAAGAACGTTACGGCAGGCCGGACATCCGCATACGCACTGGCGGGGGTTGATATTGATTCCAAAATGTTGGGTATCCAGTCGATTAAAAAAATGGTGGCCGAGACGTCCACCAGCGGCACCATTGGAGGGATCGGCAGTTTTGGCGGCTTGTTTACCTCGCCGGGTAAGGATCACTTGTTGGTCGCCAGCACCGACGGCGTCGGCACCAAGCTCAAAGTGGCCGTTCTTGCGGGCCGGCACGACACCATCGGGCAGGATATCGTCAACCACTGCGTGAATGACATCCTGGTGCAAGGCGCAAAGCCGTTGTTTTTCATGGACTACATCGGCACGTCGCGTTTTGATCAGTCTATTTTTCACGATGTGATCTCCGGGTTGTGCAAGGCGTGCAAGGAAAACGGATGTGCGTTGCTGGGCGGGGAGACCGCCGAGATGCCGGGCCTCTACCCGATGGGCGAGTATGATCTGGTGGGCACCATCGTGGGAACGGTGGAGCGTAAAAAGGTGGTCACCGGTCGGGCGATCAAGCCCAATGACGTGATCATCGGCCTGGCTTCCGGCGGATTGCAGACCAATGGCTATTCATTGGCGCGCAAGGTGTTGTTCGACCAATGCGGTTTTACGATCAAGGATTGCCTGCCGGGCACCCACATGACGATTGGCGACCTTCTGCTGTCGGTCCACCGCAGTTTTCTCAAACCGATCCTGAAGGTGATGGCCACGGTCACGATACGGGGGATGGCCCACATCACCGGTGGGGGGTTCTCGGATAACATTCCACGAATCCTGCCGGAGGACTGTCGTGCGGTCATTGACCGGAACGCCTGGAAAGTGCCGTTGCTGTTCTCCTTCCTGCAGCATCAGGGCCGGATTGACTGTGAGGAGATGTATCGGGTGTTCAACATGGGGATTGGCTTTGTGGTGATCGTCCGGGCGGCCGATGTCGCCCATACGATGGATATCCTCAAACGGAATCGGGCCGATCCGGTTGTGATCGGCGGGGTCGAAAAGGGCACACGCGAGGTAGTTTACCGCGATTCATAAGCAAGGACGTGTGCGATGATTCTGTACCTCGGCCCGGAAGGGACAAATTCGCAGGAGGCGGCTGTCCGGTGGGGGGGCGGGGAGGGGGAGTGCCTTCCGTGCCGGTCGTTCCGGGAGGTCTTCACCCGGTTGGAAAGTCAGTCTGACGCCACGGCGGTGGTGCCGATCGAGAACGCCGTCGAGGGCCCTGTGACACAAACCCTCGACCTGCTGGCCGCGGCCTCGGGCGTCACGATCACCGCCGCTTTCGGGTTGCGCGTCCGCTACTGTCTGGCGGTGGATCCGCAAGGCGGGTTGCACACGATCAGGACGGTTTACAGCCATTCGCAAGCGCTGGCCCAATGCGGAAATTGGCTCGATGCGCATCTCCCCGATGCGGTTCGGTCTCCGCTCGACAGCACCGCTGCGGCGGCGCGTCACGTCGCGGGAGAACCGGAATCTGCGGCCGTCTCCACGTTTCTGGCGGCATCGCTGTATCGGTTGAACCGGGTCGCCGAAGACATTCAGGATAGCGCCGAGAACGAAACGCGTTTCGTCACGGTTATACACGGCACCGCGCCGTCCCCGGCGGCATCCGTCGCGGGGACCATCCATTCGCTGCTGCATCTGATTGTGCCCAACCGCCCTGGCGCGTTGCTCCACATTCTGGAGCCCTTCCATGCCGCCGGGCTCAACCTCACGTTCATCCAGTCTCGGCCCCTGCAGGGACGGCCGTGGCAGTACGGTTTCTTCGTCGAGGCCGAAGGCGCGATTACCGATGCCCGCTATGCGCAGACGCTCGCACGGCTGCGCGAGGTGGCCGAATCGGTCCATATCCTCGGTGTCTACCCCTCTGCCCGGACGCCCGCCGCGCCCGATAAGAAGCCGACAGTGTAACAGTATGCGGCTAACGGACACCCCGCGCAATGTGGGTTGACGGGACGGCAGCGGGTCTGGCCGAAGGCGACGAGGTAGGAGTTCCAGGTGCGCCAATAGCGGACCGGCAGCATGGCGCGCAATGCCGTCTCGGTCTCGAAGGGGGTGCGGGTCTTGACCAGTCCGAGCCGGTTGCTGATTCGGTGGACATGGACATCGACGCAGATCGCAGGCTTCCCGAATCCCAACGCAACGACCAGATTGGCCGTCTTGCGGCCCACCCCCGGCAATTTGCATAACGCCTCCACCGTGTCGGGTATGACGCCGCCGAAACAGGCGTCGAGCGCATCGGGCAGGGCTTTGAGATGGCGGGCCTTGTCGCGGTAAAAACCGACGGGATAGATCAGACGTTCGAGGTCGATTTGCGGGATTGCGCGGAGGTCTTCGAACGTGCCGACACGTGGAAAAAGGCGGTGACAGGCGGCGGCGGTTGTGGCGTCTTGAGTGCGGGCCGAGAGGATGGTTCCGACGAGGACGTGGAACGGATTGGCCGTCTGCGCCGCAATCAGGTCAATGACCGGCGCGGGCGCGGCCGAAAAGGCCTTTTTTAACCGCCGATTAACGGCGGGAATGTCGGCTGGCGTCATGATGCTAATCCGTCAGGCGCATCTCGGCCCGAATCGCAAGCGCGGCGGCGCGGGGGTCTTGAGCCTCCAAAATCGGGCGCCCGATTACCAGGTGCGTCGAGCCGTCGCGAACAGCCGCCGCCGGCGTGGCGACGCGCTTTTGGTCGCCGACTGCCGCGCCCGCCGGCCGTACGCCCGGAGTCACCAACAGAGCCCCCGGGCCGAGAACCGCACGCATGGCGGCGACTTCCTGAGGGGAGCAGACAATGCCGTCGGCGTCGGCTTCAGAGACCGCAAGGACGCCCATGGCCGTGACATGCTCGCGGAGCGGACGGGTGATTCCCAAATCCGTGAGATCGCACTGATCGAGGCTCGTCAGGGCGGTCACGGCCAGAATGCGCGGTGCGGAGGCGCCGCACGCGCGGGCCGCCTCGGCGGCGGCGCGGATCATGGCGCGCCCGCCCGAGGCGTGAACGGTCATGAGGCTGACGCCCAACGCGGCGCCCGCCGTGACGGCGCGCGCGACGGTGCGGGGGATGTCGTGCAGCTTGAGGTCAAGAAAAACCCGCTTCCCCTGCGCCGTGACCCGGCGCACCACGTCGGGTCCTTCGGCGCTGAAGAGTTCGAGCCCGATCTTGTAAAACGTGACGGCGTCGCCGAGGCGCGCCACCAGGGCGTCGGCTTCTGCAACAGTTGACACATCGAGCGCGACAATCAGTTCGGCCATGGGAAGTCTCCTGACGGGTTGACAGTGGGGTGACGGGAACAGCGGTGGAGATTGGGCGGGGATCAGGGGGTCTGCAGTTCGAGCAGCATCGAGAGGGTTGAGGCGCACGCTTGGCGGCGAATGCATTCGCGATTGCCGGAAAAGACGTAGCGGCGGACAAGCCGGTCGGATCGGCTGACGGCGGCGATGTAGACAAGACCGACCGGTTTGTCAATGCTCCCGCCATCAGGACCGGCGATGCCGGTGACAGACGCCGCGAGATCGGTGCGGAGAAGTGCTCGGATGTTGTCTGCCAGGATTTCCGCCGTTTCGCGGCTGACGGCGCCGTGTGTGTCGAGGATGGCTTGCGGCACGCCGAGGAGGTCGCGCTTGACGGCATTGGCGTAGCAGACAATCCCGCCGGTGAAGACGGCGGATGATCCGGCGACGCTGGTGACATGGTCGGCGACCAAGCCTCCGGTGCAGGACTCGGCGAGCGAGAGGGTCAGACCCCGCTCCGTGAGTTTAGTGACCAGTTTGATTTCAGGTGTCATAATGTGGGGAGGCTGGCGGCGGCGACGGCTTGACCGACGCGGCGGCTATTTTCGTCGGGGAGTAACACGGTGATCCGTGCGGCGAGATGCGGAAAGCAGGTTTCGATCACGCGGCGGCTCTCAGTGAGGATGATGCCGCCGCCGCTTCCGGTCATGACCCGGCCGAGCAGGAGCACGTGCTTGAAGTCGTAGAACGCGGCATAGTGGGCGATGCCATAGCCGAGGTAGGCGCCAAGGGTCTCGTAGATCCGCGCGGCACGGGGATCGGCTGCGGCCATGAGCGCCTGAACCGCTTTCAGCCGTTCGGGCACGGGCATGTCGGCGGGGAGGTCGATTCCCGCGGCGGGGAGGAGCTTGTTGACGGCCTGCTGCGAGAAATAAAGCGCGCCGACGCCGCGGTCGCCCGACCATTCGTCGGTCGGCGCGAGCGGGTTGTAATCGACCGGAGCAAAGGCCAGTTCGGTGATCCAGCCGCGGAAGCAGCCCGCGTTGTCGATGCATCCGGCGGCCTCGGACGAGCCCAGGGCAAGCCCCAGGATGCCGGTGGTGCCGAGCGAAAGGGCGCCCGCCACGGCCGAGACATCGCCGTCATTCAAGACCAGGGTGGGCACGTTCCATTCACGGGCGATACGAATGAAGAGCTGCGAGGCCTCGTGAAACCGGGACGGCGGGATGGAGCGGAGCAGGGAGGCCAGGCGGAACTGGTTGTTGACCACGACTCCGGCCGTGCTGCCGCCGATGGCATCGACACGCGGCAGGCGCCGGGCCGCCGCTTCGAGTCCGCGGCGCAGGTGGGTGTAATGGTAATCGGGGTCGGCCTGGTCCCGCGGGTTCCACGGGAACTCGTCGCTGTAAAGCACCTGGCCATCCCGGACGGCCGCGACCTTGTAGTCACTGGCCCCGAGGTCGAATCCGATCCGGCAGCCGCTGAGGTCGCCGCCGACGGCGGTGGTGATTTCATGCGCGGGAGGGATGGCGGCAGGCGCATCCAGCAACACGGAAAAGGGCCGTTCGTAAAGGGTCGACATGAGCGAAACATCAAACGCACGGGCGCCCTGAGGCGAATAGGCGTCGCGAATATGCGCGCCGACGCCGGCGGGGGCGGCGACATGGAGGCTGTGGCCGCCACACGACCAGAGCAGGAATTTTGCCAGACGCTCGGCGTAGCGGAGCGTGTCGGGGGCGGCGTCATCGCGGATCGGCGCCTCGAAGCGGGTGATCGCGCCGTTGGAACGGGCGACGGCGAGGATCAGCGGGGCGGCATGATCGGGAGATACCGTGGTACGGTAGGCGTCGTTCCAGGCGGCGGCCGGCTGGAATGCGGGGTCGAGCGGCGGGGTGATGACGGGTAGATCGGACATGGCGTGGAACGGTAGAGGTTTTGAACAGATCGTCAGAGATGAGGCGGAGGTATTCCGAAACCTCCACCGGTTTGTTGGGGGTTCTTCTCTTCGAAATCAAAATCGCTATCGCTATCGAAATCGGGATCGACATTGACCGGTTTGGTTTCGTAGGCCACGGCAAGGGGCTCAGAACTGCGCGTGTAGTTTAGGACGTGTGAACATCCCGCGTCAAGGACGAAGATCCAGCAATTCTAACACGGGCAGCCGCTATCGGGATCCACATCGGAGGTTGAACGGTGTTGGGTTCCACGCTTGAATATTTCTGCGTCAGCGTGGCATGGGAGGCATTAGGCGGCCATAGGCGGCGGCTCACACGCCGGCGGTGGAGGGCGAGATCCAGCCACAGGGATTCTTCTACGCCGTCAACCTTCGCACCCATTCGACGGCGCTGTTGGACATCGCCCGCCCGACACGAAAGAAAGCGCATCGCGCAGGCCCGATTGCCTTTTTTCTTGTACTTTTCTTCTTGTTGACTTTTTCACCTCTCTAAGCTATAAAACGTCCTGCTTTTGTAATTCGGCCCCGCTCTGGTCTTTCCTCGCAAGTGAAGAAGGTGTGGGTTTTCGATGCCGGGAGAGAGGCCGAGCAGCCGGACATCCTAAGATGCGCCTGATGATGGGGTATTCTACAACGCCGTGACTAATACAGGTAAAAGGATTGGACGGGCACCCAAAGGTGTGCGCCGCGTGCGTCAAGCGTGCGTGTGTGCGCTTGTGCTGCTCGTGACGTGCATGGCGTTGGTTGTGTTGCGGCGCGCACCCGCGCCGCAGGCACAGGATCTGCCTGCTTCGTCTGTCATGCCCCCCCCCCCCCCCCCCACCCCCCCCCCGGGGGTGGCGCTCACCGCAACACCGCGCACAAGCTTCAACAAGAGGATTGCCGTCCGCTGCTTCGCTGTCGCAGCCCACGAATGCAATCCCCGGTCAGGCGCTCTATCTCCGCCAGATGGACGCGCTGCGGGCCTTGCCGGCGCAGCTTGATCCGACTCAAATAGAGGCGTTGCGGGATCTGCTGGCCCTGCCGTTCGACGACGCGTACGGGCTCGATCCGCTGGCCTTTAACGGCATCAAAAACGGGGCCGCTGACCTGTTGCTGCGTCAGGAGCATTTCCCGCCCGACTTGGCTTACGACTTCGCCGCGATGTTCGACGATTCGGCCTATGACGAGGTTTGGCGCGATTATTGCCTCCAGATGCTGGCCGATTGTCATCACAAACTCACGCATCGAGAGGGGGCCGAATCCCTGGCCGCGCGCGCGGTGGCGCTGGACACGCTGCGCGGGGCCGCGCGCCTGCGGATCCATACCTGGCCGGGCACGGCGCTGTTGGGCCTCGATGCCATCGCCCGATCCAAAACGGGCGATGTGACCGACACGGAGGTCGACGAAATCGCGTCGGCGCTGGCGCTGGATCATGGGGTTTCGGAAGCGGGGCGGATCACGGCGCTGCGCATCGCGGGCGAACGGCGGTTGCCCGGCGTCGCGGAAATCGCGCGCGACCTCGCCCAAACCGCTCGGACCGAGACGTTGCGCGCAGCCGCCATCGCGACCCTCGGCGACCTGGGTGCCGCCTCCGATCTTGAATTGCTCGAAAGCCTTTCCGCCGAGCGTGACCCATTTTTGGCTCAGATCGCCCATGCTGCCAGTAGGAAGCTCGCCGAACGTCACCCAGAAGCGGGAGGGGCGTTATGAATGTGGCGCTTCGCTTCGTGGCGATCATGTCTGCTGTCGTCGTCGTCACCGCGCACGCGGCTCCGACCGTGCGCTGTGTGGTCCCGGAATTTGATTTCGGCACACAGACGCCGGGCGCTACGGTCGTTCATCGCTTTCCGGTCACGAATGTCGGTGATGCGCCGCTGACGCTTTCGGTCGCGCATGCGTGTTGTGGCGCGTCGATGCAGATCGCCCGCTCGCCAGTGCCTCAGGGTGAAACCACGGAGGTCATGATCCTCCTGACCCTGACGCATCAACCGGGCTCGGTGCTTCGCGCGCTCTATGTCAAAACCAGCGACCCTGCCGTCCCTTTTCTGCGCCTGGCGCTCATCGGAAAGGTCGCCAATCGTGACGCTGCATCAGCCCCGATGGTGCGCGAAGAGCAAGCCGTGATGGCGTATCCGTCAGAAATCGTGCTGGCTGATCCGTCGAGCACCACCGGGGTGGATCGCGTCGTGGATTTGCACCCGATCAACGGGCGCGCCTTTTCCGTGCGCGCGGTCAAATTCAATGGGGTCACCGGGCGCGTGAGTATTAACCGCGCACCTGATGGCGTGTGGCGGTTGACGCTCAAGGCCCTGCTGCCGTTGACCGCTTCGCAGGCTGTGCCTGGCGTGGTGGTGGAAACCGATCTTCCGGGTCACCCCCAGGTCGTGATCCCGCTCCGCATAATCTCAGGAAACGCTCTTCTCGTTCACACAGATCAAACCCCGGGAGTCTCTCCATGAACCTGTGCTCCACGCGTCATGCGCGCCAAACGCTCTTTCGTCGTTTCTTTCTCCCCTTTTTGTGCTTAGCCGCGCTCGGTATCGGTGTTGTCTATGCGAACGCGCCGGATCAGGATGAAGACGGCATCCCGGATGCGATCGAGACGTGGCTGGGGCTGGATGCAACCGTCAACGACGCCGCCGAAGACCCCGATTACGATGGACTCACCAATCTGGAGGAGTATCTCGCTGGCACGGACCCGCTTCACCCCGACACGGATCGCGACGGGTGGGACGATGCCAGTGACGATGTGCCGGTTTCCCGCGCGATCTTCCCGTGGGGCGAGCCGCGATTGACGCTTGACCAGGAACTTTTCTACCTGTGGCCCACGTGGGTTTTGGGGGCGTTTCGTGAAGGCGGCGCTTGGAGCACGAACGAACCGTGGGGATGGATCGCGGAAACATCCGAGGATAGCCTCGTGATCGCTCTGGACAGCGCATGGCTTTCAAATGATCTCTGGATGGCCGTCTCCGCTTCGAATGCCGTTCTCGGGGATCTCACCGCGTCGATTTATGGCACCAATCTCATTGCACTGACGCCGCCGATTGCCTTGGCGCCGGCGTTGCCGCCCTGGCTGACTAACCGACTCCCTCTCGCATCTCACCCCTCCGCCACATTTATCGCCATCCACGCCACCCAGGGCATCGGTCGCGTCACCCTCTCCATGCTCTACGTCGATTCCGATGGCGACGGCCTCGATGATGACCAGGCCGCGCAACTCGCCGCCAACGCAAGCACGACCAGCGTTCCCGCAACCGTCACGGTCTCCGGTGTTGTCTCCTACAACGGCACGCAACCCGGCTTCGTCCATGTGGTGGCGGTCACGAACGCCGACTCCTGGACGTCCCCCTGGCACACCACGCTGGTCAATCCCGGCGCCTTTGCGCTCGCCGCCATGCCCGTCTCGGCCACCTATTGGATCAGAGCCTACGTGGATGCCAATGACAACACCTCCAATGATTGCTGGGAGGCGAGGGGTGACGGCCTGCCTTCCCCGCTTCATCTCGTGTGCGCCACCAACGTGACCGTCACGCTCACGGATCCCGACTCGAACAACGACGGCCTGAGCGACTGGGGCGCCATGCAACTGGGCCTAACCCCCGCCATCAGCAACGCCTGCGCCCGCTTCCCCTTCGTCGAGCTGTTCGAGACCAATACCGTCCACCTCGGCGACATCCACGGCCAGCATGGCTGGGTCGCCAGCGTCGCCAACACGGCGTGGGTTCAGTCCAATCGGGTGTATGCCGGCCAACAGGCGCTCGCGCTCGACGCCACTGGATCCACCGCCACCGTCTATCAGGTGTTCGCCGCCGACGCGGCCCCCATCGTCTGGACCGACCTGCGCATGATCGCTGAACTGGGCTGCCCCGGCGCAACCAACACAACCGACGCCGCGTGCGGCTTTTTCTTCGACGAGAACGGACGCCTCTGCGTGCTCGATGGCCTGCAACCGGCGGGCCGGAAATGGGCCACCCTGACCAATCACCCGCCCGTCAGTGCAGGCGAGTGGGTGCGTATTTCGGTCTGCCTGGATTTCGGCGAACAGCGCTGGCTGATTTGTCTCAATGGCAGCAAGGTCGCCGAGAACCTGGGCTTTGGCATCCCCTGCGACCAGCTCCATCTCCTGTCGATGCAGGGCGAGCGGGGCGTCATGGACAACCTCAGCGTCTCCACCAATCAGCCCGCCAACCTCTCCCTCGATAACGACGCCTTGCCGGACGCCTGGGAGCTTCAGCACTTCGGCGACCTCGCTCAGACCGGATCCGCCGACCCCGACGCTGACGGCCTCTCGAACCTCCAAGAATATCAGCTCGGCACCGATCCGACCAACCCCGACACCGATGCCGACACCCTGCCCGACGGCTGGGAGGTCGCCCACGGCCTGAACCCCCTCTCCGCCGCCGATGCCGCCCTCGATGCCGACACCGACGGCCTCTCGAACCTGGCCGAATATGAAGCCGGCACCGACCCAAGAAACCCCGCAAGCCATTGCTGGGCTATTTCAGGGCGGGTGGATTATGAAGGGGCGCAGACCGGCGCGATCCGCGTTGTTGTTTGTTCGTCGCCAACGGGCTGGCCGTCCATTGCTCAAACGATGATCGCAACGACGGGATCGTATGCGGTCGCGGAGGTGCCGCCCAATTCCAATTACTGGGTCAAGGCCTGGCGGGACAGCGATGGGAACGGCACGAACGATTTGTGGGAGGCGTGGGGCGCCTATACCAATCATTCGATCACGCTCTTCACCAACGTGGTGGGAGTCAACATCGAGCTTGCCGATCCGGACAGCGATGGCGATGGGATGCCGGACTGGTGGGAACTTTCCCACAGCCTCAACCCGGCCGACCCGGCGGATGCGGCTTCGGACCCCGATGGGGACGGTCTTTCCAATCTGGCGGAGTACCGGTACGGAACCAATCCTCATCAGGCCGACACGGACGGGGACGGCGCCGGGGACGGCAGCGAGATACAGGGCGGGAGTAATCCGGCGGTGTCCAATGCGTTCGCCCGTCTCCCGTTTCTGGAGCGGTTCGAGACGAACACGACGCACGCGGGGGATGTCAACGGCCAGAACGGGTGGATGACGACGGCCAGCAACACGATTCTGGTGCAAACGGGTCTGGTCTGGGAGGGCGAACAGGCGCTGGCGATCCAGTCGAGCGAGGAACCCGCCGGGGTCCGTCAACTGTTTTCCGTGACGAACGCGCCGGTGGTCTGGGTCGACTCCCACGTCGTGGCGTGGGCCGCTCAGGCGCCGACGAATCTCACGGCATCCAGCGCCGCGCTGTTCTTCAACGCACAGGGCTATCCGATGGCCTACGACGGGTTGATCGCCGGCTCCAACAAATGGATGGCCTTGACCAACCTGCCGCCCCTGGCGATGACGGGGGAGTGGGTGCGCCTGACTTTCAAGTTGGACTATGGCAACCAGCGCTGGCTCGTTTGCGTGAACGGGGTTCTGGCGGGCGAGGGATTGGGTTTTGCCGCGCCCGTCAGTCACTTCAGCATGATCGCCTTAGAGGGCCAACGCGGGGGAATGGACGCCCTTTCTGTCAGCACGAACCAGCCTCCCTGCCTCAGTCTGGACGGCGACGCCTTGCCGGACGCCTGGGAGCTTCAGCACTTCGGCGACCTCGCTCAGACCGGATCCGCCGACCCCGACGCTGACGGCCTCTCGAACCTCCAAGAATATCAGCTCGGCACCGATCCGACCAACCCCGACACCGACGCCGACGGCCTGCCCGACGCATGGGAGATCTCCCACGGTCTGGACCCGCTCTCCGCCGCCGATGCCGCCCTCGATACCGACGCCGACGGCCTCTCGAACCTGTCCGAATACGCCAACAACACCAACCCGTTCCTGGCCGACACCGACGGCGACACCCTCTCCGATGGCTACGAAGTCAACACTCTCCACACCGACCCGCTCCTGGCCGATACCGACGGCGATGACCTGCCCGATGGTCTCGAAGTTGCCGTCGGATCCGATCCGACCGTCGCCAACGATGATCTCGACGGCGATGGCCTCTCAAATTTCGACGAGTTGCAGCGCTTCGGCACCGACCCAACACTCGCCGATAGCAATGCCGACGGCACCCCCGACCTCTACCTCGCCGCTAATCTCACCGCCACGGATGCGCGCGATACCACCGGCTCCTGGCAAACCGAAGGAACTTCGCTCATCGGCAATACCGCCGCCGGCATGCGTATCGGGTGGGCGCCCGCTTTGCCGCTTCCCGGAGCACATTTCTTCAGTCTTGCCGTCTCGAACGCGGCGTCCGTCGCGAGTTCTTTTAGCTTGGCTCTCGCTGTCGATGACGCGCTCGTCGCCAGCAATACGATCCTCATTGCCGCCCATGAGGCCGTTGTTTGGGAGGCGCAAACCCCCTGGCTCCCGGCCGGCACGAATAGCTTCCGCCTGATCTGGATCGAGAACGCCCCCGCCGGTCAGCGCCTGGCCGTCTCGTCCCTGCGCCTCCAGGCCATCGATGCCCCGCAAACCAACGGCGTCCAAGTCTGGCATGCCGCCGAAGCCCTGCCAACCGACAGCGATACCGACACGCTCGCCGACCGTAACGAAATCACCCTGCATGGCACGGGCCCGACCCGCCTCGACAGTGATGGCGACCTCCTGAGGGACGGTGACGAGCTCGCCATCTTTGGTCTCAACCCCGCGCTCGCCGACAGCGATGGCAATGGCATCCCGGACGCGACGCTGGCCGCCAGCCGCAGCGGTGTGGAAACAGCCGCCCGCTTGGTTCCCCATATTACCACGGACTTTTCGGAGAGCGGCGACCTTCTGGTCTGGCCCAACGCGATCGATCCCACCTGCTCGTATGACCTTCAGGTCACAACCCCCGGCATCCACGTTCTCGAACTCGACGTGCGTAACTATCAGTACGATCCGCCGGCCAACACCCTCTTCGAGTTCCGCGCCAGCCTCCTCAACCGCGAGATCGGCACCCTCCGGTGCGCCGGAGATATCGACCGCCCCGGCACCGCCCGCGTCCTCACCCCGTGGCTCCCCGTCGGCGTCCATCGCTTCACAATCGCCTGGAAGAACCGCGTTGTCCAGGGCGCGCGTATCTCCCGCCCCGCTTTGGAGCAGATCCGCCTGATCGCCGTCAATGCCCCCGATGCCGACGGCGATGGAATTCAGGATTGGATGAAAATGCGCCTTTTTGCCTCGACCGCCGACTCGGATGGCGACGGCCTTCTGGATCGCGATGAGGTGCTGGTCCATGGCACCAACCCCCTGAATGTCGATACCGATGGCGATGGCCTCTCGGATAAGGCCGAAATCACGGCCGGCACTAACCCGCTCAACCCCGATACCGATGGCGATGGCATCGACGACTATTCCGAAATCCACGGCACCGGCACCAACCCCCTCATGGCCGAGTTCACCGGTGGCTGGTCTCGCGTCTTGACGCTTCCCGGAAGCGCTTCCGTGCTTCATGAAGGCCCCTGGCACACCGATGGAGCGGAATGCGTCGCCCGCGGTCGCGGGTGGGTTGAATACCTCTGTGAAACCGCCACCCCCGACCTCCATCTGCTCCGCGTCACCGCCACCCATGGCTGGTGGGATGTCTCTTGCACCCCATCCACCCCGCTCGATACCTCGGACATCCTGGTCTCGGTCAATGGCGTCTTCATCAACCGCGCCAAGCTCCGCGCCTCGGTTGGCGTGGATGGCGAAATCTGCGTCTTGCTCCCATACCTCCCAGCAGGCATGCACCGTGTGCGCCTGCTGTGGAATACGATCGACCATCGCCAGCAGCTTCGCATCCGCGATCTCGCGCTCGAAACCCCCGGTGGCGCGGATGCCGATGGCGATGGCGTGCGCGATTGGATCGCCACCGCCTCCGCCCGCACCAACCGCGTGCTGCGCGCCCCGGCAACCTCGCCGCTCTCGCCTGCCTGCATCGAAGGCTCGGCCCGCTGGCCCGCATTCGTCTCTGCCCGCTCCGATACGAATGTCGTGGCCGTGTTACCCGCAGCCAGCGGACGGTGGTACGCCGACCTCCCGCTCGATCTCGCTGGCGCCGCCACGCCGCTCGCGCTGGCCTTTGAAAATGGCGCCTGCACCGCCGCCGTAACCGTGGTCTGGGCCCCGCTCGCCCTGACCGCGCCCCAAAGCACGCCGCTGGCCGCCCGGCTGAACGATACCCTGCGCGTCGCCGTCACCAACGCTGCTACCGTCACCCTCACCACCAACGAGATCCCCGCCGCCGTCTTCGCTCTCGATGCCAACGGTATTGCCGAGTTCCCGCTCGACACCCCCGGCCTCTGGCGCTTCGCGACCGTCTGGCTCGACGCCCAGGGTGCCCCCCAGACCAACCTCGTCCAAACCAAGGTCTACACCGCGCCGCTCCCCGCCGAAAACCCCGCCTGCATGCTCGGCCGTGCCCGCTCCTGGTCCTGCCCCGGCGTCACCCCCGGCGTGATCCTCGAAAGCGGCCCCAACCTCACCCTGGCATGGAACGGCACCACCGCCACCCTCACCGCTCAGCGCATCTACACCGAACACACCCTCGCCGCGCGCGCCGGTTCAGGCGGACCCATCATCACCTCCCGCCGCATCGACCCCTTTTGGATCCAGGCTGCAATCGACTCCTTCATCAAAGTCGTCGAGATCCGCCCCACCAGCCAGGTCTGGGAAAACCGCATGGTCTCACTGGCCGTCCCCCCTTCCGTTCAGGTCGAACTCCACATCTTCGTCGGCGGTGTCACCTTCGACGACCTCACCATTCGACGCTGGCTCCCCGGCGCCGGCATCCCCACGGCCGGTGACTACCGTTTCCGCCTGATCCACCCCAACAGCGTGACCACCTCCACCTGCCACACCATCAAAGCCTATCAAAACGGCGTCCTGCTCGGCGAAGCCTACTACGCCCTGATCGGACTCCCCGAAGAACTTCGCTAAAAACCACCCCTCACGCCCATCTCCATGAGAACAGCCATGAAACGAACCATCAAAATCCTCACCCTCCTCGTCGCCTCGCTCGTCTTGACGGCCACCCGCCTCCAAGCCGCGTGCAATCCACCCTACGACTGGGATTGTTGTACAGAGATTAAAACCAAGGAATGCGTGCAAACTGCCGCATTCTCAGCAACATCGTCGGTCCCCCAGTGCGTGTGCATGCCCGCCGACGCCGCATCACTACAAATTTGCGCAAGCGTAGATGCGACTATCACGCAACGAGGACGCATCAGACATAGGATCGAGACGGTTCCCGCTTTTTCGGGATCCACCTGCACGTACAAAGAGCAGATATGGTACGAGGATGACAATAATGTGCTTCAGGTTCAATGGACTGTTTCAGGACCATCGTTTTCAACAAATGGTTCCGGCCCCGTGGCTTGCGTGACGGTCACCAACCTTGGAACGTATTTATTCAGCTTTGAAGTCTCCGTGACGGGGGAGTGCATTCCTGCCCCGAAAACCGTTGAAACGACAGTGACCGTCACCGCCATCACGATCGAGACCGACGAATGGCTGGGCATTGACCTCTACGACGGCGGACAGCCCGACACCAACAGCGCCACCGCCACGCTTTTCCCCCCCTGTCCCGAATTCGCCGATCCCGTCTTCACCTGGACCCTTGACGGCCCGGCGCTCTGTGTCTTCAGCGATAACCTCGCACGAACGATCACCGGCCCCAACCCCGTCGATTACCAGACCGTTGGAACGAACTGCAGCTCCACCTACCGCGGCGAAACCATCACCGTCACCGCCGATCCCCCCGGCTGCACCGCCTCCACCAACTTCACCGTCGTCAAAGTCAACCTCGCGTTATCGGGCGTCGATGAACTGAATGAGGAAAGCACGGGTGGATACGTTCAGTTTTCCGAAGACCCGTATCCTGGTTATCCGTCGGGCATGACGCCGGGCGCATGCCCCATGGCGGAGGTAAGCATCACCGTCCTGCCTCTAGACTTGCCGCCCGACGAGGTCATTCTTCTCGAGTACGAGCCAGATCCGCTTGACAAAGCCGTCTTCGTCCTTGACTGCGATTCAGACAGTGGGGAGGCGGGCGGCGTGTGCGGGCGGTGGCGAAGGGCAAGCCGGGATCGAATGGGCTAATAGTAGCCGGTGTCAGGTCGTTCGCGGGCGGGGTGTGAGTCGCCAGCCGG
>Ga0268276_1002132_pt1 | contig 17529 bp, 20 predicted proteins | sample saktaG_4_FD_190145 | JGI IMG/M metagenome (GOLD analysis project Ga0268276, IMG submission 190145) | Saline water microbial communities from Sakinaw Lake, British Columbia, Canada - sak_2010_1_5_45m | ecosystem: Environmental > Aquatic > Non-marine Saline and Alkaline > Saline ...
GCATTAAATTTAATGGTTGGTCAGAGTATTTCTTCGAAAACCCCTCGGGAAGTATAACAAGTGAAAATTGGGGAAAACAGTTTACACCGGGGGAGACAAAGTCAAATATTATAGATACAGGCGGAATTACTTGCTGGATTTCTGGAATGTCACAAAATTCCATTAATAATAGAACACAAATAAGATTTGGAATAAGCATTACTTGTAAAGAGTAATAATCTTTTTCCCTTTTTTATTCTGCGAAACTTTGTTAGACAGAAAGGCTTTTACTTTGTAGACTAATTTAGCCTTAGGGTGCATTACATTAAGAGCCATTTCCAAAGAGGGATATAAGTAATACCCTCTTCAACTTTTTCTAAGTCTTTTGTTATTATTACTTTCTTTGTTTTCTTAAATTCTTTTTCAAATTCATTTAGACCTTTTATTTCCCGTTCAGTTATTTCATTTGTGTAAGTAACATTTATGGCTTCTAAAGTTGCATCTTTATTTTTTATTACAAAATCAACTTCATTATTGTTTTTCCAATAATATATTTCTTTTTCTTGTTTTTTTAATTCAATAAACACAATATTTTCTACTAATCTACCTAAATCTTTAGAATTTTTTAATGCCACTACATTTCTTAGCCCCCCATCAACACAATAAACTTTTTTAGGATTTAGCTGCTGCTTTTTTGCAGAATAACTAAACATTTGCAGAAAATACATAAAATTTATATCTTCCAAATAAGACAAATACTCCATAAGAGTATCTTTTCCTACTGGCATCTCTTTCGAAATGGCCTTATGATATGCGGTTATACTAAATAAGTTTGAGAGATTGGTTAAGAGGTATTTACTAAGGCTTTTTAACAAAGTGGTGTTTCTTATTGCAAATCTTTCAACTAAATCTTTATAAATAAACATATCAAAATAATTGCTTAATATTTTATTTTTTAATCTTTTCTGTTCCAATACTACTTCTGGAAATCCCCCAAATTCCAGATATTCTTCCAAAGCATTTTTTACTTTGAATCTCTGTGAAGAATACTCATAGTTTTTAGTTAGATCAATTTTTTTAAATATTAAAAACTCTTTAAAACTAAGCGGAAATAAGTGGTAGGCGAGGCTTCTTCCTCGCAATGCAGTTGCTATTTCCTTACTTAATAATTTTGAGCTTGAGCCAGTAACAAATATTTTTGATTTTTTGGTATCATCTAATCGCCTAATAAAACTTTCCCAGTTTTTTATATTTTGTATTTCATCAAAGAAAAAATAAATTGTCTTTTCTTTATTATCAGGATAAAGTTCATAATATGCCTCTAACAAATCATTTAAATCTGCAAGTTCCAACGGATATAGGCGGTCATCTTCAAAATTAATATAAATTATTTGATCTTTTTTTATTTTTTTTTCTTCAATAAGATTTTTTATTAAATTATAAAAATAGCTTGTTTTTCCCGCCCTTCTTGAACCAACAAGAGCAATTATTTTTTTTGTTGACGGCAACTGTAGGCTACGCGCATATGTATCTAAAAGTGGACTTTCATGAAATTCTTTAATAATAAATTTAAAAACATCTTTCTTCATAGTAACATATATAAGGCTACTTATTTATAAAACTATCCTTCTATGGGCTACCACCAAGCCCATTTAAACTTTTCGCTTACTTTTGTTAACTCCAAGGTTAACTTTAGCGAATAGCACTTCGCAAACCCCCCCGCCTCTTAGTTAAAATATAAAACAGAGAGAAACTGCACAAAAGGGGGATCACACCAGTAAAGGTTTCCCTCTCAAAAGGAAACTATCACCAAAAACTAGCCTTGCATGGAAGACTGAACCAGGTAGCAAAAATTGGGTTTTTTGTACAGTAAATAAGAATAAACATTTAAATCCCTTTCCTTCTTTTATTTATTAGACTAAAATATAATATTGGGTGTGATATTAATGTTAAAGTTTAGAAATATACTGACTAATGGTGTTACTAGCTACTTTAAACACTTTCATGTTGTAATTGGATATGCAATAGGGCTATTTATTACTTTATTACTAAATAATTATGCTTTTTCTATAATAAATAATAATGTAACCTTTGTTTACACCAAAGGGTATGGCTTTGGAATCTATTTACTTATTTTGCTTGCAATAATTGTTTCCAGCTTGGTTTATGCTCTATTTACCTCAATACTTGTATTTGTTGTAAGAAGGGATTTATTCCAGGGTGTAAAGAAAATGGAAATGTCAAAACACATAATACAATCCGGAGTAAAAATATTTACTTTAATTTTATCACTTAATATTTTATTCTTTATTTTGTACTTTTTAGTTTCGAAAACAGTAGTGGCATTCATTATGCCTTTAGTATATTTAATTGCTTCAATTTTTATCTTCTATACCCCCCAGTCTATAATAATTGATGAAGAGGGGTTGCGATTTGGATTACGTCACAATTATAATTTTATAAAAAAACACAAACTAACTACTTTCTTAATATATATTGTTTTTATAATTCTAATATTTATTGTTGGTTTAATAGGGACCTATATCGGGGGAACCGCTGGAGCAGTAGTTGGATTAATCATTAATACAATAATATTAGTACCAGCTCTAGAAATAACAAAAACCATAATTTATCTTACTAAATTTGATATTTTTGATTCTTATTTAAAAAGATAAAAGCCTTTTTTTACTTTTTTTCTTCCTTATCTTCTTTTTTATTTGCTGCTCTTTCTTCCTTTTGTCTGGCATACTCTTTCTGGGTTGGGCAATTTTGGTTCAAACAAAATTCGTGTTTTCTTCTACCTTTCCTAAGCTCTATCTTTGGAGCATTACAGACAGGACACTTCCCTTTATAGATATACATATCCTTTTGAGGCAGAGAGTAGGTTATTTTACAGTTGGGATAGTTACTACACCCTAAGAAGCTTTTGCCCACCCTGGACTTCATTTTACGCAGGCTACCGCCACAAAGACAAGGCCCAAAAGCATCAAACTTATTTATGCCAATAACCAATCTCTTTGCTATTAGTGCCTTATTTAGTATTAATTCATCAACAATTTTCAACAAAACATCTCTGGAATCATTCACTACTTGTTCCTTAGTTTTTTCTTTATTCTCTATTGCTGTCATTTCCATTTCAAGAGTTGCGGTTGTTTCAGGAACTACTATTTCTTTTGCATATTCGCTTAGGGCAGATATAACTGCCTTAGCAATCTCAGTAGAAAGAATTTGCTTTATTCCATCAATATAATTTCTAGAGTATAATTTTTCTATTATTGTTGGTCTTGTACTTTTTGTTCCAATGTTCAGATCTTCCATAAGTTTCAACAGAGTACCTTGGGAATATCTTGGAGGAGGCTTTGTTTCTTTAGCAAGAATTTTTTTATCAAGAACTGGAACTTCTTCCCCAATTTCTAAAGATGGAATTGAAGTTTCTGTTACTTTTCTATAAGGATAAAAATCAAGCCAGCCGGATTTTAATATTTCTAATCCGTCAGATACAAACAAATATTCAGGAGTAGAGAATACTACTTTAGTTGCGTTTGCTTCTGCATCTTCTGCAAGAGTTGCAAAGAATCTATCAACAACTAATTTGTATATTTTCCATTCATATTTGGAAGTTTTATCTTCTTCTAATAAGCCAACTGGGTGTATTGGGGGGTGATCTTTTGTTTCTACCCCTTCAGAAGGGACTATTTTATCTTGTTTTCTTAGTTTCGCTACTTCTTTTTTAAATCCCGGTTCTAGGTCCTGTAAAATTTTAAAAATATCTACCCCTACATATTTTCTATTGTCTGTTCTAGGGTAACTTAAATATCCATTCATGTAAAGGTTTTCTGCAATATTGATTGCTTTTTCAGCAGAAAATCCAAGCTTTGTTGCTTCTCTTAAAAAATCAGTTGTATTAAATGGAGCGGGCCTGGGAATTTTTCTTTTTTTCTTATCAAGCGATTTCACAGTAACCTTGTCTTTAACTGTATCAAATATTTTTTCTGCTATTTCATTGCTTTCTATTCTTTCTTTTTCATATAAGGCAGTAAATTCTTCGCCCTTTTTCAAAAGCAATTCTATTTGCCAGTATTTCTCTGACTTAAAGCCCTCAATTTCTAAATCTTTTTCAACAATCTTTGCAAGGGTTGGGCTTTGAACCCTACCTGCTGATAAAAAATCAGGCCCCATTCTTTTAATAATAATAGATAAATACCTAGTAAGTACTGCACCCCAGATTAAATCAATTTCTCTTCTTGCGTCTGCTGCATCAGCTAAACTGTAATTTAATTCTTGCAGGTTATCAAAAGATTTTCCAAGCTCATCAGAAGTTATTGCTGAAAAATACGCCCTTTTTATTTCTATATTGCTATTTCCTTCTTGCAAGTAATTAACAGCCTCTTTTCCTATTGATTCTCCTTCTCTATCTGCATCTGTTGCAATTATTACTTTTTCTGCGCCAACTGCAAATTTTTTCAACAAATGAGCAATATCTTTCTCTTTCATTAAATATTTTATTTCAGGGTTTGTTACAAGCAATCTAATATCTGTTCCAAGCCATCTAGCATATTTGGGAGGAAATGCAACATCTGAAATATGTCCTTTTAATGGAATTAGAGTTACTTCTCCTAATTTTTTATCTGAAAATTCAAAATATGGTGCTTTGTTATATACTTTAGAGGAAAAGTTTTTTTTAGAAAGAATTTCAGATATTTTTTTTCCAGCAATTGGTTTCTCAGAAATTATTATTGTTTTCATAAAGTCACACCTTATATTTTATGAGCCTGAAACATTTTGCCTTTTTAGCAAAAAGTTTTCTTGTTCATAAAGTCACACCAGTATATTTTTTAAAAAGTATAAATAAAATTTGCTAGTGCCTATAATACACTTGCAAACTTGACAGTGGTAATGAATCTTTTTCATATTCTTTACCTGTTATAATTAATATTTTAAAATCAATTACCCCTTCTAGCTTTGTTAAAACATTATCCAACAATTCTATTTGCGACATGTCTGGAACAAGATAGAAAAAGGTTATATTAAAATCACCTGTTGTTCTATAAATTGTTTTTACAAAATCTTCTGATTTTAGTGATGCCATTATTTTTTTATAAAAATAATTATTTGCTTTTAATAGGATTAAAAACATCCCTTGGAATCCAACTACATCATAACCTATATCCAAAGATATTTGCTTAATTATTTTTTTAGATATTAGTCTTTCAAATCTTTTTTTTACTGCTACGTCGCTTATTCCAATCTCTTTAGCAATGTTACTAAAGGACGCTCTACCATCTTTTATAAGTATTTGTAGTATCTTAAAATCGTATTGATCAAGAACTGCCATTTTTTCACCTTTATTAAAAAAGGAAGGTATATTTATTTAAGTATTCTGTATTCAAACCACTTAACTTTCTTATTGTTTATAGCCTCTTTTAGGCTCTTTTCCATATTATTTAGACCAGAAGTGTTAGTTTTTACCTCTACAAACACAACTTCCTCTATTTTTCCAGAATCCATCCCTTTAAAAACCACGAAATCAATGGGTTTTCCAAAAAACTTTATCTCAGATGGTTTATATGGAAAGTTTGGCAGATATGGAGCTAACTGTTCATTTAATAACCCAGAAATAACAGACCTTGATCTTTTTATTGCATCTTTTCTGTTATCTTTTATAAGAGTATAGATTTCTTTTTCATATTTTGATATTTGGATTTTCATCAACACAAAACCGATGATTATTCCAATTACCAACGCACAAAAAACCAATAAAATAAATAAAAAATCCATATCAATCACCTAAAATCTTGGAGACATAATCCCCATCTAATTTATAACCTAATTTATAATAATATTCTCTTACTCCAATTCCAGAAATAACTGAAATTTTGTTGTATTTTGTTTTTGCTAAATCTTCTGCCATAGCTAACAATATTTTTCCTATTCCTTTATGCTGCCCTAAACTATTTTTATTTTTTGTACCTACAGAAGTCATATTACCATAAACATGCAATTCTCTTACTATTGCTGAATTTTTTAAATTTTCTATAATTGGTTTGTATGGAAATCTTAATCTTATAAAACCAAACAATGTTTTTCTATCAGGCGATTCAGCAGAAATAAAATATTCTGTTCCTTTGCTTGCTTTATATTTTTGAGAAAAGTATTTTACATCAGAGTCAATAAGTTTTGATTTTCCAAATTCCCTTGCTCTTATTTCTTTTATTTTTGACGGGTCTAATTTCTTTAGTACAATATCTCTAAAATTGCTTTTTTTAGGGCCTGCTTCTATTTTTGTTGAGGGGATATCCCTCTGGACTCTCATAACCCTTACCCAATAAGGGATTTTACTGTAAATTTTTGTAAGATAATCTTCAAACAATTCATTTGTGTATGGCTCGTATTTTTTTGATTTCCAAAGTTTGTGTAATTCAGTGCCTTTTATAACGAGACAAGGGTAGATTTTTAGCATATCAGGCGCAAAATCAGAAGCAAATAATTTTTTAAAATCAGCTAAATCTTTTTTGTAATTGCTACCATAAAGCCCGGGCATTATGTGGTATAAAACTTTGAAGCCTGCATCTTTTAATCTTTGAGTAGTAAGAATAATATCTTTTACTGTATGTCCTCTATTATTTAGTTTTAATATTTTATTATCAAGATGTTGAACGCCTAATTCAATTCTTGTGCCCCCAAGATAAAGCATCTGTTTTATTTGCTCACTTGTTGCGCAATCGGGTCTAGTTTCAAAGGTAACACCTATTGGTCTATATTTATATGTCTCCATTTTTTTCTTTGCTAAATCAAAAGTTTTTGACTTTTTATCTTCAAAAGAAATCCCATCAAAAATACCTTTCATAAACTTTTTTTGAACCAAAAAATCCTGTGCAGGAAATGTGCCACCCATAACAATTATTTCTAATTTAGATACCTGGTGACCCACATTTAATAATTGTGATAATCTGTTCTCTGTTTGCCTATAGGGATCATAATGATTTTGTTTTGCCCTCATCGCAGCAGGCTCAAAGCCAGTATAACTCTGTGGCAATTTTTCGGTCACCCCGCCTGGACAAAAAACACATCTTCCGTGAGGGCATTTTGAGGGGGGGGACATTACAGCTATAACATTTACCCCTGCATTAACTCTTATATTTTTTATTTGTAAAATTTGTTTTATTTTTTCTTTATCTTTTTTTGAGCAGTATTCTAAAGTTTCTGAATTAAGTGGAAGTTGCTTTAGCTTATATTTTTTACAAATTTTCATTTTAATAGAATTTAGTTCAAGCTGAGTAACTTTGTCTTTAGATTTTAAAACTTTGATTAACTCTTTAGAGTAAGCTTTTATATTCTGCATAATAAATAAAAAATAGAAAAAGGATTTATTCTTTTAGTACAATTGTGACAAATAATTTAGTATTGCATAAAACGGAGACAAAGAGTTGTTGATTATTGGATATGCAAAATACTGAAATTTTTCTTCTTCATTATGGGTTGTGATTATTTTTAATTTTTTATTAAGACTAAAAAGATTTATTCCTTTTTGATTCTCACAACAAAAATCTATATCATAATCCCCTATATTATTTGCAATAAAGACATTACTTAATTCTTTGGTTTCCCGCGGTTTAAGTTCCACCTTTTTATATAATATCCAAGAATCAGCTAAATTAGACTTAAATATACAACTTACTGCCCCATCACTTGGGTTTTCGACTATTACTTTGAAATCTTTTTCATTATGCAAACTAAACTCGTTTCCTACAAAGAAAAGTTGTGCCCTAATAAGCGATTTTGAAACCATTACGTAGGCGTCAATAGTTCTTTTCCCATTATTAGTGGTAATATCAAAATTAAGTTTATAGTTTCCTGGCAGGGCTGCATCTTTAACATTTAATGAAATATCGATAAATGGATTCCCATAGTTTATATTCCCTACAGAGAAAGCTGTGTTATCATAGCCTAAGGCAACGTTAGTAATACTCTCTTTATCATATGTTGATAACAAAGAGATTTCTAAAACCTGTCCAGGCATTATTTCAGCAAAAGAGCTTATTTCTCCTGATTCTATATCGTAATCCACTGGTTTAACAAAGCCAATAGAGTAGGAAAAACCAATTAACATAATTACCGTCAGCAAAAACAACTTTTTGAACATAAACCCACATCCAATATTTATGTTGCCTGTTTTGATTTCTCATTTCAGAAATCACAAACTTGAACATTTAACCACCTTTTAGGTATATAATATAACATAAAAAATGTTATATACCTTTGCTATCTACTAAATAACATGGATTCCAGATTTGAAATGTGTAAGAAAAGCAACCTATCTAAATTTTCTGTAGCTTTAGAGAAAGGTTATGTAGACAAGCAACTTATACCGTTTCTTAAAAAAATTAATAAAAAAGAGAATATTTATACGTCCAGTTGCTGTGCGGGAAGAATAATGGTTATTGGCCTCGACCAAGAAGAAACGAAAAAACCCAAACTATTTGTTTTCAAGAAGCACAACAAGGTATCAATTAAAGAAATAAAGAACGCGTTACTTAATAATAAATTTGAAGAACTTTGGCTTAAACAAGAACCCTTTATATTTCATTTTGGAGTAAGAGATTTAGAAACCGCAAAAAAAATGTTAAAAATAAAAACTGATTCGGGCATTAGAAGAGGAGGTATTTTTTACATTAAAGACAATAAATATCTTATAGAGCTAGTTGGATCCCAATATTTAAGCTTACCCATAAAAATAAATGAAAATCAAATATTAGATGATAAACAATTAGCTATTATGATAGCTAAAGCAAATAAAAAATTAGAAAAAAATTATATTGATTTAAAAAATTTTTGTAAGGCAATATTAAAAATTTAAATGCTACTTTTTTTGCCTCTTTTCTTTTGTCTTGACATATACCCAGAAATTTTATTTCTATTTGTTTTTGTTATTGGAAGATCAAGCTCTTTAACTTTTTTCTTGTTGTTTTCAAAATCAGCAGTAATATTTTCTCCAAGTGCCTCTATCATTACATCAGCTTTTGACTTTAATGGTTTTAACATTGATTTACCCATAATTATACACCTCTACTCTCTTGTGCCATCCAATTTGTATTTTACTACCTTTAAAGGTATTTTCTTTTCCGCGTATTCTTTTAATGCTACTTCATAAGGAGTATCCTTAATTTCTGCATTTACTTGTGGCGGAGCATTATCTGAGATCTGTAATGACCGCGTAGATAGTAATCTTGTCTTTTCAAATTTTGATTGTTCCAAAGCATCACCTATATAAATAAGTATAATATTATCTATTATACCCATTGCTTTTATATACGTTTCTGAAGAAAAATACTAAAAAAGGGATAAAAATGGAGTATAATTTTATTGAATATGTACAAAAATACCCTAAACAGTATGCTATTGCTAAATCAAAATTATGTATAAACTTGCTTTCTTTTTTATCGAAGTCCGGGGCCACAATTAAAGAGATTTTGGCGTCAGATTCATTTCATAGAATCGAATTAGCCGATCTAGAATTACTATTGAATATGCTTGTAAGCATAAAATTGCTAAATAAGACAAAAATAAATAATAAAGAAATATACTACGCCGGTGAGTTTACTAATCTGTTTTTAGAAGAATACAAAAGCACTAAGAAAAATTATGATATTTAGATTGAATAATGTAACACTAGTATTAAAGAGCCTAAACCTTCAAGAATTTTTCCTGCGTCGTTTTTTGAATCAATAAGATGGATTCTTGCTCCTTGCCCTGTTAACTTTAAAAAATATGGTTTTATTTTTAAAAAGTTTTTATTGAAATAATCTGTTGAAACTATTAACTCCGATATGGCAGTTATTTGGTTTTCTAATATATTTTCAATATCTTTTTCACCATAAACAATATTGCTTTTGTCTTTGGTTATTTTGTGCAATACAAAATTCATTTTTTCTATATCTTGGGATATTTTAAAATCTTGCAGAACATTAGATAAGGCCTTGCTTTTAATTAATTCTAATAGGCCATTCGTTCCAACCCCATTTAAACCAACAATAGTATTTTTTGATTTTAATCCTTTTTCTTTTAGATATAACAACACTTTTTCTTTTTCAAATCCAGGGCCTGCACAAACCAATAAGTCATATTTTTGATTTTTTAGAGTGTCATAAATTTCCTTAAAATAAGTTTTATCTTCATCTACTGCATAACGTTTTCCTTTGTTCTTAGAATTAGCTCTGGCTATCACATTATAATTACTATAATTGATTTCTGCGATTGTTGCAGATTCATCATCTAAAACAATAGCTAATATTTTTGGACCCAGGGTGCTGTTTTTTGAAGACTCTAGAAAGTCTCTTTCATACCCTAAAAAAGCAGTCTTTTCAATTTTAACTTGGTCTCCTGGCTCTATATCAAGAGTGTGGTATGATCCAACGTCCACAAATTCAATAGGGGTTCCGTCAGTAATTTGGCCAGTAAACTTAACATGTCCAGTCTCAAAGTCAAGTTCTTTTTTTTCTAATTTTATTTTTACAAAAACAGTTTTTTTTTCGCTATCTTTTGAGTTATCCACTCTAAAACGTCTAGTAGTCTTTGCAGAAATTAGATCATCGTTTTGTACGATATTGTATACAATCCAAAGGTCATCTAGGTTTTCAGGAGTTAGTATAATTTTTACTTCTTTTTGTAAAATAGAATATCTCATATATGAATTTTAAAGAGATTATTTTTTAACAGTATCCCTAGAAAATATAAATATGCAAAAAAAGAGAATTGCCATTATTGATTATAAAAAATGTAGAAAAGAAAGTTGCGGATTTGCCTGCTATAACATCTGTCCGGTAATCAGGATGGGTAAAGAGGCAATTTATTATGATGATAATGATAAAAAAGTACATATTTCTGAGGACCTATGTAGTGGGTGTGGAATCTGCCCAAAAAAGTGCCCATTCAATGCAATAGATATAATCAATTTGTCAATTGATTTAAATGACCCAACACACCAATATGGGAAAAATAAGTTTAGATTATTTAGATTGCCCTTCATTAGAAATAGCAACTCTGTAGGGTTAATAGGAAAAAATGGAACTGGTAAATCAACAATATTAAATATTTACTCAGGAAATATTGTCCCAAACTTAGGTAATTACGAAGAGGGGGGTAATTACGAAAAAATTATTAATTATTATAAAGGAAAAGAACTGCAACAGACCTTTATTGATATTGCGGAAAAAAAGATGAAGGTAGCATATAAACCACAAAATATCAACGGAATAAAAGAAACAGTTACTGGAAAAGTTATAGACTTATTGAAAAAAGTAGACGAAAGGAACAAACTTGAAGAAGTCGTAAAATTATTAAAAATGCAAAATATGATTAATAAAGAAGTTTCAACTCTTTCGGGTGGAGAATTACAAAAAGTAGCTATTGCCGCAACAATTATAAAAAAGGCAAGTATATACTTTTATGATGAACCTTCTTCATTTTTAGATATAAAACAAAGATTTATTTTTGCAAATTTAATTAACGAATTAAAGGATACAAACTTGATTGTAGAACATGACTTAGCTTTACTGGATTATCTTTGTGATTATTTGCATATCTTATTTGGAAAAGCCCACGCCTATGGGGTTGTATCAAGCATAAAAAGCACAAACCAGGCAATAAACGAATTTCTAGATGGTTTTATTAGCGATGAAAACTTAAGGTTCCGAGATTATGAAATAAATTTTTATTACCGAGATGAACAAGCAAAAAAAACTAATTTATTTTTTAGCTACCCCAAAATGACAAAAACATTCACAGATTTTTCCCTAGAAGCAGAATCAGGTGATATCTATGAGGGGGAAATTGTGGGAATAATAGGGGAAAATGGCATAGGAAAAACAACTTTTATAAAATTGCTTACTGGCGATGAATATTCTGATGACAAAAACAACAGTACTTTAAACAAAACAATGGCATATAAACCACAAGACATTTATTCAGAACATATAAAAGTAAAAGATTTTTTTAAAAATACAAATACTGAACTTCTTATGTCAGAAATTTGGTTTAAATTAAAAATAAATGAAATTGAGGATCTTTATCTTGATGAATTAAATACAGGTACCTTACAAAAAATATGGATTGCAAAAATACTCGCTACTAATGCCGATCTTTATCTTTTAGATGAACCATCTGCTTTTTTAGATGTTGAAGAAAAGTTAAATATCGCAAAAATAGTACAAAGTATTATCGCAAAAAGAAAAAAAGCAGCATTTATTGTTGACCATGATATTTTGTTTATAGATTTCATTTCTGATAAACTACTTGTATTTGATGGAGAACCAGGAAAAAATGGTTTTTGCACAAAACCTAAAGAAAAAAAAGCAGGCATGAATGAATTTTTAAAAATTTTAAATATTACTTATAGAAAAGATGCAAAATCAGGCAGGCCGAGAGTAAATAAATTTGATTCTGCAAAAGATAAAGAACAAAAAAGAAGTAGTAATTACTATATTTACTAGTTATGTATAATCACATATCGCTTTTTAAAAAAAATGTAGCTAGTTTCTAGTATGGCTGCGAAGATTTTAAATCTGGGGAGTGTTCAAAATTATTTGAAAAACGTAGATACCGCAGCAAGTCAATTAATAAATATTTGGGGAAAATACCCTGATACTACTTCAGATGATTTTTTTACACAACATTTAGATTGCAAAATTACAGTAATAAGATCCATACTAAATAAACTACATTTTTATGGAATAGTAAATTATGATAAAATAAAAAATGAAAATTCCGGCTGGTTTACTTTTAAGTGGCATATGGATTACGAAAAATTAGCTAAACTTGTTTTAATAAACAACCTGGATAAACTTGATAGCTTAAAAATCAGTTGCAAAAAGTATGAAGAATACCAAATGTTTACTTGTACAAATAAATGCAAGGATTTTGAATTTGAAGTTGCAGCACATTATAATTTCTATTGCCCGATGTGTAACGAAAATTTAAATGTTTTAGATCAAGCAAAAAAACAAAGCGAAATTAAAGAACTAATAGCAAATATAGAAAATGAAAATGCAATTTTATCCAGTTTCATTAGGGAAAGGAATAAAAAGTAAAGCTATCTAATAGATATAACTTAGCGGGGTAGGGCAGCCTGGAGTGCCCGCCGGGCTCATAACCCGGAGGTCGTTGGTTCAAATCCAACCCCCGCTACTTCTTTTTAAATGATTAACAACTTAACTGAGTAATTACGGTAATAACGGTAATTACTGTAGTTACCGGCCTATTTTTGTTGTATTTTATTTAATTTTTTAATGTGCTTTTACACAATTTGTTGGACATATTACTTTTGTTTGATTTTTGTTGCTTTTAGTTACCAAAAGTTAACTTTTTATTAAAAAATAAGAGTAAGTGCAGGTATTTTTAAAAGTAATTACATGAAAAACCTCACATAATTAACTATGTTTTTTGCTGTTTTTCTAATAAATCCGTTTATTTTCGCAATATCATCTCAAAATAAGGTAATAACGGTAATTACTGTCGGTAATTACAGTAATTATTATAAATACTCCCGTGTAATTATTGTAATAACCGTAATTACCAGTGATCAATGATGGGTTTATTTAATAAATTAAGAAATTTTTTTGGGAAAAAAGAAACAAAGTTACAACTTGAAGAGGAAAACAAGCCAATTCTAGAAAATAAACAGAAAAACATAATAACTAATTTGCCTGTTAAACTTGTACATAACGAACCTGAAGAAGAAGAAGAAGATGACTCTGTTGTAGACGATTTATGGAATTATATAGATCCTTTAAAAAATACTCAGGCCTATCATGTAATTAGTGTTATTGGCTTCGAAGAATGGGTTGATATGCAAACAGTAAAAGACAGAATAAAACAACTATTTTTTATTGAATATAAAAACGAAAAAAGTTTATATCCTTATATAAAAACACTTGTTGACATCGGATTATTAGAGACAAACTCTATTGGCGGAAAGAGACAATGGAAAAAAAGAGAGATTCTTATATCTATAAATAAGGATAGAGCGGTAATTACTTCAAAAAATAAATCAGGTTTAAAAGTAACAAAGTAGATTTACCCTTTATATTTAATATAAAAGCCGACCAACTTGTCAAACTTTTTAACTAATCCACTTCTTTTAAAGGCAATATCGTACCATTTACCGCTTTGTATAAGGACTATTATAGGCTCATACTGCTTTAGAAACATCTTATCCATGTGCTTACCCATAGACAACTCTTCCAGGATGTCAATTAGCAATTTATAGTTCCCCTGGTTATCAAGAGAGTATGTATTTCTTAATTGATTCTCAACTGATTTAGTTACTTTTGCATCATCTACAGTTATATCTACTACACTGTAGCTTGCTGTCCAATTTCCCTTACTTTGCCAGTTATGGGCTGGATTTTTTCCTGTTTTAAAAAAATTAATAAGATAAGAAAACCCTTCTTTCGTAACTATAATTTCATTTTTACCTTCTTTTATGAAAGCAAACTTACTCAAAACCCCTGGTCTATGATAAATGTATTTTTTACCTGTTTGTTTACAAACCACTTGAGTGTATCCATATATGGCCCTAAAAAGCTTTTGATATAAATAAGAAGAATGCTTTACTTCATCTAAAACTTTGATTTTATATCTTACTAAAAAAGCATCTACCATTGTCACACCCTATTGTTCTAGTATTATCTATTATATTATATTTGTAAATAGTTATGTATATTAAGAATAATAAGGTTTATAATTTAATCTTTTTTAAAACTTAAAAATAGGAAAAAATAAGCTTGAGATAAGGTAAAAATATTTTACCTATAACTCACTAGTGCCCCTGCTCTTATATTACTTTTTTTTTTATCGTCGGATACTCCGCTAATTTCTTCCATTTTTCTATTTTTTGAAGCTACAATTATAATATCTTTTACTGCTAAAACGTTCTTATAAGGAATACTTTTCTCAGTAATAATTTTTTTTGCTTGTTGCTTTGTCTTTACTTTTAAAGGCTCAGTAGTTATAGTTTCTAATTTACCTGTTTCTAGGTTAACAACTATATCATATACCTTACCTTTATAATCTCCATTATCTGTGTATATATCTCTTCCAAACAATTCTGATAATCTTAACATTTTTATTCCCCCTACCATATAGTATAAATTAATTTTTTAATTGACTAAAGGAACTAATCCCTTACATATTATAGAAAATAATACTTATATAAATACTTTTCTATCGTGAAGCTGGTTTGTATAAAAAGAAGTTTAAAAGAAGTTTAATTTTGAAAGTTAATGCTGGAACAATGGGGGGTGGGTAATCTATTTTGAATACCTTAAGGAAACATTTAAATATAACCTAGCTTTTTATTTAATTGTTATAATTAATACTGAGAAGAGAGGGTGATGTTAATGTATAAATACACAATAGCTAAACAATTGGCTTCAAAAAGAGTAATAACTGGACGAGGCGAGGAAGTAGGAAAATTAATAGATGTTCTTGTTAACGAGGTAAGCGGAGATATAGAATACTTGTTAGTTGAAGTAGATATTCAGTCAAGAGTAATAAAAAGCTTAAATTTAGGAAATGAAAGAGTAATAAAAATACCATATAGTGCAGTTGGCGCAGTTAGTGATGTTTTTATAGTTGATGAGAAGCAACTTGCTGCAGATCCTGAGGAATAAAAAATATAATTTTTTTATTCTTTAGGTCTAAACTACTTATATATCCTAAAACAGGATACTTATTTTTTTGTTTTTTTAGTAATTCAATTATTTCTTTTGGGTCTTTGCCTATGCTTAGCCCTTTAACAACAGCCTCCCTTATCTCCTCTAAATCGGAGTAGTTTTCTTCAATCCATTTGGCGGAGTCATTAGATTCTTGTATTTTGTTATCAAATTCTTTAAGTTTATCATCAACTTTCTTAATAGTAAGACTAAGTTCTAAAGTTTTTTTGTTTGGTTTGATCTCTTTTTTGAAATTATCTGGGTTGTGAAAGTAATTATCTAAGATTTCATTAAATCCGATATCTATTTTTCCTGCCCCTTTTATATCAAAAGGATAATATTCTAGTTTTTTGGTTTTTATTAAACTAACTTTATCAAATAGAACTTCTGAAGAATAAATTGTTTTTATTTCTCTTTCAGTGGTAGCCAAGTTATTATTTAAACTATAAATATGTTCGACTAAAGAAGGAGGAATATTAAGTTTGGTTAATAGCTTCCCAACTGTTTGGTAATTACCAGACAGTGTTTTTGGGTTTTCTTTTGTAGAACTTGGAAACAAATATTTTTTATTTATTTTAATTTCTCTATCGGCCCACTTTTCTTTAACCGTACAACCAATAATATCATAATCTTTATTTGTTAATATAATATTATTATGTGAAAATAATTCAAATATTAAGTAATTCTCCGCGGTTTCAAATACTATAATTCTTTCAAAATCTTTTTGAGTTATTGATATTATTTTTTCATTTTTTAATAATTCATTTAATTTTTTTACAAAAGGATTTTTTTCTGCTGTAGAATAATTGTATTTTGTAATAAACAAAAAGCCATTAGTAACAATAAGATCTAAATTTTTTTCTTTTGATTTTATTTTCATTTTTAGCCCAAGTTCGTCCGAGCTCAAACTTTGGATTTTTTGTATATATGTGTTTTCTAAATTTAGAGACAAAAAAGATTCAAAATATTTAACATCTAAATTGTTTAATAAAATTTTTTCCATATATTATATTAACTTGAATAAGTCTTTAATACTTTTTATTGTCTTATCTGCCCCAGCTCTACTAAGTTCTTTCTCAGAATAAAGATAATCTTCTTTACCAATACTAAAAACATTTGCTTTTTTTGCGAATTCTATATCTCTTATATTGTCTCCAATATAAACACAGTTTTTATGGTTTGTTTTCATGATTTTTAACAATTTATTTAACGATTCTGGGTTGGGTTTTCCAGCAAGATAGTCTTCGCTACCCAAGATTAAATCAAACAAATTATAAAAATTTTGAGGCATTAAAATCTTTAATTTTTTCCTTTTGCTGCTAGTAATTATTGCTAACTTGTAGCCTTTTGTTTTGAGTTTTTTAATTGCGTTTATTGTAGTCTTTGTAATTATTTTTCTTTTTGAAACATAATCTAAATAATTTTTTGCCCAATCATTATAAAATTGTTCTTCACTTATTTTTAGATTATAATCTTTTATTAAATTTTTTATCATTACTTTTGTTGGAGGCCCAAAATATTTTTTAACATCCATTTCGTGTTTCATTGTTTTTTCAAAAAATCGTTTTGCATACTTTGTTGTTTTTGCAAGTGTGCCATCAAAATCAAACACAATTAATTTAATATCTGAGAATTGCACCAATACCACCAAAAGCATTTAGAAACTGATCCCCTTCATCGGTGTCAGTAGAAATTATTATAACTTCAGTACCATTTTTTTCTGCTAATTCTGTAATATATTCTGCTATACTTATTGTTTCAATTTCTTCAAATTCTCCCCCACAATTACAACTTATTTTTTCACTATCTTCAAATAATATCTTCGTTGTATTGCAAGTAA
>Ga0268276_1002135_pt1 | contig 17524 bp, 18 predicted proteins | sample saktaG_4_FD_190145 | JGI IMG/M metagenome (GOLD analysis project Ga0268276, IMG submission 190145) | Saline water microbial communities from Sakinaw Lake, British Columbia, Canada - sak_2010_1_5_45m | ecosystem: Environmental > Aquatic > Non-marine Saline and Alkaline > Saline ...
GATGTCAGTTGATATCAGCGATGATATCAAAAAGGAAGTGCAAATAAAAGATAGTTTATCGATTTCAATTCCAACACCAAGACATATCGTAAATCAAACAATTAAAGAAATAACCATCAAACCGAGTTTTGATGGCAAATATGTCCATGTGCACTATGTCTATGAAACAGATGAACCCATCTTAGAAAAAAGCAATCCAAGAGAAACGATGTCAATTGATTTAGGATTTAACAATCTAGCGATGTGTGCAGTAACCAATCATCATCATTTATTAATAGATGGTAAGAGACTCAAAAGTATGAATCAATACTTTCATAAAAGATATGCTTACCTATCAAGTGTTAGACCCAATCAAGAGATTTTAACTCAGCAGATGGAAAAACTGATCATCAAAAGAAATCATCAGATGACTTACTATATCAACAAAGCAGCCAAGCTCATTATTGATCATGGGGTAAGAAACGATATAGGTGAGATCATTATTGGATACAATGAGGGATTTAAAGATATCAATTTATCTCATCAATATAACCAGATGGCTAAAAGCATTCCACTAGCAAGATTGAGAGATAGATTAGTTTTTCTAGCCATTCAAAAAGGGATGAAAGCCCGAGTCGTTAATGAAGCTTATACATCTGTATCTTCATATATCGATCAAGACCCGATATCAAAATCAGCATTCAGTGGTCAAAGAATCAAAAGAGGGCTTTATCGAAGTAAGGCAGGTTATTTAATCAATGCTGATTTAAATGGTGCATTAAATATCTTAAGAAAAAGCAAACCCGAAATCGAAAGATTAGGCATTAGAGGTTGGAACACACCTAGACGGACATTGGTAATATAAAATCATTGTTTACGTCTTAAAGAGCACTAACAGGTGCTAAGAGTGAATTTATTCACTTTTGTTCTACTCGTTTATATGATGTATAACTTTTAACTGGTTCAGTTCTTGGTTTTAACAGTATATAAGATTTAGGTTTTAATGTGACATGTAGAACACCGGCAATGAGTTGTATGGATTTTGCATGTCCTTTTAGTGTTATAAAATCGGAATAGTTCATTAATTTCGAATCAGGAATTAACACATTTTCAGTTATAGACCTATGAGTAGGATTCAATAAAATGAGTACTGTATCTGCAACATCATCAGTTTTTCGTTCATATCCGATTAATTGATGTGTAAGAAGAGAAACATAATCACCAACCCTAAGCGCACGTTCTTGGTGATGCAACGATATGAGCGATTTAGTCCACTTCAAATACGGATTATCATCTGCAACCAAATCCCAACGCATTGGAGCTCGATTCTTAGGATCTACTCCACCCTTCATACCTAACTCATTTCCATAATATAGATTGGGAGATCCAGGTAATGTGAATTGCATGATTTGAGCTAATTGCTGATCTTTTTTTGATGGTAACTGATTGCGTAATCTAGGAACATCATGATTATCAAGAACTGTCCATGATTTTAAGATATTTTCTATTCCGGAATCTTCAATCACTTTTGTAATCATTTGTAATGAATGGAGAGGCTTAATTTTTCCTTTGATTGTCTTCATTATAATTTCATAAAATGTGAAATTCATTACTCCATCAATAGAATTAAACCAATCTTTGGGATAATTCCAAATCTCACCAACAATCATAGAATCCGGTTTTTCTTCATGAGCTGCTGCAGTTAGTTCGGCTAGGACTTCATAACCCAAATCAAATGCCACATCCAAACGCCAACCATCTATGCCAAGTTTCAGATATGTTTTGATGACAGAATCATTTCCCCGATAAATATAATCACGTACTTCTGGATTTTCAAGATTTAATTCAGGCAAACTTTTTACATCGGCCCAAAGACGCACTCCGTCTTCATATTTTGAATTAAAATAAAACCAGTCGTGCTTTGTACTTTTTGGGTTTTTTGCTTCCTGAAACAATGGCGATGAAACACCAACATGATTAAAAACACCATCCAACATGATTTTCATTTTGTTGTTATGAACGGTATCTGATAGTATCTTTAAATCCTCAAATGTTCCAAATTCTGGTGATATCTGAAGATAATCACTGGCATCGTATTTATGATTGCTTACAGAGTAATGTATCGGATTGAGATATAAAACATCAATATTGAGGTTCTTTATGTAAGCCATTTTTTCATTAAGACTATTTAAGTCTCCACCCCAATACTCTAATTCATGCTCAAAGTATTTCACATCGTTTAAAAATGGGCCACGTTTTGGTAACTCGTTCCAGTTCATCAGCTTTTTTGGTTTTTGATATGAATCTAATTTTTGATGTAAATCTTTTGATGGAGAAAAACGATCCACGAGAACTTGATAAACAATCGTTCCATTTCGCCAATCTTTTTCTCTTTTAGAGTAGATATCTGACTTATTCATATCTTTGCCTCCGTATAAATGTTTTGTTTATCATATAATGCAGTGTTTGAAGAAACACTAATGACCTAAAAAAATAAAAAGTATTTTAAATGGTTTATAGTAAAAAGACTATTTTTCTGTTTTCTTTGAAGGAGATATTAGCCATTTACTAAATCTACTGAAATCTTTTTTTGCTTCAAAATATCCGATAATGCTTATGATTAAGGAAGTGATAGCATTCAAAATCAGATCATACATTGTATCTCTAACTGCTACTAATCCATGAAATGGTTCAAGAGTAACAGAATTAACTGTTCTTAACATATTGCTTGAAGTGGATAAATTATCGAGTGTGAATTCGAATAATTCCCAAAGAGCTTCCACAGTCATTGAAAAACAGAAAACAAATAAAGCAATGACAAAAGGTTTTAGCACGAGTTGCTTGTTGGGATTTCTGGATGCAGAATTAATGATTGAAAAACCCACAATAGCAACTAAAAAGCTAGAAGAAATATGCAGCATATCATCCCACCAACTGACCGTTACAAAAAAATCAGCAACTTCGCCCATAAGTAGCGCAGCTATAATGAAAACTAAAAAAGAACTTTTCATGTAATCTGGGATATCAAGTTTAAATCTCTTTTCAAGAAAAGAAGGACCAAATGACAAAAAAATCAATATGATCAATTGTGTTGCTATAAATATATTTCGACTGGTATCAACATCATTTGTATCAATGAAAATACCTAAAATACTAACGGTTAAAAGTAAAAACATAGCTATTCTCATAGTATAGTAGAATAATTTTAATTTTTTACTCTTTTGCATACAAATCATCTCCCCAAAAATAAATGGGAATATCTACGATGATGGAAACATTGTTTAATAATAGAAAACTAATGAGATATGAAAAAGCAGAGTTTAAATCTTTGTTATGAAGTTTATAAATGAAGTTAGTCTATGATTTAGTGAGTATATTATACCAAATTAAGGCATCATCTGTACATCGTCTGTGGATAACTTTCAACATTCAAGAGTCAATTAGTGTAACATTAAGCATATTTTTCTCAATTAATGTTTTTTCTTATACAATAATTTAGATATTCCGCTATTTATTTTTGAGATAATAAGATAAACTAGGTGTTGAGAACATATTAAATTTGATTTGTGGAGGAGGAGAACATTATGAGACTTATCGAGAATTTTGATTCAAACAATTATGATATGTGTACTGGATATTTTCATCGAGAAGCAGTTCGAGCAATTATTATTAAACAGAACATATTAGCTTTAATCAAAGGTGAAAAATTTGGCGAATATAAATTTCCAGGTGGTGGAAAAGAAGAAGGTGAGTCAAATAAAGTCACGCTTCAAAGAGAAACACTAGAAGAAACTGGATTAACGATCAAACCATCTTCTATCAAACCATATGGTATGGCGATAGAAAAAAGAAGATCTGTGATTAATCCTGACGACTTATTTCAGATGGAATCATTCTATTATTTATGTGATGTTTACGAGCATATACAAGAAACAAAACTTGATGACTATGAACTACTATTTGGATACCAACTGCATTTTGTAAGTATCGATGAGGCAATACGTGCTAACGAATTAGCTTCTACGATTCACCAGCAAGAAGCGCCATGGATCAATAGGGAATTAGCCATCTTTAAAGATGTAAAAAATAAGTTAAATTTATAAGATTAGGATAAAAGAAAAACCGCTTAATTAAGCGGTTTTATTGATGATGTAGTCTTTGTAAATTGTTGTTTGTTCTGGAGTTAATATCACCTTGACATATGTTCCATCTTCTTCATATTTTGTCTCTAGAATTGTATTGTTATCTTTGAGTCTAGCATATATTTGCCCCTTGTCAAATGGAATTTTCAATATCTGAATTCGATTTGATTTATAAAGATGTCCATAGATTGTATCAACGAGCACATCGATATTTTCTTTTGTCCGATTGGAGACATAAATATAATCTTCATCAATTGGAGGTTTTGAAAGAGCAATCTCTTTTTTAGTTAATACGAGCAAACGTTCTATTTGATCAGCACCAATGAGAGTTAGTACCTCTTTGGTTGTATCTATCTGGTGATGATTAAAATAGGCACCATCAACAACGTGTAGTAATAAATCTGCACCAACAACATCACTTAATGTGGATTCGAATGAACGAATCAGTTCATGTGGTAATTTGTTGACAAATCCAACCGTATCAATCAAGATAAAAGGTGGATAATTATCTTTTTGCAGTCTTTTAGCCTTCGTATCCAAAGTCGCAAATAACATATCTTTTTCTAAAACAGGATCTGAAGTATTCTTTAAATAACTGCTTAAACTATTCATTAAAGATGATTTTCCAGCATTGGTGTAACCAACTAAGGCGACAACAGGAATTTGACTTTTGATTCTTTGTTTTCTTGAAATCTGTTTTTCAGCTTTAATCTTGGATAACTCATGCTTAATAAATGAAATCTCTGTCAATAATTTTCTTCGATCCATTTCAAGCTGTGTTTCACCAGGACCTTTGGCGTTATAACTGCCTCCGCCTTGTCTGGACAATGAACTGCTCATACCAACCAATCTGGGAAGCATATACATTTTTTGTGCTAAAGAAACCTCCAAGACAGCTTCTTTGCTTTGAGCTCTTTCAGAAAAGATGGAAAGTATTAAAAAACTTCGGTCAATGACTTGAATATCTAATTCTTTTTCTAGATTTTTAAGTTGTGCTGGAGATAATGTATCATCAAAGATGACAATATCAATATCCAAGACTTCAATCATCTTTTTGATTTCAGCAACTTTCCCACTACCAATATAAAATTTAGGGGAAATAGCCTTTGCATTTTGAACGATTTTATCTTTTGTTTTTATTTGTAATGCTAGAGCCAAGTGCTCTAGCTCATTAAGGGAATTTTCTGTTTCTTCCGTAGATTCCTTGTAACTAAGTCCTACTAGTAATGCCTGATCCATATATACCTCATATTTCTCTATCTTAATGATAGGCAGTACTCCGTGTTAGATAAGTTTTATTTAGACTTTGACCAACATCAAAGAGTGTATCAAGGCATGGGTTACCCATGCTTTTTGTTGTCTTAAAATAAAATTAAGACCATTGTGAAAATCACACAAGGATCTTTGTATATTGGTCTAAATGAATTTTAGGTCAATGGCAAATGATATGTGAGTACCTTGTATGATCAGCAACTTAAAGTTACCTTGTTTAAACCAAAAGTATTAATATACATGACTTAACCTCCTTTTACGATTCAAATAATGCATCATTAATCTATACATAATTATATCTTTTTATGGTTTAAAACACAATAGGTACAATGTTTTGTTCACATAATATGAGAGCACAGTTCTTAAAAGATTTTCTTTTAAAGTTAGATAATTACGAATGATTTTTGTATTATTGAAATGAGATGTTGTGATATAATAGGGTTAGTAAAAAAGGAGCGCGATCGTATGTTATTTGATATTCCTATTTGGAAAGTTGTTGTTGATGCGTATTTTGTTTGGGTACTTGTTATTTTTCTTGTCAAATTTATAATTAGCAATAAAAAAATGCTCAATATTGCAATCTCCTTTTTATTTGTTTATGTCATTGCATACGTTGCAAATCTTCTGGATTTATTAGTCAGTGGTCCAATTTTAGCTTATCTTGCGCAATGGATGCCAGTCTTGATGATTGTTATCATGGCTCCAGACATTAGAAGATCTTTAGAAATTGTTTGGAAAGCAGATGCTAGAAATGATATCTTAGTCATGGGTAGCGAAAGAACAAAGATATGTGTTGTTGATGCAGCAATCTATCTTTCAAGCCAAAAGATTGGCGCGCTTATGACCATAGAAAAACATAATACTTTAGATCAGTATTCAGAACGTGCAATCATGATGAATAGTGAAGTTTCTAAAGAAGTACTTATTAATATTTTTACACCAAATACACCACTTCACGATGGTGCTGTAATCATTCGTGGGGATTCTATTTTATGTGCTGGTGCATATTTTGTTTTATCAGATAACGAAAACTTCGATAAAACGATGGGGTCTAGACATCGCGCTGGGTTAGGTATCAGTGAGATCACAGATAGTATGACCATCATTGTATCTGAAGAAACGGGCCATATTTCTATTGCTATTGAAGGTATTATGCTTAAAATCAATGATCGGGACAAGTTGATGGAATACGTCAACATGTTCATGAAGTGAGGTAAAAACGATGAAAAGATTGCTTGCTCTAATTATAGAACCACTCAAAACTTTCTCAAATCGGAATTTTGCAGAAAAACTTTCTGCCCTCTATAGTAAAAACAAATGGTTAGCTTATGTGTTATCCCTGTTGATTACTATCGTTATTTTGGGTTTAGCTTATATTATTCCAAATTTATAGTGTGGTGATGAAATGCTTCAACATCCGATTTACCCATTAATAATCACCCTTTTCACCTTGTTTTTGGTAATTATACAAAGCATCCAAAGTGAAAAGGTTCTAAGAAATCGACTTATAATTACCTTTTTAAACATTGCCGTCACCGTGATGGTTTTTGTTATTTATCAAACCATTATCATTGGCAACACACTGTATGAAAACATTTATATTGGTTTTAATTTCTTTATATATGCTGTTTTTCTACTCATTTTATATTCAACTTTCAAGACAGCTATTCTAAAAGCAAACCATTATCAACTATTTGTCAAATCAATTAAAAATAGCAGATGGAATGCGTATTATGTTGTTGACGCAAAAGAAAGAATTAAGGATATATCATCAAGTTTGCTCAGTGAATTAAATCTAGATAAGGAAGAAATCATTGGTAAAAAGCTGTTTAATATTTTAAATAAATCAATTCGATTTACACGTTTTAATGGACAAGATGTTACCAATCGTTCACTTGAAAATTACTTTGCGAGTTATAAAGAAAGAGCTAAACAAGGTGATAGTGAAGTCCAAGAAATTTCATTTTTAAACTTTGACGGGAATCCTATTATTCTGCATATGGTGATGCAACCCGTATTTGCGTTAGGGCGTTATAAAGGTAGAATATGCGTTGGTGAAAAGAAGACGGATTTCGATTTGCTTGCTGTTGAAAAAGAACTTAACGAACGCAGTAGCGAACTAGAAAGCATCAGACACAAGTTTATAGCAACCCTTGAAATTAGCGAGGAAGGATTATTTTATATTGATCTTGATGAAAGAACGATTTGGGCGAGCGACTCTCTTGTTGGCATGCTTAAACTTCCAGGAAACACACTGGACTTATCTGATTTCAGAAGATTGATTGAAGCTGAAGATCTTAAGAAGTATTTAGCCCTGTTGGGCGATTTATCACTTAATAAAAAACAGTATTCAACATCCTATAGAATCATGGTTAGCGGTAGATATTTATGGTTTAAAGAAAAAGGAAAACGACTTTTTGAAGATCAGAATAGTGCGGTTATCATGGGTACATTAAATCCTATGAAAACTAAACATTATTTATCAAGCAATATTGACGAGTTAGATAAGCTTAAAGACCAAAATGATATGTTGGTTTCAATGCATCAGCTATTTAATGACAATAGATATTTTCAATTGGTCGTCATCAGATTAAAAAATATGCCTAAGATTAATGAGACCCATGGCAGAGAAGTGGGTAACATGCTCATGGCAGAATATATCAAGAAATTAAGAACTACCTTCGTTACTGAAAGCGGAGATATCTTTAGAGTGTCTGGTATTGAATTTGCGATTACGATTACAGATCCTAGAAAGATGGATGTTTTAGCAAATGGCATCAAGACGAATCCAACATTCTTGAATCTTATCATGCAGTATGGTTCTTTATCTGCTGAACTTGAAGTGTTCGCAGGTATTGCTATTGGTGGTGGAGATGCAGGAGATGAACATAAACTTTATACAGCTGCCGTTCAAGCATTAAAGATTGCTGAAAATCCACAATTTGCATCGCATGGTTGTTACTATAAGGACATTGTTTCATGAAAGACGACATTAGACGTCGTATCATAGAAATTCGTGAACAATCTTCGACCCAATCATTCAACAATCAAAATGAAGAAATTATTGAAATGATAGAAAATGATCATGAGTACCAACAAGCAAATTGTGTTGGTATTTACTACCCATTGAAAAATGAAGTCAATTTACTACCTTTGACCAAGGGAGAAAAAAAATATGCTTTTCCTAAGGTTGAAAAAGATGGCATTCACTTCTATTTATTAGAAAACAAAACTTCTTTTAAAAAAAGCAAGTTTGGTGTTTTAGAACCACAAGAAGGCGCAGTTGCAGATGAGCTCATCGATTATCTTTTGGTTCCTGCACTGGCTATTTCAAAAAAGGGGTATCGCATTGGGTTTGGAAAAGGCTATTATGATCGTTTCTTAGCACAATATAGACCAAAGCATGTTAAAGGCGTTATTTATGATTTTCAAGAAATAGAAGATTTTCTTAAAGATCAACACGATCAAAAACTTGATGCATATTTTAAGGGGTCAAAATGAACACAGCTGTAATTGTTGCTGCTGGAACAGGTAGCAGAGCACAACTCAATCAATCAAAAAGTTTATATAAAATCAATAACAAACCTCTTTTTCTCTATAGTGTAGAGACCTTTTTATCAATGGGATTCAAAATTGTTTTGGTTGTATCTAAAAATGATGTCAACGAAATAAAAAAATATGTTCAAGATGATATTAAGCTCGTGCTTGGTGGAAAAACAAGAGGAGAAAGCGTCATGCTCGGACTCAAGGAAGTCGAAACACCCTATGTATACATCCACGATGCAGCTAGACCACTGATTACTCAAAACGTCATATTGGAAATTGAAAAAGCGCTTCAATATCACGATGCTGTCTTGCTTGCAGAACACATGACCAACGCTTTGAAATCTAACGATAATAATCTGTTAGTCAGTCTCAACCGCGATCAATACCTTCTAGCTCAAACACCACAAGCATTTCTGACGGAAAAGATTAGGTTTGCTTATCAGAGAAGCACTCAATATTTTGATGATGATATTGCACTTTATCAAGCTTTCTATCCTGAGGATAAAGTACAAATAGTCTTCAATGCAGATCCTAATATCAAAGTGACTTATCCTCGAGATTTCTTATATGTAAAACAACATTTGGAAAAGGAGTCCTTTATGCGTATCGGACATAGTTTTGACATTCATCAACTTGTAGATAACCGACCACTCATTCTGGGAGGTATAGAAATACCTTATGAAAAAGGATTGCTTGGACATAGCGACGCCGACGTATTATTGCATGCAATTGCTGAATCAATGCTTGGTGCACTTAGTTTAGGAGATCTTGGAACCATCTATCCGGATACAGATCCTGACAATAAAAATATGAGTTCGATTAAAATCTTGACGACTATTTATGATTTGATTAGACAAAAGGGCTATGAAATTGGTAATATAGATTCGACAGTTTATGCCGAACTACCAAAATTGAACCCATACATAAATAAAATTAGACAAAGCATAAGCAAAACCCTAGGAATTTCAATTGATCAAGTCAGTGTTAAAGCAACCACTTATGAGCAATTGGATTCAATAGGAAAAGGTCAAGCAATTGCTGCTGAAGCAGTGGTTTTATTGAAGAAGGTGTGAAAAATGATTGTAGATACTGAGTTTGGAGAATTTGAAATTATAAAAGACTATAGAGAAGCTTTTGATCTTGCTAAGTTTCTAGAACGTTATGTCGATGTGGCTTTTGATCGATATACGTATTTGGTTGGTGACATGTCATCAAGTATTCTCAGATTAAAAGGATTTAATTCGGATCCAAAGAGTCCTAATGGATATAAGAGAATTCCCGATTATTTAAATGAATCATGTCAATTCAACTGCGCACACTATGTTTTAAAGCGATTAAAACCTGCGCAAAACAAGTTGATTGATATATAGGATTGACTGGTATATACTTAAAGGCGACACGGGAAGGTGAATAAAATGGATGAAACTAAACAACAGGTATTAGACTTAATTCATAAGGTGAGACCATATTTACAAAGAGATGGCGGAGATATTGAAGTTATCAATGTCGAAGACGGTATAGTATATGTAAAAATGCTTGGAGCATGTGACGGGTGTATGGCACTTGATGTGACCCTAAAACAGGGCATTGAAACAATGCTATTGGAAAATGTTCCCGGAATCATCGCTGTAGTGACAGTAGATTAATCATTAAAGACCGCAATATGCGCGTCTTTTTTACATTATAAAAGTGTGAGGTAGTAATATGGAAAGGAAAATAGGGTTAGTAGTAGATTCAACATTTAGTCTGAGTAAAGATTATATTAAAGAGCATCAAATCGTGGTTGTTCCATTACAAGTCATCATTGGTAACAGCAGTTATGTGGATGGAGAGTTTGATCCGGATATTGCAGTTCATGCGATGCAAAATCATTTGGATATTAAAACCAGTCAACCTTCGCCAGAACTATTTTTGAAAGCATTTGAAAAACAACTTGAAACATTCGAAGAAGTTTTATGTTTGACTCTGTCAAAAACGTTAAGTGGCACCATCAATAGTGCAAATTTAGGGTTGACATTGATTGAAAATAAGCATGTTCATGTGGTTGATACGCAACAAACAATCAGCGGAAGCGGTTATATTGCTAAAAAAATGATTGAGTATTTTGATGAAGGTCATACCATGGAACAAGGATTGATCTACTTAGATGAACTGATTAAAAAAGGATCCTTAATTTTTACAGTCAACGATTTACAAACACTTGTCAAAGGTGGAAGACTCAATAGAGTTCAAGCCGTCATTGGCAATATTCTCAAAATCAAACCAATTTTAAGATTTAGACAAGGTGTGCTTGATTTGGAGCATAAAGTCAGAAATTACGACAGTATATATGTGTATTTAGTCAATGAAGTGAAAAAATTGCTTGTATTTGGAAAAGTTGTTGTTTTAATTTCTTATGTCGATCGGAGTACAGAAGCAAAGGTTCTCGAGCACGCAATATTTCAGTTGGGTGAAAACGTATCGGTTTCCATAACTGGTGTGGTCAGTCCAGTCATATCTGCTCATATTGGGCTAGGCGGATTGAGCATCTATATAGCTACAGAATAAACGCGGACAACGCGTTTTTTTCTTGTTGCATATTAAAAATATGATATAATGTGTTAGAGGTTTTTGATATGAAAATAGACGATCAAATCACATGTAAAGTTACAGGAATTCAATCCTATGGTGTCTTTGTTTCCTATGAGGATTATAATGGGCTCATTCACATATCGGAAGTATCCGATCAATATATTCCTTCCATCGAGGAGATACTTTGTGTTGGAGATGAGATTGAAGCAATCATTTTAGAGATTGATGAGGAACAAAGACGCTTGAAGTTGAGTTATAAGCAAGCCAATCCAATCAATCCAAGAATTCAGAAGATGGTTAAAATCAAAATTGGGTTTCATTCTTTATCTAAGGCGTTGCCTTATTGGATCGAAAAAACAAAGAAATAGAGGACTATATCATGGCTTATGTTGAATTAAATATTGATGATACACGCTCATTTTTAAGTGTTGAACCAGAATCATTACAAAAAAAAGTAAATGAATTGCATAAGGTAATTCATGAAAAAACAGGTTTAGGAAATGACTATTTGGGCTGGCTTGACCTACCTAAAACTTATGATAAAGAGGAATATGCTCGAATTTTGCTTGCTGCTAAAAAAATTAGAAAGCAAAGCAAGGTTTTAGTTGTTATTGGTATTGGCGGATCTTATTTAGGTGCTAAGGCTGGACTTGAATTTCTTAATACGCCTTTTAAAAAGAATAAATTGGAAATTGTTTTTGCTGGGCATCAAATGTCAGGAACTTATTTGAATAGATTATTAGATTATTTGAAAAATAAATCCTTCAGCGTTAATGTCATTAGCAAATCAGGCACTACAACCGAACCAGCGATTGCTTTTAGAGTTTTAAAAAAAGCTTTAGAAGAAAAATATGGAGTTGAAGGCGCTAAAGAAAGAATATATGCTACAACAGATAAAAAAAGAGGTGCTCTTTTTTCTGTTGCTAAAAAGAACGGATACGAAATGTTTGTTATCCCCGATGATATTGGAGGACGCTATAGTGTTTTAACCGCTGTAGGACTGCTTCCTTTACAAGCAGCTGGACTAAGTACCAAAACGATACTCAAAGGTGCCCTTGATGCATATAAGCGGTTTTCAAAGCCTAATTTGGCGAGTAATGAAGCCTATTTGTATGCTGTAACACGATATTTGCTCTATACATCAGGTAAGAAAGTCGAAATGCTTGTCGGTTATGAACCTAATTTGTTATATTTAAATGAGTGGTGGAAACAACTCTTTGGTGAATCCGAAGGTAAAGACCACAAAGGTCTTTTCGTAGCAAGTGCTGGATTCTCTACGGACCTTCATTCTTTAGGACAATATATTCAAGAGGGTGAGCGTCATCTTTTTGAAACAGTTATCAAAGTTTTTGAAACTGAACTTGATGTGTTTGTTCCAGAAGAAGAAAATGATTTGGATGAACTTAATTATTTAAAGGGCAAAACATTGTCCTATGTGAACTCACAAGCCCTCAAGGGAACCATGATGGCTCACAAGGATGGTTTGGTACCTAACATGTTACTCACTATTCCCAAAATGGATGGTTACACATTTGGGTATCTCATTTATTTCTTTGAAAAAGCATGTGCGATGTCAGCGTATCTCATTGATGTTAATCCATTTAATCAACCTGGTGTTGAAGCATATAAGAAAAACATGTTTGCATTGTTAGGAAAAAAAGGATACGAAAATATTATAAAGTAGGGATCAAATGAAGATTAGGAAGTCATATTCAGAACAAGAAACAGAATCCATTGGTTTTGAACTTGGATTGATACTCAGGGATGAACCTAGAGTTGTAATCTTACTTGATGGAGAACTTGGTGCGGGAAAAACAACATTTACCAAAGGTTTAGCTAGAGGTCTTGGTATTGTTTCAATCGTCAATAGCCCAACGTTCACGATCATGAAAAAATATAAATCAGACGATCGCTTTCGTACTCTTTACCACTTAGACTTGTATCGTCTTGATGGTGCTGGTACTGACTTCGATTTAGAAGAATACATCGATGGTAATGGCATGATTGTTATTGAATGGCCATTTCGGGTTGTAGATTTTTTGCCTACTGATTATTTGCTAATTCAAATTAAGAAGATCTCTGATACACAAAGAGAATTTATCATGGAATGCCATGGGTACCCATGTAAAAGAGCGGTGCAATTGATATGATGAAAAGATTATTGTTTGATGTATCTTCAAGCATTATGTATGTCGGTTATTCCAAAGATGATATTTTGGTTGACTTTTCGATACGTATTGCTATAAGAGATCATGCTAAGTATTTGGTTGATCGCATTGATCAAGTACTTAAACGAAACAAACTCAAATTAGAAGATTTAGATGAGATCATTATCGGTATTGGACCTGGATCCTATACCGGTTTAAGAATTGCTGTCATGGTAGGAAAAATGCTTGCGTATACTAAAGATGTGAAGCTAAAGACCGTAAGTAGCCTATTTTTCATGACCAGTGGTTATGAAGGCATGGTTGCAGCGTTGATGGATGCCCGTAGAGGTTATGTTTTTTCAGCAATCTATGAAAATGGCAAGACCATATTGGAAGATGAATATCGTAAATTCTCCGAATTATCAGAAAATCCACTCTATCAAAAGGCAAGAACTATCTTTATCGATGACAAAAACTACGAGGTCAATGTCAAGCTTATTGCACAAAGAGCAATACTTGTCGAAAATGTTCATGATCTCATTCCAAATTATTTAAGAAGAACAGAAGCGGAAACCAATCATGATCAGAAAAGCAAAGATTAACGATATTAAATATCTCGTTCGCATCGAAAAAAAGGTATTCACACAATCTTTAGGTGAATCTTTTTTGTATGATGAATTATCGCTTAATCCTTTCGCACATTATTTTGTATATGAATTAAATAAAGAAGTTATTGGCTATATTGGATTTAGAGCCATTGATAAAAATGCGGAAATGATGAATTTTTGTATGGATCCTGAATATCAAGGACAAGGATTGGGATATGAGCTTCTTAAGCATTCAATGGATTATCTTAAAGCACTTAATGTAACCAGTGTCCTATTAGAGGTTAGAAAAAGTAATAAGACAGCACAATCCATGTATGAAAAATTTGGATTTGTTAAATCTCACATCAGAAAAGACTATTATCAAACAGAAGACGCATTTGTCTATATTAAGGAGGTGTAAAAATATGATTATATTAGCCGTAGAAAGTAGCTGCGATGAAACCAGTGTTGCAATCATGGAGAATGAAAAGCACGTCTTGTCACATATTGTTTTATCACAGATGGATATTCACGCGATTTATGGAGGCGTAGTTCCAGAAATTGCCTCAAGAAATCATATTGTACACATGACTAGAGTATTTGAACAAGCACTTCTTGAAGCGAAAGTTGATATTAAAGATATAGATTTAGTTGCTGTCACCAAAGGACCTGGACTCATTGGATCACTTCTTGTAGGAATCAATGCAGCAACCACCTTTGCTTTTGCTCATCAAAAGCCTTTAATTGGGGTTAATCACTTAGTGGGTCATATCTATGCGGCAAACATTGAGCATGAACTCAAGTTTCCTGCACTTGCTTTATTAATCAGTGGAGGACACACGGAACTGATTTACATGAAGGACCATATGGAGTTTAAATTGCTTGGTACGACGATGGACGATGCAGTAGGCGAAGCCTACGATAAGGTTGCCAGAACATTGGGATTGTCCTATCCTGGCGGACCAATTGTTGACAAGCTAGCTGCTTTGGGTGAAGATACATACCATTTACCTAGATCTTATTTAGATAAGGCTGCTTATAATTTTAGTTTTTCAGGATTAAAAAGCGCAGTGATTAACTTGGTTCATAATGCAAACCAAAGAAATGAAGAAATTAACATTAATGATATGTGTGCCTCGTTTCAGGCAAGCGTACTCGATGTCTTAATCGATAAAACCAGACATGCTGCCCAATCTTTAGGAGTTAAGCAAATTATTGTAGCTGGTGGTGTAGCAGCAAACCGAGGATTAAGAAATCGTATTTTTAAAGAAATTCCTAATATTGAAATCGTCATACCTAGTATGAAATATTGTACAGACAATGCAGCGATGATCGCTGCTGCAGCTTATTACCAATTTCAAAAAGAGGGTGCGCTTCCCAACTATTTATTAGGCGGATCATCGACTTTGGACATTGAAGAATAAACAATAAATAAGATAAAAACAAAGTTTATACTTATTATTTATAGTGCATTATTATGCTAAATTATTGTAATTTGATTAATTTTAGAATATGATATTAAGGAAGAGGAAGTGATTATATGAAATTTTTATTTAAGCTTATTGTGATTCCCGTTTTGTCACTTGCTGCTGTGCCAGCAATCTTTTTGGGCTTAACTTATCGCAGTTTTACAATTCCATATGATGATTTTGAAGGAGCAAACACCGTCTCTCTTGTGGATATGGTTTACGAAGAAGTTGATAATTTTCTTGTTGATAACAATACCGATTCTACAATTGGCTTACATTGGACGCAACAAAATGTGAACAGTTTACTTAAAGAAGCTTATGTAAGCATGAATTCACTATATCTATCAGATACAGCAACAGAGGATGAAAAAAACTTTGTGGTGAAAGAAGAAATGTTTGGTTATCAAGGTTCTTGGGTTCAGTTTTCTGAAGATACTATAGCCATTGAATCTGGACTTCAAGTTTTTGTAAAGGGATTTACCTACAAAACAGTTGTTCTTATCTCCTTTAACTTGACCATTGATACAGAAGAAATTGTATTGACATTGGATAAACTTGATGTTGGCAATCTACCGCTTGCATGGACGTTTAGTACAGCAAGTTGGGCAGCAGAACAAGTCATGGGACAAGATATTCAAACAATCATCAATGAACAACTTGGCGGTATCGCAACCTTTAATCCTGAAACACTTGAAATAAGATTAGATGTACAAGCCGCAGTTGATGAAGCATTAAGCGAAGATCCGCAAACATCAGATTTAGTCAATTCACTATTACAGTTTATTGCTCAAAACGATTTATTATCAATTAAATTTACTGAGGGTGAATTTAATGTCGATCTTGCCTTAGGTAAATTAAGAGATGCAACAACACCTTTCATGCTTGATGATGCTGATAGAATTATTACTGAAGACGATTTAAATGCCATTATGGCTTCAAAGGCTAGTTCGCTTGTTTTCTCAACATTAGCAACTACAGCTTATCCATTTGTTGAATTAAAAGAACTCACGCTCAATCGGATATTGGAATATTTCATGAGAGATTCGCTTGTTTCCAGTGGAGTCCTCCAACAAATGACAATTGAAGAACGATATTCTATCACAGTGTATGCACCATATATCATAATGAATGATAACATTGTGGTTAATATTCCTATACTTATTGAAGATGTTAACAATCCGGAAAATAATTTCCCGACAATCATTAAAATTGCAGCTACACCAGAAATTGATGGAAGCGATTTGAAGATTGTATTCAATGACCTCACTGCAGGAGAAATATCGTTATCTGAAGAGTACATTACAAATATCTTAGCTTTATTAGGCGATAGTGCATTTATCGTTGATGGCGCTTTCGTTATTGAAGATTTTGATAGTTTGATGAGTCAAGCAGGCATGGCATTACAAAGTGTTCAAGTCATTGGCGATAAGTTAAGACTATATGTTATACTTAACGAATCAATTGATTTAGTTGAAGTTCAAGATTTAGTTACGGATGTATTGCTTGATATCGTTGATAACCCTGAATATTCAGATGAATTCAATGGAGCTATACATGATGTCCTAGACAGTGTGTCAAATCCTTTGATTGATTCAGATGAAGCTGTTGAAAATCTAATCCTTGTTTTCGATACTTTAACAGATACAGAACAAACAGCTGTTTATGAAGATTTATTAACTGCATTTGAAGGTACAGATTATGACTTGGATTACATTTTAGGCTTATTACCATAAAGCATATTAGATAATATGAAAATCGGTTGATAAAATTCAACCGATTTTTTTTCTTAACTTGTAGTTTAAGCCAAATTA
>Ga0268276_1002137_pt1 | contig 17488 bp, 15 predicted proteins | sample saktaG_4_FD_190145 | JGI IMG/M metagenome (GOLD analysis project Ga0268276, IMG submission 190145) | Saline water microbial communities from Sakinaw Lake, British Columbia, Canada - sak_2010_1_5_45m | ecosystem: Environmental > Aquatic > Non-marine Saline and Alkaline > Saline ...
TGTTAAAACTCTTGGTCTACGGATACTCCTACGGCATCCGCAGTTCCCGAAAACTAGAAAGGGCTACCCATCACAACCTCTCCTTTATCTGGCTTACCTCTGGCCTAAAGCCAGACCATAAGACCATCGCCGAATTCCGGAGAAAGAATAAAGAGGCTTTAGCCCAAGTTCTAAAACAGTGTGCTAGAATCTGTATAAAGCTCAACCTTATCGAAGGCAATACCCTCTTTTTAGATGGTACTAAAATAAGAGCCAATGCCTCAATCAATAATACCTGGACCAAGAAAAAAGCTCAAAAAGCTCTAAAGCATATCGATGAGCGTATCTCTGATATTCTCGCCCAATGTGATGCTATTGATGAGGCCGAACAAGGTTCTTTAGTTACCATGGATAAAGAGTTAAAAGACCAAAAGACGTTAAAAGCCAAGATTAAAGGTATCCTACAAGAATTAAAAGAAGAAGAATCCTTTAATACCACTGACCCTGAATGTACCGGCATAAAAAAAGGAAAGAACTTTTATGCCGGCTTTAACTTCCAGAGCACAGTAGATAAAAAGAAAGGTCTCATCTTATCTGTCGATGTAGTAAGCCAGAATAACGACCTCAATCAGTTTGCTTCCCAGATTAATCAGGCTAACCACACCTTGGGTAAAAAGTGTGAGGTAGCAGTAGCTGATTGTGGTTATGCCTCAACCGATGATTTAGAAAAAATAGACCATCAAGAGATCAAGGTCATCGTCCCTTCCCCAAGACAAGTCACCAAGAAAGAATCTTCTGAATTTGCCAAAGAACGTTTTACTTACCAGGATGATTATTACCTTTGTCCCCAAGGACATAAACTAACCCCCTATCGTCTTAATAAAGAAAATAATAGGGTATATAAAATTAGCGATAAGAAAATATGCCTTTCCTGTCCTCATTACGGTATCTGTACCAAATCTCCTACCGGAAGAACCATCAGCCGTCTCTTAAAGGAAGAGGTAAGACAAAAGTTAGAAGCCCAATATGATGAACCTTCTTCCCAAGAAATTTACCAACTCAGAAAAGAGAAAGTTGAACTTCCCTTTGGGCATATTAAACATAATCTAAAGTTTGATTCCTTCCTCCTAAGAGGCTTAAAAGGAGCAAAGGCTGAAGCCTCAATTATTGGTACTTGCTTTAATCTTGTCCGGATGATCACTCTCTTAGGAGTACCAGGTTTAATTAAAGAATTAAATGCCTGTTAAGGGGTAATACCCCCTATATTTCAAGTAAAATAAGGTTATATGAGTCAAAATAAGAATAAATATATTTTTTATTTATATATTAAGCTCAAAAACCTTAAATTTTCTTAATTTACAAAAAATTATTGCTAAATATAGTTAGTTGTAACACAGCCTCGAAAGTGGGAATCCATTCCTTTCTCTTTCCATCCAGAAACTTTTTCTTTTAAAAAGAAGGATATTTTAAATCTTTTGTCGTATTAATATTAAGATATAGAAAAATTGAAAAAGACTAATTCTTTTAACCGCTGGTGGCAATTCAATAAGCTAAATATATATTCTTAAAATATGACAAACGAAACGTCAGACTGTGTGAAAACCAGCAATGTATTCTTTTGTAAGAGCTTAACTTAAGGGCAAACTGTCTCCTTTGGCTTCTAAGATATAAAAAAACAAAGAAAGAAGTACAGGTACTTCTATACCAATACCACTTCCCTTCTTTGTTTCAATCTTCTTAATATCTCTTCTGTTCCCAGGATGTTGATCACCCTTTTGAGATTATAGGCCAGAAAGGATAGGGAAATCTCGGCACTAACCGAAGCCTTTCTTTTAGTCAGAAAATAGTAAGCACCCCAGTCTCGTTTGATGGTGCCAAAGGGATGTTCTACAATCATTTGCCGGAGCTTATATTTTTCCATATTCCTTTTGGTTTGTGAATCAATCCGGTCAAGGAAGTCTTGATCAACATGCCGGAATACGGATCTCCCTTTTTGGGCTCTGGTGCATCTGGCCTTGAATTGACAATCTTGACAGGCAACATCATGGCGGTATTCATAGCCAATGACCTTTCCACCTTTCTTCCTGACCCGATAGTAATGGAGTTCCTTTAAAGCTGGACAGAGGTAGGTATTTTTGGTTGGATTATACTTAAACTGACCAGGATAGAAGGCTTGGTCTTTGGTAGCATTGGCATGGGTTTGTTTGGTGATGTAAACGGTGATCCCATTCTCTGCACATCTCTTTAAGTCTTTAGCCTGGTAATAACCTTTATCGGCCAATACTTCAAAGGTCTTGTTCTCAAAGAGCTTTTTTACTCTTAGGGCCATGGGGGCTAGTTGACCCAGGTCATTGGGCTTTTGGGTAACCTTGAAGTCGGCAATTAATTTGTGTTTGGCATCAACGGTGGTTTGCACATTGTAACTGACCTCTATATGGTTGTTGTTGGCCATCAGCCGGGCATCGGGATCGGTAGTGGAGATCTCATTTTCCCCGCTTTGTTTTAGTTTCCCCTGGTACGATTCATACTTTTCTTTGCGGTCTCTTAACTGCTGTATCCTTTCGGTTATTTCTCTGGCATCAGGCAGGCGGTCAGGGGATTCGATCTGATCATGGTGATCCAGTTCTTGGAGATAGCCTTCGATCTTCTCATCAAGGTATTTGAGATGTCGTTCTAATTTTTTAAGGTTATAGTTGTTTTTTTTGGCATTACAGGCCCGGAACTTGGAACCATCTATGGCAATGAGTTCTTTGCCAAATAGTTCCCATTCATCACATAACCTGGTGAAATCTCGGAAGACTTTCTTCAGTGCTTTTTTATTATCTTTTCGGAAATCGGCAATGGTCTTAAAGTCAGGTTTTAGTTTCCGGATTAACCAGATGACCTCTAAATTTCTGATGGCTTCCTGTTCTAGTCTTCGGGAGGAGCGGATGCGGTTGAGGTAGCCGTAGAGATAGAGTTTTAGCATATCTTTGGGGTGATAGGGCGGTCTCCCTATTTTAGGGGTTGCTGCCCTTTTAAAGTGTAGGTTTTCCAGGTCAAGCTGCTTGATATATTCATCGATGATCCGAATGGAATTATTGTCACTGACATATTCATCGATACTTTCAGGAAAGAGTATAATTTGATTTCTATCTTCGCCCTCTATGTATCCCATAAATCCACCTTCTTCTTTGTATTTATATGCTTATATTATACCATTTTTGTGGATTTATATTAAGCTAAATGTTATACTTTTCACACAGTCTGACGTCCCCATGTCTTTTCTTTAATATAGAAGTAATAAAAATATTCTGTGAAGCATTAACAATAGACCGAATTGAACAAACATCAGTATTAGAATTAAGAAGGAAAAAAGAAATTTTACCTTTGGGATGTTATTCATTTACTCAGTTGAAATTTCTAATAAGGAGAAATATATAAATAATTGTTTAAAAGTGGTAGAAGATATTAGTTTTTTAAATAAAAAAGAAAAAATAAAGTTAAAATCTACTATTTTTAAAAACTTATTAAATTATCCTAAAGAAGCAGGGAAAGAAATAATAAAACAGCTTAAAAGTGATACGATTAATTATGTATAATATTTAATGATTAGATTTATTTTAGCGCTCGCTTTTAAATTTTATTAAAGCCGGGGGTCACATATGGAAAAGAATATTTTTTATACAGAGAAATATAAAGATATTAAAACTGCTTGGGAAAAGTTTGTAAAATACGGTGAAATTGATAAGAATGTTATCCGACCTATTATTGCAGATTCGTGGCTACGGTGTCGAAAAGCCGGACTAAGCCCGCTTGCAAATAGTAACAAATCTGTTTTGAGTCAACAAGAGTTTTCTAATTTATTAAAAAGAAATCAATTTCTTATTCAGGCCACTTCTCCTATAATTAAAGTAGTCGGAAATTTAATAGCCGGCTCAGGCTATAAGATTGATCTGGTGAGTTCAGATGGTTACACTTTAGAAACCATTGCTAGAGATAAGGATGTTATAAAGAAATCGCAGGAAATTGGTTCTGTTGTAGGCGGAAATCGTTCTGAATTATTAGCTGGGACGAATGGAATAGGTTTAGCATTATCTTTAGGAAAGACTGTTCAAATAGAAGGGCCAGAACATTATAATATTAATTCTCATAATTGGACATGCGCAGCTTCGCCAATTCGTAACAATAAAAACATAATAATTGGAGCAATTAATATATCTGGATTTTCAAACTTAACACATAAACATACCAAAGGAATGGTGGGAAGCATAGTAAGCGCTGTGGAAAAGGCTATTTTATTAGAAGAAAAGAACGATGATTTAATTTATATAAACAAGTTTTTAAACATCTTAATAGAATCAACCAATGATGGTTTAATTGTGATAAATACCAAGGGAATTATAACCCATTTGAACTTTATTGGAGCAAAAGTTCTAGGAGAAAAATCGAAGGAAATCTTGATTGGGCAAAAATTAAATGAAATAGCTAAAATTGATTTACCTTTACTGGATATTCTTAGAACAAAAAGGCAATATATTGATAAAGAAACTAGCGTTTACCTCATTCATTTAAAAGAGAAAGAGCAGTATTTAATTACTACGAATTTTATAAATGACTCTTGTGAAAAAATAACCAACATAGTGGTTATTTTCAAAGAAATGAAAAGAATTCACCGAATAGTAAGTGATATAATTGGAGCAAAAGCGAAATATTCTTTTGATCAAATTATACATAAAAGCGAAAAAATGAAAAGAATAATTCAGGAAGCTAAGATTATTTCAAAAAACGATGTCTGTAAAGTACTTATATGCGGAGAAAGCGGGACAGGAAAAGAATTATTTGCTCAATCGATACACAATAATAGCATTAGATTTGACAGTCCTTTTCTTGCTATTAATTGTGCAGCCCTACCTCGTGATTTGGTAGAAAGTGAACTTTTTGGATACGAAGAGGGAGCATTTACTGGAGCTAGAAAAGGAGGAAGGCCAGGCAAATTTGAATTAGCGGATGGAGGAACACTTTTCCTTGATGAAATAGAAAGCATGCCTTTAGATGTCCAACCAAAACTTCTTAGAGTACTAGAATCTGGTGAGTTAATGCGAATTGGCGGGAAAAAGATAATTTCAGTTAATGTAAGGGTTATATCTTCAACCAATGAAGAGATAGATGAACTAATATATAAGGGGAATTTTAGAAAGGATTTATTTTATAGGATAAGCACCGCAAAAATTAATATACCTCCTTTAAGAGAACGGAAAGAAGATATTCCGATCTTGCTAAAACATATAGTTCATAAACGAGGTTATCTATTTAATGAGAATTTAGCGGAAAATCAAAATATTTTACAGGCTTTGATAAAATATTATTGGCCAGGCAATGTTCGAGAATTAGAAAACACAATTGAGAATATTTTTCTTTTTTCACCAAACAAAAAAATAACTTTTAATTTATTACCTGAAAAAATAAGAAACTACCGCCCCGATAGGGAATTAGAATTTACAAATGATAAGATTGATAAAATATCCAACACAAATTTAAAAAATAATGAAAGAGACACTATTATCTATGTGTTAAGAAAAAATATTGGTAATATTACGAAAGCGGCGATAGAATTAGGAATCGATAGAAGTACGTTGGCAAGAAAGAAAAAAAAGTATCAAATTAAGACACAGATATTTTGAAAATAATACAATAATCAAACATAATCTTTTTATGCTGCATATTGCTATGATTGTTGCAACTTGCCATAGCAATATGCAAAACAAGAACGGAAACCAAAATATATTGTATTTTGGTTTCCGTTCTTGTTTTGCATATATAGAAGGGCTTTTAGCAAATTTTACAGATAAATTTCTTTTTGGCACGAAAATTGCTACAATATGTCATAGTATGGCTTACTTCATAATATAAAAAACAAAGGGAGATATCAATGAAACATAAGATTGCTTTAATTCACACAGGTCCAGTGTTGTTAGAACCATTAAAAAAGTTATTTTTGGAAATTATGCCAGACGCCGAAATATTTAATATTTTAGACGATAGTTTATTGGCAGAAGTTATTAAAGATGGGAAGGTGAGCAAAAAAATAATTAAAAAAATGTGTTATTATATGCTCATTGCTGAAGAATCAGGAGCAGAAGTTATTCTAAACGTTTGCTCATCAGTTTCTGAGACCGTCGATATAGCTAACAAAATAGTCCATGTCCCTATAATAAAAATTGATGAACCCATGGCGGAATTAGCTGTCAAAACTGGTAGGAAGATTGGCGTTATTGCAACCTTAGAAACAACCCTCAAACCCACTATAAGACTTATTGAGAATAAAGCCACCGAGACAAATAAACAAGTTTCTATTAAAAGTGAAATTTGCCAGAATGCTTTCCATGAGCTTATTAATGGGAATCGAGATAGGCATGATGAAATTGTTTCCCAAACAATTATAAAATTATCCCATGATGTAGATTTAATCGTCTTGGCCCAGGGGTCGATGGCTGTGTTAGGAGAAAAAATGGAAAACACTATAAAAATTCCAATACTGACAAGCCCTAGATCTGGGGTAAAACGAGTTAGAGATATTTTAAATTCATTAAAATGATTAAATTTTATTATTAAGAGGAATAAATAATTGCATATTTGTACTTTTAGAGAAAAAGCGGATTACCTAAAAAAGAAAGCCAGAGAAGTTAGAATTGAAATTATCAAAATGATCTATAAAGCTCAGGCTGGCCATCCAGGAGGCTCATTGTCTGCTGCAGATATAGTAACTATTCTTTATTTTGACATTTTAAATATTGATGTTAATCGCCCACAATGGGAAAAAAGGGATAGATTTATTCTTTCTAAGGGACATGCCTGCCCGGTTTGGTATGTTTGTTTAGCAAAAAAAGGATTTTTTCCAATGCAAGAATTAAGTAAATTGAGAAAAATTGGAGGAATTCTGCAGGGTCATCCTGATATGCGTAAGGTTCCTGGTTTGGATATGACAACTGGTTCATTAGGTCAGGGATTATCTGCTGGTGTAGGTATGGCTTTGGGTGCGAAGGTCCAAAAATTGAATTTCAAGACTTATGTTCTGCTAGGAGATGGAGAAATCAATGAAGGTCAAATATGGGAGGCAGCAATGTCCGCAAATAAATTTAAATTAAATAATTTAATAGCTATTTTAGATTATAATAATTTACAACTGGATGGTTTTTGTAACGAAGTCATGCCGATTGAACCGATTGGGGATAAATGGCGTAGTTTTGGATGGGATGTTAAAGAAATAGACGGGCACAATATTAAGGAGATTTTGACAGTCTTAGAAAATTTAAAGGATCATCAAGATCATCCTACTTTTATAATTGCTCATACGATTAAGGGAAAGGGTGTCAGTTTCATGGAAAATCTTGCTGAATGGCATGGTAAGGCCCCGAACAAAGAACAATTTAAACAAGCAATAAAAGAATTGGAGGCCAATAAATGATAAAAGGTGTTCCAACTCGCGTAGCTTATGGCGATGCTCTAGTAGAGATGGGCAAGAAACATAAAGATATTGTAGTATTTGAAGCTGATATCTCAACATCAACTCAAACATGTAAATTTGCAAAAGCATATCCTGAAAGATTTTTCAATATGGGAATTGCAGAGCAAAATATGATGGGAGCTGCTGCTGGAATTTCTACTACCGGCTTAGTTCCCTTTGTAAGTACATATGCGGTTTTTGCTTCCATGAAAGCTTGTGAACAGATAAGAACATCCATCGCCTACCCTAATTTAAATGTAAAAATTGCAGTTAGCCACGGAGGACTTACTCCCGGGACTGACGGAGTTACCCATCAGGCAACGGAAGATTTATCGATTATGCGTAGCATACCTAATATGACTGTAGCTATGCCAGCAGATGCAGTTGCTACAAAAGTTCTAGTTGAAAAAGCTTACCAGCTAAAAGGACCTGTTTATTTACGTTTTACTCGATGTCCTTTACCCATTATTTATCCAAAGGATAAAACAGATTTTACATTTGGCAAAGCAGTTACTCTCAAAGAGGGTAATCAAATTACCTTGATAGCTATTGGTGATATGGTTTATCAAGCCTTGGAAGCTGCAAAAGAGCTTGAAAAAAAGGGAATTTCTACCAGGGTGGTGGATATGCATACCATTAAACCCTTAGATGAGGAATGTTTACGTCAAGTAGCCAGGGAAACCAAAGCAGTGGTTACCATTGAAGATAATACTATTTTAGGTGGGCTAGGAAGTGCAGTATGTGAATATTACGCTGAGCATTTTCAGATTCCGGTAAAAAGAATTGGCCTAAAAGATACTTTCGCCGAATCTGGAGAGTATCTCGAACTATTGAAGAAATATGGATTAAGTTCTGAAGATATTGTAAGAGCTGCAGAAAAATTAGCGATAAATAATAATTTGTATTACGAGGGGCAAAATAAATGAAAATAAAAAATATTTCTATATTGAATGTTTTTCCCGAAATATCTGGTATGGTTGAAATATTAAAGTGGCATAAAGCAGAAGGTGATCAAATATCTAGGGGAAATCCATTAATAGAGATAATAGCAAACAAAGAGGTGTTTGAAATAAATTCTCCATGTTCGGGCATTTTAGCTAAAATTAATGCAAACAAGAACGAAATAGTATCACCAGAAAGTATTATTGCAATTATAAAAGAAAAACATAAAAAATAGATTTTTTATTTCACCTTAAAAAACCACCTTCTTTGAAGGTGGTAATGGTTAAATGGTTTTACCGTAAAAACCGATATATATGTTAAGATAAGATATGACTAAATGGAAAAAATTATCTCATACAATCTATCAATGTAAATATCACATAGTATGGTGTCCAAAGTACAGATACAGGATGCTAAAGGGTCAAGTGGCTGAATTTGTAGAGCAAACCTTAAGGTAAGATAGCAATAAAACTCTTCAAAAGCTTTCCTGATCTCAGGAAGAAACCCTATTGGGGAAATCACTTTTGGAGTCGGGGATATTGTGTAAGTTCTATAGGTCTGGATGAGAACAAAATTAGAAAATATGTAAAGTATCAAGAAGAGAGAGAAAAGAAGGAAGAGAGCGAGCAACAGGAATTTGGCCTTTTTTAGAGGCCTCTTAAACCCACCTGCTTAGCGGGTGGGTTGTTTAGTGGTTTTAATTTAAATCTTTAATTTTTGAGGAGGAAAGATATGGGTATATACACTATTCATGAGAACGAAGTAAGCGCAGTGTCTTTACCGGGAAGAAAGCACAAAATGATTATCGGTCCGGAGAATTTTGGCGGAAGCACAAAGATGTGTTTTGGAGTTGCAGAATTCCCTGCCAATCAACATGCTCCTGCTCACGTGCATGAAGAACAAGAAGAAATACTCTATGTTTTAGAGGGAAGAGGAGAAATGTATTTTAACAATACACCAGAGAGAATTGAAAAGGGAACTTGTATTTTTGTCCCCCCCAGAGTAATTCATAGTATTAATAATACTTCAAACGAAGTGTTGAAATTGGCGTACGTATTTTCTCCTCCAGTTAAGCAGGGTTCCTACGATAAGAAAACTTAACGTTTTAATAAAGTTTATTAACAAAACAAATGGCACATATTTTATAGTTTAAGGAGTTAATAATGGGTAGTATCAGCAGTGAAAAGATAATGAAAATGAACTACTTGTCATGGGAAAGTAGACGTTTAACTACTAAAATATTTTTTGAAAGTGGTCAAGGAGGGCATTTTGGGGGAGCATTTTCTTCTGCTGAGATTTTAACAGTTTTATATAACGGAATTCTAAACATAGATCCAGAAAAACCTAATTGGAAAAACAGAGATCACTTTATTCTTAGCAAAGGCCATATTGCCGGGATTTATGCTACAGTTTTAGCAATAAAAGGCTTTTTTAAAATTGAAAAGTTAAATGAATACGATCAGCTAAATAGTGCTTTTGGAATGCATACAACCCGTAAAATTCCTGGATGTGAATTTGCAACAGGTTCTTTGGGGCATGGACTGGGAGTTGGTGTTGGTTTAGCAATTGCTAAAAAAATTGACCGAGTTAATTCAAGAGTATTTGTGTTAATTGGAGATGGAGAGATAAATGAAGGTTCGGTTTGGGAAGCAATCATGTCCGCAAATAAATTTAAACTAGATAATTTAATTACAATTATTGATCGTAATATGTTAAGCATGGAAGGATTTACAGAAGAGACAATGCCTTTGGAACCATTGGAAGAAAAGTGGAGATCTTTTGGTTGGGAAGTGGCGATAGTTGACGGGCACAACGTTCAAAATTTATATAACGTGCTTAACAAAGTGCCTTTTAAAAGGGGTAAACCAAGCTGTATTATTGCTAATACTATAAAGGGGAAAGGTTTAGCCTTTAAAGAAGGTGTATACGAGAACCATTACATGAGTATGGATAAAGAGCAACATAATCTTTGCATCAAAAACATTACAAGAGAAATGATTAAATATAGAGCGATGAAAAAAGGTAAAAACTTACATGAAAACAATAGATAAAATTGAATTTCAAAAATATGTAGGTTTAAAAAACCGGGATATTTTGAGAAAAGTTTTGTTAGAAATCGGCAGTAGCGAAAAGAAAACTGTAGTATTAGGGGTTGATTCACTTAATTCTGGTAGTGCAAATTTATTTAAAGAGAAATATCCCAAAAGAATATTTGATTTCGGAATAGCTGAAGCCAACATGATTTCTGCAGCAGCGGGCTTTTCTTTATTAGGTAAAATTCCCATTGTGTTGTTTTATGGTTTTTTGGTGCCTAGGATTGCCGAGCAAATAAGAGATGATATTTGTTATAACAATTGTAATGTAAAAATGATTACCAATACAAGTGGTTTTAATTTATCTACAGCAGGAGCAACCCATCATGGGATAGAAGATGTTTCAATATTAAATTGCTTTCCAAACCTTACAATTATTCAGCCTGCAACTCCCAAAGAAGCAATTGTTTCGGTATTTCAGGCGGTGTTGGATTATAAGGGTCCTGTTTATTTGCGTTTAACTCGTCAAATGGAAGAAGAAATATACTCTGATGATCAAATTAAAAAATTTAAGATAGGAAAATCTATAACTTTGCGGGATGGCAATGATATAAGTCTAATTGCAACCGGAAAATCTTTAATAGTTGCTGAAAAAGCTGCAAATATTTTACAAAGCAAAGGCTTAAATATACGTTTAATTGATATGCATACTATTAAGCCCATAGATAAAGAAGTTATTATAAAAGCTGCTCAAGAAACAAAAGGAATAATTACTATTGAAGATGGAAATTTAAATGGAGGACTGGGCTCAACTATTTGTCAAATAACTGCTCAATTTGCGCCTACTATGGTAAAAATGATTGGGGTTCCTTTTGATAAATTTACAATTATTGGACCTTCAGAGGAAAGCCTATGGGATTATTACGGATTGGATGTTAAAAATATTGAGTTATTAGCATATTCTATATTGCAATGCTAGTTTAAAATGTTAAAATGCTAAAAAGGAGGTGATATATGGTAATAGGATTTAAGATTTACTTACTTAAAGAAGAAAAATATTTGGAGTAAAACAGAGAAATTTAAGATAAAAATAAAGGAGATAAAAAAATGAAGAAATATATTATAATTGCTTTTGTAATGTTACTATTAGTAATGAGTTTTTGTACAATAGCTACTGCACAAGAAAAAATAGTTCTTACACTAGGACATGACGGAGCCATAGGATCTTTTCAGGATTTAGCTGTTAAGAAAATTGTTGAAGTTGCGAAAGAGCTGAGCAATGGTAAATTGGAAATACAAGATTTTCCGGCTCAACAGCTAGGAAGTAACCTTAGCATGCTGGAAAGTACGATTAGTGGTTCACAGGATATTTTTTGGGGCGATCTTGCTTGGTTGAGTAACTTTGTAAAGGATTATGCTATTCTATCGATGGGATTTGCCTTTAGAGATCAGGAGCACATGAATAAATTTATGGATTCTTCTATTGGGCAAGAATTAAAAGGCCAACTTTTAGACAAAGGTCTTCTTTTAGTGAGGGAGCATGCCAATCAATTGCCTAGAGTAATGGTTTCTAAATTCTTAATTACAAAACCGGAAGATGTTAAGGGAATTAAAATGAGAGTTCCAGGCATACCGATTTTCCAAAAAGTATGGCAAGCCATGGAAACAAAACCCACATCAGTTGATTGGGGTGAAGTTTACCTCGCCCTATCTCAAGGTGTAGTTGACGCTATGGAATGCGGTTTTGAATTCGTTTATGCTAATAAATTTTACGAAGTTGCCAAATATGTTACTTTAACTAATCATGTTCGTGGAATTAGAGGTATGCTAGTAAATCCTAAAAAATATGATAGTTTACCGGTAGGATTGAAAGCAGTAATTGAAAAAGCAGCCATTGAGGGAGAGAAATTATACAATGAGAAAATATTGGAGTCTCAAAATGAACACACCAAGTTCCTATTAGGAGAAGGAGTTACCATTACAGAAGTTGATAGTGAACTATGGAAAACAAAAATTTTGAATATCGTACCTGGTTTAGAGGCAGAAGGATTTTGGAGCAAGGGTTTGTTTGAAAAAACTCAAGGGATACAATAAAAAATAATTTAGTATTTATTGCTTTTAATTTAAGAATTTTTTAAAATTGTTGGTACGAGGATATATAAGCCCGCGATAAACACATAGTGTTTGTCGCGGGCCTCCGCTAAAATATTGGATGAAAAATTATTTGTTATTGCTTTGTATCTAAGGTTTGTCCGAAGCACATTAACAGAAGAAAAGAGAACAAAGAAGCGCAATTATGAAAAATATTTTTAAAAATGTTTTATTTTGGATAGATAATATCGAAGTTTTTTTATCTATATCTATTTTAGGTTCTATAGTGGTAATTATGGGTTCTCAAGTTATAATGAGATATATATTTAACAGTCCATTAACCTGGGCAGAAGAATTATCGCTTTTACTTTTAATTTATTTGAGTTTCATTTCTGCTGATATTGCATATCGGAAAAAAAGCCACATCGCAATTGATTATTTTACCAAAGCCATATTTCTAAAAAGTGAGGAAATTATAGAAAAAATAATATATTTATTTATTTTTATTTTTTTAATAACAATATTTTTTAAAAGCATTATCTTAGTTAAAGTACAATCTGAGCATATTATTGCTGCGATATTGCCTCTTTCAAAAAGTTTTTGGATTCTTCCCGTCACATTTACTTTTTTATCAATGGCGCTAACAACTATTTATTTTATTATATTTGGCGCATTATATAACAAAGAAGAAGGTTTTAGACTTTAATACGGAGGATTTGGTTTAAAATTATGCTATTAATCTTTTTTTTATTGATCTTTCTTTTGCTGATTTTTTTTGGATGCCAGATTGGTTTTGCTATGCTGCTATCATCTTTTATCTATTTATTAGCAAGGGGGGGTATTTCGCTAACCATTATTCCAGAAAAAATTACTTCAGGTCTCTTTAGTTTTCCGCTTTTGGCTATCCCGTTATTTATTTTAGCCGGAGGAATAATGAATGCATCAAATATTACTAAAAGAATTTTTAATTTTTGTCTAATATTTGTAGGTAATTTTAAAGGTGGACTTGCCTATGTAAACGTTTTGGGAAGCATGCTTTTTGCTGGAATTACCGGTTCTTCTGTAGCTGATGTGGCAGGACTTGGAGCCATAGAAATTAAGGCAATGAAAGATGAGGGATATGATGCAGGTTATAGCGTTGCCGTTACAGCCGCTTCTTCTTGCATAGGGCCCATTATTCCTCCCAGCATTATTATGATTATAATTGGAGTTATGGCAGAAGTGTCAATTGGAAGATTATTTGTTGCAGGATTTATTCCTGGTGTGCTAATGGGAATTTCTTTTATGTTTTTAATTTACTTTCACAGCCTTACTAAAAAAGATATGTTCCCTAACAAAACTATAAAAAAAATTAGTGCCAAACAAAAATTAAAAATAATAAAAGAGGGATTGCCTGCAATATTTTCTCCTATTATAATTCTTGGAGGAATAATTTTAGGGATAGTAACTCCTACCGAAGCAGGAGTGATTGCCGTGCTTTATTCTATAGTTTTAGGATTTATTTATAAAGATTTAACGCTCAAGGGCTTATTAAAAGCCTTAAAAGACGCCTCTTTTACAACGGGTATAGTAATGTTTATAATTGCAGGAGCTCAGATTTTTGGTTGGGTAATTACTATAGAAAGAGTTGCTCATTTATTATACGGATTCATCCAATCCACAATATTGGCAAAATGGGTTGTTCTGCTAATTATTAACATTGGAATTATATTTTTAGGTTGTTTTATTGAAGGTGTTGCATTAGTAATGATCGTTGTTCCAGTTTTGCTTCCAATAATAAAAGCTTTAATGATTGACCCGGTACAATTTGGGGCATTTTTAGCAGTAAATGTAATGATAGGACTCTTAACTCCGCCGGTAGGAATGTCTGTCTATATTGCTAGTGATTTAGCAGGAATTCCAGCTATCGAAGGTTTTCGAAAATCAGCAATATTTATCATTCCAATATTAGTGGTTTTGTTTTTGACTACTTATATACCCCAAATTTCTTTGTTTTTACCAGACTTAATTTTTGGACATTAATTTTATTTCACCACTTTATTTTTGGCCTCTAAATTTACCCTTATATAATAGAGGGGTAAATTTGAGGTAAGAGAGATAGATTAAAAATAAAAAATATTTTTAGTTTACCCCTTGTAAAATAGCCTCTTATTTTGCCTATATATAGAAGTTAATGCCAGTCTATTAATCTTAATAAGTGCTTTTTCGTAGTTCCCTTTCTGATGTTACTTTTTTATCCATCGGATTTCCAATTTGTTCAAGATTATCTATAATGCTTTTATCAAGCCTTAATAGATTTATAATCTGTGTAACCTTGCTCTTGAGATGCCTTTTATTCTGGCCAGCCTTGCTTGAGTTTTTGCTTCACCCGAATCAAGCATTTTCTTATATTCTTTGGCCAAATAAATAGGATTTCTACATGTTTTCTTAGGAATGGAAGATTTTTTAACTACTGTTTGAAAGTAAAATTTATATATAAAAGTTCTATCTATGTTACAGCCCGGGGAGCCGGGTAGGATTCGAACCTTTTAAGTGTATAAGATTATTCTAACTCAATAATCCGATAACTTTTTCAAACTTTTTACAGGGGGTCTAATAAGTCCAGGTTCCTGATATCTTCTTAAATGATTAAAATATAGCAGGAGACAGTCCTCTTCTACGGTTTTATGATATTTTAAGAAATTATATTATGTCAAATATGAAGATCCACTCCCTCTATATACTCTGTATAATCTAGAAATCTCATCATCTATCCCAGCCAAAAACACACAATTCCCATTGTACAACCCAATTAAGAAATAGTATAATTTTATTAATCTGTTTAGAAACACTACACAAATTAATTCAAGGAATAGGAAGAATTGTAAATGAAAATATTAGCAGTGGATTTTGACGGGGTCATTAGTGACAGTGCATTAAAATCTTTATTTGTAAGTCATAATGCCTATTGTAAATATTTCGGTTCGGAAGTAAAAAGAAATTTTGGCGGGGAACTATTTACTTTTGATAATTGGGAAGAGATACAAAAACAATATAAGAAAGAAATGGATGATTACCGCCGCTTAAGGTCTTATATCGAATTGTCGGGTGATTTTTTTGCTATTCTTAAAATTACGGAAGAGCAGGTTAAGATTAAGGACCAACAGGAATTCATTGCTTATCGCAATCAGCTTCAATTCGATTATCAGTTTTTCCGAGAATTATTTTTTAAAGAGAAAGAGAAATGGCAGGAAAAGAGTTTTAGAAAATGGTTTTTTCTGTCACCTGTTTTTAAGGAAGTCATCAAGGGGATTCAGCGATTTACAAAGGAGGGTCAAAAAGTTGTTATTGCTACCTCCAATCTTGGGGAGGCTATTCATCGTGCCTTTCAACCGGAATATCTTGGTTTTGAGATTGATATTGAAGATATTTTTGATAAAAACTTTGGTAAACATAAGGCAGAGCATATGCAGGCCATCGCCAAAAAATATGGAGCCAAATTAAATGAGATTTATTTTATTGATGACCAGCTAAGCTATCTTATAGGAACTGACGTCCTAGGGGTCAACGTTTTTTTGGCCGGATGGGGTTATTGTACCGAAAGCCAGAAAGAGGAAGCAAGAAAGGAAAAAATCCCCATAATTGAGGGGGAGAAAGATTTTTATCCGGTGTTAAAGAAAGCCTTGAGTTAGGCCAAACGATTCAATTCAAATTGTACAACCCTATGAAGAAATAGTATAATTAAAAAAACTCGTTTCACAGCACGACACGAAATAATCAGAAAAAAGAAAAAAGTAAAAATAAATTAAAACTTTAATGGACAAAGAACGATGAGTGGAGATACCTGAATGGATAATAAGAAAATAAACCGAGGCCAAATAAGAGCAATCCGGGGAAGTGTCGTTGATGCTTTTTTCCCGCAGTTTCTTCCCAAGATTAATTACCAATTGAAATCCGGCGAAGCGATTATCGAGGTAACCCTTCATCTTGATGCCAACACGGTTAGAGGAATAGCCTTAACGCCTACTCAAGGGTTAAAAAGAGGAGATGAAATCATTGACATGGGACATCCTTTACAAGTACCTGTGGGGTCCGGATTATTGGGGCGAATGTTTAATGTTTTTGGAGAACCGATTGATGGAGGAGAGGTTTTAACACCTGAAAAATTAGTCCCCATATATCAAAAATCTCTTCCTCTTGCCGAACGGGCTACGGCGACAGATATTTATGAGACCGGGATAAAGGTAATTGACGTTCTGGCTCCTTTGGAAAAAGGCGGGAAAGCCGGTTTATTTGGCGGTGCCGGTGTGGGTAAGACGGTTCTGATTATGGAGATGATTCACAATATGGCTTTGGAACATGAAGGAGTGAGCCTCTTTTGCGGCATTGGCGAGCGTTCCAGAGAAGGAGAAGAATTATATCGGGAAATGAAAGAAACAGGCGTCCTGAAAAAGGCGGTTTTGATCTTTGCCCAAATGAACGAACAACCCGGTGCCCGGTTTAGAGTAGGACATGCTGCTTTAACCATGGCAGAATACTTTCGTGATGAAGTCAAGCAGGACGTTCTTTTGTTAGTTGATAATATATTCCGCTTTGTACAGGCCGGTGCTGAGGTTTCCGGTCTTTTAGGCGAATTGCCTTCCCGGGTAGGGTATCAACCCACCATGGCCAGTGAGATTGCTGACCTTGAGGAAAGAATTTGTAATTCCCCCACCGGGTCCATCACCTCAATCCAGGCGGTGTATGTACCTGCCGATGATTTTACCGACCCGGCAGCAGTTCATACTTTTAGTCATCTTTCTGCTTCAGTGGTGCTTTCCCGACAGCGTGCCAGCCAGGGATTGTATCCGGCGGTAGACCCCTTAAAATCTGCCTCTAATATGCTCTCACCTTTGACCGTTGGTCAGAGGCATTACCAGATAGCCCGGGAGGTTAAACAGAATTTATCTGAATATGAGGAATTAAAGGATATTATCGC
>Ga0268276_1002138_pt1 | contig 17481 bp, 16 predicted proteins | sample saktaG_4_FD_190145 | JGI IMG/M metagenome (GOLD analysis project Ga0268276, IMG submission 190145) | Saline water microbial communities from Sakinaw Lake, British Columbia, Canada - sak_2010_1_5_45m | ecosystem: Environmental > Aquatic > Non-marine Saline and Alkaline > Saline ...
CCTTTTACGTGTGGGAACCCGGCGAGATAGGCATTGCCGTATCCCGGTTTTTCCGGACGGATGACTGTTGCACCAAGGGACCGGGCAATTTCTGCCGTACGGTCCGTTGACGAATCGGCAACGAGGATCTCACCCCTGATCCCAGCATCCCGGAATACTTCCAGTATCTTATTGATACACGGACCTATCGTACGTTCTTCATCAAGCGAGGGGAGGATTACCGATACGTCAACAGGATGTCCGCTGCCAGAATTCATGTCCATTATCAGTCTGTTAGACATCTTTTTGTGAGACAATAAATATAGGGGATTTCATCTCAATATAAGGTAATTATCAATAATCAGCCCCTGATTTGATATGAATCAGGTCTGTAAATAAGACTTTTACTCTATTGTTATATCTCCACTTTATTTCTTTGATATAAATGAGGATTTTAAGCTGGAAGATCTCCTGAAACCAAATCAACCGATCATTGGCGATGGCCCGGAATCCTCAAGCCCTGCTGATGTAAACTCTCCCCTTTCTGAACCTGTACCGGTAATCGGTATTCAGATGCTTATACCGACAGAACAGCAGTGAATTATACCTGCTCCATTATCTGTGCAGACAATAAATCCCCATCAGACTTTTTTTACAGTATCCGTCATATGGGATGCATTGGATGAATCAGGGACAATTCTGGCCGTTGCTGCTTTCAACCGGCCCGCAGCCAGATTTCCTCACGTACCACTGCCAGGAGGATCTGACTGTGAACGGGCAGCGGATCAGCGGAACACTCCGCGTCACCGCACACTATGCATTGGCGGAACAACAAATAGCTCCCGCTCCTCTGTCAGATCACGCCGTTGACAACTGATAAAGGTTCAGAAATCCACTGATTGGAGCATCCATGTGACGCAGGAAATAACAAATACTGAAGTAACGATATCAGCTATATTCCCGGAAATACCATAATTTTCCGAGTCTGGAGGCTCATCCATGGTGACGAAATGGTATTATGGAATAATCTGGTTACTCATTGTTGTCGTGTTCATGTCAGTCGTGACGGCCGGATGCGTGCAGATAACACCACAAAATCGCACAACCCCAACAATCACCGAAGCACCGGGTTATATGGTAATTACTCCCCAGGAGGCAAAAGACCTGATCGACCGGACGCCCGGCCTCATAATAATCGATACTTCGACTCCGCAAAACTTTGCGAAAGGGCATCTTCCAAATGCCGCAAACTACTGTATTGGCGATGACTCCCTTAACAAGACAATTCCTTCTTTGGACAAAAACACCACATACCTTGTCTATAGCCGTGCCGAACGCGCATCCATTCTTGGAGCAAAAAAACTCATTGACTCCGGGTTCCCGAATGTTTACCGTCTGAAAGGCGAATATCAGGAATGGAATTACGCAGGCTACCCAGTTGAGATATAAGGAATCCGTTCTTTTCCGGATCCTTAATGCAGGTCCTGCATTGCAGCCGTTTCGGATTCACAAGGTAATAACCGGCGCTGTTGCAGGAAGGAAATTATATCCCTTTGGTGCCCAAATCGGCCTGAACAGATAGTCAGATACCTGTAGTCCGTATTAATGGTTCTGATCAATCCGGTTAGATTCATCTGCCCACTTTTTCCGAAAGATGATTTTTCCGGAAGATGATGTTTTATAATTACCTTGTTCAATTTAAAAATCCGTCAATATTATTGGTATACCCCAGAACGTACCGGGATCTCAAAGACAACAAGACCAGAGATGACCTTTTTTCGTCTTTTCTACCTGAATATACGGTTCTGGCAAAAAAATCTGGAGGATGTTCATCTTTTTGCAGACATCGAATTTTGGCATATGATACCTTCCGGCACATCACCGGAGAATTTTTTTAGTGGGGGACTGTCGTTGACCAGTCAGCGGTTCATATCGTGCTCGGGCCTGGATGTGAGCCCCTGCCCATTGATTATGATAAAATGACAGTACTGGCTGTTAATAAACAGAAAACTCCTATGATTAAGGAAGACGGAAATGTCAAAAAAAACACCGGTACTCAGCCAAAGAATATTGCAAAATAAATCCAAGACTCGTGAGATTCCTGCATGATCAAAACAAACAAACTCCTCACAAAGGCAACTGCAGTTTCGAAACATGCGGGAAGACTGATTTCCGAATGGTACCAGAACAGTAACTATCACGTTCTCCGTAAATCCGATGCATCTCCGCTCACGGAAGCAGATCTTGCATCGGAGACCTATATTGTATCGGCGTTATCAAAAACCGGAATCCCGGTGATATCCGAGGAAACGGGATGTGCCTATCCTGTTCGGAAAGACTGGAATTCATTCTGGCTCGTTGACCCTCTCGACGGGACAAAGGACTTTATCGAGCGGAACGGGGAATTCACGGTCAATGTTGCCCTTATTGAGCATGGCTCCCCGGTACTTGGAGTCATCCATGCACCGGCTGTCGGCATCACTTATTATGCCTGGAAAGGAAACGGTGCCTTCTGCGAAAAGGATGGCAGCGTCAGCAGGCTTCCCTGTATTGAACCTTCGGACCGTCTCATTGCCACCGTGAGCCGGCAGCACCTGTCAGCAGGAACAAGGGAATTCCTCCGCATGAACGGCATAACAGAGGTCGAGCAGCGAGGCTCGGCTCTAAAGTTCGGTGCCGTTGCCTCGGGAAAAGCGACCGTCTATCCCCGTTTTGAAGGATCGATGGAATGGGATACTGCAGCAGGACAGGTCATCGTCACAGAGGCAGGTTGCCGGATTTTCGATCTCGTGACCGGAACCGGACCCGCGTACAACAAACCGTCGCTTGTCAACAACCCGTTCATTGTCTGTGGTCCGCAGATTGAAAGGAAAAACTTGAGTATACCGGATATCAATAGTTCTCCATTGCGGTGAGCGATGCCATGGTGCGGCAAGGATTCACGTTATGGTTTACCGGCTTGTCAGGGGCAGGAAAGACAACACTCGCAATCGAAATGGAGAAAGCCTTAAAAGAACGTGGTGTTCCCTACGTCCATCGTCTTGACGGGGATATTGTCCGTCAGGATCTTACCCGCGACCTTGGTTTTTCCAAGGAGGACCGGGATGAGAATATCAGGAGAGTGACATTTGTTGCCGGACTGCTGAGTAAAAATGGTGTGGCGACACTGGTATCCTTCATCTCGCCTTACCGGCAGGCACGGGACAATGCCCGCAGCCGGTGCCACAATTTTATCGAAATATACATGAAATGCAACCTTGAGATCCTGATGGAGCGGGACGTCAAGGGATTCTATAAGCAGGCACGGCAACAGCAGATCAAAAATTTTACCGGGATTGATGACCCATATGAGGAGCCGCTCAACCCGGAAATTGTCGTTGACTCGGGAAAGATGACGGTCAGCGAAGCACGCGATTTCATTCTTTCATACCTTGAAGAAGAAAAACTGTTGAAATCTCCGGACTCGGGCGGATTTTAATTTTGTCTGTGACAATTAATAATAACTATTATCCAAAGGCAACATACAGGTATAGTAAATTCTGACGATAACCCGGCTGTCTTGTTCAGGATTTTTCATCATGGGGAGCATCACATAGTATGTCAGATGGAGAACGGTATACTCTTACGACGTTACAGGCCTTGGAAGCGGAAAGCATCCACATCATCCGCGAAGTTGCAGCCGAGTTTGAAAATCCTGTCATGCTCTACTCTGTCGGAAAAGACTCGTCGGTCATGGCCCACCTCGCCATCAAGGCTTTCTATCCTGAAAAGGTGCCATTTCCCTTTCTCCATGTCGATACAGGTTACAAGTTCCCCGAGATGTACCAGTTCCGGGATGAATTTGTAAAGAAAAACAATATACGGCTGGTCGTGTACCGCAATGACGAGGCGTTTCTTTCCGGCGTAAACCCGGTCGATTACGGGACCATCAAATGCTGTGCGGAGCTGAAGACAAAGGCGCTCCTTGATGCCCTTGCAAAAGGGGGATACGATGCAGCATTCGGAGGGTCCCGGCGGGATGAGGAAAAATCCCGGGCAAAAGAAAGGATCTACTCGTTCCGGGACCAGTTCGGCCAGTGGAACCCGAAAAACCAGCGCCCGGAACTCTGGGAACTCTATAACGGGAGGATCAACCAGGGAGAGTCTATCCGCGTCTTCCCGCTCTCAAACTGGACAGAACTTGATATCTGGACGTACATCCATCACGAGAATATCCAGGTTGTCCCGCTCTATTTTTCAAAGAAGAGGCAGGTCATCCACCGTGGCGGACAGATCATCCCGATATATCCCGACACCCGGATCCAGGAAGGGGAAGAGATCACCGAATGCATATGCCGGTTCAGGACGCTCGGTTGCCATTTCTGCACCGGTGCGGTCATGTCTCCCGCTGTGACGCTTCCGGAGATCATCGAGGAGATGATGGTGGTCCGGTATTCGGAACGGATCACCCGGGTCATCGACCATGACCAGGACAGCTCGATGGAACAGAAGAAACGGGAGGGATATTTCTGACCACGCTCAAGGCACTGCTGGAGCGGAATGAGAAGAACGACCTGCTCAGGTTTGCCACAGCCGGAAGCGTGGATGACGGAAAATCCACCCTGATCGGCCGTCTCCTCCATGATTCGAAATCTGTCTTTGAGGACCAGCTTGAAGCGATTAAGAAATACTCCTCCACCAACCGTGAAGTGGAGATCGATTTCTCCCTCTTCACTGACGGTCTCAAGTCGGAGCGCGAACAGGGCATCACCATAGATGTCGCCTACCGGTATTTCTCAACGCCGAAACGGCGGTTCATCATCGCCGACACCCCTGGGCATGAACAGTACACCCGGAACATGGCTACCGGGTGCTCGACATCATCCCTTGCCCTGATCCTGATCGATTCGACAAAAGGGGTCGTGACCCAGACCAAACGGCACACGTTCATCTCATCCCTCCTCGGCATCAAGCATTTCATCGTGGCGATCAACAAGATGGACCTGACCGGATATTCCGAGGACGTCTTCAATACAATTACCGATGATTTCCGGGCGTTCTCGGACAAACTCCCGATCGAGTCCATCCAGTTCATCCCCATCAGCGCCCTGCAGGGAGTGAATGTTATCGACAGGGACGGGAAGATGCCATGGTACCACGGCCCATCGCTCCTTGATTACCTCGAAACGATCAATGTCTCGGCATGGCGGAACCTGATTGACTTCCGGTTTCCCGTCCAGTACGTCAACTGGGGAGGCAAGGGGAGCGGGATGAGGGGATACTGTGGGACCATTGCATCAGGGATTATACGACCAGGTGAAAATGTCGTAGCACTCCCCTCGGGAAAAGAGAGCCAGGTGAAAAAGATTGTCACGTACGAAGGTGAGCACGCATATGCCTACGCCCCCCAGGCTGTGACGATCTACCTCGAAGATGATATCGACCTCAGCCGTGGCGATATGATCGCGAGAAAGAAAAACCTTCCCCTGCTTACCCGGAATATCGAGGCAAACGTCGTCTGGATGGATACCACTCCTCTCAAACCGGGAAAAGTCTACCTCATCAAGCACACCACCCACTCGGTCCGGGGCATCCCCGAAGACATCGCGTACCGGTTCGATCCGGAAGACCTTCACCGGAAGCCTGCCGATACCCTGCACTTCAACGAGATCGGCAGGGTCACGTTCAGCCTCTTAAACCAGATCTACGCCGACACGTACAAACATAACCGCCAGACGGGATGTTTCATCATCATCGACCCGGCCAACAATCTGACAGCGGGCGCCGGCATGATGACCCGGTGCCGGTGTAAGGAAGACGGGCACGCCATGGAGCCTGCGGCAGTGATCCGGACTCATTGGTTTGCCGGGAAACCCGGGTCGGGAAAGATGGCCGTTGATAAGATGACAAAAGAAGGACTCGCCTGCCTCTGCCTGACTGACGAACTGCTTGGAGCGGGAATCTGTAGTGACCTTGCCCTGACGGAAAAGAAAGATGTGTGGCTGGAACGGGTTGCCCACATCTGCAAAGCGGCAAATGCGTCCGGTGTATCGGTTGTTATCGAATCCGCGTACGGCCCAGATGAAACAGTACGGGATATTATCGGGAAGGAAATGTTGAAAATATTCAGATAAGTGATTATAAGATTAAGATTATTGTCGCTCAGATCATCGTTTGATGCAATATTTTTTGGTGATATTTCCAAAGCCAATACTTATTTTTGATGAGACTTAACGACCTAAATACCATTGAACTTATAGAATTTTCTTAAAAAAAGGATCTTATCATAAAAAACGTGTCATGTTTCCTGTTCAGTAATATGTTCCGGCACTTTCCTGATATACACGGTACCGTCCTTGACGGCAATCCACCGCAGCGTATCGCCCTGCTTCAGGTCAAGGAACTTGAATATTTTCGAGGGGACTGTCGTCCGGTGACGGTAGGATCGCACGGTGACAGAAGTCTCTTCAATGCAGACGACATCCTCGGAGATTAAGTCCACCACGTTCACACCTCACCGGATATTATCTTCATTCGAGTGATATTATGTTGCAAAGTTATTTCATGTTTTTGTAAATCCTTCGAACGATTGAAGAACATCCGGATGTCATGTATTATCCGGATTTAAGCAAACGATGAATTACCAATAGATATTGGTAACATACCAATATCTTATTACTCTCTTCCATCATACACTTGTATGATAGCCATGAAAAGAATTGCCGGCATCATCGCCGTCCTGTTGATCATCGCTGCCATTCTGGTGGCGGGATGCACAACGACTCCTTCGAATAATTCCAGCAGTCCCGCAACCGGTACCAGCGGGAAGATCATTGTATCGGGAGCGTTTGCACTCTATCCTATGATGATGAAATGGGCAGAGGAATACAACAAGGTACATCCGGATGTAAGGATCGATGTATCTGCAGGCGGAGCAGGAAAAGGAATGACCGACGCCCTTTCCGGTATGGTGGATCTCGGGATGGTTTCGCGGGAAATCTATCCTGAAGAAGCCAATCAGGGAGCAGTATGGGTTGCGGTTACCAAGGATGCCGTTGTCGTAACGGCAAGTTCGGAGAATCCAGTACTAGCGGATCTCCAGTCAAAGGGAATTAACCAGTCGGTTTTCAGGCAGATATTCGTGAATGAGACCATCAGAACATGGGGACAGGTCGTCAACCACCCGGATGTCAAAGAAAAGATTAATGTTTACACCCGGTCCGACGCCTGCGGTGCCGCCGATGTCTGGGCAAAATACCTTGGATTTAAACAGGAGAACTTACAAGGAGTCGGCGTCTTCGGGGACCCGGGGCTTGCGGATGCGGTGAAGTCTGACCATCTGGGTGTCGGGTATAATAACATCGGGTTTGCATATGATGCAAATACCGGCAAACCGCTTGACGGGCTGGCAATCATCCCGCTCGACCAGAATGACAACGGGAAGGTCGATCCTGACGAGCAGGTGTATGCAACCCGCGATGTGATCGTAAATGCCATCAACACGGGAAAGTACCCGTCGCCCCCTGCCCGCGAACTGAACCTTGTTGCAAAAGGAAGCTTCTCCGGCCCCACACTGCAGTTCGTCCGCTGGATCCTCACGGACGGGCAGCAATACGTTGAGGAATCCGGGTACATCACCTTACCTAAGGAACGGATTGATGAGCAACTGGGCAAACTAATTGCAAATTAATGTTTAATATCTTTTCACCGGACCGGTGATATACCGTGATGCGGGATCTCAGGGACCGGATCGTCAACAGCATCCTTTTTGTACCGACGCTGTTCTCGGGTGTCCTGCTCATCGTGATGGTACTCACCCTCATCCAGAAATCCGGACAGATCCTCTCAACACGGCCTCTTGCCGACCTCCTCTTCTCCTCGTCATGGCAACCCTTTGCCGGAAATTTCGGGTTTTTACCGTTTATCATGGGAACGATCTGGGTGACCGCACTCGCGATGCTGGCAGCTGTTCCCATATCCCTGCTGAGTGCGATCTACCTGTCGGAATATGCACACGCCAGGGTCAGGGACATTATCCAGCCGGTGATCGACCTGCTGGCAGGGATCCCATCTGTGGTCTACGGGCTCTTTGGCATCCTTCTTGTCGTTCCCCTCATCAAGTATTCGGTTGCGCCGCTGTTTGGCATTACGAGCTCGGGATACTGTGTCCTTGCCGGCGGGCTTGTCCTTGCGATCATGGTATTTCCCATCCTTATTTCAATATCCTACGAGGTGTTCCGGACCGTCCCTCTCGAAATGCGGGAGGCGTCGTTAGGGCTCGGTGCAACCCGTTGGGAGACCGTCAAGCACGTTGTCTTAAAAAAAGCGTTCCCGGGGGTTATCGCAGCAGTTATTCTTGGCTTCAGCCGAGCCTTCGGGGAGACGATGGCCGTCCTCATGGTTGTGGGAAACGTAGCCCGGGTCCCAACATCCGTTTTCGACCCGGCATATCCCATCCCGGCACTGATCGCAAATAACTACGGTGAGATGATGTCAATTCCCCTGTACGATTCTGCACTGATGTTTGCCGCACTGCTCCTCCTCCTCGTTGTCATAGTGTTCAACATCGCTGCCAGATATGTACTGGTGAAGGTCATGGCGGTGGCATGATGGACAGGCGGGCTGTAGAAGAGCAGCTGTTCAGGGGCCTGATGTATCTCTCACTGGCGATCGTGCTGGGAAGCCTTTTCTTAGTGTTTGCAATTGTTGTCTTTAAAGGGGCAGCTGCACTGAATATTGCGATGGTAACCCAGGTGCCCCACGGGGGATATTATCTTGGAAAAGAAGGGGGCATCCTCAACGCGATTGTCGGGTCCATCTACCTTGCAGTCGGCGCAATTATCCTTGCAACCGGTATCAGTATCCCTACCGCATGGTATCTGCAGAATCTCAGTCAGAGATCGCAATATGCAGCCGGCATCAGGATGATGCTCGATATCGCTGCAGGGATCCCCTCCCTGATCTACGGGGCCTTCGTATTCCTGATCATGGTCATGGTTCAGGCCCGGGCTTCGCTGCTCTGGGGGATCATCACGGTGGGTATCTTCATCACACCCCTGCTCACCAGGGCTATCGATGAAGTCATGCAGACGGTGCCTTCAAAACTGAAGGAAGCCTCGTACTCACTGGGCGCAACCCGGCTGGAGACCATCTATCATGTCGTTACACGGCAGGCGCTCCCGGGGCTGATTACTGCAATCCTTGTCGCATTCGGCCGTGGAATCGGTGATGCGGCTTCAGTATTGTTCACCGCAGGGTACACGGATTCTATCCCGGCATCCCTGAACGATCCCGTCGCAACCCTGCCCCTTGCGATCTTTTTCCAGCTGGGGACGCCGTTTCCCCAGGTGCAGGAACGTGCCTATGCATCAGGCATTATACTGCTTGTCATCGTATTGATCATCTGTATCGGGTCACGGTATCTCGCGAAAAAATACGTCAGGTACAGCATCAAGTAAGGTATTTCACATGAATGCAACGGAAATTTCCATAAAGAATTTCACCATTTCCATAGAAAACCGGGAGATCCTGAAGAATATTTCTGTGGATATTCCCAAAAACCAGATCACCGTCATCATCGGGCCTTCCGGTTGCGGAAAATCAACCCTTTTGCGAAGCATGAACCGGATGACCGACCTTCTGGAACATGTGACAACCGACGGGGAGATTATCATCAATGGAAAGAATGTCCTCGATCCTGCCATCAACCTCTCCCAACTGAGAAAAAACGTCGGGATGATCGCCCAGGCCCCGAACCCTTTGCCCATGTCCATTTATGACAATATCGTGTACGGGCTGCGTATCCACGGCATGAAGGATCACAAAAGTCTGGACCGGCAGGCAGAACGGTGCTTAAAAAGCGTCGGTCTCTGGAATGAAGTCCACGACCGGCTCAAGGAACCCGCGTCTACATTATCCCTCGGGCAGCAGCAGCGGCTGTGTCTTGCCCGCGCCCTTGCAATCGAACCGGAGATCCTCCTTTGCGATGAAACGACATCTGCGCTCGACCCGATTTCAGCAAAACATATTGAAAATGAACTGATCGCCCTGAAGAACGATTACTCTATCGTCTTTGTCACGCATGTCCTCCGGCAGGCAAAACGGCTTGCGGATTACGTGATTTTTTTATATCTTGGCGAAGTTGTCGAACACGGCCCGGCACACGAAGTCTTCACAAACCCAAAAGATCCGCGGACGAAAGCGTATCTTGAAGGGGTGTTCGGGTAACCCTTTTTTGTCTTATTGCAAAAAGGGATTGTCAGATGGAGAGGGAGTCTTAAATTCAGTCCTTTTTTTAAGCACTGTCAGGAAAACGAAGATAATTTTATATGATAAAATTCCGGTATTCCGTTCTCATATCATTCCTATCCAGATTGTCCTGTCGATCAAGGACAACAATGCTCTCCCCCGGAAGAGCGGCTCATCTGAGGTAATAATCTTACAATATAAATCAACCGCATCATTCGTCAGTTTCCATCTTTCATAATTCCGGAAACATTCCATTGCATCCCATTCCCCGGAATGATACAGGAATATGGTCCCCATGAGTTTTTGCCTGCGCTGAATCGTATCGAAATTATAGTGTACTGCCAGAGATCCATCCTTTTTTAAACCGGAAAAGAATGTTGAATACCTCTTCGCAATTTCTTTGATGGTCGCATTCGGTTTTGTAGAGGTTGCGTGGCCGGTTTCCTCAAATATCCTGTTCAGCATTTCCAGTTTTTTGAAATATGCCGTATATTCTTTCAAGACCAGCCTGGGATTGAAATAACCGTACCCGTCGATATCATGGCCTTGTATTTTAAACCGGCCTTTTTGTGCAAAAACCGGTTTATCAATAAATACGTGCATCCTGTCGGGGGATACGATTCCGTCGAGGAACTCCAGCAGGTCTCTATGATTTTCGATTACATGGACGGGGACGGGCGCCAGCAGCCGGATCTTATCTTCTATCAGGGCAACAATCGCCTGTTCTGTGTACATTTCAGGAGGTAATACAAGTGTTGCTTTGGTATGGTCATTGCATTGGATTGTTCTTAAGATGTGATGGGCAAAAGAGTCATCGATGGTTACCTTTTTTTCTGCATCAACCAGTACCGGGATTGTCCTTAACCCGTCTTTGATGAGGATGATGGAAAGGTATCTGGATACTGGTGATACGTGCTCATCTCCGGAAAAAAATGCGGTCAGGCTATCGTTCCCGTAACACACAAACCCGTCGGTGAAAAGATTTTTTATCAGTCTGGATGCAACGGTTTGGGATCGTTCTTTTTCCCCAAGTTCCTTAAGAAATGAGACTCCCGTGTAACCGACAATAAAGTCCTCCTGAGAGGACCCCTCATTTGTCGCCGCAAGAACTTCTTCAAGCCGTGATATTTTCTTCAGGTTTTTCCATGTGAGATATTCATAGAGTGACCTTTCGACACCGGGATTATAGCATTCCCTTACCGATTGAGTGAGATGCAAATCGGATATGTGGTGGTGGATCCTTCGGATGTAATCCTGATTATGGATCTGGGCATCTCGTTTCTGTATCCGTTCGTGTTTGAAAACCAGTTCCTTGGGACCAAGGAACTCATGCATGGTCTCAACATACATTTCAATTACCTCCTCAATATCCCCAACCCTGCCTATTTTCCCATCTTTGAGAAACATCGCCCGGTCACAGAGATCGTAGATTGTTGCCATGGAGTGGGATACGATCACAACAGTTTTATCCGAATTGCAGAACTCAAGTATTTTCTTTCTTGATTTTTCCCTGAATGAAATGTCCCCGACAGACAGGACTTCGTCAAGGACAAGTATGTCGGGTTGTATCTGCATGGCAGTCGAGAATCCAAGTTTAACCCGCATGCCGGTTGAAAAATTCTTCAGAAGCATATACTGGTATTTTTCAAGATCTGCAAATGCAATTATATCGTCATAAAGATTATCCATATCTTTTTTGGAGAAACCCAGGATCATCCCATACTGGTATATATTGTCGTGAGCAGTAAGGTCATCAGAGAAACCGACACCAAGACTCAGCAATGGAATCAGTGAGCCATTAATTTTAACTGAACCTGAGTCCGGGGGTATGATCCCTGAAATTAATTTCAGCAGGGTACTTTTACCCGTACCGTTTGCACCAATGATTCCAAAACATTCACCTTTATAGATATCAAGGTTGATGCCGTCAAGGACTTTTTTTATTGGGTTTTTTTTTGATCGTTTATTTTTTATGATATCCGGAAGATCAAAGATTGAAAACCCTTTTTTTTGAGAGATATCATAATATTTTTTTAAATCCCTGATCTCTATGCTGATTTCTGTCGTCTATATCACCTCTACAAATCGCTTCTCCAGCTTTTTAAACAGATAATGCCCAATAAAAACCATACATATGCCAAATAAAAGGATATATCCAATATCGATCAAAGAAGGCAGTATATTATACAATACAATATCCCTGTACATAATCATAATCTGGGTTACCGGATTCAACAGGTAGATACTCCGGATTGACTGGGGTATTATCGATATCGGATATAAAATCGGGCACAAAAAAAACCCAATCTGGATCACAAATGGCCAGATCTCGCCAATGTCCCGGAAATATGGATACAGGGATGCTAATACGAGGGACAGCCCAAATGCCACCAGTAAATAGAGGATATGGATCAGGGGAAACAGTACGACATAATATGAAATCGCTCCTGTTAACAGTGCAACCAGCGGGATCAGGATGATAAATTCCAGGGTGAACGAGATCAGGGCTGACAAATTCTCTGTTAAAACAAAGATTTCACTGGGGATCACAATATTTGAGAGGATTGAAGACCTCTGCTTTATAACAGATAATGAAGACATAGTGGCGTTGGTAAAAAATCTCCATGTAAGGATGCCAACCAGAAGATACTGGGCAAAATTGGCTTCGAGATGTCTGATATTATAAAAAATAAAATAGAGGACAACCAGAAGTAAAAGAGGACTTAACAACGACCAGACCAGTCCGAGATAGGTATGCTGGTATTTTGCCTTGAGATCATTAACAGTAAGTGTTTTTATCAGGTCCCAGTGTTTTATCACCCATAATTCATTCAGCGACAATGGAATTCTCCGGTACCCACATTTTAAAAACAATATCGAATTATGAAAGAATGTACATGGTATCCGATGATAAACACTTCTTTTGGGAACGGCCAGAGCTTATTGGAGCAACCCAAGATAGCTTCCTGTTCTTTTCAACCGGTTCAAAATCCTTCCCTTAAAGCTCCGGTTTTTGATTGCCGCCCGCTGTTTCTGGTGTTTTCTCTCAAGGTTGAACATCATCTGGGTGAAAACCGGGACAATTTTCTCCACGGTCAGACCTTCATAGGGTTTCCACGGCTCATCCAGAGCAGGCAGGGGTGCAAAGAACAACCTGCCATCCGTGCGTCCGAAGTATTCACGGGCGACCTTTGCATTCGATTCTTCATACTTTTCAATGATATCTCTTCTTTGTTGAGGAGAGAGCAGACGCTGGTTTTCTTTTTTATGTTCCCGGTTGATTTCCGTAAGACTGTTTACAAGAAAATTATGAAACCGGAGATCATCCTTGAATTGGATATTACATAATCTGATGATTTCGATGAGATCCCAGTTCATGCTTATATTGACTTTATCTTGCGGGATACGATAACTGTCATCGAGTTTGAGTCCGACGACCCCGAGGAAATCGTGAAAAATCCCTTCCGGTAGTTGTTCTTTCTCATAACATCGGACAATAATATTCTCTTTACCGAATGCATGGCTCCATGGAAGGAGAGCAGTAAAGTAATCATAGACATACGTTTCGAGCATTTCAGTTATATTATCAGCAAATTTTTTCTGATAGCGGGTTTTTGGCCCTTTCACGAGCTGGTTATAATCCGATTCCAGTTTGTCATCCTGCCTCCGTACGTAAACAATAATCTTTACTGAATATTCCTCTGGTAAAATTTTCTGGAACGTTACCACATCTTTTTCTGACAGTTTTATAAAACCCTCTGAACTTAACATGACATTATTACATTCCGACTGTTGTATCTCTTTTAAATATTTTTTTACAGGACTATCTGTATCATTAATGATTTCGGAAAAAGTCTTTGTCAATAATTCATTACTCAGATCATAACATGCGGATTTTTGCCCGGGGTAAAGATACCCTTTCTGTCTCAAAACTTCCCTGTTTATCGATAAGAACTCCTGAATTGCGCTGGTCCCTGTCTTGTGCGCACCAATATGGAGATATATGGTTTTTTTCATTATTCCCATCCCTTTCCAGTGAAATATAGCGTGCCGTTTCCTGAAATTCTCAATAAATATTGCTTTGTGCTGGTTTTAATTTTAAGTAGTTATAGGGGTAATATGAGATAATATATTTGATTCCGGTGTTTCCCTATGAAAATCAGCAAGAATGATTCTAATCCAGATATTATGAAAAATATCAATGATTTCTGGCGTCAGCTGACAAAAAAAGAAATTTCAGGAAAGGTACACAGGGAAATGGTTGGAGGGTATTGGGATGAAATCGGGACTCTTCAATGCAATTTTTTGAAAGATCGGGGACTTTTACCAAAACATAAATTTGTTGATGTCGGATGCGGGGCCTTTCGTGGGGGCGTTCATTTTATCGATTACCTTGATACCGGTAATTATTACGGACTGGATATTAACGAGTCTTTAATTGAGGCCGGGCTACTAGAGTTAAAAGAATTAAATCTCCAAACCAAAAACCCGAATGTTTTAATTAACAGCCAGTTTAATCTCTCGTTTTTTAATACAAAATTCGACTATGGCATTGCACAATCACTTTTCACTCATCTGTTAATCAATAATATCCTCAGATGTCTTGTCGAAGTATCGAGGGTTTTAAAACCAGATGGTAAGTTTTATGCAACGTTTTTTGAAGCTCCGTCTTCAGTTTACCTTGACCGGCTGGTTCAGAATCCCGGTAATACCGTGACGAATTATGATTCAGATCCCTTTCATTATTCCTATGAAGAATTTGAGATGTTTGCCCGCCTTTCAGGGTTAAACGTAGAATTAATCGGTGACTGGGATCATCCAAGAAACCAGAAGATGCTGCGTTTTACCTTACCAAAACAGGGACATTAACCCCATCATCTTACCAGTAGATATTATCATATCCTTTCAAAGAAGAATAATTTGTTAGATTTTTCTCAAGAAAAGTGACATATTAAAAACCTAATAAGACAATCTGAGTGATTCCATGAATGCCCTTGACGTCTTGGAAAATGAAAGTATCTATATAATCCGGGAAGCGTACAAAGAATTTAAAAACATAGCATTACTCTGGAGCATCGGGAAAGATTCAACAACTTTGCTCTACCTTATAAGGAAAGCTTTTTACGGGCAGGTTCCATTTCCAGTACTTCATCTGGATACAAGCTATAAATTCAAGGAAATTTATGAATTTCGTGAAAAGTGGGCAAAACAATGGAACCTGAATCTGGTGATTGTGAAAAATAACGAGGCGCTTTCAAGAAAAGTAAACCCTTTTGCCGGGGATAAGTTAACCTGTTGCGGAGAACTTAAAACTGAGGCACTCAAACAGGCTATCAGGGAACACAGGTACCAAGCCATTCTCCTTGGGATTCGAAGGGATGAACACGGTGTCAGGGCAAAAGAGCGCTACTTCTCACCACGAAATAACCAATTCCAGTGGGATTATAAAAACCAACCGGCTGAGCTCTGGGATCTCTACAAGAACAGGGAATCTGCCCATGAACATATTCGCGTGCATCCATTGCTTCACTGGACCGAATTGGATATCTGGAGCTATATTCAGCGAGAGAAGATCCCGATCGTGGATTTGTATCTTGCCAGAAACGGAAAACGGTATCGAAGTATCGGCTGTGAGCCATGTTGCAATCCAATTCCATCAGATGCAGATTCGGTAAATAAAATTGTTGAGGAACTCAAAACAACAACTGTATCAGAACGAAGCGGACGTGCGCAGGATAAAGAGCAGGCATACATGATGCAAAAACTTCGTTCTATGGGTTACATGTAAGGGCACAGTTCAGACTGACGCTCATATGAAAAACGGAATAATTCAGGATTGATCGATCCATGGAAGACATACCCTTGAAACTTGTTATCGTAGGACATGTGGATCATGGTAAAAGTACTTTAATCGGGAGATTGTTGTTCGATACGGGATCACTTTCCAAGGATAAGATCGAAGAAATTCGGCAGATCTGTTCAGCGCTTGGAAAAGAATTTGAGTTCGGTTACATTCTTGATAATCTGGAAGAGGAACGGGACCAGGGTATAACTATTGATACTACACAAATTTTTTTCAACTCAAAAAACCGGCAATACGTGATTATTGATGCACCCGGGCATGTCGAATTCATAAAAAATATGATTACAGGAGCATCCCAGGCAGACGCAGCCGTAATAATAATCGATGCAGAAGAGGGCATCATGGAACAAACCCAACGTCATGCCTTTATTTTAAGCCTGCTGGGAATGCAAAAAGTAATCGTCCTAATCAATAAAATGGATCGGATCGGGTACGACCAGAACCGGTTCACCAGCATTAAAAAGGAATGTCTGAATTTTCTCACCAGGATCAATCTTGATGCGCAATATATTATCCCGATATCGGCGATCAAGGGGGATAATGTTGTAATAAAATCAGTAAATGTCCCGTGGTATGAGGGACCGACATTTTTTGAAGCCATGGATTCCTTTGATATTTGTAGTGTTGTAACAAAGGCACCACTTCGTTTTGCTATACAGGACATCTACAATTTCTCAAAAAGGATTATTGTGGGTCAGGTAGTAAGCGGCACGCTCCGGCAGAATGATGCCATTACGGTACTTCCTTCTGGCGAGAAAACGCAGATTAGGTCACTGGAAGAATACCAGAAAACTCCTGATTATGCTGAAACTGGAAAATGCATTGGGGTTACAACAACTGACAAGATTTTTTGTGATCGGGGGTACATCTTTTCAAATCCGCTGGATACGCCTGCAGTTACATCCCAGTTCCGGGCAAATGTTTTCTGGATGGACAAGGCACCCTGTAAAAAAGATACCCCGATAATTTTCCGATGTTCAACTCAGGAAGTGTATTGTAAAATCATAAAAATCCACTCGTGTATCAATTCCTCCTCGTTAAAACTTATCGGCAATGATGTGAACGAAATTAGTAACCGGGAATTTGCGCAGGTAACCATTCGGACGGATAGTCCGGTAATCATCGAAGAATTTTCCAAAACTCCAAAACTCGGGCGTTTTGTACTCGTGAAAGAAAATGTCAGTGCTGGGGGCATTATTACGGAGGTTATTCGTGACCGTGATTCTTGCAATTGACGCACTTGAATTCAATCTTGTAAAGAAATTCAATTGCCCGCATCTTATGCAGACGTATTTTGGAAAAACGGATATTTCCGAATTTTCCGAACCCAGAACGATGGTGCTCTGGAGTTCATTTATGACCGGCCAGAATCTCGAGGCAGAAGTCATGAAAAACGGAGATGATGATATGTG
>Ga0268276_1002143_pt1 | contig 17463 bp, 24 predicted proteins | sample saktaG_4_FD_190145 | JGI IMG/M metagenome (GOLD analysis project Ga0268276, IMG submission 190145) | Saline water microbial communities from Sakinaw Lake, British Columbia, Canada - sak_2010_1_5_45m | ecosystem: Environmental > Aquatic > Non-marine Saline and Alkaline > Saline ...
TATTTAATGCTTTTGGAAAACTTTTTAAAAACAGGCCTTTTCCTCTTGTTTGCAGCCCCGTAGTGTAGTGGCCAATCATACAAGGCCCTGGACCTTGTGACCACGGTTCGAATCCGTGCGGGGCTAATTTCTTATCTTCAAGATTTTGATATGTATAGCAAAGTTTTTATAATAATTAAATAATAAATGATATTATGGATAAAATTGATGCAAAGAAGATAGGTGGGAAGTACGATGGATACTCGCCTGTTAAGGAAAAAACATTCTTCAAAGGAAAGAACCCTGCAAGTGTATTATTAAGACTAAAAATTATTTCAATACTATTAATTATTGTTGCCGCTTATTTGCATTTTGTTATTAACAATACTTCTAAAGCATTGATTCCATTTAGTGGAGGGATACTTGCAATACTTATAGTCCTTGTTTATTCTCATCTGATTAAAACAGGAAAAATACAATACAAGGATCCTAGGATTTGGAATTAATAAATCCTTTTGACATGAACTAACCCCAAAAAGTAGCCATAGAAGGTATATAATCCGTGTGGGACTAACAGATTTTTATTTACTAAACTATTAAATATAACTAAGTTTTTAGTATAGTCACAAAATGAACAGTAAAATTATAAAAATATCTTATCCTCTGAAATTGCTGGATTCTGTAAGTACCTTTTCAGAAACAATTCCTGCTTCTGCTAAAGATATATACGAAGCAGTAAATTTTTTTGAAAAAAATATTTTTTCAAGTAAAATAAAGTTAAAAATAGAAAAAATAAGTAAAAAAATCCTCCTAAGGAAGATCATAAATTTACATAATAAAGAGGGAATTAAAGATATTCAACAGATAGAGGGTATGATTCAACAAATAAAATCAGAAAAAGATATTCTGCATACAAGCAGGTTACCTAATATTAAACTGGTCCAGACTGAAGAAAATGAATTTGTGTTATTTGATGGGCATCATACAATGCTTGCTTATATGTATTCTGGAAGAAAATATCTTCATGAATTGCCCCACTTAATTGTTGTAAATGAAGAAGGATTTGTAACTAACAAAGAAGTTCTGATTTTTTTTGGGCAACATTCATCTAAATTAAGAGGGTCTGATTGGAGGAATTATGTGATAAACTGGCAGATGCCAATAAAAAAACAACTCTGCAAGAGAGTAGAGAAAAACATTGGTGAACTTTTTGATTTAATTAAATCTTTTTTGAAATAGAAATAATGGTCTTTGCCATAATCTTCATAATCAGTTGCAACATCATCTCAGATCTTTATTTTTCCTATAATAACCATCCAAGCTTAATCTTGCTATAAGATAGGATACAGTTGATTCTGCACCTTGATTAAGGTTTATTGATGATTTGCCAATACCATCATGACAACCACCAGTGTGTTCATCATAAACCACTTGGTTAAGAACGTTGTTTCCCAAAAACCACTGGAAAACAATAACTGCATTCTTCATGTACTTTTCTTCACCTGTAACCTCTTTAGCTAAGATAAGAGTCTGTACCATAGAAGCTGTATCCACTGGCTGTTGGTCAAAATGCGATTTATGGCCGTCTTTAAAATACCAACCATCATGACCAATTGGTGCAAACATGTTATTTTCAAAAGTTATAGATATAAGGAAATCCAATGTTAACTTTGCAATATGCAGATATTTTTCATCTTTAGTTGCTAAATAAGCGTAAAAGAGGGATTCAGGTAATTTACTGTTAGAGTAAGTAAGATAAGTTTCAAACCACTGCCACTCCTTAGAAGGATTATCATTGTATAAAGAAACCAGATGATCAGCCAGCATCTTTATTGTAGAAATAATCTCAGACGAGGGTTTTGCTTTATTATAAAAATATAATCCAAGAATTATAAAGGCAACTGCTCTTGGAGACTTAATCTTATTTACTATATCCAATGCCTTTTTAAAAATCTGTTCAGCCTCATCCTTCAATTCTTTTGGGAGTATATCTATAGATATTAAAAAACCAAGAGCCCATAATGCCCTGCCATGTGCATCATCTGCCCAGTTGTCAAGATTTATTTTTCTATTATGGTCTACATAATTGAATAACCTTCCATCCTTCTGCTGGACATGTTTGATGAAATTCAGATATGTCTTTATAAGATTTAATTGAGAGTCATCTCTGAACTTATTGTAATGCATGCAACAAACTATCATAGCTCTTGCATTGTCATCAAGTGTATAGCCATCGGTTTTATCGGGCTTGGTATAATTCACAAATTGAAATATTCCAAAATCATCTGTAAGTCTTATAAGGTGGTTAAGCTTGATTTTGGGGAATGATTTTTCATATTTATCTTTGATGTTCAAATACTTATTAAACACCTCCATGTAAGACAGTGCAACATTGGGCCATGTCATATGCCTTGTATAAGAGTAAGCGTTTTTTTCCATTAGTTCTTTTAAAGCTGGATTTGAGATGATTTTTAAAATTGCATCACTAATTGAATTCTTGTCTTTAAAATTAACTAGTATGCCCATTTCAGATGTGATGATATCTTTAGCATGCAAGAAGGGTGTTGAGATTGCTGCTCTGCCTGCTCCAAGGGCATAAACCAGAGTTCCGCTTGTTATCTGATTGGGGTTAAGATTAGAACATAAATAAACATCAGTTGACTTGAGATACTTTATTATTTCACTTAATTTCACATATTTATTGTAAAATTTCACATGTTTTTGTAAGCCAAGCTCCTTTACTTTGTTCTCAAGAAAATTTCTGTATTGCTCACCTTCTTTTTTTCTGACAATAGGGTGGGTTTCTCCAACAATAATATATAATATATTAGGAAATTTTTCAACAACTTTTGGCAAAGCTTCAATAACATATTCATAACCTTTGCCAGGATTCATCATACCAAATGATGAAAGGATAATCTTATTTTTATAACCTAACTTTGTCTTTTCTTTTAGGCTTGAATCAAAATTAATAGTTGGAATACCATGAGGTATAAGCTTTATGTCTGTTTTTATGCCATAGTCATTTCTTAGGATATCAATGCCTTTCTTTGTCATCACTACAATGCAATCTGATTTTTCTGCCAAAGTACAAACAACTTTCTTTAGTTTATCATTAGGATTAGGCAACACAGTATGGAATGTTATTAAAACTGGTTTATTTAGTGCCTCAAGAAAGGCTATAAGGTAGCTGCCATATTCTCCACCAAAAATCCCAAATTCATGCTGGATATTCACTAGCTTTATAGCACCCATATTATTTATCTTCTTCGCTATCATAATATATTCAGATATGTCTGTATCATCTATCTCCAGTATAACCTCTTCTGGATAATTGTAGATATTAGTGCTATCATTATTCATTGCAAGAATCTTGGACTTTACCAAAGGAGAAATTTTTTTGTCTATAGCTGTGACTAAATCCTTTGTAAACGTAGCTATTCCACACTCTCTTGGAGGAAATGTACCCATATACAGTATTCGTGATGATTTTTTATTATGCGGCATTATAGATACAAAAACAAGTTTTAATTATAAACTTATCTAAAGAATTAGTCTTTAACCTTTATTTTGATATCATTATTGTCACTTAAGAAGATTATCTTTTCCTGACTGGCTAACCAGCCAATTGCCATTAAGATAATTTTTTCATCTTTCCTCAGAGTATTTTTTAGTTGAGTCAATGTTATTTCCTTGTTTAATCCTGCATTAAACACCTGTTCTATGGCAATACCCATATCTGATTGGTAGTCTCTATCTTTTTTTGTGTTCAACAATTCATCCAGAAGATCATTGAGATTGACTGAAGCAACAGCTATCCTTTTGTCAGCAGCTCCATAGTATATATAAAGTTTTTCTCCAAAAATAGATGTACCTGTTGGAAAAACAACATTATTAACATCTCCTAACTTTTCATATCCCTCAGTTGGAGAGAATAATGGCTTATTTAAATGCCCAATAACCTTACATGGATCTTTCTTATCAAGGAGAGCTGCACTAGCATGATATACCTTCCCTTTATTAGAATCCTCAACTGAATGGTATATCATAAGCCACCCCTTATCAGTTTCTATAACAGGAGCACCTCCTCCTATATTTCTTGACTCATACCCATGTTTAGGCTCAAGTACAATAAAATCACCTAATCTTTGTAAATATTTTTTCCAATAATCCAAAGTTAAATCCTTAAAATCATCAAAATAAATAATCTGGATATCCGGCAATATTCTATGAATTAGCGCAAACTTATTGTTAATCTTTTTCGGAAAGATGAATGCATCCTTTTCCCAAAGTAGCACATCCGGAGAAACAACATCTTTATAGTATGATTCAAAGAAAAAATATCTTTCCTTTAGCTTTGATGAGCGAAAAATATCCTCTGCTTCATCATATGTCATCTTAGGGCTTATAGTCCCTTGCTTTTTCCATTGTTTAAGGTCTTTACTAGTTGCATATGCTGTCAAGACATTTTTTCCATCAAAGGCCGAATAAAAGAGATAATAAACTCCATCAAGAAAAACTATTCTTGGATCTTCTACACCCTGTTTTTCATAATCAAATTCTGAAAACAAAACAGGTGTTTTTTTCCTTTCTACAACAGTCAAAGGTCCTTCTAATTTGCAATAACCAATGCTAGAATAATTTCCTTGTCTTACAGCCCTATAGAACATATGAAGGGTGTTTCCCTGTTGTACAACTGCAGGATTTAACACTGCTTGGTTTTCAAATTCTAATTCCGTTGATTCAAGGATAACACCCTCTTTTTTTACTATCACCATTATAATGATGTAACCTCCATTGGTTTATAAACTTTCTTGTATACAAACTGTTTGTGTATCTATAGTTCAAGATAAGCTAAAAGAATAAACTCTATAATATGCTTTGTGGCTTAAAATAACTAGCCCCAAAAAGTTACCCAAGAACATACATAGTCCGTGCGGAGCTAAATTAATATTATTAAGAAATCAATCAACTACTTTAATGGCCTCTTTTGGGCACTGGACTTCACAGGCCCTGCATCCAATGCATTCTTCTGGCTTTTTAACAACAACTTTATCATTTTCTTTTGCAAAAACATCCATTGGGCAGATATCAATGCAATTGCCGCAGGTTGTGCATTTCTTATAATCAATCACTGGTTTTGCCATATTCATCACCTTATTCTTCTGTGTCTTTAGAGTTTTCTTTTTTATTAGAATTATCTTGACTAGACTCTTTTTTTACTTTCTCTTTTTTTGGTTTTGCTTCTTCTTTACTATCAGAATTATCTTGATTAGCTTCTTTTACTTTTTTTGGTTTTACTTCCTTTTCCTCAGCTTGAGATTCATCTGGTTCCTTTTCTTCTGCTTCATTGATTTCTTCTTTAATCTTTCCTTTAGATTCTTTTTTACCAACAGCCTTTTTTTTAGTCTCTAAAAGCATTTCTTTTATCTCAAGGCTTCTTAAGGGATATATTTTTCTTAATGAAATCTTTAAATTTGACTGAAGCTTATGGGACACCAGCTCATTTACAAGTTCATTGTAAGTTATTTTTCTAACATAATCTGTTAAATTTACCCTTAATGCTTTCATCAATGAATTAACAACAGCACCTTTTGTTTTGTTTACTGTTATTACTAATGACTTTAATCTTACATCTTTTTCATCAGAGGTTTTGCATACAAAAGAATCATGAAGATTATTCCTGCCCTTTCTTATTATCCTTTTTATGAAAGCAGGCATGACCTTATAACCAATAATTTCTGTCTCTGCTTTATTTTCCTTTAAACCAGTCACTCTAAAGGTCATATTGATATTTTGTTTTTTTATATCTCTTGTAATTCCCATTAAATTGATTGTCATAATCTTACCAATAAGAAGCCTTGGATCTAAAGAAGGTGTTTCGCCTATTAACATCTCATTAAATTCCTTTGGAGCCAAAATCTGATACCATTTCTTCTTTATTTTTGATATTTTTAATGCTGATTTTTCTTTTGCCATATTACAAACCTTATACCTTAAAGAGGAAAAATAGATTATTTATAAAGCTTTCGTACAAAAAACCAAAAGTTTAATATATAAAATGATTTATTATAATAAGTTAGGAGTATCATATGAAAAAAAGTGAAATAAGTGAATCAGAGGATATTGAAAAAGTTTATTCTGATGAAGGCAGAGACTCTCTTGTAGAAGATGATGCAATGGAGCCCTGGGAACAGGGTTTTATGGAAGGGGCAGAAGACGACGGACAGGGAGCAAAATGCAGGCACTGCGGAAAGATTTTAATGGGCCCGGAATCTATTTTTGAAAAAGAAATAGACGGTGTAGTCTACAGGTTTTGCTCAGAGGAATGCGCAGAAAAATTTGAAGAAGAATTGCATAAAAATGAATAATTCTTAAGGATTTTATACATCCAGATTCTTTACTTCCAAGGCATGCTCTTCAATAAATTTCCTTCTTGGCTCTACTTCATTTCCCATCAAAACAGTGAACATTTCATCTGCCAGCAACGCGTCTTCTATAGTTATCTGCTTTAAGCTTCTATTAGACGGATCCATTGTTGTATCCCAGAGCTGTTTTGGGTTCATCTCACCAAGGCCCTTGTAACGCTGAATATTAAAGTTAGAATCAACCCCTTTCATTATAACATCTTTTTCAGCATCATTATATGCATATTTTATCAGATTCCTGCTTTTTATCAAATAAAGTGGCGGCATAGCCAGATATATATATCCCTGCTCTATCAACGGCTTCATATACCTGTAAAAGAATGTCAATAACAGGCATGCAATATGGTTTCCGTCAATATCAGCATCAGTCATTATTATGATTTTATGATACCTTGCCTTGCTTATATTAAATTCCTCACCTATACCTGTTCCTAATGCAGAGATTAGTGTAACAATCTCATTAGAGTTTATTATCCTGTTTAATCTTGCTTTTTCTACATTCAGGATTTTTCCTTTTAATGGCAAAATTGCCTGAAATTTCCTGTCTCTTCCCTGTTTTGCAGAGCCTCCTGCTGAGTCGCCCTCTACAATATAAATCTCACATAATCTTGGATCTTTTTCAGAGCAGTCTGCAAGCTTTCCAGGCAAGGAGGAATTATTTAATATACCCTTCCTTCTTGTTAAATCCCTGGCCTTTCTGGCAGCTTCTCTTGCTCTTGCAGCATTTATCATCTTGTCAATAATTGTTTTTGCAATCTGCGGGTGTTCTTCCAGAAAAACAGATAAACCATTATGGACTATTGAATCAACTATTCCCTTAACCTCTGAATTGCCTAATCTTGTTTTTGTCTGGCCCTCAAACTGCGGCTCCTGAATCTTTACTGAGACAATAGCAGAAAGCCCTTCCCTTATATCATTGCTTGTCAGCTTAACCTCCTTTATGCCATTTTTTTCAGCATAAGAATTAAATGTTCTGGTTAGTGCTGTTTTAAAACCAGATAAATGAGTTCCTCCCTCTATAGTGTTTATACTGTTGGCAAAGGAGAATATATTTTCAATATATCCATCATTGTATTGCAATGCAACCTCAACAGCTGTTTCATTTTTTTCTTTATTAAAATATACTATGTCGTGCAATACTTTTTTGTTTTTGTTAATATATTCAACAAAGGATCTTATCCCATCCTGATAACAGAATTCATAGCTTTTTTCAGTTGATTCGTTTTTTATGTTTATCTTGATTCCATTGTTAAGGAAAGCAAGCTCTCTCAATCTGCTTGATAAAATGTCAAAACTATATTCAACATTTTCAAAAATACTGTCATCTGCTGAAAATGTAACCTTTGTTCCGGTTTCATTTGTTTTACCAACAATTTTAACATCGCATGCAGGCTTTCCATAGGCATATTTCTGAAAGTGAATCTCACCATTTCTTTTAACATAAATGTTCAGCTCTTTTGACAGCGCATTAACAACAGATATTCCAACACCATGCAATCCGCCACTAACCTTGTAAGATTTTTTATCGAATTTGCCGCCTGCATGAAGCTTTGTCATTACTATTTCAATAGCTGGCTTGTTATATTTTGGATGCATTTCAACAGGAATGCCCCTTCCGTTGTCAATAACAGTGATTGTATTGTCTTTATGCATTATAACAGATATTTCTGTGCAGAATCCAGCCAGGGCTTCATCTATTGAATTATCAACCACCTCATAGACCATATGGTGCAGGCCTCTTGAGCCAGTATCACCTATATACATGCTTGGCCTCTTTCTAACTGCCTCTAAGCCGCCTAAGACCTGAATATCTTTTGCTCCATAATCTGAATCAGTCATTTTAATCTTCTTTTGCCCTTTAGTTTGTTTAATAATTTTGTTAGCTAAAATCAGCTATTTTAACAAGAGATATAGCCATTTGATTATATAAAAAAAGAAGATAGTGCTGTTTATATATCTTTCGCTTTTAAAATGGCAATACAAGGCCTGTAATGCCAGAATTCGGGCATTTCAGCAGGTTTCAATTTTTCCTTAATTAATATTGCTTTAAATATATTAATATACATTTTAGTATATTTTTACATTATTTATAAAAATTTGTTTTTATAATTTAATATTATATTAACAAGAATGTAATGTGGTGCGAAATAAAGAAATTTTTTTGGTGAATTTTTTAGAGGGGTATTTGTGTAATATAACATCTATATAGTAGTAAAAAATAAAAAGATTTAAATACTACATATAAAAATCTTGATATATGAAAGAAAAAGTGAAAATTCAAAAATTAGAATGTTTAGATGATTTAGAATTACTTATTAAAGGGGATGTTATTAAATTAGAAATTCAGTATCCTTCATTGAATCGGCAGGAAACAAAACCAGAGGAATATAAAGTAGTATACTATGATACAACAACTGATGGAAAAATTCAATTTTTAATACCTTACTATGTTCCCATTCTTTCATTAAGATATACAAAGGATTATATAACATTTTGTAGTATACATAAAGAATCAATTAAAAAAATAGAAAATGGAAAACTTATTCTTAATCCAACCCCATTTATAAATAAATATATTAACTTATCTGAATATGGACACAAAGAATTATTTGAAATAATCAAAAAATCTGGATTAAGATAATCTGTTTTTTTCTAAACCCAAGAATTAATTGTGTATAACTGCTATTTATTTTTTAACAAGCTCCGCTGCTTTAATTACATACTGGCCTGTGCATTCATTCTCTATTCTTATCTCAAAATCCTTTATCTCAATCTTACTTTTGAATATAGGGCAGTCCAGGACAAAAGTCTCGTATTCGCCGCCCTCTGCAGCAATATGGATTTTGTTCTTTTCATGCAGTTTTTTTAAATCAGCAATGCAGTTATTGTCAATTTTTCTTCCAAGCCAGGTCTTGCTTAAGCCGTCTGCTGCAATGCCTGTTATTATGGCATTAAACTTTGCTTTAATCAAATCTTTAAGATACTGTTCTTCATCCATGCCCCATAAAGGGTTTATTGACCTGAGGTTTAATTCATCGCAGATCTTTTTTACTCTTTCTGCCTGATAATTTGATGCAAGAGCGCCAGATATAATTCCCTGTACATTATATTTTTCTTTTGCTCTTTTAATTGCTTTTTTTAAGTCATCAAGCTCTTTTTCCTTAACACCAGAAGAATTCATATAAACTATGGGAATCTCCAATGCCTCTGCCTGTAATTTAGCCAGTTCAATGTTTGGTATATGGAACATATAAGAATCAGCTCTTTTTGATTTTATTGTGATTAAGCAAACAGCTTCATCACCTTTCTGCACTGCCTTGTATAACGCAAAAGCACTGTCCTTGCCACCAGAAAATAAGCTTGCAATCTTCATCTGATTAATTATTTTCCTTCTTCCCCTTTTATTTTCTCTATGCTTAACCTGCCTTTATCAGCCCTGATAATCAGCTCATCTTTTTCATCAAACTTGGTTATTTTTGTAATCAGCTCTGGCAGGAGAATTCTATCTCCCCTGAAGTCTATATTTGTTATTATTTCCTTTATTTCATCTGATGTAGTTTTTATTCCAAGATCCGCAAATATTTTGGATGCATCCTGAACCTTGCCCTTATCCTTGAATTCATTTGCTTTTTTATATAAGAACTTAGCAATAATATCTGCAACATCTATTTTAGTGTATTTTGTTACACCCTGCAGCCCAGGTGAGATGTTAGCTTCTATTACAAATGGTCCAAGAGGAGTTTCAAGTATATCCACAGCACATATTTCTGATTTAAGTGCTTTTGCTGTTTTTACAGCAACTTTTTTTGTTTTTTCATCTAAGGTGCATTTTATACCAACACCGCCCATATGGATATTAGCTCTTTTTTCTCCCTCAGTTGCCTTTCTCTGGTAGCTCGCAACAACCTTATCGCCAACCACTATTGCCCTTGTGTCTGTGCTGTTTGTTTCCATGTATTCCTGTATAACAACCTGAAGCTTTAATGGCCCTATTGCATCAAGCATAGAGCTTGCAGCTGGGAAAGAGTCAGCAAACATAACTCCCTTGCCGCCAGTGCCTTTTGGAAGCTTTATTATAATAGGATAGTTGATTTTTCTCAATATCTTTTTTGCAGCATTAAGTGTTGGAGAGAAATAAGAATCAGGCATAGGAATATTATGCTTTTGCAAAACCAACTGCGTAAGAAACTTATCATGGACTATGTCAAATGATTCTGGGGCTATCGGCATATATGTTTTGTCAAACAAAGCAGAGGTTATTGCTGTTAAGATTAATGCATATCTAAAAGAGCCCTTTACATAAATACAATCATATTTTCCCAGCGGCTTTCCATTATGTAAAATTTCTATTTTATTTTTTAATGAATGCACTTCAATTTCCTTGAGGTTTATGTTATCAACAATGCTGAAATATTTTTGCATGGCTGTTACTGTCCATCTTGAACTTTCACTTTCCAGGCTTATTATTGCTGCTTTCATTTTATTATGATATTTTTATGTAATTTTTTTAATGGATCTATCAGAAATTTTTCCTTGCGAATGATGTTTCTTCCTATTAGTATCTTGTATTTCATATGGGACCTGTCTGCAAGGGTAAAATTTGATATGATTTTTTTACCTGCAAGCATTATTGTAACTTCTATAATTGGCCTTAAGCCAACTCCGCTAGCAGATTTGATTACTCTTGTTTTGAGTATTTTAGAATGTGATAATTCAACAGCAAGCTGCATATCCATAGAGCTTGTCCTGGCTCCAGTATCAATCCTTGCAATAAATTCTTTTTTCTTGTTTCCTAAGGTAAGAAATACAGACTCTCTGCATCCAATGATAATTCTTTTTTTAATTAACATTTACCATCTCCTTTTGATAATTTTATAAAAAATGGGCTCGGGGGGCATTTCGACAATTCTTGCGAGCATTAGCGAACTAGCGGGTTTGGCTTTTAAGCCAGGACCCTCTGTGCGTGCCAGCTTAGCAAGAAGCTGTTTCGAACCCCCGACCTATCGGTTAAGAGCCGATTGCTACTATTGCCCAAAATATGCTTTAAGGCATATTTTCCAGGCTGAGCTACAAGCCCATTTTATTTAATGGAAGTATTAAACTATTTAAAAGTTTTTGCTTTAAAAATTACATCATCTTAAGATTGCCTGTTACATCATCTATCTTTTTTTCTTCATCAGGTCCGATTGCAAGGCAGGTTTTTGTTCCTGGTTCGATAGCAGTCTTTCCGGCATCTGTTATTAATGCTGTTTTTAGATTATTACCTTTTGCAATTTCTTTGTATTTGAAAAGATCTTCCTTGTTTTTTACTTTCAGGACAACTTTTTTCATTCCTTTAATACGCCACTGCGCTACAATCTCTTTATCTGACCTGAGAGCAGCCTCAACAGATGCATGAGCTACCTGTGCAGCCATCTTTCCTTTATCTAGTTTTAGATCTTCTCTTACAAGAATAACCTGTTTGTATTCCATGGCTTTAAATTATTATTAATTGTTTTTATAGTTTTGCATTTTAACAATATTTAAATAAGTCAATAAATAACTCAGTTGTATGAAACTGATTAAAATACCTTTTTCAGCAGGGGGGCTTGGAAAAACTCTTGGCACAGAGCTTGCCCCTGACAAGATTATTGATGAGCTTAAACATATTTTCTTGAATGAGCAGGGTGTTAAGCCGGAGTTTAGTGTTGAATCTGTTAAAGTCAATAATTCAAATATAACAGAGACAAATGAAAATATCTATAACCATATCATGCAGAATGATGAAATGCCTGTAATAATTGGTGGTGACCATTCAATAACCTATGCATGCTTTAAGGCTTTTTCAAAACAGTTTAATAATCCAGGAATTTTAGTCTTTGATGCGCATCCTGACTGCGAAAATAATTTCAGCCCGCCTACTCATGAGGACTTTCTAAGGGTCCTTGTTGAGGAGAATCATGTAAAAAGGGAAAATGTTATCCTTGTTGGCTTGAGAAGCTGGCACAAAAATGAATATGATTATCTGAAACAGAATAAAATCAAATTTTTTTCCATGAAAGAGATAGCTAACGAAGGGATAAAAGAGGTTTCAGAGGCTGTGATGTCTGCTGCACTTCAGTTTGGCTCATTGTATGTCTCTATTGATATTGATGTTCTTGATCCTGCTTTTGCGCCGGGAACAGGCTATTTAGAGCCTGCAGGATTAAGTTCAAGGGAATTAATCTTTTTTCTGCAAAGATTAACTAATTTAAAGAATTTAAAGGCTGTTGATTTAGTGGAAGTGAATCCTAAACTTGATATGAATAGTTTAACAAGCAAAACAGGCGCAAAAATAATTTCTGAACTCTTTAAAATGAGCTTATAAGCTTTGTTTTTAAAGCCTTATTAGTTAAGTTTATAAAGAAAGTTGTATTTCTCGACAGGCAAGTGATACTATATGGGAAGAATAAAGACTAAACTGGTAAAAAGAGCAACTAATAAACTAGTAGACAAACATAGGCAGGACTTTAAGGACAATTTTGAAGAGAACAAGAAATTAGTCAGCAAGTTTGCAGACATTAGTTCAACCAAGATAAGAAATGTTATTGCAGGCTATGTAACAAGGCTTATGAATGCTAAAAAAGACATTTGATGTTCATCGTTTCAATGATGAGGAGGGACTAAAATGGCAGAAGACAACACAATTTTTATTGGAGAGAAGCCTTTTATGAACTATGTGACTGCTGTTGTGATGCAGTTTACAACAAAGAATGCAAGTGATATATTTATCAAGGCTCGTGGAAAGTTTATTTCAAGGGCTGTTGATGTTGCAGAGGTTGCATCAAAAAGGTTTTTGAATGGGCAGGCAAGTGTTGGTGACATAAAAGTTGATTCAGAGGAGTTCACAAACAAGGAAGGAAGGCAGGTCAGGGTTTCAACAATTGAGATAACACTTAAAAGAAAATAATTTTTTATTTTATTAAGGTGGTTTTATGATTAAAAAATTAATTGATAAACTAAAGCATACAATCCATGAGCACATTAGATTAAGGAACAAGAGAATGGGCTCCTATATCTGGGTTGGCGAAGGAAAGAATCCTTTCCGGTAAGACTTCTTCTTATTTTTAACATATGATGTTATTTTAAGAGTTCTTGACATACTCATACCCTATGCTTTCGAAATCATTAAAAGTTGGGCAGCCAGACTCGGTTGTTTCTGCTTCAATAGGATATTTAATTTTTTTAACTTTTATTAAGTTTAATGGTCTGATTACGCCTACAGAACCAGGGTTTATGTAGGACTTAATCAAATTATTTAAAATATGACCATAACCCCATGCAAATTTTTTGGTGTTTCCATTTATTCCATTTATTTCATCAAGAGAAACAGATACAATTTTACTTCCCCATTTTAGGTTATCAGTAATTAATTTTCCATCAAACTCATCAATAACAGTTTCAATTGTTTCAAATTCTTCTTTAGATAATTTATTAGTGAAGGCAGTTAGTCCATAAGTTAAAACATCTTTTGTTATTGGAGGATGTATTTTTACAATATAATCTGTTGTGTAGCTTGTACCATCCTCAAGAATCTTTCCAACTGACTTTATTCTTTGAACAGAATCATAATCATATTTAACAATAACCTCTGGTTCTCTTTTAAGAAATTTTTCACCAAGCAATTCGTTTAGAGATTCTGGTGCTTCATATTTATCCCAGAATTCCTCCTTTATCTCTCTACGAACTAATTCTTCTGGAGACTTATCATCATTAACACCTTTCTTCCAGTTTCCTCCTATGAAGTTTAATCCATTATCAAAGAAAGGAGCCTTATAATCAGGATCTTTTTGCTCTAGAATAAAATGTAAACCTTTCTCTGGATCCACATAATAAGCCAATAGTGATGCTGCATGATGATTTAATATAATTGATTCTTCCATATTGTTTTCTATAAGTTATTAAAGGTATATAAATTTTTCGATTTATATTAACTATATAGTAATAATATAAATAACTAGTAAATACTAACTTAGATAATGCATAACAAGTTTTTTAAATAAATAGTTTTATTTAGTTCTCATGGGCCTGTAGCATAACCTGGATAGTGCAACCGGCTTCGGACCGGTTCATCAGGGTTCGAATCCCTGCAGGCTCATATTCAACTAATGTAAGATTTTCTGGAAAATAGAAAATTAATGTGTATATAAAAAGAAAGATTTATATATTACATTGTATTACACATGTAATATCATGGAAACTGTAACATTTAAACTTCAGGGAGATATTATAGAGAAAATGGACAATCTTCTTAAACCTCTTAATTTCAGCAACAGAACAGAGTTCATAAGAGAGTCAATAAGGGAAAAACTTAACTCAATTGAAAAGGATTTTGTTCTTATGGAGATAATGAGGTTTAAGGGTTCTTCAAAGGAATCTATAAGCGATGAAAAACTTCATCTTATAAGGGATGAAGTTGCAAGAAAATATGCCAAGAAACTTAAAGTAAAGCTAGATTAGTTCCTCAGGCTTCCTTATCTCAGCTATTTCCTGAAGCTCTTCAAAATGATGGTCTCTTGTGACCATGACTGCATTGCTGTCTCTTGCAATTATGGAGTGTAAGGCATCCCCAAAAGGAATGTTTAACTTTTTGCTTAATTTTTTTGCTTCTATTACCTGTTCCTTGTTTATACTTGCTTTTTCCATGATTTCAGAAACACTATCAAAAAGGTTTCTTATTGTGTTTTTATCATAAGCTATTGAAAGTTCATCAAGAACCAGGTTTGAATAAATGATCTTTTCATTGTTCTCTCTTATTTTTTTCAGGAGCTCAAATGCCCATTCACCCAATGGTCTGAATCTGTCATGCCTGTTCTCGTGAAGGTCCCTCCATATTGCAGAATCAAGGTAGTATTTTCTTTTCATCTGAATTAAAGAAGAATTCTTTTTAATAAGTGTTGCCTGGTTTTTTCTAAAAATTCTTCGGGATTTTGATATATTATGCAAATGTACCTGCTTCTGTAAAATCAGCGGAAATTTAAGGCAAAGCATAATAAATAGTTTAGTTCTGTCCTGATTAATGGAAACCAAAAACCTTAAATACTATAGTGAATTACATCCTACTATGGTAACAACAATACAAATAAGCAATAACCTGCAGGAAGAATTGAGCAAAAGAAAGCTTTTTGACAGGGAGACCTATGAAGAGGTTATATGGAATCTGATGGAGGACACAATGGAACTGAATGAACAGACCAAAAAAGAGATTGGACAGTCCCGTGCAGAAATAAGAAACAGCAAGTATGTTAAACTTGATGAAGCCAAAAAAAGGCTTGGTATATGATGTATGAGATAGTTATTTCTGAAAGGGCTTTTAAAGAGATAGGCAAGCTTGAAAAATCAATACAGAAGAGGATAATTAATGCCTTGGAAAGAATAAGGTTCAGGCCCTATGCTTTTATAACAAAATTAGTTGGTGATTCTGGATACAGATTAAGGGCAGGTGATTACAGGATAATAATTGATATTGACAAGAACAGGCTCGTTGTGTTAAAAGTTGGCCACAGAAAGAACATCTACAAGAATTTATGATTAAGGTTTTTCTATGTCCTTAAGTATGCTCATTATGCATTTTCTTTTGTTTCCATCACCAATTTTAATTAGTTCAGAATAATGAGACCATGTTAATTTAGGAGACAGTGTCTCCTATTTCTTAATAAAACACCTTTTTAATTATTGTTTTCTATTAAGTATTTAATTGTTGAGCAGAAGAACTTTGCGTTCCTGATTGATTGCTCTGCAAATGGCTTGTTTGCATTGGCATTGATATTATAAGTAAATCTTCCCCTATTTCTTTTTTCATAAAAAAATATTTTCAAGAGATTTTCTGCCTTGTTTGATTCTTCCTCATAAATCTCAGCTAGTTGCCTGTCTAATTTCCTGGATTCAACTATTTTCTTAAACTCTTCATAAGTTTTTTTATGCTCTTCCGGGGGACTCGTACCAATATTCAATGAAATAAGAAACGCTTTTGCAGAATAAAAAATTGCATAATAGCTTTCAGAGATGACATTGTTGAAAAAAGTTTTGTTTATGCTGATTCCTAACCTGGTTTTTATCTCTTTTTCTGTAGAAAGCGAGAAATTTGCATTTGCTAAAACAAGCTCGTTTTCTGCTCTGTCCAGATAACCCTTAACCTTTATATCCATTTTCAACTGCTTCTTTAACTAGTTCATAAAAGATATGGGCATTTTTTAGTATTATATTTTTTTTAACTATTTCTTTGCCATAATTTTCTTCTTTAGTTGTTAACATTTCAATAAAATCCTTTTTTCTGAAAACATAAAGATGAATATTGGGAATAAGGAGCATTGTTCTGTTTTCAATCAATTTTTGTAAAGAGACTATATTCTCTTTATCAGGAACTATTACAACAAGGTCCATATCTGATTTTTTATTGAATTTTCCTGAGGCATAGCTTCCTGCAACCAGGATAAGGTAATCTGAAATCTCTCTGATATTGAGAATTTCTGAGTAGTTTGGACTTTTTATTCCCTGTTTTTCATCTAAAAAGCTTAGAGTTAAGATTGATTCGCGTGAGAGGCTTAAGCTGATTAACCTTGTGTTTCCAATATTCTCTGAGACTAAGATGTTTTTTTTGTTTAGTGTTTCAACTGCTTCATATACTCTCTGGTATGATTTGCTTTTTATTTTTTTCATTATTTCCCTGATGCTTGCTTTAAGGAAAAGCTGTTTCCTGAACAGTTCAATTATTTTTAGCTGGTTTTTAGTTATTTCCATTTTGAGATAATATTATCTCAAATATGGGATATATATAAATCTTTCGGTTCATGAGAAGATGATATGCTTATTTTAATAAAGGTTTTATCTCAAAAGAATGTTTTTTTCCATAATAAACAAAAGATTTACGATTGAGACGGAGAAATTGCTGAGCTAAAAAGTGCATTTTATTTCTCTCTTTTCTCTATGTCCTTAAGAATGCTCATTATGTATTTTCTTGGTTATTATATGTTTCTTTTGTTTATTTCCGTTAATTCTCCGGTAAAAATTCCAAAAGAGTAATAAAGAGCAATATCTC
>Ga0268276_1002144_pt1 | contig 17463 bp, 15 predicted proteins | sample saktaG_4_FD_190145 | JGI IMG/M metagenome (GOLD analysis project Ga0268276, IMG submission 190145) | Saline water microbial communities from Sakinaw Lake, British Columbia, Canada - sak_2010_1_5_45m | ecosystem: Environmental > Aquatic > Non-marine Saline and Alkaline > Saline ...
AATTTTCTGTGGTCATCTGGTCCATCGCTATCTCCTTTCCTCTAATTCAATAGGAAATACAGATAGATGATGAACCTAAGACACCTAAGTTGCAATCACCTTTTTGTTACGTATAGCACCTACTAACAAACACTGAACCCTTGCTAAAAAAATTGCAGATTACCAAAAGAAATCTGTATGGCTGTGATTTATATTCAAAAGAAAATAATCAAAAAACTAAGGGTCACCCATATCTTCCTAGTACGATGACCTTCTTATGGTTAATCTCCGAGAAACTTTTATAGATCCCGTCGACCGGGTGATTCTCTTGCAAGAAGATTACTTCCGCACGAATTCATGGGCATGGATCCGGGCATGCATATAGTAGTTCTCGAGTTCTGTTTTCTGTATTTGTGACCAATTGGAAGCTGTCGATTACTTTTTATTCAGAATTCGTTTCATGGTGTCTTCTCTATCGGGGCGCCTCCGACTAATTCAGTCACTGGGCCTTTCTGGCCAAGGTGAAGCTCAGCTGTTTTGTTTCACCCTGGCGCTCCACCTAGATGGTTACCCTGGAACCCGCTTGCCTCCGAATAAGCACCACCAATTGCTGGCTGGTCAAACCCTTGGCATCTTTGCCGTCTATCCTTGGGATACGGTCGCCGATCTTAATCCCCGCTTCGGCCACCGACATGCCCTGCACGACATCCCAAATTCGTTGATGTTCTGCTTTCGATATTTTCATCCCGACGAGGCCAACACCTTTTTTCAGTTTCTCCCTGGGCTAACCGGCCGGGTCGGTTTTGCCATGTGACCCCCGCCCTATCTCGTGAGGACGATCTCCCTGGGACTCTCGCCAATCTTTTGCACACTAGTACAGGAACCAAGACCTGGGAGAAGTCCCAGTTCACAGTCTGCCTGATACATACTCTTTTGAAAATTTAAAGTGATGCGATTGCTATCCTCACTGACAGTGCCCGTAAACTCACTCTGCTCATCCGGTATCCTGCACTCCGAGGTTTCCTCAATATATGAACTGCGATGACGTATCCCCTTGATGGATAACCCATCTAGTCTCCCCTTGAATACTACCTGGCTTTGCCCTTTGGATACCCTTTCCACTTTCCCTGATGGAAAACCCGTGTCTTTAATAACCCTTACTTCATTATCAAATCCAGAAAGCTTTTCCGTGCCCTTGGCGTTGAACTCTGAGTTGTTTACTGAAATGGTATACGAAAGCCTTCCGGCGCGCCAGACGCCGGCCAATTCTGCAACTTTCTTGAATCTCTCCTGCCTATACTCCAGTTTGTAGATCTCCTCGCGGACCTTCGCTGCGTCGGGGGAATTGGGGGCAAGTTCGAGATAGCGTTTGTAGTGCCTTATAGCCTCATCGTAGTTTTCGGCTTTGGCCTGAACGGAGCCAAGGTTGAAGTATACGTCTGGCCAGTTCGGTGCAAGCTCAGCTGCGTGCTCAAACTCGCGGGCAGCATGTTTGTAGTCCTGCGGTGTCTTAGCCATTTCCACGGCGGCCATCCCCCGCGTCATGAAACGTCTTGCCTCCTCGGACACAGTCCCCGCCAGTGTTACAGAAACCCAAGCTAGCAATATCACGATGCCGATCAAACACCCAATCTGTCTTCGATACATTTTCTATCCTCCTTTTCTTTTCAGACTACAAAATTAGTGACTTGCGCATGACCACGGTTTTCATTTTGATCATGTTTTAACTCTCCGTCGATATACTTTTTTCTTTGTTAACATTCAGCCCTTTCACCGTTAACGCAAGTTTCTGAACAAATATGTACGCCCCTTAACAAAATTTACCTTTTGGGCCATGCCATTGGCGAAACGAGGAAATATTGTTCATTGTTTAAAAAGTCTGCAGGGCTAAAATTAATACCCAATCCCTTCTTTATTCGATCATCAGACTGCGGAATCTCCCGACCGGCAGCCTTAATTAGTGCCCAGTCAGCTTCTGAGCAGACTAAATTATCTTTACCCCACGCACCATAGGTTGTCTTGTCGAACCATTTATTGGCCTCTATTTTTTTGAGGTTCTTGGAACGCATCTCCCTAGCGTCTTTGTAGAGTTGTTCCGCTTCATCTGGTCTCAAAGGCTGTGCAAGTTTGGCAACTTCAACCCCACGATGACCATATTTATTTAAGATATAATCTTCAGGGACAATGCGTGAACCTTCATTGGGCTGATCATCCATAAAAATTTTCTTACCGTTAATCTCCTTGAGATAGATAACAGTATGCGAAGCAATCGATGCTTTGTGCCCGGATAGCACCTGGTCTGGTCCACTGATTAATTTATTCTCCCCCTCAATTAGCAACACATCACCGGCCTGAAGTTCATCAAACTTCTTATATGGCAGCGGCGGGGCTTTCGTCTTTAGAGACGTGGAAAGTGCTCTGCACCATTCGTTTGGTTTTTCAAGCCGCTGCTGATTAAGTTTTTTTTGGTTTTCCACATAGGCAGACGGATTCTTCTCAAACTCGTCTTGCTCCTTCAGAACCTTCGGATCAATTGAAACAGAGTCGCGTCTGCCTTTGTTAGATGGTTTCTTCAACTCAAGCTCATCCGTACTTGTTCCCTCGAGAACACAGTATGTACTAGGAAATTTTCCTTCACATCTATAGGGTGGGCAGCAAGGTGATCCGTTTAAAAAACATGCCCTCTTTACAAGCGGATCCCCTTTAATGCAACTAGATTTCGGCGCTGTACCGGTTTTCATCCCAAGCGTACCCGTATTTGTTCCCTTAAGAGATCCCAGGAGTTTATCCTTTTCTTCGTCGAACTTTTTCTGTCGTTCAAGCTCTAGCTCCTTTTCTTTCTTCGCCCTTTGTAACTGGAGTTGTCGTTGCTTTTCTTGCTCGCGTGCCGCGGAGCCATAGTCCCCGCTGGGGCGACTTTGCGGAGTGTCAAACCCGCTGCAATAGGACATACTCTGATCGCCAAAAGACTGAGTCCTCCGATATGCATCGCATTGGGATCTAGTAGCAAAACTCCCTCTTCCCCCATACCCAGCGTGCTTTCCTATTGTGCCCGTGTAGTAAATTTTCCAGTCGGCAAGAGCGGCCGCGGGTGAAATAACCGTAAGCGTCAGAACGAAAATCCCGATGATTCTGATTCGGTTCATGATCATCTCGTCCTCCTAATCTTTTCTTTATAAGAACTTCCTTTTTTACAGTGGGAATATGAGAAGGAAAATTTTGTTTGTCAAGAAAATATTGACCACAAAATGTGAGATGTAGTATTGATGTTTATCGTCAGACACGAATTGTGTTTATTACGGATTGAAATCCTGCGTATTTGTCAAGATCGATGATTTGAGGACTTCAGGAAGAAGCAGAGCAGTTAGTGATGCCACCTACCAAATCCACAACCTATGTGGGCTAACAAAAGGGTAAAATATTGCATGAAGTCTTCGATATAACAACATAATAGACGTGACCCAATTCTCCTCCTGCACAATTAGCCGGTATTTAATAATGTAATCATATTGGGGGAACTTTGAGTGCTTAGCTTTTACATCGCACTTCCGGTGAGTAAAAACGCTGCCCAGTAATAGGGATGCGGGTATTTTATTTTAGTTTTGAGCTGAGCCTGTCGCAAAGCTTCATCTTTACTCATCTTCGATAGATTGGTGTAAAAATTAACCATCAAGTCGCGGGTTGCCTCGTCATCCACCTGCCACAAGCTAGATATCAACGAGCGCGCTCCGGCATAGAGGAAGCCACGCGTAAAGCCGACAACATCATCGCCTGTCGCCACTTTTCCGAGAGCCGTTTCACAGGCGCTGAGAGTGACCAAATCGGCGTTCAAAGATAAATTATAAAGGTCAGCCGCTCTCAATAGTCCATCATTATTTCTATCTGCGGCCAGCAGCAGCGCCGAATTGAGCGGCTTATCCAGATCAAATACGCCATGGACCGCCAGATGAATGATGGAATATTGGCTCGCCAAATTTTGCAGATTGGTTTTTGATGCTTCGCTGTGTAAAAGAACATTGGACGTAGGAATTATCCGGCCGATGGCCAGGGCTTCGTCCTCTGCAAATTTCAAATCATATTTCGGATCGCCCAGCTTCGGATCACCGAAAATCAGGGCGCCTCTATCCGCTTGCTTCGCCCGCTCCTTGAGGAAATCCAGTACGCTCGCGCTGGGCAGCATCCGTATGCTGAAGCGGTCGATCAGATATTCGTTGCCGTCGGAAAGGGCTGCAAAAGGCAAATAGTGCAAAGGTCCGTGTGGAACGATAATCAGTTTTCTTGTTTTAATTACGGGCGCCGCCAAAGCAAAGATTTGATGATAGAGGGTCCGGCTGTATTGGCTGAATCCCGGTAGGTTGCGTGCGGTAATGTTCTTGCGCAGCGCATCAATGTTTTTTTCCAAATCCGCTACCGGCAGCTTCCGCGCCGCAATCGTCTTATTCGTTACAATAAAAACATACCATTCCTTGCCCGCGCAATAATATTCCAGCAGTGTTTCATCGTCTTTAATCCTGCTTTGAATTTCGGCCGTGGCAGGAGTCGTCACGGAAATCAGCGCGGCCAGTTCCGGCGCTTTTTCCCGCAGGTCTTTCTTCAGCGCCAAAACAACCGAACGGGTTTTACTTTGTCCTTCTTTATCATCAGCCTGCGCCACCACGGTGAGGTTATTTTCCGCTTTGGCAAGCGCGGCTAGCGTTGTCTTGATTTGCTCTCTCTGTCCCCCGCGGACGTTTATTTCCTTTTGCGAAGCAAGCAAGTCCACCAGGGCGCGGGCTTTGGCGCGCTCCACGTAAGCAAATGCTTCTGCATAACGGCCCTCAGCAAGAAGCAGAGACGTCAATTCAGCGTAAGCCGCTTGTTTATCTCCGACAAAGCCGATGCGTCCCGCTTCGGTATTAATCGAAGATCGTTGCTTTTCAATGACGTCAATTGCTTTTTTGAGCATGTCTTCGGCAGCGTTTTTCTGGCCTTCGGCCAAAGCAATTTTTGCCCGATCCAGCAGCACAATCCAGTAAATGCCGCCGATTTGCTCAATCTGCGGATGTCCTAAAAGCTGGTCATATCCTTCTTTTGCCTCTTTTATGTTTCCTGTTTCGTAAAGACTCTTCGATAGGATATAAAGTTTGGGTATCTCCTGAAAGGTCTGATCGTAGAATGCGGTAATTAATCCGGTTACTTTCGCATCCGGATTCCTGATGGCGGCCAGGGCATTATCATATTCTTTCAACGCCATGTAAATCCGCGCCAGCGCGCTGTATTTGGGGGGCCCGTTCATGATGGTCATGTCTGTGATGCTTATGTTTTGCAGTAAAGTAGCAATTTTTTGAGCATCCGCCTTATTTCCGGATAGAGCTTGAGCAACACCCAGAATATCGTAAATGTCGATCAGTTGAGATGTATAAAAGTTTTTTTTGTCACGTCCCTCTTCATGTAATAGTTTATAAGCAAGGTCTCCTTCCTGAATGGCCTTCTGAGGCTCCCCCTGGTCCAGATAAATATAGCCGCGAAGGATCTGCGGATAAACGGTGAGATCGGAACTGCCTATTGTAGTTCTATCGCCCTTATCAATCTGCTTTTGCAGTAAGTCTGTTGTGGCGAGCGCTTTGCTGTAGTTGCGAATTCCAGCGTAAGAGGCGGACAGTAAATAAAGCTGGAAGGAAGACAGGGTATCGCCTTCGTCAAGTTTTGGTTGGAGCATATTAATTATTTCATGTATCTGCTGTTTCTGAGCATAGCTGCTTAATCTGAGATCTTTAGATAAGGAGCAGGACACAAAGAAACAAGATAGCAGCATTATGGCTAATCCTGTGGAATACTTTTTAAGCTTCATATGGTTTTCTCCGTTTTCCTCCTGATTTCCCGACGGTGCCATATTATTTCAACCATACATCAGTTGTTCACAGCCCCTCAAAAACCAAACGTCAAACTATCTACTAATCACATCATAACAATCGAGGAAACAACATCATTGATAACGACTTGAAGTCATGCATCTCCATCGAGATTGACGATTTGTGTATTTCAGGAAGGAAGAAAGAAACCCTCTGAGGCATCAGCGTGAGAGTGCGTCGGGAACGCCTTGTTCTGACATTTTATTGTTGTACGGTCTGTCCACAGTTACTGGTGCAATCTCACTTGTCACTTCAATACCTAGCCCATTCGTCTATGGTGCCTTCTGTATTAACGCATCTTCCTCCTACTTCCCTTGCCTGCGACAAATCATCGGGGACGCATGCGAGGCACGCCCCCTTACATTTCTTGGGATGCTCCTCATTGCAGCGTACGGCCGCCTTCCTATATTTTTTGCCGCATATTTGGCAATATGGACCTTCCCATGACCAATATGTGCAATTTCCAAGTGTAGAGTAACCGACGATTTCGTAAGCGGGAGCACTACTACTCCTGCACTTGTAGGTTGTTGGATTACAATCCGCCACTGCGATAGACCCCATACAGACAAGCACGACAGCCGTTGCCAGTAGACAAATGTACAACCTTTTCATCATCGCCTCCTTTGCGTTGTAGGGTTCAGGAAACCAGTTCCAATGCTGATGAAATAAGCAAAATAAAACCCTGCCTCTTTTCAGAGACGGGGTTTTAATAATCGTTCTAAGGGATCATCATTGCAAAAAAGGTTGAGACTGTTTGTTAACAATATGGCAATGCCTTACATGCCTTTTTTGTACCCAATGAACGCTAAAGTCAAGAGAATGTTTCATTGATTATCATTTGAAAGGGTGGATGCCCATCAAGAAGACTGCACGCTCTCTTTCAGGAAGAACAGAAGCGGTCTCGTTGTCACCTTGTGTTTAGAGTGGACAGATGTCAAAATTAAAGATTACGAATTGAAATGGAGTAACATCCCGCATAACCGGCTGGCAATGAAGCGCAGCGGAATAGCGGTCAGGTGAAGCGCCTTGTTATACCGCGTCGTGCAGCAATAGCTATATCTGTCAGCTACGACGGCTTTTCGTCTTTACGTGGTGGAGCAGCACCGGACGCCCAAACAAGGCGATGAGCACCAGTAGTCCGAGGAAAACGAGCGCCAGCGGGTCGGTTCGAATTAAGCGAACGATAAGGGCGACTGAAGCAGCGGCGGCAGCCAGCGCACCAAATCCTGTTGCGATTCGCAAGCCTGCCCGCTGATGAAAAGCAAGTCCGCACACAACGGCAAAAGTGAATAGAAATGCGAGGCTGGCGGCCTCAACGAGGGTGGAGAGCGTTCCCACAGCGGCAAGGACCGCTGCCGTCGTACCTAGCCCGATCACAGCCCGATCCGGTATGCCCGCCGTGTTCTTGTGTCCCAGTGCGGCCGGTAACTCCCCATCCTCGGCCACCCTGTACGCGAGACGTGCTGTGGCAAAGAGCGTAGCGTTGATGGCTGACCCGGTGGAAAATGCCGCGGCGATCGTGACGACAACGACACCAACTGTTCCGAACGCCTGCCGTCCAGCGATGGCCAATGCAACCTCCTTGTGCTGCACTACCTGGTCCGCACCGATAAGCATTGCCGTGCCAAGGGCAACAATAACGTAGACGACGATTACAACGACGATAGCCGACAACACTGCACGGGGCAGCGTCTTCTGCGGGGTGTCGATGTCCTTGTAATCGTAGGTCAGTAGTTGGAATCCCTCGTAGGCCATGAACACGGACGCCGCACCGAACAACGCTGCACTTATCCCGGCGTCCGGCACACCCCGTGAGAGCATCCGGGGATCCCATTGAGCAAGCCCCCAGCCGGCCAGCCCCACAAGCACGACCAGTTTGAACCACACAAGAAACACCTCGACACCACCAGCCTCACCGACGCCCCGCAGGTTTAGCCCAATAAACAAAGCCACGATGGCAACGCCAGCCATACGCGGGAATCAGGGCCCGAGCCCCACGACATGCCCGAGGTACTGCCCAAAGGTGAAAGCATACACCGCATTTGTGAGCACGTACCCGACGATGAGAACCCAGGAGAGGCTACCGGCGAACCCCTGGGCATTGATCTCGCGGAGAAAAGTGAACGCTCCGCCCCCTTCGCCGTAATGGGCGGCCAGCTTCACGTAGCTATACCCTGCGGCCAGGGCGATGAGACCTGCGGCCGCGAAGCTGAGCCATGCCCATGCACCAGCGATCCCGACAACCACACCGAGTGTCGAGAAGATACCGCCGCCGACCATACCGCCAACGGCCATCGACCAGGTCGCGTTGAAGCTGAGCTTGGATTCAGTCTGAGTCATGTTAATGGTCTTACCAAGTATCAAGGAACGGTATAACAATTAATATACCTATGTAGGTATTTTCCGAACTTTCGTGTAACCCTACTTTATTTTACGAAAAATGAAAACAGAAAAACCTAATGTAAAATCAACACCAATGGATTTTTTCGATTGGGTATTTTGTGGTAATAAAGAGCAAAAACCCAGTTGGTAAAACATAGGAAAAATGGCAACAACTAACGATGAATACAATTTGAAGTAGTGCATACTTTTTAAAAATACCGAACGCTCGCTTTCAGGAAGATGTTCTTGACAAGGAAAATATAAAAAGCAGAGACTTTATCTGGCAGATGGGAAAAAGTGGCGGTAAAATTAACTAAAATATGCTCGGCTAACATATAAAGGAAAGGAGTTTTTCATGAAAATACGAATTTATTTAATTGCATTGATTTTGCTTTTTGTTAGTTCACCCGTAGGTCAAGCTCAGGAATATGGTAAAATTAGAGCGCTGCAACAAAGAGCAGATTATATAATCAAACAAAGGAACAATTTCGTTACACGAGTGCTAAACTCGTACGCCATCCCTTACGAACGTAATGCCGAGGGTGTCGTTGTGCGTATAAATATGAACGGCCAATGGTTGGATGTAACTTCCATCGAAATTGTTCCTGTGCTCAAAGAAGCTGCAGATAAACAACAGCATGTCGCGGCACATGAAATATTCTTCTACACTGCTAATGATATACTAGATTTAGTTTCGGAACTGATAATCCGCTAATCAGGCAGTTCCGTAAAAAATCGAGTTGGGTAAACCGGTTTCTCCCGACACTACAGGTTGATGTTTGTTTTCTCCGTTTATCGCCTGATTTCCTGTCAGTGCCACATTATTTCAACTATTAACGTTTGTAATCTTGCATACCATTCAAAATCAGTAAATCATTGCTTTCAGGAAGGAACAAATGCTTATTGATTACCGTTCATGATTTCCTGTCATTTTATTCTATTATCCATAAATTGTCTTAGAGGCAATAAATGAGTAATAGAATGAATGTTAGTCAAAGGTCAACCGAGATCCATGAGAATGCGATCAAACTTTATAATCGTGGGCATAAAGATCGATTTCTGTATTGGAGTGAGACGCTAATCCGGCCTTTCTTTTTCTCGAACGGGGTTCAGACCAGCCTACCAGATTCACCTATCAGCATTCAGGCCATTCTGAACACTCTATAAGGATTCCCTCTTCAGCGAGGGCCTGTTCAAACTTGGCATCAAGTTTTGCACACTCGCGGGCCAGACAGTTCTTGTCCATCCGTGATAGCTTCTGCTGAACGGCCTCCTGGATGGCTTTGCTCTGGTTGGGGAAAACCTTCCTCCCAACCATCCGGTCGAGCTTCTTCATGATGCCGGCATCCAGGGTGATCGTAATCTTGGCCATGGCCATGTTGAACCTCCACTATGATATTTCTGGCCTTACAGGGTATGGGGATATGAATATTTATTCGATCAGACAGGGGAGCTAAGGCTCCATCTCAACCGAAATAAGCAAGCCACTTTCCACAGGAGATTTCGTCGATCTCAATCCGTCCCTTCTATGATTATTCCTTAATAAGATTGATTCTGATTTTCAGTCGGCTTGACTCTTTCAGAAAAAAAGGACCCCCAAAGGGACACCCAAATAAAAAAGGGGAGCGGCCTCTAATTGTAACTTAATGAAATTGCAAGTACTTTTACGTGGATTTTAAATCAGGGCTTTCGGCCTAAAGATGGCGAAAAAAAGGGAGTTCCCTTAACGGTAACCCCCTGTAACTATTGGCGTCCCCACGGGGATTCGAACCCCGGCTGCCGGCGTGAAAGGCGAACTCAGAAGATATCTAAGTCACCTGTTTTATTATAAATATTCGTTTTCGTTAAAGGTTGTGTGTCCTCCCGTGTAATGGTGTGCACTCGTTTTACCCTGATTTCAAGAAAAAGGACACACACCGGGACACACATCGACAATCGACCAAAACAAGAAACATTCCATGCTATGACGTGGTGGAATTGCGAGTCTGTGCGCCATGGGTGAAGATTCTTCTGCCAGTTCTGCCAAAGCTCGGAGTTGTGTGAGCCGCGGGACAGAAGTAATACCGTCTCCATAGATACTCAAGATATCGCAAATTATAAAAAAATATGGTATCGATGAGGCAAATCCGGATAACGAACTGGATGCTATAAAAGATTGTATGAAAGCTTATGAAGAAATAGGGCGAAAGCTCCAGAAAGCGAGAGAAGAAGCGGGTCTGAGCCAGGAAGAGCTGGCGAAGAAACTGGGATGCACACAGGCTTCTCTTTCCAATTACGAGTTGGGGAAGCGGCGTCTCTATCTTGCCGATCTGCAGCGCATCGGGCAACTCCTCGGTAAACCTGTCACCTACTTTCTGGAAGACTCCGAAGACGAACAGCCGTCTCATCGGGATCTCGACCGCATGCTCAAGGAACAGTTCGTGAAGGAAATCCTTGCAGCCGTGCGGGACCTTAAGCCTGCCCAAAAGAAATCGGTCCTCGATTATATCCTCTGGCAGAAAAGTGGAGGGAAGTAAATTGATCTCCTTTGAACTTTCAGCGGAACAAAAGAAGCTTCAGCAGATACTGCACCGTCGGGCAGTGAAGCTGCACCCCCTCTCGCTAAAAGTGGATGCGGCCAAACCGGGACCCATCGACAGGAACTATCTCAAGATTATCGCGGAAGAGAATCTGAACGCATTCATCATTCCGGAAGAGTATGGCGGCCGGCCCCTGGATCAGTTGACGCTTTCTCTCGTTACGGAAGAGATCAGTTACGGCTGTGCCGGGCTGGCGAGCATCTATGCCGCAACTGTCCACGCTGTTTCCGCTCTTCTGATCGGCGGTTCTCCCGAACAGAAAAAGAATTTTCTCCCTCTGCTTCTCAGGCCCACGGGCGCAGTTGCCAGCTGCTGCATCACCGAAGAAAAGGGCGGTTCCGATACGGCATCTTTTAAGACAACTGCAAGGCAGGAGGGGAATGGCTATATCATTAAAGGCGCAAAGGTTCCCATCATCAACGCAGGAAACGCAGCGTTCTACGTCGTCTGGGCGAGCAGCGACACAGGACGGGGCCGCGCCGGGATAAACGCCTTCATCATTCCGAAGGGAACCGATGGAATCACCATCAGCGCCTATCACGATAAACCGGGCCTGCGATGCACCCCGACGGCGACGGTCTCCTTCCAGGATGTGGTCGTTTCGAAATCAAACCTCATCGGTCTTCCCGGGAGCGGTTATCTTCTTCTGATGCAGACTCTGGACTGGGGCCGCGCCTTCTTCGGGGCCATCTGCGTGGGTCTCGCCCGGGCCGCGCTTGAAGAGGCCATAAGCTTCGCAAAAAAACGCGTCGTCGTGAACCGACCGATTATCAAAAACCAGGGGATTAGCTTCATCCTCGCTGAGCTGGCGACGGAGATCGATGCAGCCCGCCTGCTCGTCTGGAGAGCCTGTCGGCTGATGGATCTGAATATGGACTATACCCGAGAATCATCGATGGCCAAGCTTTTCGCCTCCGAAGCGGCGGCAAGGGCGACAAGCGAAGGCATGCAGATCCTGGGTCAAAGCGGTTATATACAGCCCCATCTTATGGCTAAGTATCAGAGAGATGCACAAGGGCTCAGGATCCTTGAGGGAACAAGCCAGATCCAAAAAATGATAATAGCAAGCCAGCTTTAGTTTCTCTGTCTCCCATCCCCTCCGTCATTCGCCTTTTTTTAAGAAAATATCTGAAAATTTGCTTGACAAAATATAACGGATTGTTATAGGCGATTATTACGTATCGTTCTTGCGTTAACAACCGCGGTCTGAATATTTTTGGCCCTGTCATGCGATCCAGAAAATGTGCCCTATCAAGGCGAATAGTAAAAGGAGGGATGGCCATGGAAGCAGCAAAAGATCTCAGGAGCAAGTTTGTAAGTAAAGCGGTTCGTAACGTTCAGCGTGGATACACGGATGACGACAAATCGCGGGGCCTGTTTCGACCAGAAGTAAAGCTTGACATTCAGCGATCACGTCTGATGACGGAATCATTCAAACAAACGGACGGACAGGCAATGGTTCTTCGCCGGGCCAAGGCCCTGGCCCACGTCCTCAATCACATGGGTATATTCATCCGGGACTGGGAACGTATCGTGGGGTATCAAACCTCCGAACCGGAGGGAATTTACCATCCCATCGATATGAACTGGAAATCGGTAAAACGTCTTGTCAACAGCGAAGGCGGCAAAACCCTCCTGGATGATACCGGCAGAAAGGAACTTGAGGAGATTTGCGAATACTGGAAGGGCAAATGCATGAGCGACCGTCAACAGGAGGCTTTTACTGGTGACCTCGGCAAGTACTGGCAGTATGAAGGGACGTATCTCTGGACCCACTGGTCGGAACTCGGAATCCCGGATTATGAAGGGTTGCTTCGCGAAGGGCTGAGCGCGAGAATCAAGAGAGCCGAAGCACGGCTTGAAGAGATAGACAAAACAATTCCCCTTGATTACATCGACCAGAAGGAATTTCTGCAGTCCGTCATTATTGTTCTGAAGGCTGTAATAGACTTTTCCCAGCGCTATGCCGTCCTGGCGACGGAAATGGCGAAGGCTGAAAAAGATCCCGAACGAAAAAAGAGGCTTGAGGAAATTGCCCATACCTGCGAATGGATTCCCGCCAATCCGCCCCGCACATTCATGGAGGCCGTGCAATTCTTTTACTTTATCCACCTGATCCGCTATCTCGAATACTCAACCCTCGGCATCGGGCTGCGACTCGACTACATCCTGGGTCCTTACTACGAAAAAGACATTAAAGAAGGGAGAGTCAAGAGGGAAGAAGCCCTGGAAATTCTCCAACTCCTCTGGGTCAAATTTCTTGAACTGGGCCTTGTCTATTCTCCTTTGGTCACCTCGGTCTACGGCGGCGTCGCTTCGCTTCAGGCCATTACCATCGGCGGGTTGGATCGAGCGGGTCGCGACGTAACAAACGATCTGACCTACCTGGCTCTGGAGACGGCAAAGACCATGAGGACCATCGAACCCAGCATTGCTATGAGAGTCCACAAAAATACTCCCGATAAATTATTATCCGCAGCAACGGATGTCATTAGGACAGGGATCGGCTACCCGTCATTCTTTAATGACGAGGCGCTGATACCGCTTTTGGAGAAATGGGGCGTCCCGCCGGAGGATGCAAAAGGCTACGGCGTATCGGGCTGTGTGTACATGGAGATTCCCGGCAAAAACGTCACCCGGCGTGTGCTGGGCTACTTTGTTTTCACGAAATGCCTGTGGTGGGCGCTGCATCAGGGCGTGAATCCGAAGACGGGTGAACAAAGGGGTGCAAGGACGCCCGATCCCGCCACCTTCAAGTCGTGGGAGGATGTTCTTGAGGCATACGTTGAACAGGTAAAATTCTTCACAACGAAGATGGCGCAGGTTGAAAATACCTGTAGGGACCTCTATGCCAAGTATTGCCCGAAGCCCTTTTATTCTGCCATCGTGGAGGGCTGTATCGAGAAGGGGAAAGAATGCAAGCAGTGGATCTACCCATCCATGATTCACGATTTTGCCATGGTCATTGGAAGCACCAACGTGGCCGATTCGATAACAGCCATCAAGAAAGTGGTTTTTGAAGACAAGCTGGTGACGCTTCCGGAGCTGATCGAAATCATGGACAGAAACTGGGAAGGCCGTGAGGATATCCGGCAGGCATGCCTCAATGCGCCTAAATACGGAAACGATGACGATTACGCTGACCTGATCGCCCGGGAAGTGCATCACCGCTCAGAAGCGGCCATGGAAACCGTGAAGGATCGTTTCGGCTATTCCATCAGGGGCGACGGCAGCGCCGTGTCGGCCACGTACGGTCTTGCGGCGGACACCCCGGCAACCCCGGACGGGAGAATGGACGGCGAGCCCTTTGCCGATTCGACCCTGGCGCCGCAGCCCGGCGTAGACAAGAAAGGGCCGACGGCCGTTTTAAATTCCTGCGCAAAGATTGATACAATGCAGACTTACAACCACCTCTTAAACCAGAAGTTCCTTCCCCAATATCTCGAGGGCAATATGAAACCGGTCTTCCTGAGTTATCTCAAGACCTGGCGGGACAAGAAGATCTCTCATATACAGTTCAACGTGGTGGATAAAAAGACGCTGATCGATGCTCAGGAATATCCCGAAAAATACCGGGATCTCATAGTGAGAGTCGCAGGCTTCAGCGCATATTTTGCTGACCTGTCAAAGGGACTCCAGGATCATATCATTGCGAGAACGGAGCACGACCTGTCCTAACAGAAAATTACTTGAAATGCCGGAGGGGGTGTGGCCGTTCCAATAAAAAGGCCACCCCCTGATGTGTTAAAATTAGCAAGAATGGACCATAAACTTCCATGCCGATTACTCGAGAGAACAGCAGAGGGCTCATTTTTAATATCCAGAGGTTCAGCATCCACGACGGGCCGGGTATACGGACGACCGTCTTCATGAAGGGTTGCCCGCTGAAGTGCCTCTGGTGTTCCAATCCCGAATCGCAGGATTTTTTCCCCAATCTCATCGTCCGCAATATCAACTGCAAAGGCTGCGGTGCCTGCGTCAATGCCTGCCCGGAAGGAGCGATCACGATTACGGAGAAGGAAGGCAGAAGAATTGAATGGGCCAGATGTAACCATTGTCTGCGTTGTATTCCGGCATGCCTGTACAATTCATTGAATCGATGCGGGACATACTTGACAGTGCAGGAGGTGGTTGAAGAGGTCATGAAAGACGAGGACTTCTACAGAAACTCTGGCGGTGGGATAACCATATCGGGAGGAGAGGCTTTATGGCAGAGCGATTTTGTGGCAGATCTTTTGGAAGCCTGTAAAAAGAAAGGACTGCACACAGCACTGGATACAACAGGTTACTCTTCATGGGAAAAGATTTTGCCGGTGGTGAATCTTGTAGATCTTGTTCTCTTTGACATCAAGCATCTTGATCCACAGAGACACAAGACCTTAACAGGCGTCGACAATGCCCTCATCCTCGAAAACCTTAAAAGAATAGCACATATGAAAAAAATCTGGTTGCGGATGCCGGTTATGGCCGGCATCAACGATTCGGACGAGTACATCCACCAAGTTGCGGATCTCGCGAAGAAGATCAATGTCGAAAAGATTTCCTTATTGCCCTACCATGAAGGAGGAAAGTCAAAAAGTACTCAACTGGGACGGATATATGCTTATTCCGAAGGGAAAGCCCCCAGTGATGAACGCATGCTAAGGTTGAAAGATCTGATTGCAGCTGAAGGGATTAATGCGTCGATTGGGAGCTGAACAGTGACTAATGCACGTTAATGGGAGTTATGAGGAAATATTTTGATTACATCACCGGGAGGGGCGGTAGACTTTGTTCCCTTACGAGGCTTAATCGTTAAAGGGTCGTGCAACCATTTCCGTCTCAGGTCCCCCACAGCACCGATGGTGTGCTGGACAGCAACCCTGTGTGGTGGAACTGCACATGACACAAACGAAATACAATCGACTGGCGCTTTCACAGTTTTCCCATCCGGGTTCATACCCGGGTGAGTGAGATTTCCATAGAGCGCGTAGCTGGCATGTCATAACACAGCCATTGCGAGCCGTTCAAATAAACCTGCGTCTTTAATTTGTGAAAGTCTTCGGTTTGTTTCACTGTGATCTGTCATATAACATAGGACTGAGAGGAATTAATTTAAACTATATTTATTTCGGATGATACTTTTTAAAACATGATATTTTGCACGCCACTCAATTTTATGCCCATCACTTTCAATCCATCAGTTTCTCCAAAAGTGAACTCACCCGTTCGAAGGCATCACGCGTAATCCGGTCCCTCTCTTCAGGATCTTCCGCTGCCTCAAAATCTGCAACGAATTTTGGACCGATTGACGTTATGCTGGCAAAGTGCTTGGCAATCTTGGCGAGACCTTCCTGCACCAAGCCGTGAAGCAAGTGAGGGCGGAATTCCTCAGCCAGGGTATCAATTCCACCGGGATAAGCCCGGATGCAGAAATAGATATCCCAGGCATCCTTTTCTTTCAGCCGCTCATCGAGTGCCATCCCTTTCATGATGAAGAATGGAACGATGGAGGCAACCCTGATGGTCACCCGGTCGTGACCGCCGCCGGGGAGTTCTCCTTCAATGGGAACCTCTTCTGCCATGTCGAAAGCAAGATCACAGCCGCGCACCTTGCGAGCTTTTATTCCCTGCACAACCTGGTGACGGCGGCCTTTGCTGGTTCCTTCATACTCTCCCGATAGGAGATCTACCTGCACCTTGATGGTTTGTTCACTTACCGGAACGTCCCTGAAGAAAACGTAGGGTTGCCTGCTCTCTTCCTGATAATAGCCGCGTGAGATGAGCAGTTCTTCAATCCGCTTATACCCATCCTGAATTTTCAAGTGATTTAGAGCAAGATCGATATCCATGCTTCCTACATGGGGGTATGGTTCCCGGGGTAATAACAACTCCGGCACCCACCCTCCAATCAGGACGATATCGTCTCGGTATTTGCCAAGCAGGTGCATCAGTTCAATCAGAACAGACCTGGCTGCTTGGACCGCTTCGGCCGTATAATCCCTTCGGGTTACCATTGTTTTCTGATCACCTCGGTGAGCAGCATGGCAGCCGCCTCTTCGCCCCGGCCTTTCATGGATAGGAGATCAAGGTATACCTGGACCGGTATTGCCACCTGTATTCCATCGATAAGCCGATAGCCGTACATGACGCCTTCATCATAAGGGGAGAGGAGTGTCACATTGGCCCCGCTTGAAACTTCTTTCAGTGAAAGGAGCTTGGCCACTTTGTCCTCTTTTTCCCCAACATAGGCCATTGCCCGCTGGTAGCGTACAGCTGGCGCGTACCTCGCTGCCGCAGAAAAACCGGTCAAGGTGCAGATAATTTTCTGTTTCCTGCAGATCTCGGCCAGATCGGCCTCGATCTCTGTAACGGTTTTTAAAGTGTAATAGTTCCGGGTCGAGTTTCTATTGAAGCTGTAGTTTTCAGACCATTCGGACAAAAGCTGATCAGGAATGCTGAGCACCAATCCGTCTTCAGTATTCATGAGCCATTCACGGTTTTCAAGCAAGCTCTTCACGTTGGAAACCTGCCCGAGGCTTACCATGGCCTCCTTCGCCAGGGACTGAACCCGCCAAGCCTTTTTCGGATTGTTCAGAAGTACGCGGAGCACCCGCTCGGCCTTGGGGGAATAAAGAGAACGCAGGTCTCGC
>Ga0268276_1002148_pt1 | contig 17414 bp, 20 predicted proteins | sample saktaG_4_FD_190145 | JGI IMG/M metagenome (GOLD analysis project Ga0268276, IMG submission 190145) | Saline water microbial communities from Sakinaw Lake, British Columbia, Canada - sak_2010_1_5_45m | ecosystem: Environmental > Aquatic > Non-marine Saline and Alkaline > Saline ...
GGAAACTCTCTCCTAAGCAAGTTGTTGAGCAAGCGATTAAAGCAGGCATAAAACACCTCTGTTTTACTGATCACTATCCTGAACCAAAAGAAATAAGGAATTGGGGGCAGGAAAAGTTTCATTCTGACAAATATTTTGAGGAAATAAAGAAATTAAAAGAAAAATATAAAGCCAAAATTGATATATCATTAGGGGCTGAATTTGAATTTGTCGAGAATTTTGGAGAATGGTTTGATAAAGAAATTAAAAGAAGGGATTATGATTATTTAATTGGGTCTGTTCATCTAACTAAAATAAGCAGAGAGTATGGCTCAATAGACTATACCCCCAAAGCCTGGATTGAATATTCTGAAAAAGCAGGGAGCATTAGGAAACTTGTTGAGAATTATTATAAAAGAATAAGATTATTAGTTGAATCTGGATTATTTGACGGGATAGGGCATCTTGATTTAATTAAGATTTTTAATGAAAATTCAAGATTTTTTTCTGAAACTGAATCTTGGTACAAACAAGAGGTTCTGAGAACTTTAGACTTGATTGAAAAGAAAAAGATGTGTCTAGAAATAAACACTTCTGGTTGGAGAAAACCTTGCAAAGAGCAATACCCCAGTGTATGGATTCTGAAAGAAGTGAAAAAAAGAAACATCCCCATTACTATCGGAACAGATGGGCATCAGAAAGTTGACGAATATCTTGATGAAGGTATTGAATTAGCTAAAAAACTTGGTTTTGAATCTGTTTTAATATTTCATAAAAGAAAACCAATTGAGGTTAAACTATGACCTTGTTAGGTTTATTAATAAATAAGTTAAATGGGCTTTGCATGAACTTGCAAGTTCACAAACTGGTGCAAAACATTTACACCAAACATATAATAACATGGTAGAAAAATACATTATGGTTAATCTTGAAGATGAAAAATCACAGAAATTAGGGGAAGCTATTTCTAATCCTAATTGTAAGAAGATCATAACTCTTTTAGCTGAACAAGAGCTAAGTGCTTCAGAAATTTCTCAAAAATTGAAAATCAAGTTAAGTGCTTTGGACTATAGTCTGAAAAAATTAGTTGCATCAGGAATAATTGAGAAAAGCAAGCATTTTTGGAGTGTCAAAGGCAAAAGAATCCCGACTTATCAAGTTGTCAATAAGGTAATTGTTATACAGCCTAAGAAAATCTCAAATTCAAATGCTTATTCAAAGTTGAAAGGATTTATTCCAGTTCTCTTTGTTATGATTTTATTGACTTTGATAATTGCTTTTCAAGCGAATCAGAGCTTTATGCGTTCTGTCAATGATATTAGTGTTGAGAAATCATTGCAATCTCCTGCAGCAGCAGGAACAGATAATCTGACTGAAGACATCTCAGCGAGCCTTAGTTTAGAAGGTGAAGGTTCGAATCAACAAGTTTTCCAGCCATGGATGTGGTTTGCTTTTGGGGCTTTGCTTGTCTTGATAATGGTTCTTACTGTGAACTGGAAGAGACTATAAAATGAAAAAGAAAGATTTATTTAGTATTAAAATAAAAACTAGAAGATTGCATCTTGTTCCAATCTCATTAAAATATAAAAAAGATATTTTTCGTGAGTTTACAGATAAAGTTACTTTTTTTATGTTTCCTGCAGCACCCAAGAGAATAGAAGAGACTGAAGAATTTATTTTAAAATCTATTAAAGAAATGAAAAAGGGACAAAATTTACAGGTAGTTATACTTGATGAACATGAAAAATTTATTGGGGGCGGTGGGTTGCATCATATTGACAAAAAGACTCCAGAAATTGGGATTTGGTTGAAAAAATCCTCGCATGGAAAGGGTTATGGAAAAGACGTTGTTTTTGCACTAAAAAAATGGGCAGACAAGAATCTCGACTATAAGTATTTATTATATCCTGTAGACAAAGACAATATTGCAAGCAGAAAAATTCCTGAATCAATGAACGGGGAAATATTTAAGAAATATAACCTGAAGAATAAGAACGGAAAAGTGTTACATCTACTTGAATTTAGGATCTTTAAAAATTAATAATAGTTATTTTGCTTTTTTCTTCATCTCTTTGACATAAGCATCAGCTTTTTTCAAGAATTTTTCATCTATTTCCCTTTTTCCATGTCTTATAGCAAGAATATCGTGGATAATATGCTTTTTGTTATTTTTCAATAATTTTCCCATCTCTTCATAGCTTGTTGTGAATGGTTTTTTCATCATTTGTAATTCTGCTCTTGTAAGCATGGAGATATTTTTTAAGAAATATTGTGAATAAAACCCATATTTTTTGATATATCTTTCTAGTTTTTTGATTTCAAATCTTAATTCTTGTTTTGCTAAAAAAGGTTTAAGTTTTATTTTGTCTAAATCTAAATTGCCGTAGACTAATTTTCCTCTTTTCAGGATTTTCAACAGCATTTGTGGAGTGAAAAGATTAATTTTGAATACAAACGTCTCTTTCTTTCCTTTTCCCATCAAATTTTTGTAGGAAATAGTTCTTAATGCAGTCCTAAACTTATGTTTCTTTGTTAATGTGTCTATAAATCTATATTCCTCTTTTTCGTCCAAAGGTTTTTTAACTACAGCAAAAAAATCAAGATCATTGAATTTTTTGTCTGATGTAGCAGAGCCGACTAGGTAAAGTGCAATCAGATTGCCTTTTAGCTTTTTTCTGATATCGTCTGATGTTTTTTTGATTAACAAGTCTTTTTTCATTTTTAAGAAAGGCAGTTAAGGTTTAAAAATTATAATGTTTTTCTGTTCTATGGACCAAAAAAGAAAAAAAGCAATTCAACAATTAAAAAAACTGAAAAAGTTGGTTGAACATCGCGATGATGTGAGGCTTGCTGCTGATTGGCCTGAAAAATGGAAAGTCTTGATTTCTACAATCCTTTCTTCACAAACAAAAGATGAAACAACTATTGCAATTTCTAATACGCTTTATAGGAAATATCCCACATTAAAACACCTTGCTGGGGCATCGTTAAGGGATATTAAGAAGATAATTCGACCAGTTAATTATTATAAAACCAAGGCAAAGCACATTTTATTAACATCCAAGGTATTGGTTAATACTTATGGATGCAAGATTCCTTCTGACAGAGAAAAACTTCTAGAACTTCCAGGAGTAGGAAGAAAAGTTGCTAATGTCTATTTAGCTGTTCAAGGATATCAGACAATTGGTGTTGATACACATATTACTTTTTTAGCTCAAGAACTTGGATGGACAAAGAATAAAAATCCGCATAAGATTGAGAAAGACCTTGAAGAATTGTTTCCTAAAAAGTATCGAGGTTCAATTAATTACATTCTCGTGAGATTTGGAAGAATTTTCAATACGAAGAAGAAACAGGTGGGGAAGTTAACGGAAGAGGGGGTAATCTAGGGTTTTATTTTTTTACTAAAAAGTACCATAAAATGGTAAAGTTTATAAAGCCATATCTACTAAATACCATATAATGGTACAAATAAATACCTTATTAAAAGAAGGCAAGATAAGCAGAATTGGCGAGTTTGAAATAGGCAGGTACATAAATTTCTTTGAAAATTCTTATCAAGATAATCTAGAGCATTGCAAAAAGAATATTGGGGAGTTTCCAAGATGGAGCATAATCTCTGGTTACTACGCTATGCATGATATAACTAAATTACTATTTGTCAAAAAATTTAGAATAAAAGTTGATTTTGAAGTTCATGCAACAACCATAAAACTTTTGCAAGAGCTTATAAAAAACAAAGAATTGTTCAATCTTATTGAAATAGGATATAAGGAATTTTTATCTTTAGCAAATGATTTAACTGAAGCAAAAAAAGACAGGACAAAAGTTCAGTATTATACTGGGACCAAATTTTTGAAAGGGGAGTATGGAAAAAGAGCAAACCAGTTTTACAGCAAAATAGTCTTGGTGTATATAGAAAAAATAAAAAGACTTTTGGCAGAAAAATGATTGAGTTATTTGATTTAAATGTCTTGAAGATATTGACTGTTTTTTCAGTATCTCCTGGTTCCAGATTTACTCGGAAGGCGATAAAAGAAAAGACAAATATGCCCAATGTAGTTTTGGATAAACATCTTGCAAAACTGCTCAATCTTAAAATTTTGGCCAAGGTGAGAAACTTTCTAATTCTAAATTTCAAAAACAATGAGATAAAACCAATTATAAACGCAGTCTCCGAACAATATACTTACTTCAGACAACTCCCCCTAAAAGATTATTTTTTAGTTTTAAATATAAAAGATGAATTGCTTAAAACAAAAAATCTTTTAAACGTTTATCTTTTCGGCAGTTATGCCAAGCTTATTTTTAAGGAAAATTCAGATATGGATCTAGCGATTATCTCCAAAGAAATAAATAAGAAGGATGTTGAAAAAATTATAAGAAAAGTGGAAAAAAGATACAAGAAGAATATAGAAGTTCATTACTTCTCAGATAATTTTTATAACAATAAACGGGACCCTCTTGTGAAAGAAATTCTGCAGCACGGCATCATGATGATTTGAGTAAGGTTGAGAAATTGAGAGAGGAGCGGATAATTTAAGGTTTATCTCTTCACCTAGAGCCTGTAAAGAGATATAATTTGGGATTTCCTAATGAACCAAGCCTGTAGGGGTCTAAAAACTCCAGCAAGTTATGTTTCATTGTTTCAAGATCTGTTTGCAATTCTTCTAAATTAATCACCGAATTATGCGGTTGTTCGCACCAAGAAATATCATATCCTATAAATTGGCCTTTAAGTTGTAGTTCTTTTTCTCCTACCTTGAATGTTGGGTCATTTATCTTGGACACCATAAAATTAAAATCCTCTCTTTTTTGGGTTTTAACAATCTTAGATATTATTGATTCTATTAGTTCAGTAAGCACTTCTTTTTCATTTTCTCTCAATGAAATCCGATGAGAAACATCCTCGGATAATTCATACCCATAGGCAAGGGATGCATAACCTTTGATGTCTTCTAAATCAGTCATCTTTCTTGTTCCTCCATCTTTATTTTGAAAAGCTTCTCATCTTGTTCAAATTTTTCTTCAATTTCTTTATCTTCAACATGATTTTTGGTTTGTTTTTTCATTTTCTTTCCACCATTTTAGCAACTGTACCAAAAACCTCGGTGAGAATATCTGGCTTGAATTGTCCCCCCAGTTTATAGAATTCCGAAAGTCTTTTCAATTTACCAGGTAAACAATAATCTTCTGAAATACCATAAATATTTTCTCTTCGTAAATATCCCATGGGGCACACTCCTGCGAAAAAAAGTGCTTGAATGTCATCTTTTTTTGGGTCAAATCCCGCAATATCAATTAATTTTTCTCTTACTACTTTGCCCAATTCTGGTAACTTTCCTTCTCTTTCTAACTTTCTTATAATTGCTTTTGAATTAAGATATTGCTTAAGTCGCTTATCTTTCTTTACTTCTTCAAAAAGTACCCATTCAGGAAAATTTCCAGAAAGATAACTACCTTGAAGGTCTTTCGCTCTTTGTCTTGGAAGATCATAAACTGGCTCCCTATCTTTGTCTAAGACTATTTCATTAAGAGGTACTTGTATGTCGCATGAAAATTGTACTCTGAAATCTTTAGGTTTTAAAAATTCTCTAAAGAGTTTCTTAACACGTCTTTGAGTGATGTACCCGAACAAACGCATTTTTTTCCCAGTGTGACTGTCTATTCCAACACTACCAGTAATTCTTTCTCCTACTCTTTTTTCCATTTTTTCTTGGAAAATATTCTGGGGGTATATCCAATCATATTTTAATGACAATGAACCTCCTTTATCCCATCTTTTAGCATTATAAATATCGTTACAATCGGGGTCATGAGGTCTCAATAAAGAAAAATATGAAACTAGTTGCCTAAGTTGTCTGCCTTTAATTGTTATCCTTCTTCTTTTTGTTCCTAGTTTTAAGTCTAGTGAAATAGAATCTAGATGATATCTTGCGTTAATTTCATAAACTAAATTTTCAGGATTAACTGGATGATAACCACTGCGATAACGCTCTTGAAACACAGTCCATTCAGTTAATCCTCTTCCATATTCGACATTGAGTGTGGCATTCGCCTTTGCACTTTTAATTTGCCAGACGTCTGTTTTTTGTTCTAAGGTTGTTTTTGTCATTTTCTTTCCTCCCGGAGATAGAAAGCAATCTGAGTCCAAAGTCGATCATTTGGATGCCCATCTAGTCTACCATAAACTTTATTGCTTCCCCAATTAGATTTTGAAATATGTGCTCTTTCGGCTATAGTCGCAACTTCCCTAAATCCTGGAACAATTTGTCTAACAATGCAATCTTTAAGTGTAGCCCTAAACATTCGATCCTTTTTCTTCTGTGATCTATGGTCCTTTTCTTTTTTATCTGGACTTAAAGGTAATTCAATATCTTCTCTAGTGTAGTAAGGACAACTTTGAAGTTTATCGTGTTTTTCGAATTGTTTGGAATGTATCACAATATTTTTTTCACGAGCAATACTACAATAAGAATATACATATGCATTATAATATGCTAAGGGATTTCCTACAAAATCCCTAAAGCATTCGGTTTGAGCTCCTCTCAAAAGAATTTCTATTCTTGATGCATTCTCTGGAGTTTTGTCCCTCTTTATTTTTAGGGCAATTGTTGGAGCACCCCAACTTTCTAAAGAATCTCTATAGTCATAATATGTACCTTCAAAAACCCGATAAAATTCTTCTTCTCTAGATTTTACATCCTCTTTATCTATACCTCTGACTATAACAAAGGTGTATTCCTTTTTCGGGTCTGTGAAAAATCTGGCTGCACTATTTGAGGTTTTGAGTTTTATATGACTTGTGCCTTTTTTGTTAAAATCATTAACTTTTATTGGAAAAGGCGAATATTCTAAGAAGTACTCTAGTTCGGGCTGTTTGCGAGGCAAAGTAACAAACTCTCCTTTGCTTGGATTATAAACCGAATTACTTGGTGTTGATGAAAATCCCACTGAAGTTTCTTCAAGAGTTGAAACACAAGAATGGGCGTTTCCAGTAAAGTCTTGAACAACATTGCAGAGTCCCTTAAATATTCTTTTTGCATCCCCACAATTACTTGCTTTGTACAATATGAAAGATTTTTTGGAATCCTTTGTTTTGTTAAGATCTTCTAAAAAGTTAATATCTTGTGTCATTTTGGTTTGTGTTTAATTTACTATTATTTACTATTTGATAGTAACACATAGAAAAAGGGGTTAATATAATTTTCTTTAGAAACTCTTGTCAAAATGAAAAGATTTAAATAATATAATTGATTATGACAAAATATGGTGAATGAAGTCAAGAAAAATAAAACTGAAGGAATAAAGCTCGACGGAAAAGATTGGAAGATATTGAATCAATTAGACTTGAATTCAAGGCAATCAGATTCTGAGATTGGCAAAAAGACGAGAATTTCGAAGCAAGTTGTCAATTACAGGATAAAGAAATTAGAGGAAGATGGAGTTATACTTGGATTTTTTCCACACATAAATGTTCCGAAACTTGGTTATCTGACGCACAAAATATATTTAAGATTCAGGTCATTGAATAAGCAAAATGAAGAGGAAATCCTTAATTATCTGAAAAAACAAGAAAAAATAGTCTGGGTTATACTATGTTCTGGCAGATGGGACTTGATTTTCGGTGTTGCTTCTGAAAGCATTTCTGAATTTGACAAAGTTCTTGATGGTTTTATGAACTTGTATAGTGAATTTGTTGCTGAAAGAGGGATTTCTGTTTTTAACAAAGCAACGATACACCACAGAAAATGGCTTATTGATGATAAAAATGAGGTTTCTTGGAAACTTGGAGGCAAAAAAGAAGAGATTGATGAAATAGATAGAAAAATACTTGTTGAACTTGAAAAAAATGCTCGAGTTTCTGTTATTGACATGGCTGAAAAAGCAAGAATTTCTTCAACACTTGTTATCCAAAGAATAAAAAAATTAAGAGAAAAAGATGTTATTGGTGCATTTAGATTAAGTTTGAACAGGGAAAAACTTGGAATTCATTATTGCAAAGCTTTTATTTATTATCAAAATAAAACCACTGAAAAAGAAGAAAAGCTTTTGAAATATGTTTATTCCCTAAATGAAATACTCGGCGTTTCAAAATCAATAGGTTCATGGGATCTTGAATTAGAGTTTGAAGTCAAGAGTTATGATGATTTCCATAAAATCATGAAGGAATTAAAGAATAAGTTTGATATTATCTCCAGTTTTGATACGGGTTATATTGAAAAAGAACTTGGAGAGAGTTTTATGCCTAAAATTCATATGGGGTAAGACATAATCTCTTCTGGCTTATTTACAAGTATACTTCCCATCTACTTCTTTCCAGGATTCTTCAATATCTCGATACCTATTTGTCCTAATTGTTGGTTCCCTCTTGTGTCTTTCATCATCGATTCTCAACCATCTACAATTATCCATGAATGACCTTCCTTCTGTCCTTTGTTGATTTTGAATTATCCCCCTAGTTAAAAGAGAACCCGTGTAATAACCCAACATACCAATCACTACGCCAGCTATATAGTCATACCAATCAAGAGGGGATTGATTACTAAGTGATATTATCCCCCCCATTGCTGCACCAAAAAGAACACCAGTAGTTGTTCCAACATTATTAGATATTCTCCTTTCTTGTTCACTCTCTCTTACTTCCCGTTCATTTTTTACTTCAAGAGGAGAGCAGTGTTCATAAATTTGACTGACTAAATTAGTGCACTTTGTTTTCATAATTTTTATTAGTCTCTTTTCTTTAAAAGTATTGTTGTGATAAATATTAAATGTAAAGTCTACAGCAGTAATAAATTAAGAGTCAAGTGAGGGTGAGGAATCGCCATACTTCAACTTTAACAAAGCGCAAGCATAATCTCAACTACTAGGATACTGCACTTCGCTTTTCATATTATTGATGACTCGCACTTGGGGGGCGATAAAGCTCATTTGTTTTCAAAAAAGAAAAAACTTTAACTTAGAGATCAAACGAAGTGCGAAGAATTAGTCTTTTCATTTATTAATTAGTTCCAAGAATTTCGATTACCTTGCCGATTTTTTCTTTTAAAGAGAAAAGTTGTGGGGGCCTATTGGAGACATTCTTCTTTATTTCTTCTTCGTTTAAGATGCCCAAAGAGAGGATTTTCTTCCTGAAATTTCTTTTGTCAAATTTTTTGTTGAAAACGATTTCGTAAATAGCCTGAAGTTCTGATAATGTAAATTTCTTGTCTAGAAGAGAAAAAGCAACTGTTGTATACTCAAATTTCCATTTTAATCTTTTTAGGGCATAGTCCATTATTTTTTTATGGTCGAAAGCAAGTTCAGGTAGCTTAGATACTAAAAACCATCTTGCTTCTGAGACATCTGTGGTTGCTTTGAGATTTATTTTGTCTGAATTTGCTAAAGCAAAATAAGCAATTGTTATCACCCTTCCTCTTGGGTCTCTTCCAACATTCCCAAAACTGTATAATTGTTCCAGATAAACTTCTTTAACATTAGTTTCTTCTTTTAGTTCTCTTTCAGCAGCTTGTTCAAGAGATTCATTAAGATGTACAAAACCGCCAGGAATAGCCCATTTTCCTTTGAAAGGTTCTATCCCCCTTTTTACTAGAAGAACTTTCAAATCATTGTCTTTTATTGTAAAAATGACTATGTCAACTGTTACAGAAGGTTTTGGATAATCTTTCATTATCTATATGGCGATTAAGCTTCAGAATCGCCATCCTCCAACTTTAAGTGTGTTGAGCATGAGCGTAATTCTAAATACCTAGCTACTGCGCTAATGCTTTTCATCGTAGTTTTTATCATTATAGATGCCTTGGCCTTTGGACCGAGATGATTCATTATATTGTGTATAACTTACACTATTTAAATTTTTATTTTTCTTTAGAATTATGTCTCCTTAAAAATTCATACATCAATAATTGAGTTGTTTTTGCTCCATGAATCTGATTCTTCATAGCCATTTGGAATGCTTTGTAAAATGGAATCTTGATAACTTTTATTTTTTCAAATTCCCCTAATTTTTGACTTACATATTCTCCTTTTCCACGAGCTGAAAAAAGATAGACTTTTTCACTATCATGCCCTTCAGAAGAATAAAGATATCCATGACTTTCAACCTGTTCTTTTTTTATCCTTATTCCACATTCCTCTTCTAATCCTTCTACAATCACTTCTAATGGACTTAATCCTGGTTTGTCAAGGGTTTCTGCTGCCAATGATAGTACTTCTTTGCCAATAGCTGGTCTGAATTGCTTCACAAAGTAAACCATGTCTTTTTCATCAATATAAAGTATAATTGCTGCATTTTTTGAGACAATAACATCATAATCTTTTCCGCCATATGGTCTTTTGACTAATTTAATATGACCTTGGTAAACTAGTCTGTCTTTTCCTTTTTGGGTTTTCATTATTTACACGGCAACCTGTCTTCAGAATCGCCATCCTCCAACTTTAGTGTATAAGGAAGTCTCCTTATGAACCTCAACAATGAGCATAATACTAAATACCTTGCTACTGCGCTGTCGCTTTTAGAGTTACAGACATTATGGGTTTTCATTTTTATTTTTCTCCCACTAAAATCAGGTGAGTTGCAGGGAATTCTATTGGAACAAGCTTTTTATTTTTCATCTCAAAAAAAGCCACTTTTCCTAAAAATCTATTCTTTTTTATCCAAGGATTTAAAATTTCTTTTGAGCCCCTTATTATTTTAAAGCCAGTTTTCTTTAATATCTTGGAGTATTCTTTGAAAGTCATAATTCCATAGACCTCATTTGCTTCTACATCCCAATTTTCTACATAATCTTTTTTATTAATAAATTCGTAAGCATCTTGGACAGACAGCTTATAATATTTCTTTTTGTCAATCATCTTGATTTCATATTTAATGCCTGTTTTTTTCTTAAAAACTTTGGAGAATTTCAAAAATCGTGCTTCTGTTGACAGTTTTTTAATTTTAGCAGGATGGATTTTACCATCACTATTATTTAGCCAAAGATAAATAGTCTTTTTTTCAGGTTTAACCCCATCACGGATTATTATCCTGCCTGTTTTTTTTAATTCTTCATAAGAATTTTTTATTGTTTGTTTTACAAACTTTAGATTATAATTATTATAAGAGTAAGCTTCATGGAGAATTGATGAAAAAATCTTTGTAGAGATTGAATTTGAAGTGAAGTTTTTCTTTGAGATGTCTTTTTTATAGAGGTATACATTCGGATGCGGATAGTTTTGGTTTAAACAATGACTTAGAAATTCTCTTGATAGGTCTAATCCGATTATTTCGGAATTTTTGAATTTTTCAGATAAGTAGTAAAGCAAGGTGCCTGTTCCGCAACCACAATCAATTATTTTTCCAGATTTTATAAATGAAGAGAGTTCTTTCCATTTCATGGGCATGCTAGAGTCCATCAGATTACCATACGTCCTGAAATCTCTTGTTTCAGATAATTCTCCTTCTGATGTTGTTAGAAGATCATGGTTTATCTCGAGAATAATATCCCCTAGCCCATATTTTTTATATGTTTCTATTGAAGCGTCTGAAGTATATCTTTTCCATTTTGCATCAGGGCGGTCCCAATTTTTTTTAGCAGATAACAGCATATTTATGATTTCAAATGGTCTGAAAGTTTTGTAAGTCCCATTTTTTCTTATCTCTGCTAGAATAACATTATATTTTTTCTTCTTGAACAATTTTATCACAGAAGGAGTTGAACTGAATAAGACGGTATTTTCCGGGTTTATAAATAATTTCCCCCTGCTTTGATATATTATCTGTTTTTCAATATAGTCCACCCATTTATTGTCCCCGGGGATATCGGGGATAGGGACGATCTTGTAATTAATGCCTATTTTTTCTAGAAATGGGACGAGTGCTTCCACCCTTTTTTCTATGGACAATGGGTTTCTCTTTGTGTTTTCATGATTTGAAGAAGTTACTGCTACAATCAAAGTATCAAAAGGTTTTTTTATGGTTATTCCAATTTTTTTGGGGGAAATTCCTTTTAACGAAGAAAGAGCTTTCTGTTGAAATTTTGTTGTTAGGTGCATTCTGCCAAGAAATAATATCTGTGTCATGTGTATAACCCATTTTTATTTATGTATGTTTCTACTTGTTTTGGAACAAAATTAGATATGCTTTGATGTTTTCTAGCTCTGGCTCTTATTTCTGTTGAAGAAATATTATCTGGATTTTCTTGAATAAAATGAACTACTTTCATTCCAGGAAAAGGGGTATATCTGTAACCTTTTCTTTCAAATATAATAAAACTAGATTCTTGTAAAAGTTCTTTATACTTGTGCCATTTATCAATTTCTTGGAGGATATCTGTCCCAATGACCAAATAAAACTCGTTATTGGGAAATTGTTTCTTTAATTTTTTGAGAGTTTCAAAAGAATAGCTTTTTTCTTTTGATTTTAATTCTATATTGCATAATTTGACATGGTCTAATCCTTGTATTGCGAGTTCGATCATTTTTTTTCTATGTTCTGCGTTTGAGAGTTCTCCTTTAAATACGTGATTCCCGCAGGGCATTACCCAGACTTCATCTGAAATCTTTTTTTCAAAAAGATATTTTATTATCTTTATATGCGCATTCTGTATTGGGTCAAAACTTCCGCCTAATAAACTGATTTTTGTCATTTTATTCTTTTTTCGTAAGTTGGATTATATTTAATTTCTGCCAGTATTCATAACCTTGGTGATAGTTTTTTTTCAAACCTTGGCTTCTGAGATAACTTACCCAAGATTTTGAATTCAGTATATTGTTGACTTTAAGCGGAACTTCCATTGTCTCGAGGACTTCCATATCCATCTGGGGTTTTCTTTTAAAAATTTCATTGTAGCATAGACTCGAGACATTTATCACAAGAACCCCATTATCTGTAAGATATTTTTGACCCTCATGGATAAGATAATCCAAAAGTCCTGTTCCTTCATAAGCGTTATCTCTTATGCTTCTTGGCCTTGGGACATATGGTGGATTGCAGATAATCAGATCAAATTTCTGATTTGCTATTTTTTTAAGGCCATCTCCTACTGAAAAAGATGCTCTTGAATCCTGAATATTTCCCTTAGCGCACTCGATTGCCAAATTATTTATATCATTAACAAGAATAGATTTAATCTCTGCCTTTGCTAGGACATATTTACTTAGAAATCCCGAACCACATCCTATCTCAACTACCCTGCCAAATTTTCTTCTTTGTTTGAATAGTTTCCTTAAAGCTTTGGCATATACCATTGTGTCAATTGAAGGGCACCAAACTTTGGAATGTTTGCTATCCCAAAAAACACTTACTCTATCGTAAGCAACAATTCTTGGTTTTTCATTAAATAAAGAAAATAGGGTATCTCTTAAAGTTGGAGCTAATTTTCCAATTCGATAATTATCGGTCATTAGAACTGGATTTTTAAAAGTATAAACATGGGCTTTTTTTTCAGGAGGATATTCATAAACTCTTTTTCCTTTTGACCTGTCTTTGCCCATTATGCTTGCAAGTTCATGGCCATTTGCCCAAATCTCCTCCTTTCTCAAGTCTGAGCTTACTTTGATTATCATTTTAAAATTTTACAACTCTTAGTGGATTTTTGCTTAATCTGATTATAACTTTATGGCCTTTGTTCAAATCAAATAAGAATGGGCCTTCACTTCCATCTATTGAAACTATCATATTATAATCATCTGATTTTATTGTTATTTTCTTCGCAAAACCTTGATTTAATTTGTAATGTTTTCCCATATTTTTAGGTTCCCTATTAATAAATTGCAATTCTTTTTCATGATTTTTAAATGATTTTGAACCTTTGATATTCATGAGCCAGGCTTTCGCGCCATCTTTTGAGGAAATAACAATTCCGCTGCTTTGTTGGTATTCGGACTGGTTGTCTGTTTTTATGTAATACCTCGCCATTTGTGTGCTTTTAGGTTTTCCAACAAAAATATCATTGACTGCTAAAAATCTGCAAGTTTCTTCATTGTAGACCATTGCTTCTGGCCTGGAAAATTTTTGGATTTTGTACTTGTTTTGCAAGAATTTTTTAAACAACTTTTTGAAGTTTTTTGAATTTGCACACATAAAAAATCCTTTGCTTCTTTTTAGGTCTGAATTTACTCCAAAAATCAATCTTGAATCATAGATGTAGTCTGATGCTTCAATAAAAGTTCCATCTCCACCAACAGGCATGATTAAATCAATATTTTTGAAATCTGATGGTTTTAACTTAGATTTTGTTGCAATTTTGTATTTTATCTTGTTCTTTGCTAAAGTTCTTTTAACGATTTCAAGTGTATTGTAATGGGTATTGTGCTCTCTTAACAACTCTTTTGCATTCAATCTTTTTTCTTTTAGAATTTTTTTTAATTTTTCTGGATTCTTGGTTTTATATTCTTTCTTATAATAATCAAGTGCAACTTGCTTTGTTATAATCAGTACTTTTTTAATTTTTTTGTTCATTTTTAATTCTGTGCCTTGCTTTTGGTATATAATCTATTTTAATTTTAAGATATAGGGCTTTTTGTCTTTTTGGATTATTGTCAGGCCATGATATTTTTTGTCATCTGTTTTAGGGAAATCCTCTCTGAAATGACAAGCTCTTGATTCTTTTCTTTCTAATGCGCTTTCGAGGATTATATTCGCAACATCAGCAATATTCCTTATTTCTAGAAAGTCTTTATTTATGAGATAATCCCAATAAAACTGATTTATATTGCCTTTTAGAGCTGAAAGCACTTGTTTTGCTGTTTCAAGTCTTTCTTGATTTCTGGAGATTCCACACAAAGAAGTCATTGTTCTTCTTACTGTCTCCCAATAATACTCTTGAGTTGTTTTGTCTCTTGCTTCTTTTGCTTTTCCTGTTTTCCATAATGGGATTTGCATTCTTGTTTTTTCTTGATCTCTTTTTGAGGTAAAATGTTTTGCAGCTGTTCTTCCGAATAAGATACATTCTGGAGCAGAATTAGATGCTAGTCTTGTTGCTCCATGAAAACCAGTGTAAGATGCTTCCCCCATGACATAACAGTTATTTATTTTAGTCTCACTGTTTTTATCTACTAAAACACCGCCATTTGAATAATGTACAGCGTATATCACTGGAACAGGTTCTTTTGATATGTCAATGCCTTTGTTTAGACAAAATTCGTAAGCATTCTTAAAACCAGTTATTAATTTTTGTTTAGGAATCTTTGTACAATCAAGCCATAAATTCTTTAATCCAAGTCTTCTTATCTCAAGATCTTCTGCTCTTGTTACTATATCCCGAGTTGCTTTTGACCCTCTTGGGTCGTATTTCAGAACAAAATCATCAATTGAGTCTTTAGCTGTCTTTAGGATAGCTCCTTCTCCTCTCAGAGCTTCGGTTAATAAAAATCTTCTTTCTGATTCTTGAGAAGCGCTTGGGTCAAAAAAGACAGTTGGGTGAAATTGTACAAATTCCATGTTTGCTAAAGGCAACCCCATTCTGTAACACATTGCAAAACCATCTCCTGTTGAGATGTCTGAATTTGATGTATACGTAAAGACTTTTCCTAAACCCCCTGTTGCAATAAATGTTGCTTTACTTGAAACTGTTTTTACAATATTTTGATTTATGTCATAAACATAAAGTCCCAAACAAATATCTTTTTCTTTTTTTGTTTTTTTTAATTTATTCCTGGTTACTAAATCAATTGCCATATGATTCTCATGAACCTTTATGTTTGGATGATTTTTTACTAAATTAGTAAGACTAGACATAATCATCTCGCCAGTTTTGTCACTTGCATGAAAAACCCTTCTGGTGGTATGGCCTCCTTCTTTGTGAAGGTCATATTCATAGAATTCTGGACCTTTCGGATTACTAGGGGATTTGTCAAATTCTACGCCTTGTTTGACAAGCCACCCTATAACCTCATTAAAGAAACTTTCAACACAGAATTTGACTGTTGCAGGGTTGTTAAGATATTTTCCTGCTGCAATTGTCTCTTGTACGTGTTTTTCATAAGAATCTCCTTCAAGGATTTTGCCGTCTTTTAGAGGAACTGCGGCTAATCCCCCTGCAGTCAAGTAACTATTGCTGTCTTTCAATAATTTTGCCTTAACAAATAAATCCACTTTTTTGCCAGAATTGGCAAGCTCTAATGCAGCTGAACAACCAGCAAATCCGCCACCAATAACTGCACAATCTGTTTTTATTAACCCATCCATTTTTAACTCTGTTTTATTTAATTTTAATTATTCTTTGGTTTATATTCTTTCATCAATAATACCTTTTTCTTTAATTCTAAATATTTTTTTGATTGCGTATAAGGCAAGATACTTTCTCTTACATCATATCCATAGGCTGATTTACTTGTAATGATTATTGGAGGTGACTGGACTCTTTTGAAGACACTTACTTGTATTGATCTGTCAAACCATTCTAAGTCTTTCACAAACTCAGCAGGATTGTCTATGTTCCATCTTTTAATCAGTTCTAGATTGATTCTTAATTTTTGTTCAATTTCTCCATCCAAATACCATTGCATTATCTTTTCTGCACTTTTTTTCTGATAATCGGTAAATGCTTCAAGCAAAGCATCATGGTATAAGAATTTCATTGGGTCAACTTGGTTGTCTTTCAATTCTGCACTTGGTTGAATTTGTTCTTCCCGAAATTGCCATAATTCATTTGGAATAAGCAATTTTGAGATAATCTGTTTTTTGAATATTTTTTCATTCAAGAATACTGCTAATTCAACAACTTCTGCTTTTGTTAGGTCTGCTATTGGCGCTATTGCTCCACCAACATCCCCATATAAGGTAGTATAACCAAGGGCTGTTTCTAATTTGTTGCCGTTGTTTGTGAATAGACCATCATATTTAGCTGCTAAATTGGATAATATTGAAGTTGCCCTAATCTTAGCTTGAATATTCTCTATATTGCTAATTGTCAGTTGCTTCTTATCCCCATAGACATCTGCTCCATTCAACAGTTTTTGGTTTAAGACAGACATATCTTCTATGGGGATTACAACATATTTTATCCCTAATTTGTCTGCAACTTCTTTTGCAACACCCTTTGTTTTTTGGCTGTTGTATTTTGAGGGCATATTTACTCCAATAACTTTTTCTTTTCCAACTGCCTTTACTAATAAACAAGCTACAACACTTGAGTCAATTCCTCCTGACAAGCCAATCATATAGCTGGGTTGTTCTGTCCAGTTAAGTAAATCTTTTTGTGACCTGATTCCTTGGATTATTGATTCATATTTTTGTTCAATTTTTGATTTTTCAATTCTTTTAGTTGGATTTTTATTAAAATCTCCTTGTTCAACAATGATTAGTTCTTGTTCATGGGGTTTTTGGCTTAAAATTATTGGCAATCCTTCTAGGTTATAGACTGTTGAGCCACCATCAAAAGTGATTATATCTTTCCCATTGTTCTGGACTCCAACACAGTTGATATAAAAGAAAGGTTTGAATTCTTTGCAAT
>Ga0268276_1002149_pt1 | contig 17413 bp, 29 predicted proteins | sample saktaG_4_FD_190145 | JGI IMG/M metagenome (GOLD analysis project Ga0268276, IMG submission 190145) | Saline water microbial communities from Sakinaw Lake, British Columbia, Canada - sak_2010_1_5_45m | ecosystem: Environmental > Aquatic > Non-marine Saline and Alkaline > Saline ...
AATTCTGAAAAATGCATCCTCGCGCTTGATTTTCTGAAAGATAACAAAATCGGTAATCAGCGAAAAGTCGCTAAAAATATTATCGTCATAGGCGGTGGAAATGTCGCCATGGATGTTGCCCGGGAATCAATCAGATTACAGCACATTCAATTTCCTGACCAACAAGTAATTACAAAGACAGTTTCATTGGAAGATTGGGACCAGTTACCGGCGACAGAGACGGAAATTAAAGAAGCCAAGGAAGAGTGTATTCAGTTTAATCCGGCTTGGGGCCCCAAAGAGGTTGTTCTCGATGACAACGGCAATATTAAAGGGCTATTATGCAAAAAGGTGAAATCGGTATTTGACGAGCAGGGCAGATTTTCTCCGACCTTTTATGAAAATGAGGAGAAGTTTCTGGAAGGTTCAATGATCATCGAAGCAATTGGACAACGCGCCGATTTTTCATTTCTTCCCGAAACACTGTCCGGTCAGCTTGAATTCACTGATAGAAGAAAGGTCAAAGTCGATGTAAACGGTATGACCGCCATTCCAGGCGTATTTGCCGGTGGAGATATTGTCAACATAAACCTCGATGCAGTTACCGCAATCGCCGATGCAAAAGTTGCGGCAGAAGGCATAAATAAATATCTAAAATGCGATTAATTACAACAAGTGAGGTGATTATGTTAAAATCGTTGCAAGCAAAAGATGTTATGCTGAAAGAGATCATCGCTACTGGACCGGATGTTCCTCTAAAAAATGCGGTGAAAAAATTACTCGATAACAAAATCAGTTGTATGCCAGTGGTCGATGACACCGGCAAATTGGTTGGCGTCATTTCCTGTGAAGATGTTCTGAATGTAGCATTCGATGGGTATCTAAATAACACCAAAGTTGAAACGGTCATGACGAAAAATGTTGTTTTTTTTGAACCGGATACAAATTTGGAAGAAATTGCTATCGTTATTTCTAAAAAACACTTCCATAGAATACCGATCGTCAAGGATGGCAAGGTAATAGGGATTGTTTCACGAAGAGATATTGTGAAAAATATTTTCCATCTAATGTAGTTAATTCCCTCCTGTCTTGGAAATTTATTAATTAATTTCCCACTACCTTACTTCACCGGATATACCTTTAGAAAAATGTAGTGCTAATCGTAGCGCAGTCATCTCGATTCTCCGAGTTTTCTGGGAAAGAGATCGGTTCAGATATTTGCATTGGTCTTAAATAATCTGTCACCTGACACGTCGTGAACTGAGAAAACTGCCTTGGACTTCAATCGTTTGGCTGTCCCTGGAATCTCTTACGATTACCACCGAATCCTGTTTTTATTTTGCCATATGCTCATAATGCAAGTTTTTTTTCAATCATCTTGTTCTTGATAACTGCTGATTCTAAATTCAACGGTAATATTAACCAAGAAAGATGGAATTCTATGTGGTATCTGATCAGCATTCTCTCAGGTTTTTTCTTTGCCAGCGCAGACGCTCTGTCAAAAAAAGAGGCCGTACGAACACCAGCAATTGTACTTGCCTGGGTTAGGGAATTTTATGCCATGCCTTTTTTATTGTTACTCCTGTTTTTCATTGATATCCCGGAACTCAAGCCCGGATTCTGGGGCGCTATTCTGATTTGTGTGGCAATAGATCTGGTGACGACGTTTCTCTACATGCGGGCCATTCAAATTGCACCGTTGTCACTGACTGTTCCCTATCTTGGTCTGTCTCCAATATTCCTGCTTTTAATCCCCACAATTGTCCTGGGCGAGCGCTTAACGGGAGTGGGCATTGCCGGCGTCATTCTTGTTTCGATCGGAACTTACACTCTTCAGATTGACCGGGCAAAATACGGCATTTTCGAACCCTGGCTGGCTATTTTCAGGAACCGTGGTTCTCTGTATATGTTTTGTGTAGCGATTCTGTATTCCGTTACGGCTACCTATGGAAAAGTAGCAATTATCAAATCTTCACCGCTGTTTATGACTATCGTATATTTTTCACTGCTGGCGGCAGGTTTTACGTTGATTGTGCTGTTTACGGAACGGAAACATTATCGGACTCTTTTTGAATATCCGTTTCAGAAACTGAGCATCGGCCTGGCTATGGCTTTAATGGCAATTACCCACTTTACAGCCATTGGAATGATTCAGGTGGCCTATATGATATCGATAAAACGATTAAGTTTATTATTTGCGATTATTTACGGTGCGCTTTTGTTCAAAGAAAGCAATCTGAAAGAACGCCTTCTGGGTGGCTTATTCATCATTGCCGGCGCGGCCTGTATCGCGTTTGCTTAAAAATATTTATAAACTAAAATTCGGAATTCGGCGTCCGTAAATGACATTGATGCCGCACTCTTTTGCCCGTTCTACAAATCCCCGGTGAGGCCTGTGAGCCATGAATATAAAACACGTCGCGTTTAGCAGCTTCACACTGTGCTCAACAGCTTTTAACTCAATAAATGATTCCCGGGTTATAGGATAGGAAAAACATTGAAATACGTAAAAGTGACAACCTTTCATCATCGTTATGTCCAGCATGGATTCCGCTTTGATCCCTTCAGGTAACGAATCCCGATGCAGTCGGACATCAAGACGGACATCATCATACTGACTACGATGGACCCGCAAAAAAACGAGTTCTCTCAACCAGCCGCCATTAAACAGGAAATTGGCTCCATCGTTATGAATTTCCACCGTTTTTTGATTTTCTGGATTTCCAAACCGGAACCGCATTTTATTACTCGATGCTTCAAAACTAATCAGAAACCGGTGGTACTGACCGTCCATACGCCATTGAATATCTTTTTTTTCATCTCCCATGTCGTTCCATTCCTGTCGGATTGAGTCGATAAATGGGATAATCTCATCCAGGTTGTTTCCAATAAAATAAGACAAACCACTACGTTTTCCGATTTCCGGATCGAAGCGAACACCAGATTCAATTTCAACACCATGAATTGCCGTATATTCATTTACCGTCAGGGTTAGCTGAAATATCTTCTTTTCTCCAGATTCAATATTCACCAATCTGGAATGATCCGTATCGATAAAAAAGATCTCTTTACCGGCCTTTTTAAAAATATCAACGGCCAGCAACATTCTCAGGCGATCTCCCCCGGTAGTATTCAGCAGGATATCATGATCGGGATAATCCTTGATGATCTGGTGACACTGATCAATAAATTCATCAGGATCACTTTTAATTTCACGGCTTTCGTACAATGCCGATAACTGTCCGGCTAAGGTGGTTTCTAAATAATTCACCAGTTTTTTTTGATCATTCCGGCGCAGCCATACAACCGCATCGGGCTTTCTCAACACCACACCAAGATAGGCCGAAAGTGGTGATTCATCGACGAGACATACCTCTAATAATGCCATCCTAAATCCTCAATGTTATCAATAATAAAACATACAAGTATTTGTTTTACTTAATTTAAGAATAAATAATAATAAGTCAATATAGGCTATTGATTTACATTCATACCGGTTTTACTTTTTTAGTACGAACCTGTATTGAAGTGGGAATTAATATTTTTCGATTGAAAAGGCTTTGCGTAGAGTTGGAAAATAATTAGGTTGGCTGGCAAGCGTTTTATATGAAAATAATACCAGATGATCATAGCCATTTGAATAGGAAACCATAATTTTGGTTAATGCTTCATAGCGACCTTGATTATAGGCACCGATACCCATCCAGATTTTTTCTTTTGTTATTAATGGATCGATTTTCATCAAATTATCTTCAAACAGTTCGGCATTGGAAGTATAGTTCATTGGCACTGCAAAATCAATGTAATCAAGTTTCAGCCATTTTTCCCAATCCTGATAAAAATGGTTCCGTGCTTCAAAAGGATCTGGTTTGACCGCTGTACTTAATACAATCGGTTTGCGTGTTGTAATGATTGTTTCCCGTATGTCGACAATGAGTTCCGTGATGGCATCGCGTCGATAATCAGCCCACTTCTCCATCAGTTTTTCAATAGTGTTCGCCTCCATTCCGGAAAAAAAGGATTTATTGGAAATTGATAACAGAATGGGATCAACCGCGTAAATATCTTTGAATCGATGCCGGCCGATTTCATTAAAATCGTAACAGTTTTTCGGATATCGAATGTAGTCCAGATGGATTCCGTCAACATTATAATTTTCGACAATTTCCTTGATAACTTCTACTAAATGATCATCAACCTCCGGAACCAATGGAGACAGGTAGATACCCTCCGTGTTAATTCTTTCGAAATCTTTGAATTTACGATTAATATCTTTGATACCATCCGCATCGACGGACAACCACTCCGGGTGTCGATAATAGAGATGGTTTTTATCCTGAGGTTTATCATCAGAAGACCAGAGTAGAAACATATTGATCCAGGCATGAATTTTCAGGCTTTTTGGATGTGCTTTATCCAGAAAATATTTTAACGGGTCAAATTCATTCCTTGGCAGATTCTGGGAACGGGGAACAATGGAAGATGTATAGAATGCATCACCTCTTCCTCGAACCTGGACGAACAAATCGGTAAATCCGTTTCTTTGGGCAAAATCGATTATTTTATCGATGGACTGAGGTGTTCTAATCTGATCACGAACCACCCACATGGCCATTCGTTCCGGTTCTTTGGCATGAGTCGGCACTCTAAATAATAGAAAAAGGGCAGTAAAAACTACTGCCCCTATGCTATACTTATTAGTGGTTTTCAATGAAGTCCCCGGTGTTATTCGGCCGGTTTCTTCTCAGTTTCTTCGGCTTCTTCAGCTACAGGTTCTTCCACATGAACTTCTTCAACAACCGGTTCGACGACGGGCTCTTCCTGCTCTTTCGGTTTATCCGTTTTCTTCGCCTTAGATTCTTTGATTGCTTTGGAAGCTTCCGGTTTGGTTTTTTTTGTAGTTGTGGCTTTCTTGGCCAGTTTGGTACTTTTCTTCTCACCGGGTTGTCTATAATCGACAAATTCGATCAAAGATACCGCGGCACAATCATTATCACGAAAACCCAGTTTAATGATCCGGGTATAACCACCATCCCGATCGGAATACTGCGGTGCGATATGATCAAATAATGTTTTTACAGATGTTAGGTCGTGTAGCACTTTAAATGCCAGACGACGATGATGAACTGTTCCACGTTTCCCAAAGGTAACCAATCGTTCAACGTACCGGCGCAATTCTTTTGCTTTTGCATCTGTGGTTTTAATTTTTCCGTGTTTTATAAGAGCGATTGCCAGATTCATCATCAATGCTTTTCGATGACTTGCCGTCCTGCCCAGTTTCGCTACACGATTCTGATGTCGCATGACTGAATACTCCTTTAGCTATTTATTCGTCCTTTTCGGACAGATACGATTCGACGTCCATCCCAAATTCAAGATTCATTTCTTTCAGTTTTGCCATTAGCTCATTCAGAGACTTACGGCCAAAGTTCTTGAATTTAAGCATCTCGGATTCTTCTTTGGAAACTAGATCGGAGATGGTTTTAATATTATTCGCCTTCAGACAGTTATAAGACCGTACCGAGAGTTCCATCTCATCAACACTTTTTCTCAGAAGATTACGGATCTTGATCATGTCTTCATCCGGGGCTTCCCGGGGAATTTCAATCTGTGATGACTCGGCAGTTGAAAACATCGAAAAATATTCCATCAACAGTTTTGCAGAGTAATCCATCGCCTTTTCCGGAGTTATACTTCCGTCTGTATGGACATCCAAGGTCAGTTTTTCCAGAGTTTCGCGGGAAGTACCGGGTAAGCTCTCAACCTTGTAAGTCGCATTGGTAATTGGAGAATAAATCGAATCGATAAAGATTGTTCCGATCGGAACATCGACGATTTTGTTTTTCTCAGCTGGTACCCATCCGGTGCCACGGGAAATTTTCAGTTCCAACGTAAAATTGGCTTTGTCATTCATCTCGCAAAGGTGTAAGTCGGGATTTAATATTTCAAAATCCGGTGATTCTTTGCCAATATCACCAGCCACAAATTTACCTTTACCTTTAAACTTCAAGATAACTTTATCCGGTTTTGAGTTCACTTCTATTTTAAAACGAACCTGTTTTAGATTCAGTATAATATCAGCGACATCTTCGATGACTCCCGGTATTGTTGCAAATTCATGCAAAACACCATCCACTTTCATGGCCGAGATCGCTGCTCCAGGAACAGAAGTGATTAATACCCGTCTGAGTGCATTGCCTATGGTAGTCCCGAAACCTCGTTCCAGAGGCTGGACGATAAACTGACCGTATGTATCTGTTAAAACTTCTTTGTTTACTCTTGTTAAAATTTGATCCTGTGCGGTCATTATTTCCTCTTTATTTATTTTGAATAGAGTTCCACTACTAATTGTTCATTCACATCAAGTCCCATCTGATCTCGTTCAGGCACCTGAATAAAAATACCCTGCATTTTAGCTTTATCCAGAATCAGCCAGGGTAAATCATGATCACCACGAATGCGTTTCATGGAATCATGAATATAGACGAGTTTTTTGCTGTTTTCACGTACCTGAATCGTATCACCGGCTTTACATTGATAGGAAGGAATATCAACGGTTTTGCCATTGACCTGAAAATGACGGTGGAGTACGAGCTGACGGGCCATGCTTCTTGACGAGGCAAATCCGACCCGGTAAACCACATTGTCCAGCCGACTTTCCAGTATCTTCATCAGGTTTGTGCCGGTGATGCCTTTTTCTTTGTCCGCATTAGCAAAGTAGCGTCTGAATTGGGTTTCAAGAATCCCATAAATACGTTTGATTTTCTGTTTTTCACGCAGCTGCAAACCGTAATTTGATAAGCGTCTGCGGTTTGTCTGCCCGTGTTGCCCAGGTGCATAACTTTTGGTTTCAAACGAACACTTCGTCGAATTACACCGTTCGCCTTTTAAAAACAGTTTCATGCCTTCTCGACGACACAATTTACAAACAGGACCTGTATATCTTGCCATTTATTTCTACTCCTACCTATTTAAACTCTTCTCCGTTTGGGAGGTCTGCATCCATTATGGGGAATGGGTGTTACATCTTTTATCGCGCTTACCTGTAAACCGGCCAGTGCCAATGAGCGGATGGCCGCTTCACGTCCTGAACCGGGGCCTTTTACTCTTACCTCTACTCTGCTCAGACCCAAATCCATGGCTTCTTTTGCCGCTTTATTGGCAGCTTGCTGGGCAGCATAGGGGGTATTTTTCCGTGATCCTTTAAAACCAACTGTTCCAGCCGACGCCCAAGAAACAACATTTCCGTATTGGTCAGTCAGGGAAATAATCGTATTGTTAAACGTGGCTTTTATGGTAGCGATGCCTTCGGCATCTACCTTGATTTTCTTTTTTTTCTTTGTGACAGATTTTTTGGGTGGCAATTGAAATACCTCCTATGTTAACCTTTCTTACCGGCTTTCACCTTTTTTCTACTGACGGGTCTGCTAGGACCTTTTCGTGAGCGTGCGTTTGTTTTTGTTCGTTGTCCTCTGACCGGCAGCCCGCGACGATGTCTTAATCCTCGATAACACCCGATATCCATCAGGCGTTTGATATTCATCGTATTTTCAGTACGTAATGTACCTTCTACCTTAAGGTCATTGGCAATGATTGTCCGGATTTCGTGGACCTGTTCTTCAGTCAAATCTTTGGTCCGGGTCTCCGGATCAACCTTTGCTTTCTGACAAATCTCTAACGCTGTTGTACGACCTATCCCGAAAATATAGGTCATTGAAACTTTAATTTTTTTATCGTTTGGTAAATCTACACCCGCAATTCGAGCCAAAATTTCCTCCTACTACGCTATTATCCTTGACGCTGCTTATGCTTTGGGTTCGGACAAATGACTCTCACAACGCCTTTACGACGGATGATTTTACATTTGTCACAAATCTTTTTTACTGATGATCTAACTTTCATGACTGTTCCATTCTATTTATACCGATACGTGATTCTACCCCTTGATAAATCATAGGGTGACAGTTCCAGAGACACTTTATCACCCGGTAAGATTTTAATAAAGTGCATTCTCATTTTTCCCGATACATGCGCTAAAACCTCATGGCCGTTTTCCAGCTCAACCCGAAAAGAGGCATTAGGTAAATTCTCTTTGATGATACCATCAACTTTGATCAGTTTTTCCTTTGCCATAAAATTACCCTGCTTCTCTGGTTGATAAAATTAACGGATCACTTTCCGTAATTGCAATGGTATGTTCAAAGTGGGCTGATGGTTTGTGATCAACTGTGATAATTGTCCATCCATCTTCCAAAGATTCCACTTCAAACGTACCCACGTTCACCATCGGTTCAATCGCCAGGCACATACCCGGTTTCAATTCAGGACCTCGTCCGGGATTACCATAGTTTGGTACTTCCGGTGCTTCATGCAGTTGGGTGCCGATACCATGTCCCACCAGTGATCTGACCACTGAAAACCCATGTGATTCCACATAGGTCTGGATCGCATGTCCAATATCGGACAGATGATTACCAGCACGGGCTTTTTCGATTCCCTTGTACAAAGAATTTTCCGTAACCCGCATCAACCGCTGTCTGGTTTCATCAACCTGACCAACTGCGAAGGTAAAGGCAGCATCTCCGTAGTACCCGTTTTTCAGGGCACCGACATCGATCCCAACAATCTCGCCATCCTGTAATTCGCGCTGTGATGGTATCCCATGAACAACCTGTTCATCGATACTGGCACAAATGGTGGCCGGGAATCCATGATACCCTTTAAAAGCTGGTTGAGCATCCTGACTGCGAATATACTCTTCTGCCAGTTTGTCCAAAGCCAGAGTGCTTTTCCCCGGTTTGATCTCTTTTCCCAGAAATGCAATCGTATCGGCAACAATCCGATTGCTCTCTCTGATTTTCTCAACTTCTTCTAGAGAACGAATATAGATCATTACAGGCCTAGCGGCGACGGCCCTTCATTTTTCCACTTTTCAAAAATCCATCATAATGTCTCATCAGCAGATGTGACTCAATCTGCTGCAATGTATCTAACGCAACACCAACAATAATCAAAAGACTGGTGCCGCCAAAAAAGGACGCTACATCATAGGGCAAGTCCATAACTTTCATCAATATATATGGAAAGATTGCAACAAATGCCAGAAAAAACGAGCCCGGCAGCGTCACTTTCGTCAAAATATTGTCAATAAACTCAGATGTTCTTTTTCCCGGACGAATACCTGGAATAAATCCACCATATTTTTTCATATTGTCGGCTACTTCAACCGGATTAAAGGCTATGGCCGTATAGAAATAGGTAAAGAAAACAATCAACCCACCAAATATTACCCAGTACACCAGTGACTGATATGAGAAAAACCGCATGGCTCCCTGGATAAAATCACTGTTTGGGAAAAAAGTACCGATAGTATTCGGAATAAACATGATCGCCTGGGCAAAAATAATCGGCATAACACCAGCCGTATTTACCCGTAAAGGAATGTGTGTTGCCTGGCCGCCATAGACTTTCCGTCCAACTACTCGTTTGGCATACTGAACCGGAATTTTTCGCTGCCCCTGTGTTAAAAGCACCACAAATCCAACAATGACAAACATCAACGCAATCAGTATTACTTCGGTAAAAATACCCCGAACATCTTCCCGTACCAGAGAGATTTCACTCAATATGACGTTGGGCAGTCGGGCTAGAATACCAATCATAATGATCATGGAGATTCCATTGCCTATTCCCCGCTCGGTCATCCGCTCGCCCAGCCACATAATCAAGATTGTTCCGGTTGTTAATGTCAGCATCGTCATAAGTGTAAAACCGATTCCCGGGATTGGAACAACCGGCAAGATCTGGTTACCTATACGTGCAGACATCTGTGGACTCATCAGCAACTGTGCAATACTGAAAGACTGCAAACCGGCGATCAGAACCGTTCCGTAACGGGTAATCTGAGTCATTTTTTTCCGTCCTTCTTCACCCTCTTTCTGGAGTTTCTGGAAATACGGAATAACGGCACCCAACAACTGAATAATAATAGAAGCACTAATATAGGGCATAATCCCGAGCGCAAACAGTGTGGCTCTTGAAAAGGCGCCACCGGCAAACAAATCATATAATCCAAACAACGTCGTGGAGAAGTTGCGCATTGCAGCTCCCAATACTTCGCTGTCGATTCCTGGAACTGGAACGTGCGCACCAATTCTGACAATAATTAAAATCGCCAGTGTGTACAGAATCCGTTTTCGTAATTCAGGAATTCGGAATATGCTCTGAAATTGTTGCTTCATAGAATTACAGCCTTTCCACCACTTGCTTCAATTTTCTCGATTGCTGTACCGCTAAATGCATTTGCGGTAACCGTGACCGCCTCTGTCAGGTCACCGACCCCAAGAACTTTCACCGGTTTGGAAAGCGTTTTAATAATACCTTTTTCAAGCAATATTTCCACGGTAACTTCCGGTAATTGCAGACGCGCAATGGTACAAAGATTGACAATTTGTATCTCTTCCCGGAAAATATTCGTGAAACCACGTTTTGGAAGCCGACGGTAAATAGGCATAGTCCCACCTTCGACCCAGGCTCTGTGTTTTGATCCTGAGCGAGAATGGTAACCTTTATGCCCGCGCCCGGCGGTTCCGCCGTTTCCTGACGCTTGACCTTTTCCGCGACGTTTACGTACTTTTGTAGAACCAGGGGTAGTAGTGAGAGAACCAAGATTCATAACTATTCCTTAACTTCTTCGACTTTTAATAAATGTTCGATCGCCTTTATCATCCCTCTGATCGCCGGGTTATCCGGTTGCTCCACCGTATGATGCATCCGTTTAATGCCCAGTGCTTCGAGGGTTTTCCGGGCGCGTTGGCGATAATCAATAGAACTTCTAATCTGCGTTATACGCAAGGTTGCGTTTGTTTTTTTACTCATGAACCAAATATCTCCTGAAGCGTCATTCCCCGTTTATGGGCAACCATATAGGGATCTTTTAACTGCTGCAAAGCACGCATGGTTGCTTTCACAATATTATGAATGTTATTTGAGCCAATGGATTTGGACAAAATATCCCGTACGCCGACCTGCTCCATGATCGCACGAATAGGACCACCAGCAATGATTCCCGTTCCGGGTGAAGCTGGCTTCAGAATAACCACCGCAGCGCCATATTTTGCCTGAATGGCATGGGGAATGGTACCATTTATCACTGGAATCTTCACAATACTTTTCTTGGCGTTCTCTTTGCCCTTGGCAACTGCAGTTGTTACTTCAAGCGCTTTCCCCAAACCAATGCCAACATATCCTTTGCCGTCACCGACAGCAACAACGGCATTAAAACTAAATCTGCGACCACCGGTAACCACTTTTGCTACACGGTTTATTTTTATTACTTTTTCTTCGAGCAGTTCCAACTGAGTAGGATCGACTGATTTCAAATTGATACTCCTTTGAGATTAAAATTCCAATCCGGCTTTTCGGGCGGCATCGGCTAACGCTTTTATACGGCCATGATACTTAAATCCGCCACGATCAAACACAACAGTAATTATTTTCTTTTCAATTGCTTTTTTAGCAATCAGTTCGCCAACCATCACGCTTTTATCGGTTTTAGTTGTACCTTTTTTGATACTTACCTTGATATCCGGTGAAAGATCAGAAACAGATATGATTGATTTTTCAGACTGATCATCGATTAACTGCGCATAAATGTGGCTCAGACTGCGATAGACTGCCAGACGAGGACGCTCGGCTGTGCCGCTGATATGTTTTCGAATATGACCTTTACGGCGAAGTCTTGTTTGTATTTTTTCACTTTTTTTCGTACTCATTCCGAAATCCCCTATTTCACACCAACTTTTTTTCCGGCTTTTCTACGCAATTTTTCTCCCTGATAACGGATACCTTTTCCTTTGTACGGTTCAGGAGGTTTAACCGATCGGATTTTTGCCGCCATCTGGCCGACTTGCTGCTTATTGATTCCACTGACGGTAATTGTCAGGTTTTTCGGAACCGTAAGTGTAATACCATCCGTCGGTGTTATTAAAACGGGGTGAGAAAAACCAATATTTATTATGAGAGATTTGCCTCGTATTTCAGCTGAATATCCAACACCAGTGATTTCCAGGGTCTTTTCATAACCTTTATTAACGCCTTCAATCATATTTGCAATCAGCATTCTGGTAAGGCCATGAAGCGAACGATGGGTTTTACTATCACTGGGACGGGTCACAACAATTTCTTTATCTTCCTGAACAACAATGATTTCAGATGGATATTCCCAGGTCAGTTCACCTTTTGGACCTTTAACTGTTATTGTATTGGCATTTATCGCCACTTCCGTTTTTTCCGGTATTGGTATGGGTTTTTTACCGATTCTAGACACAGTTTACTCCTTGCTTAAAAGCATTACCAAATATGACACAGCACTTCGCCGCCAACATTGTTTTTACGGGCGATTTTGTCTGTAATCACACCAATCGGTGTTGACAAGACGGCAATACCAAGCCCTGTTAATACTCGCGGTACATCGGTAGCATTTACATATTTACGACGCCCCGGGGTGCTGATACGTTTCAGACCTTCAATGATCGGTGAACCGTCTTTTCCGTATCTTAAATAGACACGGATAATTCCCTGCTTACCATCATTAATCAGGATAAAATCCTTAATATACTTCTCATGTTTTAGAATTAACGAAATTCGTTTTTTCATATTGGAAGCCGGAACATCAACCCAACGGTGGTTCGCGGCCAATGCATTACGAATTCGTGTAAGATAATCAGAAATTGGATCTGTGACTGGCATATTATAATTTCTCCTGTTTTACCAGCTAGCTTTTGTAATACCTGGAATTTCACCCTTGAGAGCTAACTCTCTGAAACATAAACGACACAAGCCGAATTTACGGTAATAAGAACGCGGTCTGCCACAAACCGAACATCTGTTATTTGTCCGGGTAGAGAATTTTGGTTTACGCTTCGCTTTAGCGATCATCGATTTTTTTGCCATATCAGTTATTCTCCCCTGCGGTTTCATCTTTTACTGGTCGTTTTTTAAATGGAAATCCGAACAGTACCAGAAGTTCACGTGCTTCCGCATCGGTTTTTGCTGTTGTCGTAAATGTAATATTCATTCCGCGAATTTTATCGACTTTATCATAATCAATTTCGGGAAAAATGATCTGTTCCTTGATACCCATATTGTAATTCCCACGACCATCAAATGCCTTGTCCGGCAGTCCGGAAAAATCACGAACTCGTGGCAGAGCAATTGAAATCAGTCGGTCAAGAAATTCATACATCGTAAACCGACGCAGGGTCACACTGCAACCTACGGGATCGCCCTTACGGATTTTAAAGTTCGAAATTGCTTTTTTCGCACGGGTAACAACCGGTTGCTGGCCAGTAATAATTCGAATATCTTCCTGGGCATGTTTCAAAGCCGCCGGCTCTTCTTTGGATTTACCGACCCCAATATTCAGACTTATTTTCTCCAGTTTGGGAACTTCCATGGTGTTTTTGTAACCAAACTTCTTGATCATTGCCGGCACAACGGTCGTATCATATAGTTCTAAAAGTCTTGGTTTATATTCTGCTTTCTTAGCCACTTATGACTCCTCTAATTAGCGTCGATTACTTCGCCGCTCTCTTTTGAATAGCGAACCTTTTTTCCGTCTTTCAGCGTTTTATATCCAACTTTTGTCGGTTTATTATTAAAAAGGAGTGCAATGTTCGATACATGAATTGGCGCTTCTTTTTCCACAATTCCGCCCTGTTGATTGTTCTGGCTGGGGCGTGTGTGCCGTTTAATAAAATTCACACCTTCAACAATAACCCGATCGGTATCAAGATAGACCTTCAACACCCGGCCGGTTTTACCTTTATAATTACCGGAAATAACCTTTACCATATCGTTTTTCCGAATTCGAATCATCCTAAATCTCCTTTACAGTACCTCGGGGGCCATTGATACGATTTTCATATAATTTTTTTCGCGCAGTTCTCTGGCCACCGGTCCAAAAATACGGGTTCCGCGAGGCTCTAAATTATTGTCAATAAGCACTGCTGCGTTATCATCGAATCGAATATAAGAACCGTCTTTACGACGAATCTCTTTCTTTGTCCGGACAATGACGGCTTTCGATACTTCACCCTTTTTAATCATTCCGTTTGGTGCTGCCTGCTTTACGGTGACAATCACAATATCGCCAATCGACGCATATTTCCGTCCTGAACCACCTATTACCCGAATACACAGAACTTTTTTAGCTCCTGTGTTGTCGGCAACATTCATTCTTGTTTCTTGCTGTATCATCGGAACTACCCCTTAATCTTTCATCCTAGCGATCTAATACTTCTACCAAATTCCAGCGTTTATTTCGGCTGAGCGGCCGGGATTCTTCGATCCGAACGACATCCCCAATCTGACATTTATTTTCGGGATCATGGGCGTAACACTTAGAAGTTCTGCGAATATATTTTCCATAAACCGAATGCTTTACGGTTCTTTCAATCGTAACAACAATGGTTTTATCCATTTTATTACTAACAACTTTACCAACGAGAGATTTTTTATTTGTGCCTGATTCCATCTTCTCTGTTCCTGTGTTTAATTACCCTGTTTACCCAGTCGTTCGATACCCAGTTTTGATTCATGCAAAACAGTTTTAATCTGGGCTATTTCCCGACGAACCTGTTTGATTTTCAACGGGTTTTCCAACTGCTGTAATGCTTTCTGAAACCGAAGGTTTTCCAGGGCTGTCATATTATCCTGAAGATTGGCTTCCAGTTCCGCAATTGACATATCTCTTAATTGACTTTTCTTCACGCTACGCTCCTACTTCGCGTCTTGATACGACTTTTGTCTTGATCGGCAATTTGTGAACAGCCGTAGAAAAGGCCTCTTTGGCCTGTTCATAATCGGCAACCTCTACTTCAAATAAAACCCTACCTGGTTTAATAACCGCAACCCAGTATTCCGGTACGCCTTTGCCTTTTCCCATCCGGGTTTCAGCCGGTTTTTTCGTGATCGGTTTATCTGGAAATATCCGAATCCACATTTTCCCATGTTTACGTACTTTTCTAGTAATCGCAACGCGAACAGCTTCGATTTGTCGGCTTGATATCCAGCCGGGTTCAACAGCTTTCAGTCCAAAATGTCCGAAACTGACTTCATTGCCTCGGGTAGCCAGGCCTTTCATTCTTCCTTTTTGTTGCTTGCGATGTTTAACTTTGCGAGGTGCCAGCATATTTATAATCCCTTATTGCATTTTATTGTATGATTCACCGTTACAAATCCAGACTTTGATGCCAATACAACCGTACGTTGTATGGGCCGTAATTGAAGCAAAATCTATATCTGCTCGTAATGTATGCAGCGGAACCCTGCCTTCCCGGTAGGTTTCCGTGCGTGACATTTCGGCACCACCAAGGCGTCCACTACACTGCACACGAATACCTTCAGCACCCATCCGCATGGTTGCCTGAATCGCTTTTTTAACCGCTCGTCTAAACGATACTTTTTTTACGAGCTGGGCGGCAATATTATTTCCAACCAGCACAGCGTCCAATTCCGGTCTTTTAATCTCGTTAACGTTTACCTGAACATCGGTATTGGTCAATTTCTGAAGTTCGAGACGTAACAGGTCAACTTCTTCACCTTTTCTACCAATAACAATACCCGGACGGGATGTTCTGATCGAAATCGTAATTTTTTTCGATGTACGATGAATATCCACTCCGCTGACACCGGCGTTTGGCAAACGTTTCAAAATATAACGACGAAGTTTTAAATCTTCAGTTAATTTTTCTGTATAGTTCCGCTCGTCAAACCAGTTACTGCTCCAGGTTTTATTAAATCCGAGACGAAATCCGATAGGATGAACTTTCTGACCCAAGCAACCTCCCGTTATTTTTTCTTTTTCTTATTTTCTTTTTCGGCAACGATTACTGTTAAGTGGCTGGATCGTTTCCGTATAATTGATGCACGTCCCATTGAGCCCGCTCTAAAACGCCGTGCGATACCTGCTTCATCAACAAAAATAGTCTTAACAAATAAATCTTCAGGTTCTACTCCGGAGCCACCTTCAAGATTCATTAGATTTGATACCGCTGAGCGAATCGTTTTTTCAACAGTCTCAGATGCCTTCTTGTTGCTGAAATGAAGAGCATTCAGAGCAAATTCGATATTTTTTCCGCGTACCATATCGGCAACCAGACGAACTTTTCGGGCCGATTGTCTTACGTGTCTACTAATTGCTTTCGCTTCCATAATACCTATTTCTTACCTTTTTTTATCAGATCCGGCGTGTCCGCGAAATGTTCGGGTGTGAGCAAACTCGCCTAATTTATGTCCTACCATATTTTCCGTAACAAAGACCGGAATAAATTTATTCCCGTTGTGCACCGCAAACGTATGACCAACAAATTCTGGAGATATTGTCGATCGTCTTGCCCAGGTCTTAACAACCTTCTTTTTGCCGGATTCGTTCATCTCGTTGATCTTTCCGAGCAGTTTGACATCTATGTGGGGTCCCTTTTTCAGCGAACGAGTCATTCTGTATTCTCCCTAATTATTTGCTGCGTCTCTTGACAATAAATTTATCACTGGGATGATTCTTCTTGCGGGTCCTGTATCCCTTTGTCGGTTTTCCCCACGGTGTGGTTGGATGCCGACCACCGGAGCTTTTTCCTTCACCACCACCCATCGGATGGTCAAACGGGTTCATGGCAACTCCACGCACTTTCGGACGGCGTCCTAACCAGCGGTTCCGTCCTGCTTTCCCCAAACTAATATTTTCATGGGTTTTATTGCTAACCTGGCCAATAGTCGCAAAACATTCGGCCAGAACGAGACGCATCTCGCCGGAAGGCATTTTCAAGGTTACGTATTTGCCTTCTTTGGCCATTATCTGAGCAGATGTACCGGCTCCCCGGGCAATCTGACCGCCTTTTTTAGGCTTCAATTCAATATTATGGACATACGTGCCTGCCGGGATATTCTTCAAAGGCAGAGAATTTCCCATTTTAATGGGAGCATCCGGTCCGGAAACAATTACATTACCAACCTGTAATCCATCGGGTGCAATAATATATCGTTTTTCGCCATCCGAATAGTTGAGCAGCGCAATGCGTGAGGATCTGTTGGGATCATATTCAATGGTCTTTACTGTTGCCTCGATATCGTGTTTATCGCGTTTAAAATCGATAATACGATACGCACGTTTATGACCGCCGCCTCGTCTGCGCGAAGTCACACGGCCTCTGTTATTGCGCCCACCGGTGCTCTTCATTGGCATGAGCAGGCTTTTTTCAGGCGTTGTTGTGGTGATATCTTCAAATGTATCAACCGATTTAAAACGCTGTCCAGGTGTTGTTGGTTTGATTTTCTTTATACCCATGATACTATACCGCAGTTTCTCCTTGATAGAAATCTATTTTTTCACCCTGTTTCAATGTAACAATCGCTTTTTTCCAGTCGGATCGTTTGC
>Ga0268276_1002150_pt1 | contig 17410 bp, 8 predicted proteins | sample saktaG_4_FD_190145 | JGI IMG/M metagenome (GOLD analysis project Ga0268276, IMG submission 190145) | Saline water microbial communities from Sakinaw Lake, British Columbia, Canada - sak_2010_1_5_45m | ecosystem: Environmental > Aquatic > Non-marine Saline and Alkaline > Saline ...
GCGGTTGCGGCCAACACCGCCGCAGCGTTCCAGGTGTTCGTCCGGCCCTGGATCACCCCGACAGCCTGCGTGATCGTAGCGTCGCCCGCAAGCCACTCCGCGCGCCAGACGGTTCCGGACGCGCCGGTGACAGCGCGGGCGATGTTGGTCACCATTGACGGCGTGGTTGCGCCCAGAGATGCACCCGACAGAGCGGACGCGCTGCCGTACAGACCAAGCCGCACAACAGGCATGTCACCTAGGGTTGCCCCCCATCCAGTAGAGGTTGGGTTGGTTGCATAAACGGTCACTTGATTTGGAGTTAAACCAAAGAATATATCTGTCCCAACAGAAGGAGCATTATTTCCAAAGTAAACAGAATTGAGAGCATAACTCTGAGAGAATACATAACTTCCCATGTTTGTAACATTAGGAAATCTTGCAACTAAAAGGGAAACACAATCATAAAGAGCAGAATCTCTGATACTGATTACGGGCAGTGATATAGTTTGCAATGATTGACAACTTGCCAATGCAAGACTAACTAGATTTGTAATATTTGCTCCGCCGCTAATTGATGTAATGGCTGTTTTTGTTCGCAGCGATACACCAATACTTGTTACTGGCAATCCGTCAAGTACATCTGGCACAATTACTGTATTCGGTCCAGAGTAATTAGTTAGAGTAATTGACAATCCATCGTTACTCCATAACCAGTTTGATGAACTAGACGAGTTCTGCCAAGCTTTGTACAAAAGGTTGCTAGCCGAACCTGGCGAAAGGGCTGTGGCTGAACGGGCGTTGCCTCTTATGTCAAGTGGTAATGTTACGCCAGGTAGGTTTGAGACATCGGAATTGGTATTTACAGCCAAAGGCACCCACGGGGATGCTGCATACCCGTTTGAGGCCACGCTCAAGAACAGGCTCATAAAGGTTACAAAAATATACTTGTTTGTGTTTTTCATCTTTCTCCTTATTCTCTCTTTTGAGGCAAAAAGCCTATTACCCTTCAGAAGCAATTCCATTAGTTACAACGATATGGATTGGTGATCCGCTCATCGATTCTGTAGCGGTGAAATTAAACGTGTCTGTCATGTCTGTGTTGTTGAAGGACGAGTTGCCGTCCAGGAACACTTCAACGCCGTTTCCGCTGTCGTCTATAACTTGAATTGTGGTCGTCGATGTTGGGCGTCCCTTAATAAACACAACATCTACTGGATTACCATCTGCTCCAACAGCCACGATCAAGAATGTACCAACGGGGAAGCTGCTGCTACTTTGGCTGCTCTGACTGCTTTGACTCGACAGACTGCTACGACTTGAAGAACTAATAGAACTCAAGGAGCTAACAGAACTGGTAGAACTGACCGAACTTGAAGACAAACTCGACAAACTGCTACTACTTGAATTCAAACTACTTTGGCTGGATAAACTGGACGAACTTGAACTTTCTTCTACTTCTGGGACATCTATTGGTAATCCTCCCCTGTCCGCACTAGTCGCTTGGAGAACAACAGAGCCGCATCCCGATCCGGCTGCTACCTTTCCTGTGGCATCTATGGCTAGACAGGATATACTTTCACAGGCAGATGTTGATACGGACCTAGCTCCTTTTACCCCATCCAAGCCTGCATTAACAGCCACACCCCACGACGCCCCTCCATCTGTCGAAACCAGCAACTCACTAGACGCTCCGCCTGCGTATATCCTTCCGCATCCGTCATACTTCATGCACGCCACCCCTGGGAGAAGGTTGGCCAACACATGATTGTGAGATAACGGATATCCAAACCCAACATAATCTGAAACAGATGCTTGTGCGATTTGTCCATCTATAATGGCATGCTCATGTTCATTCGAAAAAGTACTAGACCTAATGCGAATTGACGCTCCCCATACAGTTGCAAATGTTTTTGATACAGGGGTGTCAAGTTGTAGTCTTCCCTCCACAATGCCAACAACGCTATTCGCCTGAATCGTTCTGCTAGAATCAAACAGGTCAATGATATCTCCAACATCAAAAGCATCAATGTCTGGAACGGATATTAATAGTGATCCTATGACCGCATCTTTGTCTAGAGCTACGATGTATGTAATGAAATCATGGTAGGTTATCCCAACCGTTTTTCCACAGGATTTAGCGTCAGCTTCCCATCCGTATGTGGTGTCTATTCCTCTGGAGCGTGAACCCTCTAGATTCCAGTCGTTTTGGTTTGCAACCTCGACAACAATTCGATCGGAATAAGCATACTTGATTGTTTCACGATACGAAATTGATCCGTCGTTTGCATAAAATACAGCCGTTGTCCCTGCCAAAACTTCTGGATTTTCAGTTATTAAAGGATCATCCAGTCCAATCCCATCCGAAACAAGAATCTCCACCATAGATGATGTTATAAATTGCATTGATGCAATCTTTCCACTAACCGATCCTCCAACCAAAGAAGTTTCATGGTTGTGGTCTGAATCAATCGTCGTTTCTGTTCTGGAAAAAGATAGCAAGTCAGAAAAAACAGGATTCAGCATGAAAAAGCGATCCCCTGGTGAAAATGACGCCCTATCAATACTCTCAACCTCTATAGACCTTGAATCATTTGAAATGATTATCCCATACGAACGCCCGCCAGCAGAGTGGTCAATCGCAAAGACCTCTCTGGCTAAAGCGTTACGCTCCCAAAAAGTGTCAAATGTAACCCAAGCTGTACTACGCCCAGACTTTTTGACCAGTCCAATATTTTCTCCAACATAAACATCTAAGACGGATTCATTGGACGCTGGAGAAATAGCCACACTAAGGGTTGCCGATGTCTGGGTATTTGAAACAATAGAATAAGTCTTCCCTTCATTGTTTCGTTCCCCCCTGCCAACATAAAGAGTTCCACCAGCAAACTCTCCAGCTTCAATCGGATAGCTTGATGAGAAATACACAGTCGAGCCTCCACCAACTATGCGGACTGTCTTTCCCTTCACATTGCTAGAAAGAACGGCTCTTACAACAATGTTAGTTGCCCCGTTGGCGGCAGAAGTGTCATTCGATACAATCGAAAACCCAGCCAATTCCCTTTCGCTCGATGAACTAGACGACGAATCAACAATAACGGCTCTTGGGGATGCTGGAGTTGCTCTTGTTGCAGTTATGACAGTCTGACCAGACAAAATGGCTTTTGGAGACGCACTTCCCACAACAAATGTAACCGTAGCCGTAGCCGTCTGGTTTGTTAATTTGGCTGTTGCAGAGGTTGCTAATGTAATGGTGACTGTATAAGTCCCGTTTGATGGAGTTGGAAAAGAATATGGAGAAGCCGACGTAACATAGGTTTCGGTTCCTCCAGATGCAATAACCACTCCTCCATCTGTTGGTATTTTAAAGTTATTTGTGTCATAATCGATCGCAACAACAGATGTTCCTTCGGAAAAAACCTGATTGTTTACAGGGGCAAGAATAACCGCAAGGGGATCTGTAGCCGCAGAACTAGATACAGTAAATGAAACAGAGTGAGATCCATAAGCACTGTCAATTGGAACTAACCCCGGACTGGCCAACACAACTTTAATACTGTGAATACGATCATCGTCTGGTAAATTAACAAGGGTGGCTGATGTTGGGCTCTGACTGGTTGAAACCTGAACTCCGTCCAGATACACAACAACAACTCCTTGGGACGGAACCGAGAAGTTAGTTATACTGTATTGGATTGTGGTATAATTGACAGGTAAGGTTGCCCCAGAAGAAGGAGAGATAATCCTAATATATGGGCTATCTGTAGACGCTATTGAGAATGGAATGTCAACATATACTCCAGTAGCAAGCCCACTCACCCCAACCAATGACAACTTAATCGAATGACTCCCCTCTGTCAGATTTTTCAATGAGATGGAAAATTCTCCATTCTGTCTCATGATTACGGCAGAAGCTGTTCCTGCGTCAAGTGAGTAGTGTAGGTATCCATCCCCGCCGTTAGCATCGAAGTTTAAAACTCGGCCAACAACATCAATGTTGGCCGATGAAATCCTCTGTCCAGAAGAGGGGAACGAAACGGCGATTGATGGAGCCTTATCAGATGTTGTGGTGTAAAAATAAACAGTCTTTGAGGCTCCACCTCCGCTCAACTCATTCCGACTTCTGTCGGTTAAAGTCACTACAACTTTGTGCTTTCCAGCAGACAATCCGCTTATTGAGGTTGTGTTGGTGACTGAATAAATCGGGTCACGAGTATCCACCACAATCTTGATATACCCGCTTGCTCCAGGTTCAAACTGAATTGTCGATGTAATAATAGACAAAGTTGTGGAGGCAACAACACTTCCGGGAAGCGGCGATAATACAGCTACGTAGGGCAGTCCTCCTTGATTTACAAACAACTTTAGGCCAGCCAGTTTATTTTGTCGAACAGCCCTGTCAAGGTAACATGTCAATGTTGTTTTATTAGATTCCTGGTTAACTCCCTCAATTTCTCCGTTAACATCTATTGCCTCAACAACTGCTTGCTTGTCCAGGACATTAATGATTCCGCCATGTTTATTTTGAGAAATGTATGATCCGCGATCTGTTAGCATTCCGATGCTTGTGCCAACAAACACAGAGTTTTCGCCAGTCTCAATAATTGCATTAACATTTGGAGGACGAACAACAACCTGTATTCCGACAGGCACATCTTTAGACCCCTGTAAAAAAACGGTGTTGTTCTCATTTCCAGCAACTATTCGTGTTGACTGCCCACAGATAGCTAGTAGTCCAGTCAACGACCCATCTTTCATGGCAACATAATTTGTTCCACTGTTTAAAACAACCGATAGATTCCCACTTGTGTTGACCACCCTAGAAATTACATTGCCCATCATACCAGGCAAAAATGCTGCCACATTCCATAAATCTCCCTTTCCAATATCGTATAGAATGGCATTGTTATTTTCAGGCCCACCGTTGGCTCCCATTAAAGAGGTTCCATCCGATAAGGCAGCAAACCCAGATGCGGTAGCAGGAATAGCTACAGAAGTCCAGGTCTGTCCATCGTCTTGCGTCACAAGCACATTGCCATTACCACCAGCCACAATAGCATTGGTAAGATCGATCGACATTGTGTTGTGCGACCCACTCCACGAATTCCACCAATATGGCCCAGAAGTCCCAGCCCACCTAAATGCTAAGAACGAAGGAATATTATTCTCCGAAACATCTAACATAAGGTTCCAAGTATCCAGAGTTCCAGCGTCAGACATGTATATTCCGCCGACCCCAGCAACCATAACCGAGTTGCCATTGATTATCACAATCCCATACACATCTTTCACGGGACAGTTTGAAACTGGAAGCCAAGGTCTTTCCATAGATGGTGTAATCATCATCATGAACAAGCCAACATCTGTTCCGGCAAAGAGTATTCCTTCGTGATCTCCGTCTCCGAAGGTTATGCACCTTACAATGCTGGCCGCTAGGTTCCCGGAATCACGGCCAAAAGTGGTCTGTCTCCCAGCCATGGTTGCTTCAATATCGAACTCGTTTCCAACATAATTCAATGAACTTGGATCGCATTCATAGTTCATGTCATATGACTTCCACCCTTTAAAGCTGTCAGTTGCCGCCGGGATGGCTCGTTTTACGGCCATAGCGAGTGCTGAAAGATTCCAAACATAGGTCTCGCTGATACGCATTGGAAGTCCGACAGAGGCATCCGAAAGGGCATCATCCACCTCGTAGTGGTTCAAGATGCCAATTGACTCAAGATCGCTATCGTACAGATTGGCCGTTACAATTTTGTCTGCCGTCATCGTTGACAGAATTCGCACGAAAGAACCGGCATCAACATCGGTTGGTAGTTTTTCGTCTAGGAAAACCACCCCGTTGGAGGCCGATGATGCGAGTGTATAGATCGTACGATATATTTTTTGTGCTACAGTTTTACCCGTATGGGGTTCCTTAACAAAAATAATATAAACACCAAGTAAGCTTATACTTCTAGGCCGATCAAATGATGCAGTTTGGTTTACATAGAGAATTTTGTCTCCGCGTTTGGCATTAGCCGACAATGTCACCCTCCATGTAAAATCAATCTCTCCGCTCTGTTGATAGACTTGGAAATTATCACAAGCCGAATCTCTTAAATCTACAGCGGTTTGAGGTCTTGTAGAAAGCACTCGTTTTTTGTCGATAAAAAACTCATAAGCAGATGCATTCCAACTTCCTTCTGTTGCTATCCATTTATCAAATGACATTGAAACAGATACTTTTGATGATGTGTCCGGCGGAATCTCGAAACACACCCCTCCTAGATAATTGTGTGCGTATCCAAACACTTTTCGGTTGTTATCAACATTAACGGCTGGGAACGGAATCCCGTCAAATGTTAGAACCTCAACAAATGATTCTCCGTCCACTGTCGAATACACAAAGCCATCGCCACCAATTTTAACTGTAGAAAAATCTGACGACCAAGTAGAACACCTGACAATATTATCGAATACAAGTTGGAGGCTACCTCCATCAATTAAGTATAAGCCAGAAACTGTAGCCGCTAGAACTTTTCCAAACATTGGATACAATTTTCCATATTCTCCCAATGTTTGAGGCATATCTGCGAGATAAGTCCAAGCTGATCCGTCATCGGTAGAAATCCAAATTTTTCCCGTCTCATCAACACAATAGACGGCGGCACCTCCAGGGAAAGCCATATCAACAGCCAACTGGCGACAGTTACTTGTGTTGAGAGCAAGTTCTGCAGTCCCATCCTCGGAAACCATATAAACGCCAGATTGGGTAGCAATGGCAACTCTCGACCCAACAGTCACAATGTCAAAACAATCAGACGAAGCTAAGGCATTTAAAGATGCATAGGCTGAACTGTTGTTGCGACTTATTGCCACCCCACCACTGGTTGCTGCTATATAGGATGATCCAATATGGGCTGTTTTTCTAACGATCCCAGATTTTGACGGAAGGGATGCCTGATCCCATTTGTATTGAGTTCCGTAGATGATTCCGTTGTGTGAAACAAATACGGTAAGTCCATCAACAACGGACACTTGCCACATTACCCTGTTATCAAACATCCTCCGAACAAGAAAATGTTCAGACGAGTCGTCTCCAAGTTTTCTAACCTTGACTTCGTCAAGTTTTCTAACCTTGACTTCGTCGTGTTCAATATCTTTCACTACTTTCGCGCTTTCCTGATATAGGTTGTCAATTTTGGCAAGAAGTTTGCGGCTGGCAGAAATAACAGGATCCCCCCCAAGTAATGATGTGTCTCCAACTTGAGTCATCCCAACTTCATCAACAACTGCTTGGTCAAGCATCGCAGAGGTTATGTTGGAGCTTTCCCCCGTTTCGTTGGCATACCGAGCCCCAGCTTTCTTGACAGCATCCAACAAGGATAGGCCATACGAATAATATTCCCTATCACCAACCGACACAAGATAAGCTTTATCTATAGGAAGCACAACAATGCCGTTTGATGTGCACATGGTGAGATTCCCAGAATCATCCTCTCCCATAGCATATACTGCTTGGGCAGAACCGTGTACAACCTCATCCACAAAATGTTTGTGGTTTGTGCTGGCGTCTACGCCAGACCAGAGGTTAACCCCAGTACTAACTGTTTGGAGAACTTTGTTGTTTTTGATGGTGTGCGAGTGTGTAATTCGCACAACTTTGCCAGATTGGTTGTATTGCCAAACCGCAATTTTATTGTTTACAAGAGTTGCAATCGTTACGCCATCTCCATTAGCATTCACATAAACCCGATGCGAGTGTCCAGATGCCGTGTCTGTTTTGTGGACTGACGGAATGAACTCCACGCCGTCTTTTGTAATTGTGTTTGACGCTTGGGCGTAGAACACCTCTCCCATTCTTCCCAAGTGATTAATAAATGGAATTCTGGCTTGATCAAATTTCTCCGCGGTAAACTTTTCTGCCCTTACAAAGTAAATGCTATCATTGCGCAAAATTCCCGTTATTTCGACATCATCCAATATTTCCACCACAACTTCGTCGGCTCGGCCTGCCCTTTTTAATTCTACAGGTATGAATTTAGCAATATTTGGAAGCAGGACAAAGACATCCCCATCTTTCTTTAGGATGTTTGACGCCATAACCGACATAGGAGCAAGGTCTTCAAAGCCCCAAATGTTGATCTCGGTTTGCACATTAATTCGGTATCCCCTGCCACCAGTCACACCACCACTCTCACTGCTAAAATCGGACACCCTTGTATCATCGGACAACGGCTCGGTGGTTGGCACATAATTCTGGACATGCATTCGCCCCTTCTCATCAACCTCCACACTAGTCCCATCCCTAATAAATTTACACGAGAATGGATCCCGTAGATAGTATCCCCATTCCTCAAGGCGAGAAGATGTTACATCAAACTCTTCCTCAAACTCTTGGAGTTCTGGATTCCATTCTCGACTCAATGTGCGTGTGGATTCCACCACCCCAACCCCTTCGATTTCGCTGCTGTATGTCCTTAAGAAGTTGCTTATCATCGGGATGACGAAATACTGAAGGTTAGGAGCCTCTTTCTCGAAAGTGTACACTCTTTCTCCACGAACCACAAAAGATGACGAATAAAGGTTGGATGTAATGTTGGCCTTACCTTTTGCAAAGGTAATGGTGCCATCAGAAGCGTTAATAGTGTAGTCAGCCGAGTTGGCCTCACGGCCATTCACCCAAACACGGAATTGGGTTCCCGTAATGGATGTATCACTCTGCGGAACATTATGGTCATGATAGGTTGCTGATGTTTCCCCATAATTTCCAACAGTTTTAGTTGTCTTAAAATTTTTAATCTTATGATAATGGAACCCGTAGTCTCCAATAACGGAAAGGGTATAGCCATTTCCTAACGAGTTGGCTCGAAACTCGTGGCGATGTCCCTCTGCAACTTCTGTAGAAATGGATGGTGTGATTGTGAATGTAGCTTTCCCATTTACACTCTTGTGTGGGGCACATTTACGGATGTCAGTCTTGAGATTGATTTTTGGAGGATCGGTCAGTTTTGATCCCCCATGAACATGGTTCCGTATTAGTTCCCTGCCCAATTCGGCAATATTCCCAGTCATTCCAGTCAGTCTAAACGAACCAGTTATGTTTATGTTACTAACGGACCCATATCTCGTAACAACTTTGGCTATAAACACACGTGACGAATTTGCGGCAAAAGAGGTAAAAGTCAACAGCCTTACAAAAGTTTCATAAGGGTCGGTGCTAACCCTTTCTGCAAATATATAGTTGTCGGAATTGTTTTGGAGAACCAAATAGTTGGAAGCTGGAACATATGCCTTTACATACGGATCAGCAAGATGAGAATATGACGGCTGCTCATATACTGGAGCCAAAACGCCATCTATGATGCCGTCGTAGTTGGCATCTTCTCCATCAGGACCCAGTTGCTTGAAAACAACAGCATTCTCCGGAGGGGTTCCTCCCTCTGAGAAAAACGAACCTGCCCACGATCCAGTTCCGCTTGACCATCCAGGAATTTCATCTCCAATTGGATAGCCCAACGATTCGGCCTCGGATTTACGAAGCGGTTCGCCTGTTCGTGGATCAAGAAAGTAAGGACTTTCAGAGTACATCCCGGCAATAAAACCAGACCCGCTTGCTACCCTTATGTTTAATCCGCTAAGGGGTTCAATATCCCAGCCTCTGATGACGCCATTTCCAACCACCCCGATATATGTTCCAAGGTGGTAATCAAGAGTGACAAAACGACGCTTGTCGAGTTCAGGATATAGGAAGTCTCCTGCATCGAAAGCCGTCAGTCCGTATGTTTTTGTTTGTCTCATTGTAACAGGTCGAAACCATCTCCTCCAACAGCGAAAGCAAATTCATCTATAACAAAAGGAACCTCCGTGTTGCCAACAGCAGACACGGCAATTTTAATGGAATTCTGTCTAGCAATCTCTTCAAGACTGGTGACAGTATTTGCTGATATAACTTTGTAATCGGTCGTACTAACTGAATTCCCGGTGGATACGGCAAACTGGATAATGGCAGCGGCTGGGATAGTTCCGTTGTATGTTAGAATTATGTGCTTTGGCAGAAATGAAAGGTTAAACTCCTTTGTGTAAAAAGCTTGAGCCTGTCCCTTTATGTAACAGGAGGCTGTTGCTGATGTAACAAGAGGGGTGGCCATTTCCTGCGCAATGGCATCATATGCCGACAGCATGACTAGCCGAAACTGAAGGACAGATTGTTCCTCGCCAGACAGGTCTCCAAAACCGTTCAAAAACGGACCAGACCAATTCTTCAACAACAGGGCAGCCTCTGTTTCTGCTGTTCTGACATAGGCATAAACTGCAGTCCCTTCAGGGACGACAGATGTCCAGGAAAGAGACTTCCAAGAGGTTACACCAGATGAGGGGACAACTGGCCTAGAATCGAACACAGAAACAGCCTGTTGTATTCTTTCTGCAGAAAAGACCGGCCTCCCTGCGGGACTGTAGAAAACCCCATAGTTTTTGTCTCCGATTCTCGTCTCAGCAACCATTCTTGATTTGTCTCTCATTGGTTTTTGTAAGCTCCTATAGTAAACCCACTCCGCCATTCCACAGTTTGTTTATGGCACTCTCTGAAAGTGGAGCATTCCATACTGCAAACATGTCTATATCTCCAGACAATGTGCATGCAGAATTGCTGGCCCAGCATGGCCATCCATCACAAGTGACGCCGTAACAAGTGACGCCGTATTTACCCAAATACAGTGACGCCAATCCGTTGCTGTGTAGTGGAGGGGAAAAAACCGATGTTGGAATTGTTGTGCCAGTCAACGAGACTAATACATTGTCAACATACACCGTTATTGGAACTCCTGATCCGTTAAAGTTTACAACAACAAAGTTCCATCCACCACCAAGGGTTAGCACGTTGCTTGCGGTTGCTTCTGTGTTGAAAGAGAAAACTAAATCTTTATGACCAGTTAATGAACCAGATCCAGTTGCAATAACAACTTGCATATTATTTGTAGGCATCTGCTCGGCAGTCTGGAAAGCCATAATGCCACGAGGATTATCAGATGGCATTTCTATGTCCAAGTTTTGTATCCAAAAACTTACAGCAAAGGTTGGTTTGGAAACCCACGGGATAAATCCGTTAACAAACAAATCGTCATTCGCAGGCCCACTCCAAAAAACAGATCCATTTTTACACCTTATGGCATTTCCTATTTTCCCAGTTACTACGTAGCTTGAAAACGGCTGCGGAGGCGCCCAATATTCCGGATATTCCGGCCACAAACTACCAGGATCGAGGCTATATCCTCCTAGTTCAGAACGCCAAGTCACATCCGATGCGGATTCGTTGAATTTAAAATAAACTTCTGGATATAGGCCACTTGATTCACTACTGAAGCTTGAGTCGCTACTACTGGAGATACTGCTACTGTTACTGCTGCTAGAGTGGCTAGAGATACTGCTGAGACTACTGCTAGACGAACTGAATTCAAACCCCTCAACAAGTTCCACCACCCCATTATTTACAGCATTGAAAAAAGAAATAGTAAAAGCAGATCCTTCTACCCTGTCAGTTCGAGTGTTGTGTACCAGTCCTGTCATTATGATTGCCTGTTGATTAGATTGTCTATGTTAGAATCGAAAGCCACAGCAAATTCGTCAATGCTGGGATATCTTTCGTCATCGTAAGATAACAGTTTTGCCCCAACTTTTAACCTATCTCCAAACCCATCAGGCAACTCGAACAACTTATCTAGCTCAACAGGCAGAAAATCATTCCAGTTTGCCGAATTCGAATTTGATACCCCCCATTTTACCTCTGTGTGTTTCGGAACAGAAACGGATGCAGTAATCAATCCTCCCTTGATTCCCGACCCCTTGGTCATGGTTAGTTTTGTTAGGAAAAAGTATGATGCATGCTTGGAGTAATACGGAATGACTAGCCCAGACATAACAGGGCCAACGCTACTTATCGTTGATTCTATTACAACTTTGAACTGAGCATAACTACCTGCGGCTGACATATCTTCAAGTGGCCATATAACAGATCCAGAATCCACAGACTCGTAAGTTTTCCACGGGGCAGACAACAGCCCCGTTTCGGATGAGGCAATCCGGATGGCAACAACCACACGTCCTCCGTTAAGGGTCTGCGTCCAAGAAGCGTCCCCCCACCAACCGAAATCCTCTCCAGCCCACATAACTGGGGTTGTAAACATTCCAGAAATCTTTTTTATAGCCTCTGCCCCAAAAGGCTGAGTAACAACCTTCCATCTCGTCACAGACATGTCTTCAGCCAATTCTGCAATCTTATCACGGAGTCCGTACCTTATATTTACAAACGCCGTATCTGACGGAACTCCATTCCCGTCAATGGTTTTTGCATAAACAGTTCTGTCCCCCGTCATATAGGCTGTTGCTGATAAGTTTTTAACAAGCAGGATTCGACCTTGAGAAGTTCCAACAAGGACATATCCGTCAGATCCGTCACGAAAGATCGCTCGGATTTCTTCATCACCAGATAGTTTGAGTATGGGAACAGTTCTCATGTTTATTGCTTCTCGGAATATAAAGTTGACACATCGCTAGCGGACAAAGCCTCATCCCATATTGATAGTTCATCCAAATACCCAGAAAATCCTAGAGTCATAAATGGGGCATTGTATCTTGGTGCTGCACCGACAATAATCCTATCTGGAGGCGATTCGGCAGTTGCGAAAGAAGATGTCCATGCCGTTAGATCTGTCGAAGTGGAGAAAGATACCCCTTGGACTGCCCCATTAACATATATTCTTGGGAATCCTCCGTCTTGCGTAACAACAATTTGTGTCCAAACCTCATTTACAACTAAGCCATTAGAAGTTGCCCCCTCCCAAATAGTGGTTCCATCAATTTTAAGCCAGGCCGATACGGCCTCGTATGGTTGGTTGACGCTGACAGCCAATTCCGTTTTCGCAGTTACAAATCCATTTGACATGCAAAATGCAACAAACTGAGTTGTTAATGCAACAAACTGAGTTGTTTTGGCTGTTTTTACCCAGAACGAAACAGACCCTCTAACCGAAGCCCAACTCGAAGAATAATTCGCTTTCACATAGTCCGTATGTGTTGAATCTGCTGCAAACAATAACCCACCGCCATCAACCCCGTAACCACTCCCCCAGGTTGGAGGCCCAAGTTCGCCCATTGGTGGCAGAGTTAGGTTCAGACTATTTCCGCTACCGTCATGAATCCCCAATTCGTCTGGAGTTTCGGAAAAACTATATTGAGCTATTTGCTGAGGGATCAACGAGCTAGAAGACGACAGTGACGAAACTCCGCTCTGACTCGATAATGACGAGGATGAAAGAACCAAAGCCTCTGTCGACGACGATTCTGATAATTCTGAATCGGAAGTTTTACTGCTACTTGACTTGGATGATGATGACAACGAACTTCTGGAACTCCTAGAACTACTACTTCTTGATGTTGCAGACGACAAACTACTAATAGACGACGAGCTCAATGAAGTTACATCCAATAACGAACTGGACGACGATTGAGAGTTTAAAGAAGACTGACTAGATGAACTGTTGGAAGATTCATCGTAATCCACCAGCATATTATCAAGAATGTAAGAAGCCGTTTCGTCTCCTTCTTGGATAACCAATCCGTTGCTGGATACTTCTACTTCATCTTCTAACCCCCAAAACAGGCCAACTCCGTCTTGTCCTCGACCCCAGTACACAAGAGACAAATAGTCGCCTCCCAAACTGTTAAGAACAGAGGTTGGATAAGCAGAAGAAACGACACACGAATTTCCAGATGAAACTTTTCGTGACAAGCAACTTCCAGACGATACATATAGTCTAACCCCAAATTTCGGGGTGTCTATGTCTGGTCCAGACGCTGGAATAGTCCTGCTTTCGTCAGAGTACCACGATATAACAACAGACACCTCCACATCAACAATTCCGCAAGAGTTTGCCGTTGCTAAAGCTATTCTAGTTTCTTCATCTTTACTTGTTCCAACTGGTGCAAGATTTACAATTCCAGATGATAACACCCGATGAGATGTCAAAGTCATAGTTGCTGCTGGATATAAGCCTCCAACAGGATCAAAAGATGTTGCAGACTGGGTAGACCCGAATGAGTGCTCAATATCGGATATGAATGACGGTTGTCTAACTTCCATTACTGACCAAGCAGGAACCAAAACAACTGAGCCATCTATTCTGTCCGTTCGAAGATAAAATGAGGCTGTTTCGATATCTGAACTAGAGGCTGTAAGTTCTATAGACATAGACATTCCAACCGCCAACTGGACAACACTATTTCCAGCATACACATCTTTGTCTGTCATGTACGTCCCCAACTGCAGTGCGGTTGCACATACGAATCTAGCACTTCTTGGACTTCTATCAAACGAAAATGATAACGGGAATGTGGACTCTCCAAAGGCAAAAATAGGCTGCGGCCTCCTTTGGACAAATCTGACCGGAAGTTGCTGTGGATCTAAAAATGTATTTGGCGAATTACTCATAATTACTTTTTCGCAAGGAATAGGGTATTTCCAGACGCTGCCATTACTGTAACATCGCTTACAGTAAGTAAAGCGTTGACTGGTACTCCTATGTCCATTAGTTTTGAGATTGCGTTTCCAGAGGCTTTCCAAACCACCCCGTTACTACGACCCCCAAAGATGGTGCTTCCAGACAGGCTGGTTGCAGCCAACACATCAAGCTGTGGGGTTGTTGGGTGAACAGCAACCATGTCTTCTGATGGCGTCCCTGCGTCAGTAGAGGCCATTGTGCTTGGCAGCAATTCGGTTTGACCAACATTCCCATATATCCCCCTAGAAACAATTCTTGATGATGCTGTTGTGGGGCTTGTGTCTGTAGTATCTGAATATGGATAAGGTTTCCATTCTCCTTCAGAATAGATCACCGGCCCTTCTGAGTTATGGCTAAACACAATCAACCCCTCTCCAGAAGAAACCATCGCAGATACGCCATGCCCATAAGGGCGATGTTCCTCGCTCCACAGAATTCCATCAAAAGAGTAGACAATCCCAGTCGGGGATGTTCCAGCATATAGAACTCCATTGTATTCAGCAAAAGCCGTTACTGCCTCGTCTTCCGTTTCAACGAACAAGTATTCTTGTCCACTTACAAAGTTGTGAACAAATATTCGACCATGCGGACGTGTCCCAACAAATAAAGCATTAGCCCACACAATAGCCGACAGGACATGAGAATCATCAACGGTCATAAATGTTTCCCAGTCTGTCAAATTTGTGCTCTGAAGCACCTCTCCAGATGGGCCAGTTCCTGCGTAGACGGTTCTGAGGCTGTTGTCATCCGTCCTTGAAGCAAAGCCCCAAACAGAGTTGTCTGGAACCCCCTCAACCCTTATCGGTATCGTAACCGTTCCCTCGTTCCCGCTAGATGAGCTACTGGAATAGCTGGAGTTACTGCTGCTAGAGCTAGACGAAAACCTAATAGTGCTGCTGGATGTACTGGATGACATGCCCAATGTGCTGCTGGAGGACTTGGAAGTTTTAGATGAAGCAGAACTGACGCTCGAAATAGAAGAGGATGATGAGTTTGAAGATTTTGATGACGACAACGAAGAGAGGCTAGCCGAGCTGTTTGAAGACGACTTACTGCTGTTCGAAGACGATATAGACGACTTCGACGACCAAGATGACGGAGACATTGTTTGAGACGAGTCACTACTTGATGATGTTGACAAACTTGGCAGAGACGATATGGACGATTTTGAAACAGAACTGTTCGACGACGTCGACTTACTGGAAAAGGACGATCTAGACGATCCCGAAGAACTGCTGTTTGAACTCAAGCTGCTTTGGCTGCTGGATGTATAGATCATGGCCTGCCCCGCACTTCTTCTATCCCTAGCGGCAATCCGGAAGGTGTTTCTGGATATGTTTCGTCTTCCATTGCGCCTAAATCCTGTTGTGGCGGGACTTCTCCAGTTTCTGTCAACACAACAGGCAAAGATGTCGCTGGCAAGAACCTTGGTTCGTCAATATCAACAGACACCCATCTTGTGGCTTCTACAGTCATTGGCAAAGTGATCCCCATACTTGAGGTTCTAAAGAGAGGCTGAAGAGAGTCCGCATCTGGAGTCGAAACTTTCTCCATCCCATACGGCTCTTTATAAATCTCGATTCTTCGAATGGCAATCCCAACAAGCCCGTTCTTTCCAGACGGAATATCTCCTAAACTAAATCTGGCTTGATATGGTTCTTCTGTTGCACTTGAAGGTGAACCCAAAATAGTCTGTCCAAACGAAAAGAGATTGTCAAATTGGCCAGGGACTATTGGGTCATCAGATGTCGCTGTGGCAACGCCGTCAACAAAGATTGCAACTGAAACCCTCTGACTATCCACCAACATTTTTCTTGAGTAATCCCACGCAAACGCAATAATCACGTCTGTTTCTGGGTCAATTGTGGTGGCTGAATCAACAATTTTAACTTTTGACCCATCTGACCAAACCGTAAACTCAATACCTTCTGGGGTTAAGGCCGCATATATCCCAGGGGGGCTGATGTATGAGTCTCCTGGATTGACAGAAAAAATAACCATATCTGGACTTGCCGACAATGTTTTTCCAGCCAATGCTTCATAGATTCCGTTCTTAATTTCATGTGGTGCATTGAGGGTAATTCTAACCATCCCATAATTCATCGAAAAGAGTTTGCTTGCATCTTTGCAATCCAGCCATCCGCCGTTTGCGGATGTTCTTACAAGACCTCCCATAATGGTTAAATCTGGATATTCTGGAAAGGTTTTCTCATTAAAATATCCACGAACCATCATTCTTGCTTCTGTTCCTGTAGCTGGGTTTGTTATGTCAGACATATTCTTGCAAGTCGATACATATGAAGCAAGATTAATCGGCAAGTTCTTATAATATGAAGAAGAACTTGTGGAAGATAACAAAGTTGAAGATGAACTTTTACTACTAACCGAAGATTGGCTACTGACCGAAGATTGGCTACTGACACTGTTAAAACCACTTTCAGATGACCAAGACAAACCTTGGCTTGAACTGTCGCAACCGCATATTATTGTTCCTCCAACTCCCAGTCCAATTTGTGCAGTATATTCATTGCTGTCGTTTTCTGGAGTGGCATCTACATCAGACCAATAATGAATAGCTAACGAGGTTATTCGCTGTAGGTACCACCTTGGATAAGCCTCTCCGCCGAACTTTAGATAGTAAAATCCGTTGCTATATATCGGCTGCTCATTTTCATACGATCCAGTCCTAGAATAGCACCCATTGGCCGATAAAATTGTGAACCCGGAAGCGGCGTATTCGTTGCAAAGAAATCCAGTAGATTCGGACTCAGAACTTGACGACATGCTAGACACGCTTGAGTCGCTTGATTGACTACTAATAGAACTTAAAGACTGGCTCGATAGACTTGAATCACTTGAGTCGCTTGAGTCGCTTGATTGACTACTAATAG
>Ga0268276_1002151_pt1 | contig 17407 bp, 27 predicted proteins | sample saktaG_4_FD_190145 | JGI IMG/M metagenome (GOLD analysis project Ga0268276, IMG submission 190145) | Saline water microbial communities from Sakinaw Lake, British Columbia, Canada - sak_2010_1_5_45m | ecosystem: Environmental > Aquatic > Non-marine Saline and Alkaline > Saline ...
AAAATTCTTCAACTCCTTGGCCTTGGCTTCGGTCGTTTTAATTTTTTCTTTCAATATCAAAGCGCGGGACAGACCCTTGAGAAGAGCTACTCTCTGATCTTTTTTCCTGCTAAGTTTTCTTCCTTTTTTTCGTTTCCTCATGTTTTACTTTTGTTGTTTTTTTCTTAGGCGCTGCTTTTTTCCTTTCTTTTTTCTCTACGGGTTTGGGTTGAGGCTTTTCTTTCGGCTGCAGACTCTGAACGAAAGAAGAAAAATGATTCTCCAGAATTTCCGAAGCCTGAAAAAGAGCCGTTTCGGGAGGTATCGTCCCGTCGGTCTTAAGGGTCAAAAACACTCTGTCGTAGTCCGTTCTTTCTCCGACCCTCATGTTTTCAACCTTGAAACTCACTTTTCTGACCGGGGAAAAGATGGCGTCAAGCTGTATTGCTCCCATCTCCAGTTTTTCCTTCCTTTTCGTTTCCGCCGAAGAAAAACCTATTCCCTTTTCGATTCTGATCTCCATTTCCATTTCGGAGGATTTGGAAGTAAGAGTGGCAATATGGCAATTCTTGTTTATCAATTCAACCTGACTGGACAGATCGAAATCCGAACCTTTTATTTCTTTTTCTCCCTTTACTTTAAGGGTCGCTTTCTGGGGTTCGTCAGTAAAAACCCGGAATCTCAGCTGTTTTAAGTTCAAGGAAAGCTGAATCACGTCTTCCAGCACGCCTGGAATCGTCGAAAACTCGTGGGAAACGCCTTTAATTTTTACCTGCGTCGCGGCCGCTCCTTCTAAAGAAGAAAGCAGGACCCTTCTTAAGCTATTAGCCACGGTTACGCCGTAACCGGGGTAAAGAGGCTCTATTTCAAAGACGACTTCATTCTCTCCTTCTTTTTTCACGACTTTTGGCTGATTGGGTAAGTTGATCATAAGTTTTTATTGAAATATTACTTCGAATAAAACTCGAAGATGGATGCGATTTCTGCCGGAGGGGCAGATTCTTCTAAAGTTGGTAATTTTTGGACCTTTCCCTCTAATTTCTCGGCGTCGAGTTTGAGCCAAGAAGGAGGAGTATATTTTTTTAAAGCAGCTGCCAGATTGCGGAAAGCGTTTTTCTTGACAGATACAGGCTTTAAACTTATTTTGTCGCCGATTTTCACCTTATAACTCGGTACGTCTATCGGCCGGTCGTTCACCAGAAAATGACCGTGAGAAACCATTTGCCTGGCCTTGGCTCTGGAATTAGCAAACCCCAATTTGAAAACCACGTTGTCCAGCCGGCTTTCCAGAAGTTCGATGAGAAAGGCGGCGGTATCTTCCACTTTTTTCCTGGCCTCCAAGGCCGCTATTACATAATTGCGAAACTGACGCTCTTGTAAATTATACCAGTTTTTCAGTTTTTGTTTTTCCCTTAATTCCTTGCCGTATTCGGAAAGAGGACGAGGTCTTTTTTTTCCTTTTTTACCGGGGGCATATGGTTTTCTGATAATGGGGCATTTAGGCGACAAACATTTTTCGCCTTTCAAAAAAAGTTTAGTTCCTGCTCTCCTGCAAATTTTACACTTTGAATTTATCATAAAAATTACACTCTTCTTACTTTGGGTGAACGGCCGCCGTTGTGAGGTATGGGAGTCGTGTCTTTTATGGACAATATTTCTATCCCCCGGGCAGCCAACGATCTGATGGCTGATTCCCGGCCTGAACCTATGCCTTTTACTTCCACTTCCATTTTCTCAATCCCCAACTTCTCTGCCATCTGGGCTATGGCCTCGGCGACTTTCGAAGCGGCGAAAGGAGTGGCTTTTTTCGTTCCCTTAAACCCTACGGAACCTGCCGTTCTCCAAGCCAAAACGTTTCCCTTAAGGTCGGAAAGGGTGATGATAGTGTTGTTATAACTTGAAGAAATAAAAACTTTGCCCTCTTTTATCTTTTGAGAGCCGACTTGGACTTCCTTTTTCACCTTTGCATCCACGCTTTCTCCTTCTTTCAATAATTCCTCTTCAGTTTGTTGGATAATGCGTTTTTTTCCCATAATTAATTATCTATTAGGTTGGGGTAGCCGCAGGCTTCCTTCCGGAACCCACGGTTTTCCTTACGTTCCCCCTGATTGTTCTGGTGTTGGTTTTAGTTCTCTGTCCCCTGACGGGCAAGCCTTTTACGTGCCTCATTCCCCGCCAAGTGCCGATGTCTTTCAGTCTTTTGATGTTCATCATCACCTGTCTTTTCAACTCCCCTTCTATCTTATGGTTTTTCTCGATGATGTCTTTCAGTGTGGCGATTTCCTGGGCGGTTAATTCCGAAGCTTTTTTGTTGGGAGAAATCTTGGCTGTTTCCAAGATTTTTCTGCTCAAAGACCGTCCTATCCCGTAAATGTAGGTCAGAGCGAATTGTATTTGTTTTTGATCGGGAATGTTAATCCCGGCAATTCTTGCCATAAATAAAATTACCCTTGTCTTTGCTTGTGCTTAGGGTTTTTCTTACAAATTACGTAAATCCTGCCTTCTCTTTTTACAATCTTGCAACTCTTACAAATTTTCTTGACCGATGGTTTTACTTTCATCTAGTTTTTATTTTTCTCTGTAGACAATCCTGCCTCTTTTCTCATCGTACGGAGTAAGTTCAACCGTGACCCTGTCTCCCGGCAGAATCTTAATCCGGTAGACCCTAAGCTTCCCTGCCAAATGACAGAGGATTTCTCTGCCGTCATCAAGTTTCACTTTGAAATTGGTACTGGGCAAGGCCTCGATAACCTGGCCTGATTGTCTTAATTTTTGATTTGCCATTTATATCTTATATCCTGCGTAACTTTTTAAATATACCAGAATTCTCTATTTTAGTCAATTCTCAGCTGGAAGTTAATCTTGTCCAAGTTCTCGGGCACCTTCCTCACCCAGAAAGGCCAAAGTTCGACTTTCGCCTTGGTAATATAAGGCTGATTTTCCAGAAAAATCTTACTTTCCAGCAATGATTTATCCCTGAGCGCCTGTTTAAGGTTGGAGACGTCTATCTCCACATAAGTCTTCCCGGAAATCCCCATAGAAAGAATTATTTTGCCCGAATCTAGGTTTATCGTCTCCGGCTCGCTTTTTATCTCCAGACTGTCTTCATAAAAATCTTTGCCTTCTGCCAGCTGCGAAAAAATGAAATCCTTGCCGAAGTTTTCGAAATCCTCTTGTTTAAAGATTAAAGTTTTTGACTTGGCCTTGGCCTGATAATTGAAACTTTCCGCCTCGTCTCCCGCTAAAGTCTTGGAAAAAGTTTCAACGATTTCCGTCTGCAAGGCGTTTTCCAAAAAAGAATATCCTGCGGAATACTCTCCCGCACCGAGTTCTTCTTTCAGAAGCTTCTCGCATTCTGCTTTGGCCGATTGCATAACGCTGTTCTTAGCTTTGGTCAAATCTTCTTCCGTCACCCGGCTGCCGCCTTCTTTAGAGCCGCCCTTCATCGCTTCAAACGACTTGGCGTAGAACTTGGTATACCTGTCGCTGCCCGCAAACCCTGGAATTGAAAAGGTCGTAGGCCCTATGTTATAGTCGGGACCAGCCTGATCGGCCACCACTTCGACGTCAATCTCTCCGGGAACGAGTTTTCCCTTATCCATGGTTCCTCCGGGAATCGTAACTCTCACGGGAGTACGGAACAGTAATCCTGCAGCCGAAACGAAACGGGTGGTCGCCATTAAAATCTGGGGAGAGGTCGAATATTCGTTGTAAAGCCTGACAGTTCCCTTGGCCTTCTCTTCTTTCAAAAAAGTGCCGGTTGCGGGAAAATTCTCGCTGACAAGCTTCTCCTTTTCGAAAACCTGTCCTTGAATGATTTTGGCGACGAAATTATACTCATCCGCCGCGCTGTCAATCGTCAGTTTGCTGGTCAAATTAAGCGTTTCCGTTTCCGGCCAGATTTCCACCTTCGCCTTGGACAAGGTAAAAAAACAAAAAACTGCAGCTAGAAACAAAAGCCCGGAAATAGCAATCAGTACTTTTCTAAGCGGAGGAACGGGAGCCGTGATCTTAATTCTTTGCGGCCGAACTTTAACTTCCACCTCTTCGGAAATTTCTTTCAGTTCCTTTTCCTCGAAACTTTTGGGCGGTAAAATGTCAACTATCTTTTTACGCATCATATTTTATTATAACGATTTTTTGTCTATTTTAAAACAGCTCTGATCCTCCTTACCCCGGAGCTAGACGATTCTTCTTTCAAAATCTTGAATTCTCCCAACTCCGAGGTGCGTTCCACGTGGGGACCACCGCAAATCTCTTTTGAAAACTCACCGATGCCGTAAACTTTTACTTTTTCACCGTATTTTTCCTCGAAAACACCTGTCGCTCCCTTTTCTTTCGCCTTTTCCAAACTCATTTCCTCGCATATTACCGGTAAATCCTCCTTGATTTTTTGATTGACTATGTCTTCCACCTTTTTAATTTGTTCCTGAGTCATTTTTTGAGGATGAGAAAAATCGAACCGCAACCTCTCGGCATTAATATTGCTGCCCTTTTGATAAACGTTTGGACCTAAAATCTGCCTCAGGGCGGCCAAAAGCAAATGAGTGGCGGTATGATATTTTACCGCCTGCTTTCCCGTGTCCGCCAGCCCGCCTTTGAACATGCCAGCTGAAGCCGTACGGGAAAGTTCCTGGTGTTTTTTGAATTTCTCGTTGAATTCTGTCACGTCAATAGTCCTCCCTTTTTCCTTCGCCAGTTCCATTGTCAGTTCCAGAGGAAAACCATAAGTCGTATACAGTTCGAAAGCGTCCAGTCCTTTTTCAAATTGTTTCAGCCCTTCTTCCAGAGTCTTTTCAAATTTTTCCTCTTCTTTTTGAACGATCGTCGCAATGTCATTTTCCTTTCTTTTGAGATAAGGATAACTGTCACCGTAAATCCCTATGACTTTTTGGATCAGCGATATTAAAAAATATTTGGGCAAATTGAGAACTTTACCGTAGCGAATTGCCCTTCTGATAAGGCGCCGCACAACATAACCTTGTCCCAAATTGGAAGGTTCCACTCCGTTTTCGTCGCCGATAATGAACGTGGCGGCTTTAATGTGGTCGGCGATGATGCGGAATTCTTTTTTCTTTTCCTCGTATTTCACGCCGGATGCCTTTTCCAGTTCCCGAAGAATAGGCCAGAATACGTCCGTCCTGTAGTCGTCCGCCAAACCGTTGATGGAAGAGAGCATCCTTTCCAGTCCCATGCCAGTGTCAACGTTTTTCTGGGAGAGAGGCTCGTAACGGCTATCCATGTTCTTAAAATACTCCATGAAGACATCATTCCATATTTCCACCCATCTTTTATCTTGAGGATCAAATTCTTTGGGAGCGGATTCTTTCCCTGTCCAGTAAAACATCTCCGTATCCGGACCGCAGGGCCCGGTTTCCCCGGCCGGTCCCCACCAGTTCTCTTTCTTGGGAAGGCCTTTTATTCTTTCCTCGGGAACGCCCAAACTCAGCCAGATTTTTCCGGATTCCTCGTCTCTCGGAGCGTCTTGGTCCCCTTCAAAGATAGAGATGGCCAGTTTTTCCTTTCTAATGCCGAGCCACTTCTTATCGGTCAAAAACTCAAAGCTTAACTTTATGGCCTCCTCTTTGAAATAATCTCCCAGAGACCAGTTTCCCAGCATTTCAAAAAAAGTATGGTGGACTTCGTCGCCAACCTCGTCTATATCGTCCGTCCTAATGCAGATCTGGACGTTAGCAAGCCTATTGCCGGCAGGATGTTTCTCTCCTAATAAAAAAGGCACCAAGGGATGCATTCCCGCGGTAGTGAAAAGAACCGTCGGGTCATTCTCGGGAATCAGAGAAGCGGACGGGATGACGGCGTGTTTCTTTTCCCTAAAGAAATTAAGAAACTTTTCCCTTAGTTCGTTTGAGGTCATTTTGAATTAGGAGAACCTGTCAGCCACCGTGGAGGCGACAAAAGATTCTGGTTTTATCTTTGGCTCGAAGCCGTTTCCTTTAATCAAGCCTGTCACCTCTTTTATCATGTCTTTTGTCTTGCCGTTCTCTCCGACGTCGGCATGAATGTAGCGGAATTGATAACGAAAGTTTTTGTTTTGCATCTTCTTTTCGAAGTTCTCTTTCAGATACAGCGCCATCTGGCAGGAAAGAAAAACCTCCTCCAGAATTCGCTGTTTATAGTTGTAAAATTTTCTTCCCTTATAAGCTATCTTCTTGAGAAAAAATCTGCCCCCTTCCCCCACTCTCAAAACAACCACTGCCAGGGGAAAGTGGGGCTCTTCTTCCGAGGAGGAATCGCAACCGACGATAATGTCATAAAACTTCTCCGGCCTGTCGGAGATGTATCTGATCAGCTCATCGGCCACTCTCTCGGTCTTTACGTTCCCTTTTGTCGGATTAAAAAAATAACCGTTTAAAATCTTTTCCATAATATCTTAACTTATCAGATTTTGTTAATAGAATCAACTCTTTTGACTATCCTAACAAATTCATAAGGATCCAGAGAAGCAGCTCCCGGTAAACCACCAGCCATTTTTCCTTCCTCAATGAAACCTCCTATATTTTTACTGTCTACGCTGCCGCCATAAATAATCTTGGCTTTTTTGGCCGTTTCTTTATCAAATATCTTTTCTAAAACGTTTTTCATATAAAGGCCGCCTTTTAATGCCTCATGAGGAGTGGCGATAACCTTATTCTTACTTGTGCTTATAGCCCAAATAGGTTCGTAAACAAAAACTAATCTGTCTAAATCTGATTTTTTTATCCCCTTTAATCCCCTTTCTAATTGATATTTAATTTCCTTACTGGGTTTTTTTGCGTCGCTGCCAACGCAAAAAACAACCTTAAGCCCAGTCTCTAAAGCAGCTTTTATCTTTTGATTCACTAATTCTATCGACTCATCTAAATATCTCCTCCTCTCAGAATGTCCTAAGATTACATATTCTACTCCCAAGTTTTTAAGCTGCCTGGGCGAAATCTCACCAGTGAAAGGACCCTTCTCTCCAAAAAAACAATCTTGAGCCCCTAGTTTTAGATAATTTGTCGGTTTCAAGGCCGATAAAAAAATAAAAGGTGCGCAAATCACAGCCTCTACTTTCTTCACGCGCCTCACTCCCCTTTTAATAATCTCAAAATTCTTCTTAGCCTCAGCTAAGCTTACAGGATTCATTTTCCAATTTGCTATAATAATTGGTTTCATTGTTTGGCAAGTTTTAATTTATTAAAACGAAACTGGAGATGAATTTTTAGATTCATTGTCTTCTTAAATATTCCGCGGCTTTTTCCGGCTCCACGGTGGAAATTTCCATTCTCGACCCAAGTTCAAATCCCGCCCAGGTCGAGGTTTTGGGCAGAATGGTCCAGTGCCAGTGGTAATAAGGATATTCTTTTCCGTCGCACGGAGCGGTATGCAGATAAAAGTTATAGGCGGGGTCTCCCAAGCCTTTGTAAATCTTGGAAATGGCCGCCAGAAAAGCCTCCGACAACTGCCATTTTTCATTGTCCGTGGCTCTTTCAAAATAAGACAGGTGCTTTTTGGGAGAAACGATGACCTGGAAGGCGGACTTTGCGGCGAAGGGAGAAACGACCAGAAATTCTTTATTCTCGAAAATAACTCTCTTTCTTACCCTCATTTCCCATTTATTCATTTCGCAGTAAATACACTTTTCCGTGTTTTTAAAATAACTCTCCGAATTTGAAAGCGCCCTTTTCAAGTCGACGTCGATCAAGGGAGTAGTGATGATTTGAGAATGAGGATGGCCCACCGATGCCCCGGCCTCATATCCGTGATTGTGAAAAATGGAAACGTGGTTGACGAACTTCTCGCCCATCAGGTCAAGGTATCTTTGCTGGTAAACGTCGAACAGCTCCTTTACCTCTTCCAGCTTGAACCGCCCCAAAGATTTCACGTGGTCGCGCGTCACCACCACCTCGTGGAAACCGGCTGCATTCATTTTCTGGTAAAACTTGCCTTCCTGCTTTTCTTCCAGCTTGTGATAAGGAATGAAAGCCGGGTATTTGTTGGGCAGAACGACCGTGGTCCATTCCCTAGGAAGCCTGCCTAAAAGCGGCATCTTTTTCCCTTTATTGAAAACCAGAACCGGTTTTTCCTGGTTCTTCAAATTGCAGAAAGGACATTGCTCTTTCGGCACCTCCTCGATTTTCCTCTTTTCCTTTTTAAAAGTTTCCGGCCTTCTGGCTCTGCCCGTAGCGATAACCACCCAGTCCTTGCTTATTAAATCGAACCTCAGTTCTGAAGGAAACTTTAAGTTAGATTTTTTTCTCTTTTCCATAAACTCCTCTGAATGAATTTAGCCTGATTACGAACAAATCCAAGGCTATTTTGAATATGCTTTTTAATTTAACCTTGCTCTCCAAATCGTTTTTCCAATAGACCGGAATTTCCTTTATTTTATAACCCATCCGTTTCCCGATTATCAGAATTTCCGGATCAAAGGCGAAACGCGAAATCCTGCATCTGGGGAAAATGTTCTCGGCAGCCTCTTTGGTAAAACATTTAAAGCCACACTGTGTGTCCTCTATCTTCCAGAGATCAACCACCAGTTTACGGAACAATTTAAACCCTTCCCCCAGAAGCATATGGCGCATCCAGGGCTGGGGCGGATCCAGAATGGCTCCTTTGACGTCTCTCGAACCGATGACAATATCCGCTCCTTTCTCAAATTCGGGCCACATTCTTTCAACCTGGTCCACGGAGGTGGAATTATCGGCATCGCTAAACAACCTGAAATCGCCTTTGGCCTCCATCATCCCGAACCTTACGGCATATCCTTTGCCCTGATTCCTGTTATAACCGGTCACCCTAAGATTTTTGATGCCGGGAATCAGATTATTCACAATCTCAACGGTTTTGTCCTTAGACCCGTCATTCACCACCAAAATCTCGTAATCATAATCCTTTGTCCTCAGATATCCGTCAATCTCGGTCAGGGTTTTGGGCAGTCTTTTTTCCTCGTTGTAAGCGGGTATGACTAAAGATAAATGCATTAATCTATTTTATCACAGTTAAAACTTTTGCTCCATTTTTCGTTACGGCAATAGTGTCTTCGAAATGGCAGGATAAAGATCCGTCTTTTGTTTTAAAGCCGCCGTCTCCACTCCTCGCTATGGCCCAGTCTCCCACGGCCACCATGGGTTCCAGACATAAAACCATGCCTTCTTTCACTTCCGGTCCCGTGCCCTTCCTGCCGTAATTTAAAATCTGGGGATCCTCGTGGATTTCCTTTCCTATCCCATGGCCGCAGAGTTCGCGGATTACCCCGAAACCCTTTGATTCAACGTATTTCTGGATTGCATTTCCGATGTCGCCGAAAGTGTTGCCCGGCTTTGTCTCTCCGATTCCTATTTTTAAAGCCTCTTTCGTAACTTTTATCAATTCCGGGACCCCTTTTCCCACTCTGCCCACTGGTAAAGTTCTGGCCATGTCGGTATGAAAACCCTTATATTTCATTCCAATATCCAAAGAAATAATATCCCCTTCTTTCAGAACCCTGTCGGAAGGAACGGCATGAACTATTTCTTCATTAATTGAAGTGCAAAGGCAACCAGGAAATCCCTGGTATCCCTTAAAAGAACATTTTCCTCCGGATTTAAAAATGAGCTCCTCTGCGAGCTCGTCTAGTTCCTTGGTGGTTATCCCCGGCCTTACTTTCTTTTCCAGTTTTTTCATTATGCTGGCCAGAATCTTCCCGCCTTTCGCTATTATTCTGATCTCCTCCGGAGTCTTGATTGTAATCATTGAGTACGCTACTTTAGAGCCTTGAGCACGTCCTTAAAGACGTTTTCTATTGATTGTTCTCCGTTTATCTTGAGCAGCCTGCCCGTTCTGCGGTAGTAATTGATTATCGGCTGAACGTCAGTCTTGAACCATTTCAATCTGTTTTTTACGGCGGCTAAGGTATCGTCGCTCCGCTTTACCAGTTTTCCTCCGCATTTCGGACATTTTTTAATCTTTCTGAATTCGCCGACAAAAGGAATAATCTCCTTGCACTTTGTGCATTGCCTTCTTTTGGTCAGTCGCCATATCGCCTCCCTGTCGGATATGTGTATCAAAACCAGCCTCAGATTCTCTTTCCATTCGTACCACTCCAGAAGCTCGTCCATTAAATAGGCCTCGAAAATCTTCCTGGGGCTGCCGTCTATGATAAAACCTTTCAAATTCTTTTTGCCTTTGAGATTGTCCACTTTATCAACCCATAATTTGAAAATCACGGGCGTGGGAATCAATCCTCCCTTCTGCATGACTTCGGCAATTTTCTTTCCGGTAAAGTCTGCCTTATTTTTCCTCGCCCTTAGCAAATCTCCGCTGCCGATGTATTCCAGCCCCATCTTCTCCACCAATAAATCAGCCTGAGTCCCCTTCCCCGCTCCGGATTTGCCGAAAAGCAGAATGATTAAGCGATTGTTTTTTTTAGCCATTTTAAAAAGTTTCGTATTCTCTCATTTCCAACTGGGCCTTGATCTGCCTCATGGTTTCCAGAACGACGGAAACTACGATCAGCAAAGCAGTGCCTCCGATCAAAAATGTAAAAACCTGAACTCCGGTTATTCCTCCGATGACCGAGGGCATGATGGCAATGGCGCCCAGAAACAATGCGCCGATCAACAATACCCGGTTCAAAATGTAATACATAAAGCTGGCTGTCGATTCCCCGGGCCTGATTCCCGGAACGAAACCGCCCATTTTCTGAAGATTACTTGAAATAGCCTTGGGATCGAAGGTAACGGCGGTATAAAAGTAAGTGAATATCACTACCAGAAGAAAATACAGAATGCCGTAAATCCAGGGATTCTGAAAAGCGTTGCCTATGCTCTGGGCTATGTTTCCTACAGTTCCTCCCATGCCGCCCATGAAATTGGCGATCATCCCGGGAAAAAGCATGATTGACAAGGCAAAGATAATCGGTATTACGCCGGCAGGGTTGATGTTTAAAGGCAAAAAGGTGGAAACTCCGCCGTAAACCTTGGTGCCCCTGACTCTCTTGGCATAGGACACCGGGATATTCCTTCTTCCTTCGTTTATCAAAACCACTCCGGCAATGATCAAAAGAGCCATGCCGAAAAAAAGCAAGTACGAGGGGATTTGCGAGGGATCCCAGGTTATCAGCATTTGTCTTATGTTGTTGGGAAAATCGGCAATGATGCCCGCGAAAATCAACAACGACACCCCGTTGCCGATTCCCTTCTCCGTGATCAGTTCTCCCAGCCACATCAAAAGCATGGTGCCGGCGGTAATCGTCAGCAGGGAAATCAAGATTAAATTGGGCGAGAGCGACTCGATTATCTGCTGCCGCTGCAGAAGGCTCAGCATGGCGTATCCCTGAAGAAAAGCCAGGGGAACCGCGGCTATCCTTCCGTACTGGTTGAACTTCTGCCTGCCCTGTTCTCCTTCTTCCTTGTACATTCTCTCCAACTGGGGAAAAATCATCGTCAGCAGCTGCATGATGATGACGGCGGTAATGTAAGGACCCAATCCAAGCATAACGATGGAAAGGTTGTCCAAAGCGCCCCCAGTAAACATGTTCAAAAGGCCGAAAAGCTGATTATTCTCGAAAAATTCCCGCATTCTTTCCGCGCTGAAGCCGGGAATGGGAATGTTGGCCATCAGCCGAAAAACCCCGAAAACGCCCAAAACAAAAAGAATCTTGTATCTCAAATCCTTTATTTTAAAAATCTGGATGACTTTGTTTAACCAATTCATGTGCTGAGTTTTTATTTTATCGTACCCTTGGCTTTTTCAATTTTCTTTTTTGCCGACTCCGAAACGCGGCAATTTTCAAAAATTAAGGGTTTTGTAATTTCGCCCTTGCCTAAAATCTTAATATTGGGTATGACCCCTTTTATTTTACTAATTATTCTCTTCTCCAACAACGTTTTTGGGCTAACCTGCTCCTCCGCCGCGAACTTCTTCTCCAACGTTTCCAGGTTGACCGTAATCGCCTTTAACCTCAAACCGAACTTCTGGGGCTTAAATCTGTATCCTCTCAATTTGGGATATCTTTTGATGACGTCCCGGATCACCGGCCTCATCCTCCTGCCCGATCTGGATTTCTGGCCCCTCATCCCTTTGCCCGAAGAAGAGCCTTTTTTCCCGCCTCTTCCCACTCTTTTTTTCTTTTTCAGCTTGTGAATTGGTCTTATCTCGTGCAGTTGCATATTTATTTTTCGGTTTTTATTTTCAATTTTTTAAAAGCCTTAATGGTCGCCAAAGCGTTGTTCAATTTATTGCCGGTTCTGCCCAAAATCTTGGAAGAAATGTTTTTGATTCCCGCCAGATTGGCAATAACCCTGACCGTACCTCCGGCCACCAGGCCTCTTCCTTTTCTCTGGGGTTTTATGAGAACCTCTGCCGCTCCGAACTTGGCTGAAATCTCGTGGGGAACGGTGTCTTCCACCATGGGAACGACAATCAGGTTTTTCTTGGCCAGCCTCGTGGCTTTTTCCACTGCCTGAGCCACGTCCAAACCCTTGGCCACGCCTACGCCCACTTTCCCTTTTTTATCTCCGACAACCATCACCGCTCTGAAACGAAACCTGCGACCGCCGGCAGCCACCCTGGTTACCCGCGCCAAATCGAGGAGTTTTGATTCAAACTCGTCTTTTGGCCTTTCGAATGGTTTTCTTCTTGAAAATCCTCTTTGCATAATGATTTAAAATTTTAATCCTTCTTCTCTTGCCCCTTCGGCCAGGGCTTTTATCCTGCCGTGGTATTTGTATCCCCCCCTGTCAAAAATCACTTTATCTATTTTCTTTTCAACCGCTTTGCGGGCGATCAATCTTCCCACTTCTTTTGCTCTTTCTATTTTTCCTTTTTGACCTTTGACCTTGGAACTGGGAGACGAATCGTTCACCGAAAAAAGAACCTTTCCTTTTTCATCGTCTATCAGCTGGGCATAGATATGGTTAGCCGACCTGAAAACGCAGAGCCGGGGACGTGCGGCCACGCCTGCAATCTTTGCCCTAATCCTTTTGTGACGCTTTTTTCTGTTTTCCTGTTTCTTTAGCATAAAATTAAGGTTTTTATTTTCCGCCGCCGGTAGTGCCTACAACCTTTTTGCCGACTTTCCTTCTTACCTGTTCTCCCAGATAACGTATTCCCTTTCCTTTATAGGGTTCCGGTTTTTTCACCTTCCTGATGTTGGCGGCGACTTGCCCCACCAATTCTTTATCGATTCCGGAAATGGTAACGATATTCTTTTCCACTGTAATCTTGATACCTTCGGGAATTTTCATATTCACCGGATGAGAAAAACCAACGTGCAAAACCAATCCTTCTTCCGTCACTTCCGCCCGGAAACCTATTCCCTGAATTTCAAGTTTTTTCTCAAAACCCTTGGTCACCCCCTCGACCATGTTGGAAATGAGCGCCTGGGTCAATCCCCAGAAAGCGCTGGTTTCTTTAGTCTCCTTGGCCGGAGAAACTTTGATCTGCCCGCCTTCAATCTCAACCTTAACCTCGGGCCGCACTTGTCTGGACAACTCGCCTTTTGGTCCTTTCACTGAAACATTCCCTTTTTCAACTTTCACTTCAACGCCTTCCGTTATTAAAATTGGTTTTTTTCCTACTCTGGACATATGTGTTTACCAAATTTCAAAAAGTATTTCTCCTCCTATTTTCTGTTTCTTGACCTCTTTGTCCGTCATGAGACCTTTGGAAGTGGAGACTATGGCCGTGCCGTATCCGCCCTTTACCTTTCTTATTTTTCGGTAGTCGAAATAAATCCTTTGGCCCGGCTTTGAAATTCTCTTTAGCCCGATGATTACCGGCATCTTATCCTGATATTTCAAGGTCACTTCGAAAGTTTTTTTGCTCTTTTTTCCTTTTTTCTCGACTCCTTCGATAAAACCCTTTTTAAGCAATATCTGGGAAATTTCGTATCTCAAATTGGAAAAAGGAATCTCCACCGTGGGCTTTCCCGCGGCTTGGCCGTTTCTTATTCTGTTTAACATGTCGGAAATTACATCCATATTTTTACCACGATGATTTCTTAACTCCCGGTATCAAACCTAGGTTAGCCATTTCCCTGAAGCAGATTCTGCACAAGCCGAATTTTCTCATGTATGCTCTCTTCCTGCCGCAACGGAAACAGCGCCGAACGACTCGACTTTTGTATTTTGGTTTTCTCTGCGATTTTGCGATTTGCGCTTTTGTAGCCATTAAAATGAATCGAATTTATTGATTCTTCATCGGAAAACCCATCAGTCTGAACAGTTCCAGTCCTTCTTCTTTGCTTTTAGCGCTGGTGGCCACAGTTACTTCCAGACCGAAAATATTCTTGGCTCTCTCGGGAAGTATTTCCGGGAAAGCAATATGCTCTTTTATGGCCAAAGTCAGATTGCCCTTCTTATCGACCGATTTGAGATCAATACCCTTGAAATCCCTGGTTCTGGGCAGAACCAAATGTATCAGCCTCTCCAGAAAATCTATCATCTTTTTCCCCCTCAGAGTTACCTTGGCCCCCAGAGGCATTTTTTCCCTGACTTTAAAACTGGCTATGGACTTTTTGGCCAAGGTTTTAATGCCTTTCTGCCCGCAAATTACGGTCAGGTCTTCCAGGATGGAATCGGAAATCTTTTTCTGCTCCTCGGTACTTTTCCCGGCAACCTGCCTGCCGAATCCCGTGTTAACCACCACTTTCTCGATTCTAGGAACCGCCATTCTGGACTTATAGCCGAATTTCTTGATCATTCCTGGAACAGCTTCGGTATTAAATTTTTCTATAAAACGAATAAACATTTGAGTATTAAATTTCCTGTTTGCACTTTTTGCAAATTCTTGTTTTTCTTTTTTCTTCAACCTTATAGCCAACTCGTGTCGGCTTTTTACAGCCGGGGCAGATTATTTTAACGTTGGAAACGTTGACGGGACCCGGCATCGTCACAATCTGGCCCTTTTCCCCGCTTTTTTTCGGCCGCTGGTGTTTCTTCCTCAAATTAATCCCCTCAACCATAATCCTGCCTTCTTTGGGAAAAGCGTCCAGCACCTTGCCCTGTTTACCCTTGTCCTTTCCGGAAATTATTAAAACCGTATCGTTTTTCTTGATTTTCATTATATTATTTCTGCCGCCAAAGTGGCTATTTTCTCAAAACCTTTTTCCTTTATTTCTCTGGGAACCGGGCCCATGATTCTTCCTCCTTTTGGCTCCTTGGTTTTAGCCTCCAGGATAACGGCCGCGTTGTCGTCAAAAGAAATATAGCTACCATCCTTTCTGCGGAAATTCTTTTTCTGCCTGATTACCACCGCCCTGACAACTTCATGTTTTTTGACTATTCTTCTTGGCTCCGCATCTTTCACCGTCGCCACGATAACGTCCCCTATCTGTGCGTATCTGCGCCTGGTTCCGCCTAAAACCTTAAAACACTGGATGAGCTTGGCACCGCTGTTATCTGCGACGTTTAACATTGTTCTTAATTGAATCATGTTTTTAAACTTTTTTGATCACCTTCCACCTTTTTTCCCTGCTGATCGGCCTGCATTCCTCGATCACCACCCTGTCTCCAATCTTATATTCCCCATCTTCGACATGGGCTTTGTATTTTTTGTGAAATTTATACCTTCTTTTGTATTTCGGGTGCTCTTTTATCCTTTCCACCTGAACTACGATGGTCTTTTGCATTTTGTCCGATATAATTTTTCCTTGTAACTGACGTTTGGACATATTATTGCTCTTTGACTAATAAAGTTAAAACTTGGGCTATTTCTTTTTTTATGTGGCGTATTTCCCTGACGTTCTTCACCTTTCCGGCCGACAAATCAAACCTCAGCTGCCTCAGTTTTTCTCTGTCGTCCTGTAAAATCTTTTTCAATTCGTCTTTCGATTTTCGGCGCAATTCAGCTAACTTCATCTTATAATAAATTTCGTTTTAATGGGTAATTTGTCCGCCGCTTTATTAAATGCGTCTCTGGCGACGTCTTCCTTCAATCCGTCCAGTTCAAAGATAATTCTGCCGGGCTTTACGGGAAAAGCGTAATGATCAACGGAGCCCTTTCCTCCACCCATGGGAACCTCGACTCCTTTTTGGGTAATGGGCTTGTCGGGAAAAATCCTCACCCAGACCTTTCCTCCCTTTTTTAAATATCTGAGGATGGCCCTTCTGGACGCTTCGATCTGTCTTGCGGTAATGCGGCAAGATTCCAAAGCCATGAGTCCGTAGGAACCGAAAGATATTTCCGTTCCCCGGTCAGATATTCCCTTTGACACCCCCTTTCTCCACTTTCTGTGTTTCACTTTTTTGGGCATTAAAATCGACATCGTGGTATAGGTTAATCGAATTTCTCCCCTTTGTAAATCCAGACCTTGATTCCGATCGTTCCGTAAGTACAGAACGCTCTTTCTTGCGCAAAATCTATGTCCGCTCTCAGGGTCTGGCGGGGCAAATTGCCCTTCTGCAGCCATTCTCTCCTCGCAATTTCGGTTCCGCCAAGCCTGCCCGTCATCTCGATCCTGGCCCCCTTATTAGATTTGGAAGCCATGATTTTTTCCATGGTCTGTTTTATAACCCGACGATGGGGCATTCTTCTTTCGATCTGCCCGGCTATCCACTGGCCCGCCAGGGCGGCGGAAGTCCAAGGGTCTTTTATCTCCTTGATTTCAAGCTTCAAATCCCTTTTCGGGGAGACTTTGAAAACTTTCTTTTCCAGTTCTCTTTTCAAGTTCTCGATTCCCTCTCCTCCTCTGCCGATAATAAGACCGGGTCTCGCGCTGGAAATAATTAAATTTATTTTTCCGGAGAATCTTTCAATTTCAATTTTTGCCAGCGCCATCTTTCCTATTTTTTTCATGACCACTTCCCTGATTTTAAAATCTTCCTCAAGATTTTGGGCTAATTTTTTATCGTTAAACCAGCGGGAATCCCAATCGTTCAAATCTCTCAGCCTGTATGATTTTGGATGGACTTTGTGAGCCATATTGTTTAAAACGCTTTACGTCTGAATATTTTTGTAATTCCTTTCCCAATTCTCGGTTTTTTGACTCCAACCTCGGATTTGTATTTGGGCTTTTCTTTCTTTTCCGTTTTTTCTTTTACCTCCGCCTTTTCCAGGGTTTCTGTTTCCGGAACTGCCGCCTCTTTCACCTTCTTTCTTTTTCTCTTTTCCTTCACTATCTCGTCCAAGACCAGGGAAATATGAGAAGTCTTTTTCTGGATTTCATAGGCCTGGCCTCTCGCTCTTGCCCGCCATCTTTTCAATTTCGGGCCGTCATCCACTTTGATCTCGGCCACAAAAAGATTTACCGGATCAAGCTGAAAATTATTCTTGGCGTTGGCTACTGCCTGGTTTAAAAGTTTCAGAACGGGCAAGCTTCCTCTTTTTATTGTGAAATTCAAAATCGTTTTGGCTTCTTCAACCTTCTTGCCCCTGATTAAATCTACGACCAATCTTACCTTCCTGGCAGAAATTCTCAAATGTTTTAGTTTTGCAGTGATTTTCATATTTTATTTTTTCGGTTCCT